>Ga0066671_10000153_pt1 | contig 20421 bp, 20 predicted proteins | sample GraSoiAngelo_120_FD_62294 | JGI IMG/M metagenome (GOLD analysis project Ga0066671, IMG submission 62294) | Grasslands soil microbial communities from the Angelo Coastal Reserve, California, USA - 14_0919_09_20cm | ecosystem: Environmental > Terrestrial > Soil > Grasslands | place: USA...
CCTTACTCGATCGGCGACGAACAACCCCCGCCTTTCAGCCGGCCGGCGGAGCCGACGTCATGCAGCTGGATCCGCGCGTCTTTGCTCTGCAGCGATTCTCACCGGACCGGAACGAGCAAGCCGTCTGTTTGCATAACGTCTCGCCGGACCGTGTGGCAGTAATCGGCGAGTCGCTCGCGCCCTATGAGACAAGGTGGTTAATCGGCTGATTTCGGGGACGGAGAATCCCGCTGCGCCGCGCGGGCTTTTTCGAAACAACTACGGCACATTTGGACCGTCGTTAACGGGCCCCGTTCGGCAATGACTCGGCGTCCGCAGTGGCGGCAGATGAATTGTTGCTTGGGCACGGATTCAGGTTAGCGAAGCCGGCGAACGAGCGCACGCGCCTTTGGATCCTTCAGCTGCTGCGGGCGGTCGGTAAGGTAGGCAACGAAGGTCTCGAGGTCAAGCTGGTCGTCGCGGCCGTCATGGCGAAGACTTACCCATTCGTCGTCGAGCGTTGCCTCGATCGCTTCGCCTTCCTCGCGCGCGGCAAACAGGCCAAAGGCGGCGCGCCACCGGAGCTGTTGGCGTCGCTCGCCGGCGGGCATCGGCACCTCGATGTCATCGGCGTGGATCGCATACTCGCGGGCGAGATGCCAGACCTGCAGGATCAGCGGATAGCGGCCGACGCTCGTCTCGATCCGGGCATTGAGACCAAGCGCCTCCCATGCCTCCCGGACGCGGCCCTGGCGCGCCTCCCACTCCTGCAGGGTCTCCAGCGGGCTCAGGCCGCGGCGGATCTTGACGCCTCTAGCATTCCAGCTGTTGAGCCCGCCCGTCCACGGCAGGGCATCGAGGGTGTGATCGAGGCTTGCCTGGTTGTAGACCTCGTCGGTTGAAAGATGCGCCACGACATCCTTGACGGACCAACCCTGGCAATGGCTGGCGTGCGACCAGCCGCCCTCGTCGAGGCCGTGAAGATAACGCTTCAGTCGCTCGATCTCCCGGTCATAGACCGGGAACGGGTCATCGTGCCTTGGGTCGAGCTTTGTTGCGCTTCCCTGGCTTTGTCTCGGCTTTGGGCTCTGGCTCACCTGGTCCCTCGATCGCCCCGAGCGCCGCCATCGCGACGTTCGTTTCTGCAGAGGTGGTCGAGGTTGCCAGCTCCGCACCCTCGATCAGGTGCGCTTCGACTTCCTCGGCAAGTCGCTTGATCCTTCCCTTCTTCGCCACAGCTTCAATTCTATGCTTGGCGAATGCCGCCAACGGTGCTGCTCCTGGATATCGATGGCACGCTGGTCGACAACACGCAACAGCACATCGCCGCCTGGGACGAGGCGTTCCAACAGCTCGGCAAGCCGCTTAACCGGGAGACGCTGCGCCGGAACATCGGCAAAGGTGGCGATCTCTTCGTCAAGGCGGTGGCAGGGGAGGAATGGGACCGCGAGCATGGCGATCGAGCGCGAGACCGGCACGGCCAGGCCTACAAGAGCCGGCTCGGGCAGGTTAAGCCGGTCGCCGGTGTAAGCGAATTCTTGCAGGCCCTCCGTCAGTTGAAGCTCCGGCCAGTGCTCGCCAGCTCATCCAACCCCGATGAGGTCAAGGCGAACCTCGCGGTCATCGACGAGCGCCCGGAGCATTTCGTCATCATCGATAAAGACGACATCAAAATCTCGAAGCCGGCCCCGGATGTCTTCGCCGTTGCGCTCGAGCGCAGTGGCGTGCCGGCGGGACAGGCCGCCGCCGTCGGCGACACGCGCTGGGACGGGGAAGCGGCGGGCAAGATTGGCGTGACCTTCTACGGGGTCTTGACCGGCGCCGGTACCGACGGGGAGCTTCGCCAGGCTGGGGCGGCGGAGGTGTTCACCGGCCTCGACACTCTGCTCGCGTTCCTACGCCGGCGTTAATGCGTCGCGGTCGACGCGCTCGCGCCCGGCGTCGGCGTGGACGAGGCGCTTGGACTGGCTGAGGGCGTCAGGCTGGGCAGGATGGACGGCGGCAATGACACCGGCAGCGACGGGGTTGGCGATGGACTGGGGGATGGCGATGGCGATGCGGCGGCTGCCGCGCATTCGGTGCCCGGGAGATAGAGCTCCTTCTCCGAGCTACTGCGTCCCGACTTTGCGGAGGCCGAGGGCGAGGCTGATGGCGAGGCGCTCGCCGACGGATTGACGTTGGCGTTGTTCTGGCAGGGCAGGCCGGTCACCAGACCGCTCGGCTGTTGGAAGGTGTCGACCTTGAAGTTCGCCTGGCTGAGCCCGTTGTTGATGAAGTCGCGCAAAACTGAGCTGCCGACCATCGTGCCGTAGACGCCGTTCATGTTCACGTCGCCGGACCCGGATGTGTTTCCGACCCAGGCCCCGATGACGAGATTCGGGCTGTAGGCCATCATCCAGGCGTCGTGGAAGTTGTTGGTGGTCCCCGACTTGCCGGCGAACGGCTTGTTCCACCCAAGGTTCCACTGGCTGGCGTAATCCTTGAGGATGTAGGTGATGAGGTACGCCTCTTGCGGGGTGATCACCTGTTTCGGATCGGGCGGGCTCGGCTTGTCCAGGCTGTTGCCCTGGAGATCCTTGACCTCGAGGATCGACACCGGGTTATGCCGGGTGCCGCCGGTCGCGAAGACGCCGTAGCCGACGACGTGGTCGAGCATCCGGACTTCGCTTGACCCGATCGCCGTCGTGACCTCGTTCTTGAGCGGCGTCGTGATTCCCATGTCATGGGCAAACTGGGTCACGTTCGAGACGCCGGCGGCCTGCATGGTTTCCAGCGCCGGGATGTTGCGTGACAGGAGCAGCGCCTGATGCGCCGTAATCATGCCCATGTCGCGCAAGTCGAAGTCATGGAATTGGCCGTTCGCGAAGTGCTTCGAGGTGTCATCGAGCATGTTGCCCATCGTCAGCTTCTTGGAACGGAACGCCTGCTCGTAGGCATAAGGCTTGAAGGATGAGCCCGGTTGGCGAAGCCCGGTGACGACGTTGAACTGGCCATGGATGTCGTTGTTCAGGTAATCGGCGGACCCGACCATCGCCAGGATCTGGCCGGTCTTCGGGTCCATCGCCAGCAAGTCGCCGTTGTCCGCGCCGAGGCTTCCCAGCTTCTGCTGTCCGGCCGCCACCGCATGCTCGGCAGCCTTTTGCAGGGTGAGGTCGAGGGAGGTGGTGACGACAAAGCCCCCGCGGTTGACGACGCTCGGCCCGTAAAGGGCGTCCAGCTGCTGCATGACATAGTCGACGAAATGGGGGGCCTGGCTGCTGCGGTTCTCTTTGAAGACGAAGCTCAGCTTGGTGTTGGCCGCCTCGTCGGCCTGTGACTGGGTGATCATGTTCTGCTTGACCATGGCGTCCAGCACGATGGCCTGCCGCGCCCTGGCGCTCTCGAGGTGGAGCGCCGGATCGTAGAGGCTCGGGCCGTTCGGAAGGCCGGCGAGCATGGAGGCCTCGGCCAGGTTGAGCTCGCTGGCATGCTTGCCGAAGTAAACCTGCGAGGCGGCTTCGATGCCGGTGGACCGGTGCCCGTAATAGATGCTGTTCAGGTACATCTCCAGGATCTGGTCTTTGCTGTAGCGAGACTCGAGCGCGGTAGCGACCATCGCCTCGCGCAACTTGATGAAGATCGATCGTTTCGGCGATTGGATCACCGCGATCTTGGCGAGCTGCTCGGTGATGGTGCTGGCGCCTTGCTCGGGCCGCCGGGCAATCGTGTCGATGATGCCGGCCTTGATCACGCGCGCCCAGTCGATGCCGCCGTGGTGGTAGAAGTTTTTGTCCTCGACGGCGATCGTCGCGTTTTTCAACAGCGGGCTGATGTTCGCCAGTTTGACCGGCTGGACGGCGACGCCCTGCGCGTTGCGCTGCTCGATCAGATTATGGTTGCGATCCTCGACCCGGACGGTGCCGGCGGAAAGGTCGAGCTTGCCCGGATCGGGGAGGGTGGCGGCTGCATAGGCGATCGTCCCCAGGATCAGGAGGAGGAAGATGGCGGCCGCGACGCCGATCAATCGGAGCCACTGCCGGCGATCCTTAGGCCACCAGGCGCCGGGCTGCCACCCGGCCGGCTTTGCCGCCGAGGCGCGCTTCCTCGGCTCCAGGGTAGCGGGTTCCGGGGCCCCTACGCTTGGGCGCCGCTCAGCCAATGCCCCTCCGGGTCGTGATCCAGGGGATGATGCCTATCGCTTCTTGGAGACGGCCGCGTGCCCACGCTCGTGCGGCGTACTGGCGCCGCTCACCAGCCGTCGCGCGTAACCGGTGGCGAGCGCGGTCAGCGCGGCCTCGGCGGCGCTGATCAGCAAGCGCCGCGCAATGCCCTCCTTGGTCTGGACTTCAACCTTGCTCTTTCCACTCGCTTTGACGATGCGACGCTGCGCGGTTGCCCAGGCTCGGGCATCGTCGCGAAAGTCTCCGAGACGTTCCCGTAGGTCGTTCAGCTTGAGCTTGCGAACGAGTTGCTCCGCCGCCGACCGCCGGCGCCGGGCCCGCAGCATGATGACGACCAGCGCGGCGACGCCGAAGGTCAGACCGCCGAGGACGATTTGAACCGCTCGGTTCTCACGCAGTTGTGTTTTGACATCGAGATTGCGGCGCGCCCGCAGCTGCAGCGCCTCGATCGTCTCGCCGAGATGGGCGCGGGTCTGCTCTACTTCCCGTTTCGCTTCAGCACTTGTTTGGCCCATTCGGCATCCTCCTTCAAAGTGGTTATCGTCTTGGGCGGCGGCCCGATCTTCAGCATGCCCTTGCCACTCAGCCCAAGGGCGACGGCAAGCACCAGGAAGACGACGGCTTCGATGCCCGCCACCAGCGCATGCGCCGGGATCAGGAGGGCGATGAAGACCAGAAGCATAATAAAGAACAGCAGGCCGCAGAGGCCGGCGACGCCGAGAAAGATCGCCGCTCGCAGGTTGCTGCGCAGCATCTCCTGGATTTCGATCTTGGCGAGCTGCACCTCCTGCTGGACCAGCCGGATGGTGTCCTCGACCGCGACCCGGGCGAGCTCGATCACGCCCCGCCGACCGCTTCCGTTTGTCGATGTGCCTGTCGTGTCGGTGGCCGAAGCCCGCGGCGAAGCATCCATGAGGCGTCCTCCTTCCTTAGGTTGTTACGATCTCGGACGTAAACATTATAGTGATTCTGTGGGCTAAGCTGTTACTCATGCAAAACATTCCCGGCAATCCAAATACCCCGATGACGCCTGATCCCGTCATTCCCAATCCCGGCCAGCCCGGGGTGACCGACCCGCAGGGCCCGCAACTGGCCCCGGAACCGAGCCAGCCAGAGATCCAGGAACCACCGCCGGCGCCGGTCGAGGTGCCCCAGCCGGGCATCAACCGTCCCGAAGTCGAGCCGCGATAACCGCTAAGGCGTGATCCGCCGAATCCCAGGTGTGCGCGGTGCCCAGGCCTACTGGCACGCGGGAAGTGAAGGGAACGTCATCATCGATCCCGGCTACACCGGCAGTGTCGGCGCCGTCCTGCGGTTTCTGAAGGATGACGCTCTCACACCCGATTGGGTGCTGCTGACGCATCATCACATCGATCACGCCGGGACGGCGCTGGCCGTCTGCCAGGCGACCGGGGCTCGTCTTGCGATCCACGGCGCCGATGCGCCGTATCTGACGGCCGGCCGGCCACGCGAGCGCATGACGCTCTGGGGAATGGCCGATCGACTCCCGGGGCGGCTCGCGCGGTACGTCGTTAGCTGTGCCGATTGCGATCTGACCGTGCTCGAGGACGGACAGTCGATCGCTGGCTTGACGGTCGTCCATGCCCCAGGCCACACGCCCGGGAGCATTGCACTCTGGTCGGCCTCGGAATCCGCCCTCTTCACCGGCGATGTGCTGAACAATGAGCGAGGGATCCGCACGCCGCCATGGACGGTGAACCAGGCACATGCCGCCGCGAGGCGCGCGCCAGAACGCTTCCTGGAGCTTCGCTATCAGCGCGCCTTCTTCGGTCACGGCCCTGCGATTCTCGACGGCGCCGACGAGCGCGTGCGGGCATTCCTCGCGCCGTCGTCGCGCAAACCCGCCGGCGTGATCTAACCCAGGAAGTTGATGCCGTCGGCGCCCGGCAGTTCGAGACCGAGCAGCGGCGCCAGCGTGGGCACCCAGTCGGCAAGATGCGGCCGCCGCCGCTCGATTGCCGTCGCCAGCCGGCCGACCGCTGGGTGTCCGCCGCCGACCAGGGCAACCGTCCGCGCGGTGATGGGCGCACCGTGAAAGCCGCCCGCGGGATACCGAGGCGCGGCAAAGATCCGTCCCGGCTCTGCGCCGGCGATGACCATCGAGGCATCGTCCGGCATCCAGGTTTCAACGCCGTCCAGGCGCTGCAGTGCGGCACCGGCGGCGGCGGGATCGACGCCGGGGCGGAGGTGAATCAGGGCAGACCCGCCGTCAGGAACGTACAGATCCCAAAGCCCGTCGGAGTGCGCCATCGGGTCGATCGGGGCCGAATCGTCGCGCGCTTGCATGTCGTGATCGGACACGACGACAATCACGGTCTCCTTCCATCGATCCGCCAATGCGTCGAGCACCTGGCCGATGACCGCGTCGGTCGCGGCATAGCACTCTCGAGCGGCATCGCTTTCGGGGCCGTGATCGTGGCCAACCGTGTCGGACTCGTTGAAGTGACCAAACACGAAATCCATGCGCTCCTTGCTGAGCGCGTCGAGCAGCCGAGGCAGGACTTCGCGGTTCAAGGGATATCCGTGGGCGTCGAGCCCGGTGCCCGGAGGGATGACGCCGCCCGGCGGCCAGCGCTCATCGGCGGCGCCGGTTGCAAGCAAGCCGCGATCGTCGGCCACGATTGCGGCCGACTGGATCCCATGATGACGGCACGCCTCGAAGACGGCGGGAACGCGCGGCGTTTCTGTTCCGACCCACTCGGGAAGCTTGGCGTATCGCCACGAGGTGGTTCGCACGCCATGTCTCCGGGGATGGCAGCCGGTCAGCAGCGAGCAGAAGCCTGGATCGGTAGAGGAAGGCAGGTCGGTGACGCCACCGTCGGGCGCTCGGCCCCCGGCCGACGCAAACGACCACATACACGGCGTCAGCGCGGGACTGATGGCGCGATGGGGGAAGCCATCGAGCGCCAGAACGACCAGCCGCGGCACCGCCCTATTCTGGCGCAGTGCTGCCTGCCGGGTTCGTCGAGGCGCTTGGCGCTCAGGAGGAGCTGATCGTCACATCGCGGGAAGACGGCCGCGAGCGGTCGGTGCGCGCCTGGTACGTGCTCGAGCGTCCATCCTCGCTCTACCTCTTTACGCAGTCATTCGCGCTGCGCGCGACTCGGTGGCGGAGCGACCCCTGGATTCGCCTGCGTGTTCCGGGCGGGCCTTCGGTCGAAGGGACGGTTCACCTGATGACGGAAGACGAACTCGATGAGCCACTGATCGCCGCGGTCATCGAGCGCTGGTGGATGTGGGGCGCGACGACCGCCGAGGGTCTCCGCAGGATGCTTCGCGATGGGTCGCACATTCTCGTGCGCGTCGACGTACCCTGAGAGCATGACGGGCCAGACGCTGGGTCTGCTTGGTGTCCCGTCGAGTGCGGGAGCGCATGGTCCGGGTCAGGAAAAGGCGCCCTCGGCCCTGCGCGCTGCCGGCCTGGTGGAGGCGCTCCGTGCCGGCGGCCTGTCGGTCGATGACCTTGGCGATCTCCCGCTGGTCCGCTTTCGGCCCGACCCGACCAACCCGAAACAGCAAAGTGTCGGACGTGTGCGCGAGGTTGCGGACCGGGTCGCCGAGTCGGTTGAACGGGCCGTCGCCGGCGGTCTCCTGCCCGTGATACTTGGCGGCGATTGCACCATCACCCTCGGCGTCGTTGCCGGCCTCCTCCGTTCAACGCCCGCGCTTGCCTTGCTCTATTTCGACGGTGACGCGGACCTCACGACACCGGAGACGACGCATTCCGGGATCTTCGACGGAATGGGGATTGCCCACTTGACCGGCGCCGGCGCTGCCGAGCTCACGCGAATGGGCCAACGGTATCCGTTGCTGCCCGAGGATCACATCGCCCTTTTTGGTTTTCATCCGCACGAATTGGAACCTGACGACCCGCCGCGTCTGCAACGATCCGCGATGCTGAAGTACCCGGTAACGTCACTCGAGCGACCACCGCTGGACCAGGCTCGCGAGGCTATGCGCTTGCTTGAAGAGAGGGCAGATGCGGTCCTCGTGCACTTCGACGTCGACGTGCTCGACTCTGCAGAAGTTCCGCTCGGCGACTGGCCGCACTACCAGGCGCTCGCGCTGGTGGACGCGATGCAGGCGCTCAAGATTTTCATCTCATCGCCCAAGCTTGCCGGCCTGGTCATCACGGAGATAAATCCCGATCACGACCCGGATGGCTCACTCGTAAGGCGATTCGTCGACGGCTTATCGCGAGCGCTGCAACCGCTTGCGCCGCAGCCGGCTGCTCCCTAGCAAAAGCACTCCCAAAAAGACGGCGAGCCCACCGAACACCGGCGCGGGACCGCCCCCGCTCTGCGCCAACCCCTTGGTCGGCGGCGTCGTGGTCGCCCGTGTGGTTGGTACAGGGGTGGTCGAGACCGCCGCGCTAACGATCACCGTGCCATGCATGTCAGCGTGGAAGCGGCAATGGTATGCGAACGTGCCGGGCGTATTGAACGCGATTCCGGCGCTGGTTGCGCCGCTGGCGATGGCACCCGTATCCCAACCGCCACTCTCCGCCGTAGCGGTGTGCGCCAACGCCGTGGCGTTCATCCAGGTCACGGTCGATCCGGCGGTTATCCGGATCGGGTCGGGCGAGTAGCAGGCCGTCGCGGTTGTGCAATTGAGAATTTGCGCCGGTGACGTTGCAGCGGTTGCGGCCAGGGGAATGGCCAGGAACACGCTTGACGCGAGACCGAGGACGAGCATGGACCTTCCCATGGTGAACCCTCCACAAAGACTGCGCGTTCCAATACGGAGCCTGGTTACGCCCCGTTGAGCCGCTCGAGAATCGCGTCGTGCAAGAGACCGTTGCTCGCCACGGCATTGCCCCCGGCATAGGTCCGTTTGCCATTGAAGTCCGTCAGGCGGCCACCCGCCTCCTCCAGCAGGATCAGCGGCGCCGCGAGGTCCCATGGGTAGAGCTCCGGCTCGATCATCGCCTCGCCAGTCCCCTCGGCAACGAGCGCGTAGCCCCAGAAGTCGCCGAACCCGCGATCGCGCCATGCTTCCTTGATCACCGCGTCGAACCCTCGCTCTTTCTTCACGGCGAGGAAGGCGGTCCGCGAGGCATAGAAGACCTGGGCGTCGTGCAGGTCGCCGATCCGTGAGACGTGAAGCCGGCGATTACCGGACCACGCGCCACCGCCGCGCGTGGCATGCCAGCGGGCGTGCATCGCCGGCGCGGACATGATGCCCAGCTCCATCACGCCGGCTCGCTCGAGGGCGATCAGCGTGGCGAATGCTGGAATGCCGCGCATGTAGCTGTGGGTCGCGTCGATCGGGTCGATGATCCACCGCGTCTCCCTTGCCCGGGTATCTGAGCGGAGTTCTTCGGCGAGGACGCCGTGCTCGGGATAGGCGCGTGCGATTCGCTCACGCAGCTCGGTTTCGACGGCGATGTCGGCTTGCGTCACGTAGCTCCGATCGGGCTTCTGCTCGATTTGGAGGTCGCGGCGAAAGTGGTGCATCGAGATCCGGTCGGCGGCATCGGCGAGCTCCAAACCAAAGGCGAGAAGCGTCTCGAGCTCGCTCAGGCGCGGATCCTCTCGCCTTTCGGATCGAAGAGGGGCTCACTCGCGACGGTCGCCGGCACCCAGCGGCCGAAGACCTGGACCTCGACCTGTGCGCCCGGTGTGCATTCCGAAGGCAGGTATGCGTAGGCAATGCTGCGATCGATGGTGTAGCCGAGGCCGCCGCTGGTGACACGCCCGCCGATCCGCCCATCGACTCGCACAGGCTCGCCACCGAAGGTGATCGCATCCGGGTCCTCGAGCAGCAACGGGCGAAGCCGCCGCTTGACGCCCTGCTCCTTCGCCTTGATCAGTGCCGCCTTGCCGATGAAGTCGACGGGCTTGCTGAGCCGAACCGCAAAGCCAAGCCCGGCCTCATAGGGATTGTCGTCGGGAGTGATGTCGCTGCTCCATACGCGGTAGCCTTTCTCGAGGCGCATCGATTCGATCGCGCGATAACCGCCGGCGACGATGCCAAACGACCGCCCGGCCGTCCACAGCGTGTCCCACAGCTGGAGGCCATATTCGGTCGGACAGTACAGCTCCCAGCCAAGTTCGCCGACGTAGGTGACCCGCAGCGCCAGGCAGGGGACCAGCCCGATCGCGATCCAGCGGGCGGTGAGGTATGGAAAACCCTGGTTGGAGAGGTCGGCATCGGTCAACCGCTGCAGGATCTCTCGAGTCCTAGGGCCCCAGATTCCGATGCAGGCATAGCCGGAGGTCACATCGTCCAGCGATACCGATCCGTCCTCCGGCTGATGCCGGCGCATCCACGCCAGGTCATGATTGCCGAATGCCGTCCCGGTCACGATCATGAAGCGCTCGTCCGCGACGCGGGTGACCGTGAAATCGCATTCGATGCCCCCGCGCTGGTTGAGCATCTGGGTATACGTCACACTGCCGACAGGACGATCGATGTCGTTCGCGCACAGCTGCTGCAAGAAGGGCAGCGCGCCCGGGCCGTTGATCTCGATCTTCGAGAACGACGTCTCGTCGAACAGCCCGGCGCGCTCGCGCGTCGCGCGGTGTTCGGCGGCGATCGCCGATGACCAGTGTTTGGTCGACCAGCCCCCACCCTGACCATCGCCCGAGGACGGGGGACGAGATGTGGACGCGTTCGTCTCGAACCAGTTGGGCCGCTCCCAGCCGGATTTCTCGCCAAAGCTTGCGCCAAGCTCCTTGAGGCGCGGGTAGGTGGGGGAGAGGCGCAACGGCCTGCCGGCCTGCCGCTCCTCGTTCGGATAGTGAAGGTCGTAATAGGTGGAGTAGACCTCGATCGTCCGTGCGAGGGTGTAGGCGCTGCTGCGATAGGGGGCGCCGAAGCGCCGCAGGTCCATCTTCCAGAGATCGAGCGCCGGCTCGCCGTCGATGATCCAATCCGCCATCGCCTTCCCCATGCCGCCGGCGCCCGCAATGCCGTGCGCGCAGAAGCCCGCCGCGACAAAGAACCCGCGCACCGGCGACTCGCCGAGGATGAACTCGTTGTCAGGGGTGAAGGCCTCGGGCCCATTGATCACCTTGACGAGCTCGCCATGCTCGAGCACCGGCACGCGCCGCATCGCGTTCTTCAGTAATGGCTCGAATCGAGGCCAGTCCTCCGTCAACAGGCGATTATTGAAATCATCCGGAATGCCGGCGAGACCCCAGGGCGCCGGCGTTCGCTCGTAGCCGCCCATCACCAGCCCGTTGGCGTCGCGCCGGAAATACACCAGCAGGTCGGGATCGCGCATGGTCGGCAGGTCGTCCGGGATCGGTTCGCGGACTCGTGCCAATAGGTATTGGTGGGCCATCGGAATGATGGGGATGGTCAGGCCGGCCATGGCGCCGATTGCCGGCGCGTAGATCCCGCCGGCATTGACGACGCACTCGGTTTCAATCCGCTCCTCAGCGGTCTGCACGGCCCGGACGCGGCCCTGCGCCACCTCGATGGCGGTGACACGAAGGCCCTCGCAGATCCTGGCGCCACCGCGTCGGGCCCCTTCCGCCAGCGCGAGCGCGAGCCCGCTGGGATCGAGATAGCCGTCGGTTGGCAGAAAGGCCGCGCCGGCGACCCCATCCGTCGTCATGAGCGGAAATCGTCGCCGCGCTTCATCAGCGCTGAACAGCTCAAGTGGCAAACCAAAGCTGGTCCCCCATCCGGCCTGACGCTCGAGTTCCTCCATGCGAGCCGTCGAGGATGCCAGGCGCAGGCTGCCCACCGGCCGCCAGCCGATATCGACGCCGGTCTCCTTCCCGACCCGCTCATAGAGGGCGACGCTGTCCATCATCAGCCGCGTTAGCGGGAGTGTGGACCGGAGCTGACCCACGAGACCGGCGGAATGAAAGGTCGATCCGCTCGTCAGCTGCGCCCGCTCGAGGAGCGCGACGTCGCGCCATCCGCGTTGCACCAGGTGATAAGCGATGCTCGTGCCGCCAACGCCGCCGCCGATGATGACGACCCGAGCGCGGGTGGGGAGCGTCAAGCGCCTGCCTGGCGGAGCCAGTCGGCGAATCGCGGATCGTCCGTCGCGCGGAACAGTCGATCGAAATGCCGCTGCGCGTAGGCATCGAAGTCGACGTCGAGCGTCGAGATGGCCGACTGCAGGACGCCCCACATCGCTTCCCGAAAGTCAGACATGATTCGCATCAGCCGCAGTCGAGCCTGCTGCGCCGACGTCACCCGTCCAAAGTAGGCGCCGAGCAGCGACATCTCATCCAGTTCGGATAGCTGGTTATTGACGGCAAAGTTCCCGAGATCGAAGAAGCGGTCGCCCATTGCCGCATACTCCCAATCGACGATCCGGATGGTGGCCCCATCGTCGATGAAGTTCGCGTTCAAGAGGTCGTTGTGGCAGAGAACCGCCGGCTCGTCTGGGAGCGCCGCCTCGATCTGCCGGGCGATCGGCTGCGCTCGCTCGAACGCGTCAGGCAAGCGTCCCCCGTGCCGGCCGGCGGTCAGCGCGTAGGCCTCGACGACGCGAAAAGGAGAGAAGGCCGCATCGACCGGCGCCGCCTGGTGAATGCGTCGCAGCGCCTGCGCGATGCGTTGCAACATCCGAGGATCATGGACCTCGGCTGTTGAAACCGGACGCCCGACGATAAAGCGCGTCACCAGCGCTCCCTCGGGCTCGAGGAATGCGATCACGTCTGGCCCGACACCGGCGGCGGCGACAACCCGGCTCACCGCATGCTCGACGAAGCGGTCGATCCCGAGCAGCGCACCGGTTTCGGCGGGGACGCGCAGCACGAACGTGTCGACGCCAACGGTCACCCGATAGTTCCGGTTCGTGATCCCGCCCTCGAGCGGCTCGACCTCGCGAACGTTGCCACGCCAGCCTGGGACACGCTCGACCAGCGTTGCGCCGATCAGCTCAACCCCCATCGGTGCATAGCGTAGCCTGCAGAGATCGCCGCTCAGCCACAGAATCGCCGTTACCGCCAGATCAGCCAGGTGCTTGCGCGTCACGGCCTGGGCTTCTTCATCAGCGTTGCCGGGTTGGAGCGGTTTGTTCCGCTGCAGCGGATCTTCAATCGTGGCTACGACCAGCCGCTTTCGCGGCCGGAGCATGTTCGCCGAGCGCTCGAGGAGCTCGGCCCGACATTCATCAAGCTGGGGCAGATCCTCTCGACGCGAGCTGACCTGCTGCCGGCCGCATACCAGGTCGAGCTCGCCAAGCTCCAGGATGCCGCGCTGCCCCTGAAGCCCGAGGTGGTGATCTCGATCATCGAGGCAGAGCTTGGGCGGCCGGTGGAATCCGTCTTCAGGCAGTTCGACCGCTCGCCGCTGGCCGCCGCATCGATCGGCCAGGTGCATGCAGCCGAGTTACCCGACGGCACGCGCGTCGTGGTCAAGGTGCAGCGGCCCGGCGTCGTCTCGCAGATCGAGCAGGACCTGCAGATCCTCCACGGCCTGGCGACGACCGCCAGCCGGCGCTGGCCGGTGGCCGAGGAGTACGGCGTGGTCGGCCTGGTTCAGGAGTTTGCCCAGACGCTGCGCGCCGAGACGGACTATCTCCGCGAGGGCCGGAATGCCGAGCGCTTTACCGAGAACTTTGCCGGTGACGACACGGTGCATTTTCCCTGGGTCCACTGGCCGTCGACGACCGGACGCGTGTTGACGCTGGAACGAATCAACGGCATCAAGATCGACGATTTCGGGTCGCTCGATGCGGCCGGCCTCGACCGCCATCGGGTCGCGACCAACGGGGCGCGGATGGTGCTCAAGATGGTCTTCCGTGATCGCTTCTTCCATGCCGACCCGCATCCGGGCAATTTCTTCATCGAGGGAGACGACCGCATCGGCGTGGTCGACTTCGGCATGGTGGGTAGCGTCGGCCCACGGGTGCAGGAGCAGTTGGTCTGGGCGCTGCTGGCGTACACGAGCGAGGATCCCGAACGCCAGGTCGACACCCTCTACGAAATGGGCGTCGCCGGCCACCATGTCGACCGCGCCGCGCTGCGGCGTGACGTCGAGCAGCTTCGCGCCCGCTACTATGGCCGGCCGGTCGGAGAGATCACGATCCGTCCGGTCGTCAATGACGTCCTGGGCGTGGTCCGCCGCCATCGCCTGCACCTGCCGCCCGGCTATGCGCTGCTGCTGAAGACGGTCCTGATGCATGAGAGCCTCGTCACCCGGCTCGATCCGAGCTTCGAGTTCACCAGCGTCCTCGTTCCTTACGCGCGCGGCATGATGGCGCGACACTTCTCGCCGATCGGCTGGGGCCCGGTCGTCGGCAAGGCCGCCCTTGACGTCGCCCGCCTCGGGGTGGAGCTGCCGCAACAGCTGCGGCGCCTGCTGAGCTCGCTGCAACGCGGCGACCTCGAGCTGGCGGTCCGTCCGACCGGATTTCAGCCGATGCTGCGCCGCATCGAGCGGATCGCGAACCGCCTCGTACTCGGCATGCTCGCGTCCGCCTTCGTCATCGCCCTGGCGGTGCTGCTCTCTGCCTATCACGTCCGCAGCGATCCGCAGATCGGCGCCGTCCTGGTGGTGGGATTTATCCTGGCCAGCGTGCTCGGCGTTTACGTTGCATGGAGCATCCTGCGCTCCGGCCGTCCCTAGGCCTGCCGCATTCAGAAAAGCTTCGTCAGAGCCCGGCGCAGCAGTTTGACGTCGCCAGGCTCGCGGTACGGAGGGAGCAGCTCCCGCATCCGTTCTTCCGCCACTTGGACGAGCGAGTCGACCGTCTGCCCGGCGCTCTCGATCGGCCTGCCGATGATCACGCGGACGGTCTTGCGCAGCCACAGGTCTTGCATACCGGAGAGCGCGACCGGGAGGACCGGGACGCCGTTGTCGATGGCAAAATGCGCGAAGCCTTTCTTGAACGGCAGGACCTCGCCCTCGTGTTTGCCGTAATTCCCCTCCGGGTAGATGGCGACCACGCCGCCGCGTTGCAGGCACCGGTTGACGTGATCGAAGAGGACGGTATCGGGGTGGAGGTTTCGATTGACGGGGATGAATCCGGCGACGCTCCTCACCATCGCCCACTGAAATCGACGGGTCACGAGGATCGTCGTGTCGCCCAGAAAATGAACGCGCGGTTCGGTCGGGAATTCGGCCAGGATCGCAAACGAGTCGAGCCAATTGAGATGGTTGGCGATCAGGACATAGGCGCGATCGGTCGGAATGTTCTCGCGGCCCCTGACCTCGATGCGAAAGAGCGCGTGGAGAATGGGGCCGGCGGTGAGCTTGAGCACGCGGAACATGGGGGTCGCCGCGCGCTGCACGGGCAAGAGGTCGGCGGGCGGGGGAGCCGGCGCCACCATTCGGGTATGTAACGCTACCGCTGAGGAATCTGGCACGCTCTCGCGAGTCTTGACATTGGCCCACCGACGCCAAATAGTGATACCGGCGCCGCCAATCGGCGGTTCATCTGGACGACCGGACTGAAGGAGGGATGGGGAGATGTCGAGTTCTCTATACGAGCGACTCGGTGGGATGGAGGCCATTACGGCGGTCATCGACGACTTCCGCGATCGAGTGGCGGCCGACACACGGATCAACCAGAAATTCGCGAGGACCGATCTCGGCCGCCTCAAGAAGATGCTGGTCGATCAGGTTTGCGAGGCGACCGGCGGACCGTGCCGATACACGGGCCGGAGCATGAAGGAGGCCCACGCCGGCATGGGCGTGACCGATGGCGAATTCGCCGCGCTCGTCGGGGACCTGGTCGCGACGCTCGACGGGTTCAAGGTCCCGAAGGCCGAGCAGAACGAGATTCTCGGCGTCCTCGGTCCGCTCAAGCCGGAGATCGTCGAGGTGGAGTCCGATGCGACTGGGACACCGCTTCCGGCCGGATACCGGCCGGCACCCGCGCTTGTGAGTTAGCTGGTCGCCCGGATCGGGACGCCCTGGGCCTCGAGCACGCCGAGGACCATTCCCTCGCCCAGCTCGCGGGCCTGGCGGAAGCTGTCGCGCGTGCCCGAGTCGCCGTTGTTCGAGCCCTCGCGCAGAAGGCGGTCCAGTTCCTCGTCGAACAGCTGGGAGACGAGCTCCGGCGAGTGGGCCACCGGACGTCCCTCCGCATCAGGGACCTGCACCTTGTGCAACGTTCGCTGGGCAATCATGTAGCGGTAGATCCGGTCGGTTGCCAGGTCCTCCATGTAGCCGTCGAGCAGGCTCGCGCCCTTGCCGTTGAGGACGCCGTTGCGATACCGGATCACCGTGCGCACTGCGTCGCGCGTTCCTTGCAGCGTCCGCTTGCCGACGTCCTTCGGACTGGGCCGTAGATCCTTGTGGATGTCGGCGTCTTTGCGCCGCGCATGGACCTGGTTGGGGTAGGGGAACTGGTTGACGGCGATCTCATTCTGGTCCGGGTGACCGGTCCAGGCGCCGTCCATCAAGCTCGTCGCCTCGTTCTTCTTGTCCTTTTCCAGCACCTGCAAGGCCCGCGTGTTCAGGTCGGGGTCTTCGCGGCTCGGATAGAGCGCCGTCATGCCGCCGATCGCCAGCATGCCCCGCTTGTGACAGACCTCGGGCATGACTTCGCGCAACGCCTGGAAGAAGGCAACATCGTGGGGGATCGTGTTGCGGTCGGGCAGGACCCAGTTGGGGTCGGTCAGCATGAAGTCGATCAGGCTGGCCATGTAGTCCCATCGCCCGAGGTTGAGCCCCATGATGTGCTCGCGGAGGTTGTAGGCGAACTCCTCCATCTGGTAGGCGAGCGGATGCGCCTCGACCAACGCCATGCACTTGATGTAGTCCTCCGGCCAGCCGCGTGCCTGGGCGATGGCCCGGAAGAGATCACGCCACCAGAGCGCCTCTTCCGCCGACTCGGACTTCGGGATGTAGATCGAGAGCGGATGCCTGAGCCGGGCGGGGTCGACCTGGAAGGCGACGATCGCCACGTCAAACAGCGCCCCCGAGGTGCGTTCGTTCTTGATCACCCCGTCCTGTTCGAGGTGCAGGCCGCGCGGCCGGGTGTAGATAACCGTCTTGCTCTCGTTGACTGAAACCTGGCGATTGCGCTTCTTGTCGAAATAGCTGAGCTCACCCCGGAGCGCCGCGACGATGTTCTCGGCACCGCGCATGATGTTCGGCCAGGCATTCGCCACGGAATCTTCGAGATCGAGCATCACCCCAGGCGCGCCGGAGTTGAGCATTTTTACGACCAGCTCGCCGTCGTCGGCCGGGCCGGTCATCTGGTTTCGCTGGTCCTGGCACCATCCGGGAAGCGACACCTTCCAGCTGCCCGTGGTCGCCTCGGACGGCGGCAGATAACCCGGCGGGCGCCCCGCGTGGGCGGCCTCCAGGACCTCCGCGCGTCGGGCGGCCAGCTGCCGCTGACGAGGGCTGAACGCCTTATGCAGCGGCAGGAAGAAGTCGTAAAAGCCTCGCGGGAGGTCCCGTTGCGGATCGATTTCGCGGGGCGCCTCGTTGACCGGCGGATCTGGCGGAATGACGGTTTTCACGCTCTGAGGCTGACTCTAGCAGCCCCCGCCGGGCGACCGACGCCGCGGTTAACTGTGGCCGGGAGTGCGCCGCTCGCGCTCGCGGCGATCGCCGCGAAGCGTCACCTGGACGGCCGAGCTCTTATAGATGTACCCGCGGCTGACCGCCTGCTTGATCTGCCGCCAGAACGCTTCCCGGAGCCAGCGCCGCTCCACGATCAGCTCGACGCCGGCCAGCGTCAGCGCCTCGCTGGTCATCGTGGCGAGGGTATCCGGGCGCTGCGCCTCGCGCACCGCGGCCAGGTCAAGCAGAGGCATCAGCCAGTCGCTGGGGATCTCGATCTTGGCGTTCGGGATGTCGCCCTGGATCTCCGGCTGGATCGCCACATAGGAGGAACCGCAAAAACCGGGCAGTCTTGCTGGCTAGCGGGCTTCGGCCAGGGCCGGCAGCTCGATCCGGAAGCTGGCCCCCTCGCCGGGTTGGCTGTCGACCGTCACCTGGCCCCCGTGCCCTTCCACCACCTGGCGGACCAGATAGAGGCCGATCCCGGTGCCGGCGACGTTCTGGAGCTGGGGGTCATTGACCCGATAGAACTTTTCGAACAGGCGGCGGCGGGCGGTTTCCGGGATGCCCACGCCATGGTCGCGAACGACGAGCGTGACGCGGCCATTGTGTCGGTCGCCGGTCACCTCGATTCTGGGCGGCCCGGAACTGAACTTGACGGCGTTCTGGAGCAGGTTGTCCACCGCGGTCGCCAGGCGTTCGGAGTCTCCAAGCACGGGAAGCGGCTCGTCGGCAAGCGCGACGTCCACGGCTCCCTGTTTAAGGTCGACCTGGGGACGCACCCGATTGATCGAGTCGCGCACCACCGAGCGCAGGTCGATGGGCGAGAGTTGAGGCGGACTGGCCCCGTCCTCGAGGCGGGCAAGGAGCAGCATCCGCTCGATCTGCGCTCGCATCTCGGTGGACTTGTCGAGGAGGGTTTTGAGCGCCTGGCGGGCGGCTGGTGGCACCTGGCCCAACGAGCCGTCCTCGAGCATGGAGGCGTAGCCACGTATGACGGTCAGCGGCGTCCGCAGCTCGTGGGAGGCGATCTGCATGAATTCGCGCCGTGCTCGTTCCAGCTCGGCAAGCGCCTCCGCCCGGCCGCGCTCGCGTTCCAGCGCCTCACGGGTCTCCAGGGCGATGGCGGCCTGGGCCGCCAGCAGTTGCAGCCGGCCGAGCTGCTCAGCGCGGAACCACCGGGGCCGTCGCCAGTGGAGACCGGCGATCCCAATCAATCGTTGGCCGGCGCGCATCGGCAGGAAGATGCTCGCCTGGATGCCGGCCCGTTCGGTGCCCCGCCGAGCCCAGGCGGGCAGCTTGTCATCGGTGTGCGGGTCGGCGACGTAGACCGCGACCTTTGGGTCGGCCAGCCAGGCGACGTCGGAGGCGGACAGATCAGTGCCCGTCGGCGCGTCGCCCGCCGGCCACTTTCGCCCGCCCGTGGCAACCACCTGGTAGCGGCCGTCGTTTTGCAGCACCCGGAGCGTGGCGAGGTCCGCGTGCGTGAAGTCGACGAAGCCATTGAGGATCCTCCGGTCAACCTCGGCTTCCGGCAGCGAGGTGTCTGCCGACTGCAGGCTCTCGATCATCGACAGCGCCTTGATCGTATGCTCGGCCTCCGAGTATTCCTCGGCGTTCGCCAGCGCCAGGGCGGTTTGGGCGGCGATCGATTCCATCAAGCGCAGGTCTTCGGTGCTGAGCGTCCGGGCACCGAGACGGGCGATGGTGAGCACCCCGAAGAGCCGGTCCCGGGTCACCATCGGCACGCTTAGCACGCTCTCCTCCAGCCGTTGGGTCCCGGGCGGATAGATCATCCGGGGGTCCTTGCTAGCGTCTGGCAGCAGGAGCGATTTGCGCGACTCGGCGGCGACGCCGGTGATGCCTTCGCCGAGCGCGAAGGTGATGTTCTGCCAGTCGATCGTGCTATAGGCGGGACCCCTCGCCACCGACTTCACGAGCACCAGGCGCTCCGATCCCTCATCCCAGCGATAGAGCCGGAAATGTTGATAGTCGATGACCGTCAGGGTGGCCTCAGAGACGGTGTTGACGATCGCGTCGGCGTCGAGGCTTCGCAGGATTTGCGGCGAAACATCCTGCAAGAGGTCCTTGCGTTTCTCGGTCAAGACCTCCCGGCGGCGGCTGACATGGACGAACTGGATCACGGCCGCCGCGGCCAGCACGCCGGTGACCTGTCGAACCATCTCGCTCGCGTCTGGCAGGTCGAAGTGGCCCTGCACGCCGAGGAAGTAATAGTCGGATAGCAGGACGATGGCCAGCGTGGCCAGCATCGCCGGGCCCCGCCCGTATCGCCAGGCGATCGAGCCGATGAGCAGGATGAAGATCAGCCAGTAGGTCTCGACGCGCTGAATCCGAAGCGTCCAGGCGAGCGCGCCAAGGCCCGCCGCGATGACGGCGACCGACAGCAGCGCGAAGGCGTAGGGGAGGAGTCGCCGGACCATCCACCCACAAGATACGGAATCGGTGTCGTGGTGCAAGCTGTCGGTGGCGCTTACGAGCTTGACGGGCGAGCAAAGGGGCCGCTAGGCTGAGGCCTTGATATCAGGAAATGTCAGCAAGGAGGTATCACAATGAGGATCGCGTGTCTCCTCGACAGTGACTTCGAGGACTCCGAATTCAAGCAACCGTACGATGCCTTCCTCAAGGAAGGCCACCGCGTGACCGTGATCGGGCTCGAGGCGGGGAAAGAGCTGAAAGGGAAGAAGGGCCAGGTCACGACCAAGGCCGAGACCGGGATCGACCAGGTGAGCCCGGAGCAGTTCGATGCCCTCTTCATCCCGGGCGGCTCTTCGCCGGATCACCTGCGGGCGAACCCAAAAATGGTCAGCTT
>Ga0066671_10000156_pt1 | contig 20154 bp, 20 predicted proteins | sample GraSoiAngelo_120_FD_62294 | JGI IMG/M metagenome (GOLD analysis project Ga0066671, IMG submission 62294) | Grasslands soil microbial communities from the Angelo Coastal Reserve, California, USA - 14_0919_09_20cm | ecosystem: Environmental > Terrestrial > Soil > Grasslands | place: USA...
CCGAGGAGCACGACAGGTGTTCCGACGGGCAACTCACGATCGAGTCGAACCGCGAACGAGTCCATCGACACGGTGCCGACAACCTCTCGCAGCTCGCCGCCGACGCGCACCTCCGTCCCGGTCATGTCACGGCGGAATCCGTCCGCGTAGCCGACCGGGACGATGCCGATCCACGTCGGTTCCTCCGCCACGAAACGGCGCCCGTAGCCGGTGCTCTCGCCCGGCTGGAGCTCCTTCACCTGCGCGAGGAACGTCTGCCACGACAGCACCGGCTCGAGCCCGTCGTCTGCGGGGTCCTCGCCGAACGGAGAGAGGCCGTAGATCGCGACACCGCAGCGCGCCGCGTCGTACCGCGACTCGGGAATCCGCAGCGCCGCCGCGCTGTTCGCCGCGTGACGCGTGAGGTGGCGATGCTCCGCCGTCGCCGCTTCGAAGCGCCGAAGTTGCTCGCGCGCGAACTCCTGGTCGGTGTCCGCGGTCGCGAGATGCGTCATGAGGCCGACGACGTTCTCGCGCAGCTCCGGCAGCCTCGCCGTGCCGTAGCGACCCATGCCCGTGTCGAGCTTCGTGTGGACGCGTACTCCGTCGGGGATCTCCTCGTCCGAGATCGCGAGCTCGAGCTCGGCGTCGCGCGCCTGCGCGATCTCGCGGCTCGACGTCGTCGGGCCCATCACGAGGATGCGGACGCCCGCGTATTCGCGCCGCAGCGTCAGTCCCTCGCCCACGGTCGCGACGCAGAGCGCGCTCGCACCGGATCCGAGCGCGGCACCAGCGACGTCGACCGCGCCGTGCCCGTACGCGTCCGCCTTGACGACAGCCCAGAGCTCCGCGCCCTCGAGGACGCGCACGAGCGTGCGCACGTTGCGCCGCAGCGCGCCGAGGTCGACGGTGATCTCCGAGCGGTGCACGTGAAGGAGGCTAACCGCGCGACGGGTCAGCCCAAGACGTACGGGAGCATCTCGATCACGTCCGATGCAACGAGGCCGGCGCGCTGCGGTGCTTCCGCTGCCGCCTCCGCATGCGCTGTCGCGGCCGCCGCAGCTGCGAGACGGCCGTCCAACCCCTTTGCCAGGAACGAGCCGACGATCCCGGTGAGCACGTCGCCGGTGCCCGCGGTCGCGAGCGACGGGAAGCCCGGCACGATCAGCGTCTGCTCGCCCGGCGACGCGACGATCGTCCCCTCGCCCTTGAGGAGCACGACGCACCCGAAGCGCTCGACGGCGCGCCGGCACGCCTCGAGCCGGTGCGCGTCGATCCAGGAGGCGTCGACGTCGAGCAAGCGCCCGAGCTCGCCCGAGTGCGGCGTCAGCACCGTCGGCGCCGAACGTGCGAACGGCTGCAGGTCGAAGAGCGCGTCCGCGTCGACGATCGCAGGCAGTTCGGTTTCCTCGAGCAGCCGGCGCACGAGCTCCTTCGCGCCGTCCGACCGGCCGAGACCCGGCCCGATCGCGAGCGAGCGCGCGCGCGTCGCGGCATCCCAGACCTCCTCGAGCGGACGCTTCACGGCCTCGAGCAGCTGCTGCTCGATCACCGGAAGCGACGCGCGCGGCGCCGCGACCGCCACGTATCCCGCATCCGCACGGAACGCTGCGCGCGCCGCGAGACACGCCGCGCCGGTGAGTCCCGGCGATCCGCCGACGACGAGTACCGAGCCGGCGGTGTACTTCGTGTCGCGCGGCGAGCGTAACGGAACGAGGTCGAGGATCTCCGGCGTCGTCCGCGCGTACGTCGTTTGCCGGTCTTCGAGCCCGATGTCGACGACCTCGAGCTCGCCGCGATGGAACGTTCCCGGCGCGACGTACAACCCCACCTTCTCGCGGTGGAACGTGACGGTCCACTCCGCGTCGACGACGGCGCCGGCGATCTCGCCGGTCGAGGCGTCGACACCGGACGGGACGTCGACGGCGACGACGTCCACATCGGCTTCGTTGATCTGCTCGATCAGCCGCGCTGCGCCGGGACGCGGCTCGCCGGTGAAGCCCGTCCCGAAGAGCGCGTCGACGATGAGGTCGGGGCGGCCGAGATCCTTCTCTTCGTCCTCCGGCTTCGACTCGACGAGGCGAACGTCGCGCTGCGCCTGGCGGAGCCGGCTGGCCGCGACGCGACCGTCGCCGCCGTTGTTCCCGGGCCCGCACACGATCGTGATCGACTTGCGGTCGTCGTATTCGTCGAGGATGAGCTCGGCCAGGCCTCGGCCGGCGCGCTGCATCAACTTCTTGACGTCGTGACCGCCCTCGACCGCGCGCATCTCGTCCGCGGTGTAAAGAGACTCGAACATCAGTCGCTCACGACCGCAACGGCGTTCGCGAGTTCGCGCGAGTGCGACATCGACAGGTCGATCGCCCCCGCGTTCGTCTTCTCCGCCCACTCGCGCACGCGTCCCGACAGCCGCACGCTCGGCTTCGGCCGTCCGACGATCTCGATGTCCTTCCACGCGAATGCGCGCGCAACCCCGATGCCGAGCGCCTTTCCGACCGCTTCTTTGCCGGCGAAGCGGCCGGCGTAGGACTCGGCGGGATTCGGACGCGCGTCGCAATACGCGCGCTCCGCTTCCGTGAAGCAGCGCTCGGCGAACCGTGGATAGCGCTCGAGCGCGCGACGAATGCGGGCGATTTCGATCAGGTCGACTCCGACTCTCACGCTTCGCCCCTGTCCGAAAGAGCGTCTTGCGCGAACGGCCGCGCGTTCCTACCGTCGTCGTCGATGCATTGTCGACCCGGAGGAGCCGCTCGAATGAAGATTGCTCGCCTCGTCATCGTCTCACTCGCGCTGTGTGTTTGGCCGGCCTCCGCGCACGGTGCGGCCGCCGCGCCGTGTGTCGCAAAGGACACCCAGAACCTAACGCCTACGACGACCGCACCGTCCTGGTACGTCCCCGGAGTGACAAGGCCGTGCGCCGCGTCGAGCGACCCGATCGTGACACCCCAGACGGCGTACTGGACCTACTTCAAGTACGGCTGGTCCGACGCTTGGCGGACGGTTCCATACAACGCGGACTACTCGGCCCGCGACTGCGAGGTGAGCCTGCGAACGTGCGGCCAGTACATCATCGGCGACGCGTCGTGGTTCTGGTACGCGTGCTCCGGGCGCGGACTGAGCGGCTACGACGTCGCGCGCAACATCCGCTATTGGGCCGACCGCGCCCGCGCGAACGGCTCCAACTGGCGCGTGTACACGAAGACGGAGGCCGGCGGCTATCCGTACGGATGCGCATTCAGCGTCTACGCCCTGAGCTGATCGACGTGCGGCTCGGCGTCGTCGCAGTCGTCCTCGCGTTCGCGGTCTCACCGGCGAGCGCGGCTGCACCGCCCGCCGTTCTTCAACTCGACCTCAAGGTGCAGACGCTCGGCGGGCGCGCGATCCTGGGTCAGACGCCGCGCGCGGTCGTGGCGGCACTCGGGCGACCGGCGCTGCGCACACAGGGCCTGCGGCGCGCACGCCTCTCATACGGACGCGAGGACCATTGGGCGGCGATCGTCCTCTTCCGACGGGAAGGCAGCGTGCTGCGGTCGTGGTCGGTCGTCCTCGGTGATCGGCGGCTGCGCGAGGCGACGCTCGGATTCGCGCTGCAGTTGCCGCCGCTGCGCCTGCAGAGCCGCCTCGTGTCCGAGCTGGGCATGCGCATCGTGAAGCCGTACCGGTGCCGCGCGATCTGCCGCGGCGACGTCGTGGTGCCGGGAGCTCGCGTCCGAGTCGGCTTCGGACGCGTGGCGACCGAGCCGCCGTACCTCGTCCTCTACGAGGCCCGTTAGCGCAGATTCGCCTCTAACCAGTCCGGCAGCTGCGAGATCGACGAGACGATCCCGTCGGGTCGGACGCTGCCGCGCTCCACCGCATCGGGCCGGAACTTTCCGGTGCGCAGAAGCACCGTCTTCATCCCGTGCGCCTGCGCGCCGGCGATGTCGGTCTCGATGTCGTCCCCGACCACCCAGGTCATGCTCGCGTCGGCGTCGAGCGCCTCGAGCGCCGCTTCGAAGTATGCGGTCGACGGCTTGCCGAGCACGATCGCCTCCGTGTCGGCGGCGTACTCGAGACCCGTGACGAACGCGCCGGCATCGAGCAACGGGCCATTCTTCGTCTGCCACCAACGATTCTTGTGCAGGCAGTAGAGCTCTGCGCCGGCCTCGAGCTCGTGGAACGCCCGCGCGAGGTTCATGAACGAGAACACGAGGTTCGTCTCCGGCGTCTCGTCCGCGCCGCCGATCAACACCGCCGCCGCGTCCTCGCCCACGAGCTCCACGCCCTCGAGCTCGCCGACGATCGCGTGCATCGTCAACGCGAGCACGCGCTTGCCGCTGAGCGCCCGAGCGGCCGCGCGCGGCGTGGTCTGAACCTCGTCGTCGTCGAGCTCCAGCCCCATGCGCCGCAGGTCCTCGGCCAGGTCTGCGCGCGTGCGCGTCGTGTTGTTCGTGACGAACCGAAGCCGGTGGCCGTCGTTCCGGAGGCGACGCACCGCCTCCGCGCCCCCGGCGATCGGCTCGCCGCTGACGTGGAAGACGCCGTCGACGTCCAGCAGAATCGCGGCCATATGGACGGCGAGTCTATTCGGCTGACGCGCAGCGTTGTCCTGCCGACGAACGAGATCGAGCTCCGGTTCTCGCGGTCGAGCGGTCCCGGCGGCCAACACGCGCAGAAGTCCGAGACCCGCGTCGAGGCGGTCTTCGACGTCGAGGCCTCGTCGGCCCTGACGGACGCGCAGAAGCGACGCGTCGTTTCCCGTCTGGGTCCGGTCGTCCGGGCGGTTGCGCAGGACGAACGGTCGCAGGCGCGGAACCGCGAGCTCGCGGTCGAGCGCCTGGTCGAGCAGCTCCGGGAGGCGCTCAGGGTGCCGAGGAAGCGAGTGGCGACGGCCCCGACCCAGGCGTCGAAAGAGCGCCGTCTGCAGGAAAAACGGCGACGCTCCGAGGTCAAGCGCCTTCGTCGGGGTCCGATGGACAGCTAGGGCCGTACCCCGCCGGCGCCGCCGAGCGTTTACCGACTGACCCGATGGCCCCGATCTCCGTCACGATCGAGCGGGAGCACCCCTCAATCGGAATCATCACGCTCGTTGGCGAGCACGACGCCTACTCGGCCGGCCGCATCGCCAACGAGATCGAGGTTCTCCTCGACACGGGACTGCCCGTCGTGATCGACCTCACCGAGGCAACCTTCGTCGACTCCCAGACCCTGAGCACGCTCCTGTCCGCGCGGCATCAGGCGCACGCGGCGAACCTCGGCTTCACGCTCGTCCTTCCGGACGACAGGTTCACGCAGGTCCACAGGATCCTCCGGATGACCGGACTGGCATCCTGGTTCGCCACGTATCCGTCGATGACGGAAGCACGTGACGCTGCGCGCGCGGGGCACACGTCTGGCGGTCGACTCAAGGTCGCTTAGCCGGGGAACTCCTCCGTCCGACCCCCCGCGTAGCGTGCGCGGCGATGTTCTACGAGCCCGTGCGGCGCGGCTTCGCCGAATTCGTCGGCGCGTTCACGTTGACGTTCGCCGGTGCGGGTGCGGTGCTGACGTTTACGAAGCTCTTCGCCGCGGCGTACCAGCAGGGCGCGTCGGACACGGCGTCGGGCCTCGGGCTGCTGGGGATCGCGCTCGCGCACGGCCTCGCGATCGCAGTGATGGTCTCTGCGGTCGGCCACATCTCGGGCGGCCACTTCAACCCTGCGATCACGCTCGGGTTCTTCGTCACGCGCCGTATCGCCGCGTCGCTCACCCTCGTGTACTGGGTCGCCCAGCTCGCGGGCGCATCGTGCGCGGCCCTGCTGCTGTCCTGGTTCTACCCCAAGCAGGTGCGGAATCTCGGCCAGCTCGGCGCGCCGGCACTCGGGAGCGGCGTCTCGCACTGGCAGGGATTCGTGATCGAGATCGTCCTCACCTTCTTCCTCGTGTGGGTCGTCTTCGCGACCGCGGCTGACCCGGGCGGCACGTTCAAGTCGATCGCCGGTCTCGCGATCGGGCTCACGATCACGATGGACGTCATCATGGGCGGCCCGCTCACGGGCGCAGCGATGAATCCCTCGCGCGCGTTCGGGCCCGAGCTCGTCCAGCATCACTGGAAGAACTGGTGGGTCTGGTTCGCGGGTCCCGCAGTCGGCGCGATCATCGCCGCGGTGGCGTACGACGAGCTCTACCTGCGGATGCGGCCGCTGCCGGTCGGTCCGCCGGAGAGCGGCGTCATCGAGCCGCGCCCGGGCGAGACCTCCGTCACCTAACGGTCTAGCTGCGAGCGCGCCGCGCGCGCTCATCGCACCTTCGAGAATCGCTCCACGGCAGCCATGAGCTCGTCCACGTCTGCGGCCCCGCCGCGGACACAGTGGCGCGCATGGCTCTCGAGCAGTCGCAGGCCGACCCGCTCGAGCGCCGTGCGCGCTGCGGCGATCTGGTCGAGGACGTCGACGCAGTAACGCTCCTCCTCGACCATGCGCTCGATGCCTCGCACCTGCCCTTCGATCTTCCGCAGGCGGCGGAGCAGTGCGTCCTTGTCGTCGACGTAGCCGGCCATCAGCGCGCGTGAGCAGCGTCGAATTTGGCCTTGCAGCCCGCTCCGCAGAAGTACAGCGTCCGGCCGTCGACGATGCTGCGATGCGGCGTCTGGTGCCGGTCGACGGTCATGCCGCACATCGGATCTCGTGCACCTCTGCGAAGCGTCAGCCCGAACAGCGTCGCCGCGACCGCGAAGAAGACGATGTTGAGAGCCGTCGTGTAGTTCCACTCGATCCCACGGCTCGTGATCGAGTCGACCGACGGTCTGTGGGTCGGAACGAGGCCCGCGGCCGAGAAGACGCCGTCGACGGCGAGCGCGGCCGCGACCATCGTCAGGAACATGATGCCGACGACGCGGAACGTCATCGCGCCGCCGTAGTACTTCCGGTAGGCGATCACGATCGGCACGATGATCAGATCGGCGTAGATGAACGCGATCACGCCGGAGAACGAGATCCCGCCTGCCCACAGGACGGCGGCCAGCGGAACGTTTCCGACCGAGCACACGAACGAGAGCGCCGCAACGACGGGCCCCAGGACGACGTTCTCGAGCAGCCGCGGCCCGGCGGGCGCGTCCGTCACGAACAGCCCGTTGAAGAACGACATCGGCAGGAGCGCGATGAAGCCGGCGACCAGGAAACCGGCGCCGATCTCCTTCCAGAGCATCTCCCAGTCGCCGCGGAAGTTGTGTGCGACGTCCGACCAGGCGTCGACGGAGAGCAGGCGCTCCCGGAAGGTCATCTGCCCGCCGCCTGCCGCGTGGTGCTCGTGTCCCGTGGCAGCGCTCAACGCGTGCGCACGTGCGGCTTCCTCGAGTTGCCTCGTGATCCAGAGCCGCATGGCCCCCCACATGAACGCGATCAGAAAGATGCCGCCGACGAACTCCGCGAGCGTGAACTGCCAGCCGAGGAAGATCCACATCACGATGCCGATCTCGAACACGAGGTTCGTCGATGCGAACTGGAACGCCATCGCCGACGCGAAGCTCGCGCCCTTCTGGAACAGCGACTTCGCGATCGCGATCGCCGCGTAGCTGCACGAAGACGACGCGGCGCCGAGTCCCGTCGCCAGCAGAGCCTCGCGGACGCCCCGGCCCCCGAGCGCGCGCTCCAACCGCGACCGCGGGATCCACGCCTGGACGATCCCCGACAGCAGGAAGCCGAGGACGAGGGCCCAGCCCACCTCCCACGCCATCTGCACGGCATTCCAGAAACCGTCTCCGACGCGGCTCATACCCCCATAGGGTAGAGCTTCGGTAGAAGGTCCGTATGACGCCACGTCTCGCCGTCGTCCCCGAGCTCGACGAGGAGCTCGACCGCCTCTACGGCCTGCCACTGGATGAATTCACCGCGGTCCGGAACGAGCTCGCGACGCGTCTGCGGAAGGCGGGTCAGGCGGATGCAGCCGAGCGTGTGCGGACGTTGCGCAAGCCCGGCGTCGCGGTGTGGACGGTCAACCAGCTCGCGCGGCGTCACCCCGGTGAGATCGACGAGCTCGTCGAGAACGGCAGGCAACTCCGCGACGCTCAGGCGAAAGCGCTACGCGGCACGGGTGCGGACGCGGTCCGAGAAGCGACAGCCGCCGAACGCGCGTCGCTTCGGAGGGTCACGCGGCTCGCAGAGGAGTTGCTGAACGGGGAAGGCCGTCCTGCGACCGCGGCGATGCTCGAACGAATCGCCTCGACGCTGCGTGCTGCGGCGGTCGATCCGGACGCTGCGGCTCTTCTCGAGGCAGGGCGATTGCCCGACGAAGTGGAATCATCCGGCTTCGCCGCGCTCGCGGCGATGGCTCCGCCGCCGTCGGCGACGAGACGCGGCGGGGCGAAGAAGCGGGAGGAACGCAAGCCGAACGCCGCCCAGATCAGGAAGCTCGAGACGCGCCTTGCGAAGCTCGAGGCCCGCGCTTCCGACCTTGCCGAACGAGCCGAGCGCGCCGAGGCGGTCGCCGCGGAGGCACGTGAGCGAGCCCAGCAAGCGCATGCCGAGCGCGAGGCAGCGGCACGGGAACTGCGAGACGCGAAGCGCTAATGGATAGCCGCCGCGACGGCCTCGCGGTCGATCGTCGAGCCGCAGACGCAACTGCCGTCGATCGGCTGCTCGCGAAAGTCGTCGGCAGCACTCTCCGGCCACATCCGAACGAAGCCGTCCTCGACGACGACGCGATACCGCTGGCCGCACTCGCAGACCCAGTCGCCCACCGTCACCCGGCCTAGATACCGCCGGTTCCGGCGAGTAAACCCGGCGATTCCTGGGGAAACGCGCCGCATGGCCGGCGCCGACGACATCATCATCCTCGACGGCACGACGTTCTGGTACTCGGACCCGAACGGCGACCTCGAGGCGCGCGAGCACGAAGGATTCTTCTACCGCGACGTCCGGCACATCTCGACCTGGCAACTGCGCATCAACGGGTGCAAGCTCGACCCGCTGACCAGCCGCCGCGTCGACTACTTCTCGGCGCGCATCGTCGGCAAGCCGGACGGGGTCGAGGGAGCTCCGAGTGTCAGCGTCCGCCGCGACCGCTTCGTCACGGAAGGCGCGCATGAAGACGTCGCAGTCGAGAACCTCACGGCCGAACCGCAGGACGTCCGTCTCGAGCTCGCCTACGAGTCCGACTTTGCCGACATCATGGAAGCGGAGGAAGGCGGAAACAGCGGGGGCAAGCAGTGGCGGGACAGGAAGCCGCGGTCCGTGACGTTGTGGAACGAGCGCGACGGGTATCGGCGCGGGACGTTCCTCAAATTCAACCGGACCGGTCGAATCGGCAAGGACCGCGCGACCTTTGACATCCACCTCCGACCACGCGAGACCTGGTCCCTGTGTATCGACGTGACGCCGGTCGTCGACGGAAAACGGCGTGAGCCGCTCCTCCGTTGCAATTCCTTCCACAAGCACGCCGGCAAGATGCCGATGTCCCTCGACGAGTGGTTGGACGATTCGCCCGAGATCGAGACCGAGAACATGGCGCTCGAGCGGACGTATCGGCAGAGCATCCTCGACATCGCCTCGCTGCGCATACGTCCCGACGACGTCCGCATCAAATGGGCGATGCCCGGCGGCGGGCTGCCGTGGTTCATGACGATCTTCGGCCGGGACAGCCTCGTGACCGCGTACGAGACGATGCCGTACCATCAGGAGCTCGCGCGGGCGACGCTCGAGGCGCTCGCCGAGCTACAGGCGAGCGATTGGGACAACTTTCGCGACGCCGAGCCGGGGAAGATCATGCACGAGCTCCGGCGCGGGACGCTCGCGCAGCTCGGACGCATTCCGCACAGCCCCTACTACGGAACACACGACGCGACGATGCTGTGGCTCATCGTGCTCGACGAGTACGAGAAGTGGTCGGGCGACACGCAGTTCGTGCAGCGGATGGAGAAGCATGCGCGCGCCGCGCTCGGATGGCTCGAAGGCCCCGCCGACCTGGACGGCGACGGGTACGTCGAGTACCGGAAGCGGTCGGACTCCGACAAGGCGCTCGACAACCACTGCTGGAAGGACTCCGAGAACTCGATCCTCTTTGCCGACGGACGCAAGGCAGAGCCGCCGATCGCGACGTGCGAGCAGCAGGGCTACGCCTACGACGCTCGGCTGCGAACAGCGAGGCTGATGCGGGCCGTGTGGAACGACGACGAGACGGCCGAACGGCTCGAGCGCGACGCCGAGGAGCTGAAGCGGCGGTTCAACAAGGACTTCTGGGTCAAGGGACGCGGGCATTTCGCGCTCGCACTCGACGGGGAGAAGCACCAGGTCGACTCGCTCACATCGAACACCGGACAGCTGCTGTGGAGCGGCATCGTCGAGGGAGGGAAGGCGGCCGGAGTCGTCCGGCGGCTGATGCGCCCCGACATGTTCTCGGGCTGGGGCATTCGTTCGATGTCGTCAGAGGACGCGGGCTTCAATCCGCTCGAGTACCACAACGGCACCGTCTGGCCGCACGACACGGCGCTCGTCGCAGCCGGCATGCGGAGGTACGGCTTCGACGGCGAGGCCGGCCGTCTCGCGGAGGCACTGTTCGACGCGGCGGCGGCGTTTACGCACCAGCTCCCCGAGGTGTTCGCCGGCTTTCCGCGCGACGGCGCGAGCGTTCCGGTCGAGTATCCGGACGCGTTGAAGCCGCAGTCGTGGGCCGCGGCCTCTCCGCTCCTCGCCCTCCGGACGCTGCTCGGGCTCGACGTCGTGGACGGCGAGCTCCGCTCGAGCCCGCACGTCCAGGAAGCACTCGGAGCGCTGCGGCTGCGGAAGATCGGGTATCGCGGACGCTACGAGGACGCGCCAGAGTAGACATCGCTCGCGCTCCGTGTTAGAGCGCCCTCGTGGAAGCGGGCGCCGGACGGAAGAGGCAGATCGAGATCTACGTCGGCGGCGTTCGCGGGAGACGGCCCAGCGTTCCTGCCGACTCGGCGGAGCTCGAACGGTTTGCGCAACGCGTGTTGCGTCCGGAGGCGTTCGCATACCTCGCGGGCGGCGCGGGATTCGAGGAGACGATGCGGGCGAACCGCGAGGCGTTCGAACGGCGCCGGATCGTTCCGCGCATGCTCCGGGACGTCTCGACGCGGGACACGACGATCGAGCTCTTTGGCCGGACGCTGCCGTTGCCGTTCCTGCTCGCGCCGGTGGGCGTGCTCGAGCTCGCGCACCGTGATGCCGATCTCGCGGTCGCGCGGGCCGCCGCCGCGGAAGGCGTGCCGATGATCTTCTCGAACCAGGCGTCGCGACCGATGGAGGAGTGCGCAGCGGCGATGGGCGACTCGCCGCGCTGGTTCCAGCTCTACACCAGCACGTCCGACGAGCTCGTCGCGAGCTTCCTGCGTCGCGCGGAGGACTGCGGCTGCGAGGCGCTCGTCGTCACGCTCGACACCACCATGCTCGGATGGCGCGTGCGCGATCTCGACCTGACGTATCTGCCGTTCCTGCGCGGCAAGGGAATCGCGCAGTACACCTCCGATCCGGTCTTCAGGCGGCTGGTCGAGGAGACGCCGCCGCCGACACTCGAGGAGCGGCCGAATCTCGCCGCTCTCGCCGCCGTCGTCGAGCTTGCACGGTCGCACCCTGGATCGTTCTGGCGGAATGTCCGGTCGGCGAAGCCGCGCACCGCCGCGCGCCTCTTCATCGAGATCTACTCGCGGCCGACGCTGACCTGGGCGGACCTCCCGGCAATCCGCTCCGCGACGAGCCTGCCGATCCTGCTGAAGGGGATCCTCCACTCCGAGGACGCGCGACGGGCGGTGGAGGCAGGGATGAACGGGATCGTCGTGTCGAACCACGGCGGGCGGCAGGTCGACGGCGCGATCGCGTCGCTCGACGCACTGGCGGCGGTGGTGGAAGCCGTCGGAGACCGCGTCCCCGTTCTGCTCGACAGCGGTGTCCGTGGCGGGGCGGACGTCTTCAAGGCGCTCGCGCTCGGGGCGCGCGCCGTCTTGATCGGCCGCCCCTACACGTACGGGCTCGCGCTCGCGGGCGAGGAGGGCGTGCGGCAGGTGATCCGGAACTTCGCGGCGGACTTCGACCTGACGATGGGTCTCTCCGGCTGCCGCTCGGTCGCAGAGATCGGGTCGGAGGCGCTTACTCGACGGTAACGGTCTTCGCCAGGTTCCGCGGCTGGTCGACGTTCAGGCCGCGCAGGCGTCCGATCCGGTAGGCGAGGAGCTGCAGCGGCATCACCGCGAGCACGGCCTGCAGGAAGGCGGGCGTGCGCGGGATGTAGATGACGTCGTCGGCGTGGTGCTGGATGTCCTCGTTGCCGTCGGTCGCGATCGCGATCACGTGCGCGCCGCGTGCGCGGACCTCCTGGATGTTCGAGACGACCTTCTCGTAGACGATCTTCTGGTCGGTCGCGACGACGACGACCGGCGTGTCCTCGTCCAGCAGCGCGATCGGCCCGTGCTTCATCTCGCCGGCGGAGTACGCCTCGGTCGGGATGTACGAGATCTCCTTCAGCTTCAGCGCGCCCTCGAGCGCCACGGGCAGGCCGATGTGACGGCCGAGGTAGAGGAAGAACGGCTTGTCGTAGTAGCGGCGTGCGACCTCGTCGATCGGGTGATTGCCGTCGAGGAACTGCTCCATCTTCTGCGGCAGGTCGTAGAGGGCCTGAAGGATGAACTCGATCTCGTCCTCCGGCAGCGTCCTGCGAATCTGCGCCAGCTTCAGCGCGATCAGTGAGAGCAGTGCGACCTGCGCGGTGAACGTCTTGCTCGCCGCGACGCCGACCTCGAGCCCGCAGCGCGTATAGAGGACGGCGTCGACCTCGCGCGTGATCTGCGTGCCCATGAGGTTCGTGATCGCGAGCGTCTTCGCTCCCTGCTCGCGCGCGAGACGCATGGCGGCGATCGTGTCGGCCGTCTCGCCCGATTGCGAGATCCCGATCACGAGCGTGTCCCGCGACAGCACCGGGTTGCGGTAGCGCCATTCGGACGCGATGTCAGGCTCGACCGGAACGCGGGCCCATTCCTCGATGATGTAGCGACCGACGACGCCCGCGTGGTACGCGGTGCCGCACGCGACGATGACGATGCGCCGGAGATTCTGGATCTCGAGCTCGGTCAGCCCGATGCCGTCCAGTACGAGCCTGCCGCGGCGAGCGCGGTCCCCGATCGTCTCGCTCACGGCTGCGGGTTGCTCGTAGATCTCCTTGAGCATGAACGTTTCGTAGCCGCCCTTCTCCGCGCTCTCGTCGTCCCAGTCGACGGGCTCGATCTCCTTGTGCTCGACCTCGCCGTCCGCGGTGAAGAACCGGGCGCCGGCGGGCGTGATCTCGACGACCTCGCCGTCGTCGACGAATTGCACGCGGCGTGTCTCGCGCAGGAAGGCAGCGATCGACGACGCGAGGAACATCTCTCCGTCCCCGACGCCGACGACGAGCGGACATTGCCGCCGCGAGCCGACGAGCAGGTCCGGGTGGTCGTAGTGGATGACGACGAACGCGAAGTGTCCCTCGAGCTCGGCGGACGCAGCGCGGACCGCTTCCGTCAGGTCGCCGTCGTAGTGACGCTCGACCAGATGCACGACCACCTCTGCGTCGGTCTCGGAGCTGAGGGTGTGGCCGTCCGCCTCGAGTGTCCCCCTCAACTCGCGATAGTTCTCGACGATTCCGTTGAGCACGATTGCGATGCGCCCGTCCTCGCAACCGGTGAGCGGATGCGCGTTCTGCTCGTTGACGGCGCCGTGTGTCGCCCAGCGCGTGTGTCCGAGACCGTGTTGCGAGCGCGAGCCGTTCGTGCCGGCGGCCGCCTTCAGCGTCTGGAGATTGCCGACCGCGCGCACGTAGTCGAGCGCGCCGTCCTCGCGCAATGCGATGCCGGCGGAGTCGTAGCCGCGGTACTCGAGCCGTTCGAGCCCGTGCAGCAGCAACGGCTTTGCCTCACGCGGTCCGACGTATCCGATGATCCCGCACACCCGAAGCTCCTCTCAGTTGGCCTCCCGGAACTCCGGGGTCGCAATCGCTGCAGATTCGCGGTTTTTGCCAGGCATTCCGACTCCTGAAACGACAAAGCCCGGCTGAGTCCCTCGCTCCCCTGCGTCGAGGGGCGAGTCAGCCGAGCTCTCGTCGAACGAGCGACGCGATGCTACCACAGAGGGCGGCCGCTTTCTCGTCGCTCTCTGCCTCCGCGAGCACGCGGACCACCGGCTCGGTCCCCGACGTGCGGACGAGGACGCGCCCGCTCGTGCCGAGCTGCGCGTTGAGGCGTTCCACCTCGTTGCGAATCGGCTCCGTGAGCTCCCTGCGACCGACCGGGACGTTCTCCTTCACCTGCGGGAACTGCGGCACCTCCGCAGCGGCGTCGGCGAGCGCGCGTCCACCGAGTGCGGCGCAGAGAAGCAACGCGGCCGCGAGACCGTCGCCCGTCACGTGCCCGTCGAGCCAGATGATGTGACCGGACTGCTCACCGCCCAGGATCCCGCCTTCGCGTCGCAGCGCCTCGATCACGTACCGGTCGCCGACGTCGGTCGTGACGACGCGGATCCCGTGGTCCGCCATCAGGCGGTGGAAGCCGAAGTTCGACATCGACGTGACGGCGACGAGGTCGACGCCGCGGTGCAGGGCGATGATCGCGACGATCTGGTCTCCGTCGACGCTGTTGCCGTTCGCGTCGACCGCGAGCATCCGGTCGCCGTCGCCGTCGAACGCGACGCCGAGATCCGCCCCGACGCTCGTAACAGTCTGTTGCAAGGCGCGCAGGTCGGTTGCACCGCACCCGACGTTGATGTTCGTGCCGTCCGGATCGTCGCCGATCGTCGTCGTGCGCGCGCCGAGCTGCTCGAATGCCTTCGGTGCGAGTCCCGAGTACGCGCCGTTCGCGCAGTCGACGACGATGTGCAGGTGCGAGAGATTCGAGCCGAACCGTTCGACGATGTGCTCCAGGTAGCTGTCGGTTGCGACGTCGACGCGATCGACGCTCCCACCGCCGGCGCCGGGACGATCGAGCAGCACTTCGATCTCCTCTTCGGAGGCGTCGGTGAGCTTCTGTCCGTCGCGGTCGAAAAACTTGACGCCGTTGTACTCGGGCGGGTTGTGAGACGCGGTGATCACGCAGCCGAGATCGAGCGTCAGCAACGCGACGGCCGGTGTCGGCAGCACGCCTGCGATGACGGCGTTCCCGCCTGCGGACGCAATGCCGCGGGCGAGCGCGTCCTCGAGCTCGACGCCCGATGCCCGTGTGTCGCGCCCGATGAAGATCCGTCCGCGGCCGGACCAGTAGGCGCTCGCGCGACCGAGCCGCTCGATGAGCTCGGGGGTGAGATCTGCCCCGACGATGCCGCGAACGCCGTCGGTACCGAAGTAACGGCGCGCCACTATGCGCGACCCTAACGCTTGAACGGTCAGCGCTTGGAGAACTGCGGCGCCTTGCGCGCCTTGTGCAGGCCTGCCTTCTTGCGCTCGACCTGGCGTGCGTCGCGCGTTAGGAAGCCGGCGCGCTTCAGCGGCACGCGGAGCTCCGGATCGGCCTCGACGAGCGCGCGCGCGATCCCGTGACGGACGGCGCCGGCCTGTCCCGAGGGGCCGCCGCCGTGGACGCGGACGCGGATGTCGTACGTCCCCTCCGCCTCGGCGATCTTCAACGGAGCGAGCGCAGCAGTGCGGTGCGCGGCGCGCGGGAAGTACTCCTCGATCGTCCGGCCGTTGAACCACGTCGAGCCGCCGCCGGGTCGCAGGATCACCCGCGCGACGGACGTCTTCCGCTTGCCGGTGCCGCGGTACTGCGCGAGCTGGCTCATGCGGTCTCCAACGGCAGCGGCTTCGGCGATTGCGGCGCATGCGGATGGTCGGGGCCCGCGTAGATCTTCAGCTTCGTGATCTGCTGCCGAGCGAGGCGGTTCTTCGGGAGCATCCCCTTGACCGCCGTGCGGATGACCTCCTCCGGGCGCCGGTCGAGTTGCTCGCGCAACGTCCGGCTCCGCAGGCCCCCGGGATAGCCCGAGTGCCGGTAGTAGCGCTTCTGGTCGAGCTTGTTCCCGGTCACCTGGATCTTCTCGGCGTTGACGACGACCACGAAGTCGCCGGTGTCGACGTGCGGCGTGAACTGCGGCTTGCCCTTCCCGCGCAGAGTGTCGGCGATGCGGGTCGCCAGGCGGCCGAGCGTCTGCCCGTCGGCGTCCACGAGGTACCACTCGCGGGCGATCTCACCTGGCTTGGCGGAATACGTCCTCATCTCAATGAAAAGGCGGACCACGGGCGTCCGCCGGCCCGCGATTGTAGCAACCGGCCGGGGCTAGCCCGACCCGCCGACAGACAGGAGGATGTCGTCGACGAGGTAGGAGTCGCCTGCGGGCACGAGCACGAGCGCGAGCCCGTAGGTCTCCTGCTGGCCGTCCTCTTCGGCATGAAGCGTGAGGCGGACGAGGAGGGAGCCGTCCGTGAAGGGGGCGACCGAGTCGACTGTGAACGCCTGGCTCGGCGGGGTGGGCGGCGCATTCGTCTCCGGGACCCCCGTTCCGACCTCGTCCACCTGCGGCGCCACTCCTCGGCCTCCCGAGAGACGCCAGATCGAGCCGTCGTCGGATTCCGCGTAGAAGACGACGCGGCGCGGACCGGAGCGAGTGTCGAGGACGACGGTCGTGACGAGCCGCCCCGCCGCTGCATTCGGCCCCTTTCCGAGCACGACGTCGATGCGAGGGTCGATCCGTTCGATCGCGTCCGCCAGGTCGCGGAGGTGGAACTTCTTCGTGACGAAGAAGCCCTTGCGCTTGGCCGCACTCGTGCGCGCGGCGACGTACGAACGGAGGAGCGACTCTTGTGCCTGGTCGTCCGCAGAGGACTCGGCGCTCGTCGCGAAGCCCTCTTCGCATTTCGACTCGCCGCCGAACTGGTTCAGGAACCTCGGCGACAGCAAGCCGCACGCCGTCTTTCCGTCGCCGGCCAATAACGCGGTCATGAACTTCTGCGCGACCGAGCGCCCCTCGTCGGGGCCGGCGGCGCGTGCGAGCGGAGAGCAGGCGAGGACGACGAGCGCTGCGAGAACGGCGAGGCGGCGAACCACGATCGGAGCCTGCGCTTGCGGCCGCCCCGTGTCAACAGCACGGCCTGCGATTCCCTCCTTCGAGCAGCTCGAGCCCGCGCTTGAACTCGGCCGCACCGCCGTGAGAAGGGTGGCGGACGTACGGCGCGCCCGTCACGCGTTCCGCCAACCGGCCGACCGCGATGACGCGACGGCGGCGTGCGAGCGGCTCGAGGAACTCGCGAGACGCTTCGACTTCCGGCCGTGTCGGGCGTCGATTCGAGCGCTCGGTTCCCGGGTGGGTCGGCACCACGTTCCAGCAGAGGACGTCGAGGTCGAGCTCGGCCAGCGCGCGCTGCACGATCGTTGCGGTCGACTCGGCGGGTCCTGCGCCTGTGAGCTGGCGTTCCGACGTGAACGGGACGCCGGATATGCGGGCACCGCGGAAGCCCGGCGCCTCGCCGACGAGGAGGACGGGCGCGCTAGCACGTTCCTCGAGGTACGCGGCGAGGCGATCGCGTCGGAGCTCGGCGCCTTCGCCTTCGCGGTAGAAGTTGTGCGTCGTGCCGATCCGAGCGGCGGCGAGCCGGTCGACGAACTTCCGGGCGCGCATGCCGTCACTATGCTCATGGCCGTGATGCGACGCGTTGGAGCGCTGGTTGCGCTCTGTGTCGGGGTCGGTACCGCGTCCGCGGAAGCGGCGGTTCCACCGCAGGGCTTCCAGGCCGTTGCCGCGTTCGCCCGAAGCTACGCCGCGCGTCACGTGACGAGCGTGACCCCGACGACGCAAAAGGTGAGTTGCTACGCGCCGGAGGTGCCGGTGCTCCCTGGGCTCAGTCCTACGGAAGGTTTTCCGCAAGGCGGCGGCACGCCGTGCCCCGGGTCGACGACGGGCGAGAACATCGGGCCGTACGCGACGCAGGACGTGAAGCCGCCGGCACTACTCGTCAAGGACCACTCGGAATCGGATCTGCGCGTCGATCCGACGAACCCGCGCCACCTGATCGGGATCAGCAAGTGGTTCGTGAACGCGGAGGGCTACAACCACCTGACGGGGTTCTACGAATCGTTCGACGGCGGCCGCACCTGGCCGGAGCAGGGGCACGTTCCGGGCTACGAGGGATGGACGGACAACTCCGATCCCGTCGGCGCGTTCGATCCGTGGGGGAACTACTACGCCGTCCTCTTGCCGTACATGTTCGACTACACGCCCGAGGGGAGGCACGGCTTCCTCTCCTCGCAGGTGAACCCGGCGCTGCCGCGGATGGTGTTGGGAGTCGCGGTGCGTCCGCACGGAGCCGCGAGCCCAGACGCGTGGTTCACGTCGCACGGCGAGCTGCCGGACTACGTCGCGACCGCCCCGACGCTCGGGTTGCCCGTGTTCGACAAGCAGTGGATCGCGATCGACACGAACCGCAAGAGCAAGCACTTCGGACGCGTCTACGTCTCCTGGGCGATCAGCGGAGCCGCCGACGAAGCAGGTGAGGGCTACCGCGGCCGCGTCGGTCAGGCCGACGAACACCAGCGAATCTTCGTGTCGTTCGCGGATGCGCATCCCGACGGCTCGCACACCAACTGGTCGACGCCGCGCGTGGCGCTCACGTTCCCGAACGGCGACGTCAACGGGTCGCTTCCGCAGGTCGCGCCCAACGGGGTTGTCTGGCTCGAGGCATCCGGGTCGACGAGCTCGGAGCGGCCGTTTTCCGCGCTGCTGACGTCGTCGTCGGACGGTGGCGTCACGTGGACGGCGCGGCGCACGATCGTGCAGCACCTGCCGAGCTCGTACGACAACACAACGTTCCGATCGGCCTTCGGCGAGGCGTTCGCGGTGGGCAAGCGGCAGGTCGGGAGGTTCTATCCGCTCTATCTGGCGTACGAGGATGCGCCGGACGGCCCGGTCGAGATCCTGCTCACCGCGTCGTTCGACGGAGGCACGCACTGGCGGCGCCCGGTGCGCGTCAACGACGGCCGCGGGGGCGGCGAAGCACTCCAACCGGCGCTGACCGTTGCCGGCAGCGGAACCGTTGCGGTCGCGTTCTACGACCGCCGGCTCGCCTGCCCCGGTCGGGGGACCGCCGCGGCTGCGGCTGCGGGTCTTCAGTTCGACCCGCGCACGCCCTACGGGGCCGCGAATTACTGCATCAATACCGCGGTCCAGCTCTACCGTGCCGGCTTGCGACCGATCGGACACAACGTACGGATGTCGCCGCACACCTGGGATCCTCAGATCTCTGCAGCGCGGTTTGTGTGCATCTGCGTCCCCGCCAGCTTCGTCGGGGATTACTTCGGCGCGGCTGCCGGTGGCGGGTTCGCCTACGCCTCGTCCGTGACGACGTACAACGAGGCCGGACAGAATCCGTTTTTCCACCAGCAGCAGCTGGTCTCCAAGCTGAAGCTGCCTTAGCTAGGCCCAGCGCTCCCAGCGCACGAGCTCGCCGAGCGACTTGCGCGGGCGCGTTGCTCTGCTCGATCGCTGGTCGGATACCGAATCTTCGGCCGCGTGGCCGATCGTGATCACCTCGACGACGGCTACCTCATCCGGGAGACCGAGTAACCCGCGGAAGTCGCCCATGCGCTCGGCGGGGACGCCGAAGACGCCGGCGGCAAGTCCTTCGTCGATCGCCGCGAGCAGGACGAGCATCGCGGCCTTCCCGGCGTCGACATACCAGTACGGGACCGGCCATTCGATCTCGGTGCCGCTCTCGTCGAGCTTGTCGGGCTGGCGGTAGCGCTCGTGGTAGTCCTCCTCGCGCGCGCAGACGACGACGAGGACCGAGGCGCCGCTGATCCACGGTGCGAACCCTTCGCCGACGTAGTACTCCTCTCCGGCGAGATCGGCGATCGCGCGCTTCCGGTCGGGATCTGTGACGACGACGAACCGTTGCCCCTGACTGTAGCCGCCGCTTGGTGCCCGCTGGATCGTCGCGACGATGTGATCCAGCGACTCGCGCGGGATCTTGTTCGGTCGTGTAGCGCGGACCATCCGGCGCCGTTTCAGGATGTCGCGGAATTCCACCGTGCGCGTGAGAATACGCACCGTGATCCGTCGGCGTGTCATCGCGCATGGACGTGTCCAGGGCGTGTTCTTTCGTGATTCGGTGCGCCGGATGGCCCGACAGCGCTCTGTGGCCGGGTGGGTCGCGAATCGGTGGGACGGCTCCGTCGAAGCCGTTTTCGAGGGGGAGCCCGATGCGGTCGAGGGTCTCGTCCGGTTCATGCACGACGGGCCGCGTGGCGCCGAAATC
>Ga0066671_10000158_pt1 | contig 20088 bp, 22 predicted proteins | sample GraSoiAngelo_120_FD_62294 | JGI IMG/M metagenome (GOLD analysis project Ga0066671, IMG submission 62294) | Grasslands soil microbial communities from the Angelo Coastal Reserve, California, USA - 14_0919_09_20cm | ecosystem: Environmental > Terrestrial > Soil > Grasslands | place: USA...
CCAAGATCCGCGCGATGGAGATCATCGCCTCCCTCGAAGCCACCCCCCGCGGCCCGTACACCGGCTCGATCGGCAGGGTTGCGCCGGACGGGGAAGCCGAGTTCAATGTCGCCATCCGCACCCTCACCTTGGCGCATGGCGAGGGGCGGGCGGCGCTCGGCCTCGGCTCGGGCGTGGTCTACGACAGCGTCGCCGCCGACGAATGGCGCGAGTGCCTGGCGAAGGGAGTGTTCGTGAAGGGCCCGGAGTTCGACCTCATCGAGACGATGCGCTTCGACCCGCGCGACGGCATCGCCGACCTCGAACGCCATCTCGCCCGGATGAAGCGGAGCGCGGAAGGCCTCGGCTTCGCCTTCGACCGCCATGGCGTCCGCAACGAGCTCCAGGCCGCCACCTTTCACCTGCGCACCCCCACCCGACTCCGGCTCCTCCTCTCACCGACCGGCGCGGTGGCGATCGAAGCACGCCCCGCACCCGAAGCACCCGCCGAGCCGGTGGAGGTCGCGGTCGTGCCGCTTCCGGTGGAAAAAGACGACTTCCGCCTCCGCCACAAGACCAGCAACCGCCGCTTCTACGACGATGCGCGCCGGTCCGCGGCCGCCTTCGAAGTCCTGTTCGTCGATGCGGACGGCTTCCTCACCGAAGGCAGCTTCACCAGCCTGTTCGTCGAGAAAGGCGGCATCCTCCTAACCCCGCCGCTCAGCCGCGGGCTCCTCCCCGGAGTGCTTCGCGAGCGGCTGATCGAGGAAGGGCGCGCGAAAGAGGCCGATCTCAAACTAGCGGATCTCGAGGAGAGCTTCTATATTGGCAATGCCGTCAGGGGGCTGATCGCGGCAAAGCTCTCTGGAGGATGAGTCATGAAAATGGACAGAAGAACCGCGATCGGCGCGGGCGGCATGGGCTTGATCGGCGCGGCCGCGGCGCTCTGGTTCGGCGGCCGCTCGACTGAAGCGCAGGCCGAGACGTTCGAATTCCGCCTGAGCGACGAGCAATGGAAGAAGCGCCTGTCGCCCCAAGCTTATGCGGTGCTCCGCCACGCCTCGACCGAACGCGCCGGCTCGAGCCCGCTCGACCATGAGAAGCGCAGGGGCGTCTTCGCCTGCGCCGGCTGCAATCTCCCCGTTTACTCCTCGGCCGCGAAGTTCGACAGCGGCACCGGCTGGCCGAGCTTCTTCCAGCCGCTCCCCAATGCCGTGCGCACCCGCAACGACACCGCCTTCTTCATGGCGAGGACGGAAGTTCATTGCCGCCGCTGCGGCGGGCATCTCGGCCATGTCTTCGACGACGGGCCTCGGCCGACCGGCAAGCGCTATTGCATGAACGGCGCCGCGATGCGGTTCATCCCGGCATGAGGCGCGCCCTCATCGCAGCGGCGCTGACGCTCGCCGCCGCCCCCGCCGCGGCGCTGCCCGCCCCCAAGGTGGACGCACCCGCCAAAGGGCTGCAAACAGCCGTCCTCGCCGGCGGCTGCTTCTGGGGGATGGAAGCGGTATTCGAACATGTGAAGGGCGTCCGCACCGTCGTCTCCGGCTATGCAGGCGGAAGCGCGGCCAACGCCCGTTACGAAAAGGTGAGCGGCGAAGGGACCGGCCATGCCGAGGCGGTGAAGATCGTCTACGATCCGGCCCGGATCAGCTACGGCCAGCTCCTCCAGATCTACTTCGGCGCCGCCCACGATCCGACCCAGGTCAACCGCCAGGGACCGGACGTGGGCCCAAGCTACCGCTCCGCCATCTTCCCTCAGAACGCGGTGCAGAAACGGGTCGCGGCAGCCTACATAGCCCAGCTCCGCACCGCCTTCCCGCGCCCGATCGCGACCCGGATCGAGAGCGGCGCCTTCTACCCGGCCGAAGCCTACCACCAGGATTTCGCCCGCAAAAACCCGCGCCACCCCTATATCGTCCACTGGGACGAACCCAAGCTGGCAGGGCTGAAGAAGGCCTTTCCGACCTGGTGGCGCAGCTAGGCTGCGAGCGGAAAGCGCAGCATCCGGTCCGCCACGGGCACCAGTGCGTGGCCGGCCCCCCCGATGGCGCGGACGATCTCGGGATGCCCCGCGTCGAGCCCTCCGGTAAGCGCCCCGAACGCCGGTAGGATCAGCTTCCGGTCGGTCGCGACGAAGCAGCGGCGGGAGAGCATTCGGCCGCGGTGGCTGACTCGGAGCTTGGGGTGGAAATGGCCGGAGAGCTCCGGCCGCATCTCGGCGGGGTCGGCCTCATGGCGGAGCAGGAGGCCATCGACTTCCGCTTCCTCGACGATCGCACCGCCGCAATGGTCGGCGATGCCGGGATCGTGATTGCCGGTGATCCAGGTCCAGCGCGTCGAGCCGGTGAGTTCGGTCAGCATCTCGCGCGCCTTGGCGGGCAGGCGGTCGCAGCCGTGGCGGTCGTGGAAGCTGTCGCCGAGGCACCAGATCTCCTCGGCGTCGGTTGCCGCACGGATCGCGGTGAGGTCGGCCAATGTCGCCATCGAATCGTAGGGCGGAAGCATCTGCCCGAGCCGGGCGAACCAGCTCGCTTTCTCAAGGTGCAGGTCGGCGACCAGCAACGCCCGCCGGGCGTGCCAGTAGAGCGCGCCCTGGGGCAGCGCCATCAGCTCATGATTACAGAACGAAAAGCGAACCATCCAGGCCAGCTATAGCGGGGCCCGGCGCGGGTTCAAGCGCTCAGCGAAGCTGCGCCTCGATGCGGGCTGCGGCGGCCTGCTCGGCGGGGTCGTGATGGGCCGGAAGCCCGTGGCTCGCGAAGAACAAGAGCGCCCCCGCAGCGAAGCCCTCGATCACCAAAGCGAGCGGATTATTGAACTTCCCCAGCCACTTCATAGCCGATTCCCAAGCCTTTTGTTCTGTCGCGAAATGCCGTCTGCCCCCGCAGGAAACGGCGCGTCGGGCGGGCCGTTACAGCAGCGCAAGGACAATTGCACCTTACAAAATGGATATAGGAACAAAGTTTCTTTCCGCAACGCATCGCTGATACAGAGAAGGGCGCCGCCAGACGGGGCGCCCTTCCGAAGCGATCAGGCGTCTACGGATTCGAGCTGACGTTCCTGTTCGCTAGAACGGCTCTCCACCTCGATCGGCCGGCTCTCGCCGCTTCCGATCTCGATCTTGCGCGGCTTCATCGCGTCCGGGATTTCGCGGACCAGCTCGATCGAGAGCAGGCCGTCCTTCATGTCGGCCGCCTCGGCCCGGACGAAGTCGGCGAGCTCGAAACGCCGCTCGAACGCGCGGGTGGCGATTCCCATGTGGAGATAATTGCCGTCGCGGTTGCGGCTCTCCGCCTTGCGACCTGTGATGGTCAGCAGATTCTGGCGCGCGGTGATGTCGATGTCGCCGCTGCTGAAGCCGGCCACAGCGAGCGTGATCCGGTAGCGGTCGTCGCCCAGTTTCTCGATGTCGTAGGGCGGGTAGTTATCCGCCTGCTCGCGGGTGTTGTGCTCGAGGAAATCGAACAGCCGGTCGAAGCCGACGGTGGAACGGCGGTAGGGCGAAAAATCGAAGCTTCTCATCGTGAATCCTCCTCATGAAGCGACTCATGAGGGGCGCTTGTCCGAAGCGGCCCGGCGCCCCTCCATTTCAGGCCGGGCACCGAAAGCAGTCGCCCGGCGAGGAGGAATCTAGGAACGCCTTTTTTGGCCTTCAAGCCCGCTGCAGCGCGTGCCTCGACACCGCGTCGGCGAGCTCGGCTACGCTGAACGGCTTCCGCAAAACCGGTGCCCCGGAGCCCAAAGCCGCGTCGAGCTGCTCGCTCTCGGCATAGCCGGTGGCGAAGACGATCGGCAGGTCCGGCTGCATCTCCAGCGCCGCCCGGGCGAGGTCCGCCCCGTGCATCCCCGGCATCGCATAATCGAGCAGAGCGAGGTCCGGCCTACACCCCTCCAGAGCGATCAACGCCTCAGCCCCCGACGCCGCCGCGACCACTTTGTGTCCGAGCCCCTCCAGAGAGTTGGCGAGGAAGGCGCGGACGTCCGGATCGTCGTCGACCACCAGCACCGTCGCCCCGCCCGCATGGGGCTCGATCGGCGCGCCGGAAGCGCCCTCCGCCGCGCCTTCCGAAGCCGCCGGCGCCGCCGCCGCCGGCAGCAATATCTCGACCCTGGTGCCGCGCCCGACCTCGCTCTCGATCCTGAGCGTTCCGCCCGATTGCCGGACGATGCCGTAAACCTGGGCGAGGCCGAGCCCCGTCCCCTTGCCCAGCGGCTTGGTCGAGAAGAATGGCTCCGTCGCCCGCGCAGCCACTTCCGGCGGCATGCCCTCGCCGGTGTCGGAGACGGCGATCCGGACGAACTCTCCGGCCCTATGATCCGCCTCCGCCTCCAGCGTCACCCGGTCCGTGGAAATGGTCAGCGATCCCCCGTCAGGCATCGCGTCGCGCGCGTTGATGGCGAGGTTCAGCACCGCATTTTCGAGCTGGTTGGCATCGCACAAGGCATGGCCCGCATCCGGCTCCAGCGCCGTCTCGATCCCGATCGACCCGCCGATCGAATGGCGGATGAGGGTGCGCATATTGTCGATCAGGCCGTTCACTTCGACGGGCGCGATGCTGATCCGCTGGGTGCGCGAGAAAGCGAGCAATTGCCCAGTCAGCTTCGCCCCGCGCCGGCTCGATTCGAGCGCGGTCTCGGCGATCCGCTTCAGCCGTGCATCCTCGACCCGCGACGCGATCAGCTCCAGCCCGCCCATGATCGGGGTCAGCAGATTGTTGAAGTCGTGCGCGATGCCGCCCGTGAGCTGCCCGACCGCCTCCATCTTCTGCGCCTGCCGAAGCGCCTGCTCCGCGCGAAGCCGCTCGCCCACCTCCGCCTGCAGCCGGTCGAGCGCGGCGCTCAGATCCGCCGTCCGCTCCGCCACCCGCCGCTCCAGCGTCTCATTGACCTCGCGCAGAGCGGCCTCCGCCTGCCGCGCCTCGGTGACGTCGGTGGCAACCCCGATGAAGCCGACATGCTCGCCATTCGCGCCCCAGCGCGGCTGCGAGATCGAGCGAAGCCACCGCCACTCCCCGTCCCCGCGACGGTAGCGCCCTTCGAGCGCAAACCGCTCGAGCGTTGCCTCCCCAGCGAGCGATTCCACCATCACCCGGCCGATATCGTCCGGATGGATTCGCTCACGCCAGTCGAACTCCATCGCCTCTTCGATGGGAACGCCCAGGAACTCCGCATAAGCGAGGTTGACGAAGCCGCGCCTGCGGTCGAGCCGCGTCACCCACATCGGGATCGGCGCGCTGTCGGCGATCAGCCGGAAGCGCTCCTCGCTCTCCCTCAGCGCCGTCTCGGCAAGGTGGCGCTCGGTAACGTCATAGCCCTCCGCGAAGATCGCGCTCACCTGGCCGCTCTCGTCCGTGATCGGCTGGTAGACGAAATCGACCAGCCGCTCCTCCGCCGGCGCTCCCGGCGCGCGCTGGAGCTGGATGGTCATGCTCCGCCCCATGAAGGCCTCGCCGCTCCGGTAGACCTGGCCGAGCAGTTCGAAGAATCCCTGCCCCGCCACTTCCGGAAGCGCCTCGCGCACCGGCAGGCCGACCAGGTCGCGATGGCCGACGAGCTGCTGGAAGGAGGCGTTCATCATCTCGAACACATGGTCGGGCCCGCGGAGCACCGCCATGAAGCCCGGCGCATGGTCGAACAGCCGCTTCAGCCGCTGCGCCTCGTCGATCCGCCGGCGCTGGGCGAGCACCGTCTCGGTGGTCTCGATGCAGGTGCAGATCATCCCCCCGCCGCCCCCGCTCTCGTCGCGCAAGGGGCTGTAGGAGAAGGTGAACCAGGTCTGCTCCTCATAGCCCTTGCGGGTCATGGTCAGCGGCAGATTCTCGTAGAAGCTCGCTTCGCCCGCCACCGCACGTTCGGCGATCGGGCGGATGTCCGGCCAGATCTCGGCCCAGACGTCCTCGAAGGCATGGCCGAGCGCCGCCGGATGCTTGCCTCCGAGCACGTCCACATAAGCGTCGTTGTAGAGGAAGCGGAGCTCCGGCCCCCAGGCGATGAACATCGGGAATTTGGAGCCGAGCAGGATGCCGACCGCGGTCTTGAGCGCCGCCGGCCAACCCGCCGGCTCCCCCAGCGGCGACCGTGCCCAGTCGAACCGGCGGAGTCGCTCGCCCATCTCGCCGCCGTCGCGAAGGAAGGGAAGGTCGCGTTCAGCGGTATCGGGCATCGTCACTCGCATCGTCTTTCGGGGGAGCCTTAGCCCCGGCTTGCGAAGAGTCCACTGCCTCTCGGCTCGAAAATGAAGCGGCCCTGCGCAGGATTGGATCGGAGCCGCCGTCTATGCTATCCCGCGTGGAATCAAGGGGTAAGGGGTCTCCAACATCATGTCCGGCCGGAATCTGCTGTCCTTCCTGCGTTACCAGTCTCGCTTCTGGTCCGACGAGAACGCCTTCGCCCAGGACGGCGGCACCGATCGCGGCCTCGGCTCGCTTGCCGCGCTCGCCCACTATTTCGCCGACTTCACGATCACGCCGGTCTCTGAACCTGTCGCGGAAGGCGACAAGCCGGCCGCGGACAAGGCCCCCGAAGCCACCGCCGAAGCGATCGTGTTCGAGCTGGCCACCGACGAGCCCGCGATCGTCTTCGACCAGGAGCAGGCCCAGCCGGCCCCGCAGAACCACACCATCACTTACGCCGCGGGCTTCACGCCCGTCGTCCCGGCGCACGCCGCCGATCCCGCACCCACCGCCGGCCATAGCGACTCCGCCCCCGATTTCGCGGCCGCCAAGCCCGATCTCGGCAGCGAGGCGCAGCAGGACGTGATCGCCGCGCTCCACGCCATGGCGCAGATGGACCATCCGACGATCTGGGCGATGGGCTCGATCGTCCTCCACGGCGCTTCCCGCTTCACGCTCGCCTCGCCCGATTCGGCGGTCGCCGCGGGCGGCACCCTCACCATCGATGCAAGCGCGCTCGGTGCCGACAAGGCCGCCCGCTTCGACGGCTCTGCCGAGACGGACGGCTCCTTCATCTTCAAGGGCGGCGCCGGCAACGATATCTTCACCGGCGGCGCCAAGGGCGACAGCTTCACCGGCGGCCTCGGCGCGGACCGGCTGACCGGCGGCGCGGGCGCAGACACCTTCGTCTACCACTCGGCATCGGAATCGAACGGCGCCGCCCACGACACGCTCGTCGGTCTCAACGCCGCGCAGGACCATATCGATCTCGCCACTGCGGTCACCGGAGTCGACGCGGGCGTCAGCGGCACCCTCTCCGCCGCCAGCTTCGATTCGAACCTCGCCTCCGCTTTGGGCGCCTCCGCGCTCGGCGCCGGCCATGCGGCCCTGTTCACCGCCACTGCCGGCGATCTTTCCGGGCAAATCTTCCTGGTCGTCGATGCCAACGGCGAAGCGGGCTATCAGGCGGGTGCGGATTACGTCTTCGGTCTCGGCACCACCGCCCCGATCGATCCCGTGACGGCCGCCCTCTTCATCTGACGAGTTCCCCCGCTGCGGACGTCGCGAGCGAGATCACAATTCGCGCAATGCCTGGTCGCTCGAGTCGACATAGCGATGGCGTTGCAATGAACCGAAGCGGCCATAGGGATATTCGTCAGGCTTCGGCGCGCTGACCGCGTCGAGCCTCGCCACCGCCCCCTCGTCGAGCTGCAAAGCCGTGGCTCCGAGATTGCCCCGAAGTTGCTCCATCGTGCGAGCACCGATGATGGTTGAGGACACCGACGGCCGGTTCGTCACCCAGCTGAGCGCGACCTGGCTGGGCGTCGCGCCGGCCTCATCCGCAATCCGCCGGACCTCGGCGAGGGTCGCCCAGTTCCGCTCGGTTCCGGCAAGCTTCTCGCCGATATATTGAAACATGGGATTGGCATCGGTGTAGCGAGCCTGGGTCTCGTCGGTCCCGCCGCCGCGAGCATATTTTCCGCTCAGAAACCCACCGGCCAAAGGCGACCAGGGAAGCAGTCCGATCCCGTTGTGCAGGGCCGCCGGGATCACCTCATATTCGATCTCCCGGCAGGCAAGGCTATATTGCTGCTGGAGCGTGATCGGCACCTGGAGGCCATCGCGCGGGCCGTGGAAAGCGTGAGCTGAAGCTGCCAGCCGGTGAAGTTGGACAGGCCGACATAGTGGATCTTCCCGGCACGCACCGCCGAGTCCAGGAACGACAGCGTCTCCTCGACCGGGGTCAGCGGATCCCAGCCGTGCATCTGGTAAAGGTCGATCGCTTCGACGCCGAGCCGGCGCAGCGATGTGTTGAGCGCGCGGTGGAGGTGCGCCCGCGACGTGCCCGCGTCGTTCACGTCGGTTCCCGTTCCGAACCGCGCCTTGGTCGCCACCACCAGCCGGCTGGTCGCGTCCGGACGGCTCGCACGCCAGCGGCCGAGCAGCTCTTCGGAAGCGCCGCCGCCATAGACGTCCGCCGTATCGATCATGTTGCCGCCGGCTTCCAGGAATGCGTCGAGGATCGCGAACGCCTCGTCCTCGGGCGTCTCCGTCCCGAAGCCCATCGTGCCCAAGGTCAGGGTTGAAACCGACACGCCCGAGCTTCCGAGCTTTCGATAATGCATGGTCATGTGCGTCGCCTCTCTAGTGGGTGCAGGCAACAAGGTAGGCGGCGGACCATTGAGCGATTAGAGGGTCAAAGCTGCAAAGACCTATTAGCGGGATTCATCAATGCGGCGCGACGACATGGCCGACCTCACCGCTTTCCTGGCCGTCGCCGAGGCGCGCAGCTTCACTCGGGCGGCGGCGGACATGGGCATTTCCCAATCCGCGCTGAGCCAGGTGATCCGCCGCTTGGAGGAACGCCTCGGGCTTCGGCTGCTGACCCGGACGACGCGCAGCGTGGCGCCGACCGAGGCCGGCGAACGCCTGCTGGAAACCTTGGCGCCCGCGCTCGGCGAGATCGACGCCAGGGTGGCCGCGCTCGGCGAGCTTCGCGACAAACCCAGCGGGACGATCCGCATCACCTCCGTCGAACATGCCACCGAGACGATCCTCTGGCCCGTCTTGAGGCGGTTCGTGGAAACCTATCCCGATGTGAAGGTAGAGGTGGTCTCCAATTACGAGCTGACCGATCTGGCGACCGAGGGTTTCGACGCGGGCGTCCGGCTCGGAGAGCATGTCGACAAGGACATGATCGCCGTCCGCATCGCGCCCGATTTCCGGGCAGCGGTCGTAGGGGCGCCATCCTACTTCGAGGACAATCCCCGCCCAAAGCTTCCTCAGGACCTCGTCCGCCACAGCTGCATCAACCTCAGGCTGTCCGCCGCGCGCGGCCACTATATCTGGGAGTTCCAGAAAGGCCGGCGGCATCCGAAGGTGAGGGTCGACGGGCCGGTCGCTTTCAACGCCATCATTATGCTTCGTCGAGCAGCCATCGATGGTGCGGGCCTCGCCAATCTACCGGAAGATTTCGTCGCCAATGACATTGCCGAGGGCCGGCTGGTGCGCGTTCTGGAGGACTGGTGCCCGCCCCAGCCGGGCTACCACCTCTATTATCCCAGCCGCCGGCAACCGCCCCAGGCGTTCGCGCTTTTGGTCGAGGCGCTCCGTCACCGGACACGCTGAAGCCCGCTCTCCACCCATTGGAGTGGAACCTGAAGATTGTCTCGAAAAGCCGGTGAGCGCCCACAAACTCGTCGTCGTCTCGACGACTTATGCAACGCGCAGCCTGATGAGCGCGTCCAACCCGTTGTCCACCCATTCGACGTTCAAGCTGCCATCACGCGCGGTCAGGATGCGGTTGATGAGTCGCAGCCCTTGCCCTTCAGTGCGAGAGTGAGCATCAACATGTCGTGACGACCGCTCCGACCACCTGATCAGCAGTTCGTCCCCAGCGACATCGGCTTCGACAGCAATTGTGCCGTTCGAACTGAGTGCTCCGTGCTTACTCGAATTGACGGCCATCTCTCCGAAGACCAGCGCGAGAGCGTCAGCCTGGCCCTGGTTCACCACGGCCTCGGGAAGCGATGCGACGGCAATTGGACACTGAGCGTGGCTGAATGGGTTAAGCAACGCGGGGAGAAGCTCTCTTATGTCGCAAGGGGCATTCTCGCTGGCGACGAAGAGCGTTTGAGCGACGCCCAGGGCTGCAAGTCTGTCCCTGATCTCCCCGACGAATTGCTCTCGTTCGGCGTTTCCCCGAGCGAGCGACGATAGCAAACCGCTGACCATCGCATAGCTGTTCTTGAGGCGATGCCTCATTTCAGCTGCCGATATGTCTGCCACCTCCTTCGCCAGCCGCGCAGCGGTGACATCGCGCGAGACGGAGAGGTAACCGAGCCAGCGCCCTTCATTATCTTCAACACGCGAAACAGAAACATCCCACCAGCGCGGACTGCCTTTCGCCGTTGGGCAATGAGCGTCGAACCGAACAGGACCGACGGCTGCGTTCGCGAGCGCGTTCTGGATCAACTCGCGGGCTTCGCCCGGCCATAGATCAATCCACTGCTGACCCATGATGTCGCTGAGGTTGTCGATCTCCATGGCGCAAAGGCCATTTCGATTCATATACTGTACCCGGCCGTCGCGGCAGATCAGCTTGACGCAATCCAAACTCTGATCGAGCAACGCGGGGAGCAGCTCGTTGAATTGCGAACTGATTTCAAACTCTTTGGAGAGTGGCGCAATCGAAGCTGAGCTAAGCTCGCTTACGCATTCAGGAGGTGATTGCGACACGAGACCCCCTTCCTCTGGCGCCGGAGGAAGTGCGTCTCCCGGTCTCCGACCCGCCGACGGAAAGTGGCGGGGATGGCGAACCTTACCTAAGTTAAAATTTAAGAACAATGCCACTGGTTCAGCCTTTGGTGAGAACGGTTTGCCACCGTCCGATCTCCACCCATCGGGAGATTCGCCGGTCGCTTCCGCCGAAGCAGCCGGACTGCTATGATCGCCTGATGTTCACCGACATGCGCCACGGCACCGCCCAGGATTGGGCCCATATCGCCGCCGAGCACGGCAAGCACCAGCGCTCGACCGCCGCCGGCCAGATCATGGACGCGCTTCGCCGGCTGGAGGCGATCGAGGTCGGCTTCGCGGCGAACCAGCTCACCCACAGCCTGATGGCCGGAACCCTCGCCCGCCGCTCCGGAGCGTCCGAGGAAGAAGTGGTCGCGGCGCTCTGCCACGACATCGGCAAGCTCTTCTCCATCCCCAATCACGGCCCCATCGCCGCCGAGATGCTGAAGCCCTACGTCTCGGAAGACGTCTACCACGCCGTCTACTGGCACCAGGAATTCCAGGGCCGCTATTATTTCGAGCATCTCGGCAAGGACCCCGAAGGCCGCGAGCGCTTCCAGAACGAGAGCTGGTACCCCCTCGCCGAAAAGCTCGTCGACGACTGGGACGCCCCCGCGTTCGACCCGGGCTTCGACGTCGACCCGCTGGAGAGCTTCCGGCCGGAGGTGGAGCGCATCTTCACCAACCCCCGCGCGATGGTCTGAGACCTCCACCGCCGTCACCCTGAACTTGTTTCAGGGTCCAGGGTCGCGCCGCACCGGTGCCGGCGGGTGCCCTGGGACAAAGGGAGCGCTGCACTCCCCTGGATGCTGAACCAAGTTCAGCATGACGGGCCGAGGCCTTGAACGAGGCAGGGCCAATCCTCAGCCCACCGGGAACCGCCCCACCTCCCGCACAGTTCTCGCGCGCATGGCAATCCAACCCGTCCGCTGGCCCGCGCTTTCAGAATGGCGCGCAGTCCTCACCCGCACCTGGAGCGAATCGAGCGACGACAATGTCAGCTTCCTCGCCGCCGGAGTCGCCTTCTACGCCTTCCTCGCCTTCGTTCCGCTGCTCGCCTCGGCGGTGCTGATCTACGGCCTCGTCGCCGATCCGCCGATCGTCGCCGAGCATATCCGCAAGCTCTTCCAGGTCCTCCCCGCCGACGCCGCCGCGCTGATCGGCGACCAATTGAAAAGCATGACCGAGAGCCCGGACAGCGCCAAGGGCTGGAGCCTGCTGGTCGCCATCGCCATCGCCATTTACGGCGCAAGCAAGGGATCGGGCGCGATCGTGACTGCGCTCAACATCGCCTATGAGGTGAAGGAGGACAGGGGCTTCATCAAGACGACCCTGCTGTCGCTGGTGATGACCGTCGGCGGCCTCCTCGTTCTGGTCATCGCCGCGGGTGCGATCTCGGCCATGGCCGCGATCGAGAAGCTCCTCCCCGGCGTCTCCGGCGCCACGCACATCCTCCTCCAGATCCTGTTCTGGGCGGCGGCGATCGCAGCCGTCGGCCTCGGCCTGGCCGCCGTCTACCGCTGGGCGCCGAACCGGCCCGACGCGCCCTGGATGTGGGTCAGCCCGGGCTCCGCCGCGGCAACCCTGCTCTGGCTGCTGGCGAGCCTCGGCTTCGGCCTCTACGTCTCCCATTTCGGCAATTACAACGCGACCTACGGCTCATTGGGCGGAGTCGTCGTCTTCCTCACCTGGCTCTACCTCAGCGCCTATATCGTGCTGATGGGCGGCGAGATGAACTCCGAGCTGGAACGCCAGCAAGCCCTCGAAGGCAAAGCCCCACCCGAAGCCGCACCGCCGAAGACGGACCCCGCGATCGCCGCCGCATCCCCTGCTGCAGCACCGCCCGCACCATCCCCCGCTCCGGCGCCCGCGCCCCGCTCCCGCCGAACCGACGCCGCCTTCGCGCTCGCCGCCGGGGGCTGGATCGCCTTCAAATTCTGGCGCCGCCGCCGCGACAAAGTGTTAGTGTCCGACCGCCAATATATGCCCAAAAAAATCGCGCCGACTGGCTAGTCCCGCCGCATGGCCATTTCCGCCAAACTCTCCGCCTCGATCAGCATCGCGTCCTCGCTATGCCCCGTCGCGGTCGCCTCGCGGCCGACGATGACGAGCACCGGCACCGCCATCGGCGACACCCGGTCGAGCTCGACATGGACCATCGTCTCCTGCGCCCGGTCGAGCAGCCGCGCCAGTCGCCCGACCTCGGTGAGCTTGCCGCGGGCATCGTCCCACGCCGCCTTGAGCAGCAGATGGTCGGGCTCGTAGCGCCGCAGAACGTCGTAGATGAGGTCGGTCGAGAAGGTGACCTGCCGCCCCGATTTGCGCTTGCCCGGATGGTGCCGCTCGACCAGCCCGCCGATCACCGCCACCTCGCGAAAGGCGCGCTTCAACAGGTTCGATCCCTGCACCCATTCGACGAACTCGTTCTCGAGAATGTCGGGCGAGAACAGCGAGGCCGGATCCTCGATCGGCTCCAGCGCATAGCAGGCCAAGGCATAATCGTTGGAGACGAAGCCGAGCGGCTTCAGCCCCGCGCTCTCCATCCGTCTCGTGATCAGCATTCCCAGCGACTGATGCGCGTTCCAGCCTTCGAAGCTGTAGGCGACCATGTAGTGGCGGTGCTCGTGCGGGAAGGTCTCGACCAGGAGCTGGTCCGGCCGCGGCAGGATCGATCGATAGTCCTGCACCTCCAGCCATTCGCGCACATCGTCCGGGAAGCGCCGCCACTGGTCGCGGTCCCACAGGAACTCGCGCACCCGCTCGGCGAGGTTGGTGGACATCGCCATCCGCGTCCCGACATAGGTCGGGATCCGCGCCGACTTTGTGGTGGCGCGGACGATCAGGTCGGTGCCGTCGATCTTCTCCACTTCCAGCACGAGGCCAGAGAAGAAGAAGGTGTCGCCGGGCGACAAAGTGGAGGCGAAATATTCCTCGACCGTGCCGAGCTTCCTCCCGCGCCGAAAGCGCACGTCGAGCAGAGGCGCGTCGACGATGATCCCGGCGTTCATCCGGTGCTGCTGGACGAAGCGCGGGTGCGACACCCGCCAGGTCCCGTCCGCCTCGCGGGTCAGCCGCCGGAAGCGGTCGTAGGCGCGGAGCGAATAGCCGCCGCTCTCGATGTAAGCGAGCACCTGGCGGAACAGCTCTTCCGAAAGCCCCGAATAAGGCGCCGCGGACCGCACTTCGTCGAGCATCTCCGACTCGCGGAACGGGCCAGCGCAGGCGACCGCCATGATGTGCTGGGCAAGCACGTCGATCGCCCCGGGCCTGAAAATCTCCGGGTCCAGCTCGTGATTCTCGATCGCGTCGAGCGCCGCCCGCGCCTCCAGATATTCGAAGCGGTTGCCGGGGACGATGATCGCCTGGCTCGGCTCGTCGAGCCGGTGGTTGGCCCGCCCGATCCGCTGCAGCAGCCGCGACGAACCCTTCGGCGCACCCATCTGGATGACCAGGTCGACGTCGCCCCAATCGACTCCGAGATCGAGGCTGGCGGTGCAGACGAGGCCGCGAAGCCGCCCCGCCGCCATCGCCCCCTCCACCTTCCGCCGCGCCTCGACCGACAGCGAGCCGTGGTGGATCCCGATCGGAAGCCCCTTCTCGTTCACCGTCCACAGATCCTGGAAGATGAGCTCGGCCAGGCTGCGCGTGTTGCAGAAGACGAGGGTGGTGCGGTGCGCGTCGATCTCGGCCATCACATTCTCGGCCGCCCAGCGCCCGCTATGGCCCGACCAGGGGATTCGCTCGTCCTCGGGCAGCATGATCGCGATCTCGGCCTCGGCGCCGGGATCGCCGATCACCACCTCGACCATCTCCGAATCGCCGTGCGGGGCGAGCCAGCCCTGGTAGGCCTCGGGATCGGACACCGTCGCCGACAGCGCCACCCGCCGCATCTCCGGAGCGAGCCGCTGCAGCCGCGCCAGCGCCAGCGACAGCAGGTCGCCCCTCTTGCCCGACGCGAAGGCATGCACCTCGTCCACCACCACCGTCTTCAGCCCCGCGAACAAAGTCGGGCTATCCTCATGGCTGAGCAGCAGGCTCAAAGATTCCGGCGTGGTGAGCAGGATCTGCGGCGGCCGCACCCGCTGCCGCGCCTTGCGGTCCGCGGGCGTGTCCCCGGTCCTGGTCTCGACCCGGATCGCAAGCCCCATCTCCTCAATGGGCGTCAGCAGATTGCGCTGAACGTCTACCGCCAGCGCCTTCAGCGGCGAGATATAGAGGGTGTGGAGGCCGTCCGTCGGCGCCTCGATCAGCTCGGAGATGCTGGCGAGGAACCCGGCCAAAGTCTTTCCCGCCCCCGTCGGCGCGACCAGCAGCGCGCTCCGCCCAGCCCGGGCGGCGGCGAGCATTTCGAGCTGGTGCCGGCGCGGGGCCCAGCCCTTGGCCGCGAACCAGGTCTCGACCGGCTCCGGAAGCCCTGCCTTGGGCTTCAGCACGCCAGCCTAAAGGCCGTCGGTGCCATCGCGCCGTTCGGCTTCCTCGCGGTCGTAAAGCTCGCGCGTCGCCTGCTCCGTTCGGCCGAGCGAGCCGCGCTGCCTGCGGTTGCGCACCAGCGCCCAGAACAAAACCGCCGCCAGCAGCAAGACGGCGATGACATCGATGATGAGCCAACTCGCTCCGCCGAGATCCATGGTCTTCGCGCTCCTCGTCTTTCCATCCCAGCCGCTTGGCGCGGCCGGCGCATCCGCCCATATAGCTCCCGATGGCCCGTCTCGGTTCCTGGATCGAGCCTTTTCCGGAAGGCATATACATACGCCCCGCCGACGCCTGGGTCGATCCGAGCCAGCCCAAGGCGCGCGCGCTCGTCACCCACGGCCATGCCGACCACGCCCGCGGCGGCCACTCCGAAGTCTGGGCCACCCCCGAAACCCTCGCCATCATGGACTGCCGCTACGGCGAGCAGCAAGGCGCCCGCCCCGTCCAATATGGCGAGGTGACCCGAATCGGCGAGGTCGACGTGAGCTTCGTCCCCGCCGGCCACGTCCTCGGGTCCGCCCAGATCGTCCTCGAACGTGCGGGCGAGCGGGTCGTCGTCTCCGGCGATTACAAGCGCCGCCCCGACCCGACCTGCGCCCCGTTCGAGCCGGTCCCCTGCGACATCTTCGTCACCGAGGCGACCTTCGGCCTCCCCGTCTTCCGCCACCCCGAAACCCCGTCCGAGATCGACCGCCTGCTCGCCCGCCTCCACGACAATCCGGACCGCTGCGTCCTCGTCGGCGCTTATGCGCTTGGCAAGGCGCAGCGCCTGATCGCCGAGCTTCGCTGCCGCGGCCACTCGGCCCCCATCTACATCCACGGCGCCCTCCAGCGCCTCTGCGACCTCTATGTCGAGCACGGCGTAGACCTCGGCGAGCTCCGCCCCGCCACCGGCGCGAAGAAGGAGGAGCTCAAAGGCCACATCGTCATCGCCCCGCCCGGCGCCTTGAACGACCGCTGGTCCCGCCGCCTCCCCGATCCGATCACCGCAATGGCGTCCGGCTGGATGCGAATCCGCCAGCGCGCCCGCCAGCGCAACGTCGAGCTCCCCCTCATCCTCTCCGACCATGCCGACTGGGACGAGCTCACCCAGACCATCACCGAGCTCCAGCCCAAGGAAGTCTGGATCACCCACGGCCGCGAGGACGCCCTGATGCACTGGTGCATGACCCACCAGATCAAGGCCCGCGAACTCAACCTCGTCGGCCGCGAGGACGAGGACGATTGAACCATGAGGAGCCCGCAATGATCGATCTCTACACCGCCGCAACGCCCAATGGCTGGAAGGCCTCGATCGCGCTCGAGGAGCTGGAGCTGCCTTATGAGCTGAAGGTGCTCGACATGGGCAAGGGCGAGCAGAAGGAGCCCTGGTTCCTCAAGATCAACCCCAACGGCCGGATCCCCGCCATCGTCGACCGCGGCAACGGCGATTTCGCCGTGTTCGAGAGCGGCGCGATCCTCCTCTACCTCGCCGAGAAGACCGGCAGGCTCCTCCCCACCGACGAGAAGGGCCGCAGCCGGGTCGTGCAATGGCTGATGTTCCAGATGGGCGGCGTCGGCCCGATGATGGGCCAGGCGAACGTGTTTACGCGCTACTTCCCGGAGCATATCCCTGCAGCCATCGACCGCTACCGGCGCGAGGGGCGGCGGCTGTTCGAGGTGCTCGACACCCACCTCGCCGAAAACGAATGGCTGGCCGGCGACTATTCGATCGCCGACATCGCCAATTGGTCCTGGGTCCACACTTTTGAGTGGCCGGGGATCGAGGTAGACGGCCTCGACCATCTCAAACGCTGGATCGACACGATCGCCGCCCGCCCCGCAGTCCAGCGCGGCCTCCAACGGCCGGCACGGGCGGAAGCGGTGCGAACGGTGGAGACCGCGCGGTCGATTCTGGCGTAGTCCGGGCCTCGAGCTGCCTCCCCATCGACAGATGGGGAGGGGACCAGCGAAGCTGGTGGAGGGGTGACCGAACAGAAGCCTCCGCCGTCGAGCGCGAGAAGCTCAGACTAAGGGCCTTATCACCCCTCCACCACCTCCGGTGGTCCCCCTCCCCCCGAGCTACGCTCGCGGGGAGGCAAGGAGGACTTACTTACACTCCGAATAATCCGGCGCGCGGTGCTTTTTCGCCGCGCGGCGATCCTCCTTGCCGACGCATTCCTCATGCTCGCGAAGCTTCCGCCCGCGCTTCTCGTCGGCTTCGGACTGGCTGGTCGTCACCGCATCGACCCCCGCCGACGCCACCTTGACCGGCAGCGTCACCACGTCGAGGGCGGTCTTGGCGAGGCAGCCGGTGAGGGCCACGGGCAGGATCAGGGCGGCAAGGATACGCATGCAAATCTCCGTCTATGTCCGTACCATAGCAGCTTGTCGGCTGCCCATCCTGAACGGCATCGGCTGATCGATGTTAGCGATTTCCGCCCGCCGCTGCGGTAGAAATGCCGCTTCACCGCATCCCGGGGGGGATCAATGGACCTGGAAGACCGCGACTATTATCTCGCGCGAATCGCGGCGGAGGAAATCGCCGCCGAACGCGCCGCCCATCCGCTCGCAGCGGAGAGCCACCGCCGCCTCGCCCGCGAATATGCGGGGATGCTCGCCGCGAACGATCAGGACGTCCCGCTCCAGCGCCTCCGTGGCTGATTGCCCGGCGGGACGGGCAACCTAACCGGCGCTGCTTGGTTCTCAGCGCAGGCCAATATGCGGCCGGGTACAGGGCGGGCAGGTGCCGCGTTTCTTCTTCAACGTCTACGACACGATCGACGCGCTCGACGACGAAGGCTTCTGCCTTCCCGACGCCGCCGCCGCGCGCCGCGAGGCCCTGCTCAGCGCCCGTGCCCTGATCTGCGAGCAGGTCAAGCTCGGCACGATCAACCTCTCCTACCGGATCGAGGTGCTCGACGAATCGGGCAACACCGTCCTCGATCTTCCTTATTCGGCGGCGGTCGACATCGTCGACGTGTAAGCCGACCCGCGCTTCTGCACATATGTTAGTCACAGCTTTTCTATCATCTGTGAAATACGCCCCCCACGCCTTGCGCTATGCCCGTCCCCATCATCGGCAGGATTATGGGCACCGGTGGCTGAGAGAGCCGACGCGCTCCCGCCCTTCCTCGAGCGGAGCGATACCGACTTTATGGGTCTTAGCGACAGCATCGAACGCGTCATCCGCCGGCTCGAGACCCGCCGGGCGCTCAGTGAAGAGGACCGGAACGCCATCCGCGCCCTCCCCTTCACCTACCGCACGCTCGAAGCCTCGACCTATATGGTGCGCGAAGGCGAGCCGCCCCAAATCTGCACCATCCTCCTCTCCGGCTTCGCCTATCGGCACAAGATCACCGAGAAGGGCGCCCGGCAGATCCTGTCGCTTCACCTGCCCGGCGAGTTCCTCGACCTCCAGAACAGCATGCTCGAGGTCGCCGACCACAACGTCCAGACCCTGACCCGGGCCGAGATCGCCGCTGTGCCGGTGACGGCGCTCCACCGCCTGGTCACCGAACATCCGGCCGTCGCCCGGGCGATGTGGATCGATACGCTCGTCGACGCCGCGATCTTCCGCGAATGGCTGGTCAATGTCGGCCGGCGCGATTCCCACAGCCGGATCGCCCACCTGCTCTGTGAATTCGCGCTCCGCCTGGAGATGGCCGGCCTCGCCAGCCATTATCGATACGAGCTGCCGATGACCCAGGAGCAGATCGCCGACTGCACCGGCCTCACCCCCGTCCACGTCAACCGCGTGCTGAAAGATCTCGGCCGCCAGGGCCTCATCTCCCGCGAGCGCCGCTCCGTCGCCATCGCCAATTGGGAGGGCCTCAGCCACGCCGGCGACTTCAACAGCCGCTACCTCCATTATGAGGAAGGCGGGCCCGGCGAGGCCGCTCTCGCCAGCTAAACCGGCGGCCCACCGCCCCACGCAAATTTTGCGACGAAAATATCTTGGAAAACGAGCGGCCTAATCTAGATAAAAGCAGGCGAGTCCGCGTCCTTCTAATGAGGGGCGGTGGGGGGTGAAGCGGCGTCTCGTCCGGGGCGCGGTTTAGCCTTTGAAACAGTGGGAGCGACGGTGCCGGATTTGCATCCGACATTCGACGGGATGGTACGCAGGCTGGAACGTCGGTCGCCGCTCGGCGAGGACGATCGCCGCGCGCTCAAGCATGTCCAGCACAGCCTCCGCCGGGTCCCCGCCGGCGGGCACATCATCCGCGACGGCGATCGTCCGGAATATTGCAGCCTTCTGCTCTCCGGCTTCGCCTATCGCTACAAGATCACCGGCGAAGGCGCGCGCCAGATCATCTCGATCCACATGGCGGGCGAGTTCCTCGATCTCCAGAACGGCTTCCTCCAGCTCGCCGACCACAGCGTCCAGACGCTGACCGAGGCCGAGATCGCACTCATCCCCTCACAGGTGATCGAGGAGCTTGCGCTGACCCGCCCCGCGATCGGCCGGACCTTGTGGATCGACACTCTGATCGACGCCTCCATCTTCCGGGAATGGGTGGTCAATGTCGGCCGCCGCGACAGCCGCGCCCGCGTCGCCCATATCCTCTGCGAATTCTCGCTCCGCTTGGAAGCCGCCGGCCTCGCCAAGGGCCACACCTACGAGCTTCCGATGACTCAGGAGCAGCTCGCCGACGCGGTCGGCCTGACCTCGGTCCACGTCAACCGGGTGCTCAAGCAGTTGGGCGAACAGGGCCTGATCAGCCGCGACAAGCGCCGCCTCGTCATCGAGGACTGGGCACGGCTGCGCGACGTCGGGGATTTCAACGAGCGCTACCTGCACCACGACGCGACAGCGATGGCCGCGTAGGGTCCGTACTCGATACCGGCAACGGCCATGACGTGGCGGAGAGGTGGTCAGGGCTAGGCGCGAGGAGGGAGCGATGCTGGTGCATCGTGACCGACGAGCAACGACGCCATGGCCGCCTATCCGCCGCGCCGC
>Ga0066671_10000159_pt1 | contig 20056 bp, 19 predicted proteins | sample GraSoiAngelo_120_FD_62294 | JGI IMG/M metagenome (GOLD analysis project Ga0066671, IMG submission 62294) | Grasslands soil microbial communities from the Angelo Coastal Reserve, California, USA - 14_0919_09_20cm | ecosystem: Environmental > Terrestrial > Soil > Grasslands | place: USA...
GCGTTTGCGTCCGCGCCTTGCAGTTGCGCCGATTCTGTCGCGGAGCCCGCCTGCCGGGCGCCGCCTACCGAAGCGGACTGCTCCACGGACTCTCGCGCGCTTTTTTCCGCGCCCGCTCCTGCGGGCTTGCCCGTTAACCTGTTCTCCGGTGTCGCCATCTCTTCTCTGCGTTCCTCTGTGTACTCTGCGCCTTCGCGTTATCTTTATTTCTTTTCCGCGCCCATCGTCCCCCGAACTCTGTGTTGAGACCCGGCGCTTTGCTGCGCCGCTCGCTCTCCGCTTCGGGGACACGCCCCTGCACTTATGCTTTTGCGCTGCCGGCGGCGCTTGTAATTTCTTGGCGTTTTTTCTCCCAGCCGAAGACCGCCTCGCGCACGCGCTCCATTGTGCCTTGCGCCGCTTTGCGCGCGCGTTTCGAGCCTTCATCAATCACTTCGAGCACGCGCGCGGGATGCCGTTCGAATTCCACGCGGCGCTCGCGCACCGGCGTAATCCATGCAATCAAATGGTCCGCCATTTTTGCTTTGCACTCGATGCACCCGATTCCCGCGGTGCGGCAGCCGTGCGCCGACCAATCCAGCGTCTCTTTGGTCGAGAACAGTTTATGCCAGTCGTACACCGGACAAACATCCGGGTTTCCAGGATCGCTACGCCGCTTCCGCGCCGGGTCGGTCACCATCACTTTGGTTTTTGCGCGAATGTCCGCGTCGCTCTCGCTCAGCATGATGGTGTTGCCATAACTCTTCGACATTTTCCGCCCATCGAGCCCTGGGACACGCGGCGTCTTCGTCAGCATCACCTCCGGCTCCGCCAGCTTCTCTGAATAAATGAAGTACTTCTTGTGTTTTTCCACTCTTTCCAAAAAATTGGAGATTCCCCACTCCAAAGCCGCCGTTCTAATGTTCCGCCGCCAGGCCTCCTGGAATAGTTCGTAGTCTTCGCCCCTGAGCTTTGGCAGCATACTCCCAATGAACTCGGCAGCATTCTTGTCCGTGGCGATCCCAGCCATATCTATTTCGAGGCCATAAAAAGTATTGAACCGGCGCACGATCTCTCGACTCGTCTCCACATGCGAAACCTGATCCTCACCGACCGGCACGAACAGCCTTGCTCCCGGCTCGCCGTACATCACGATGTCGCCGCACTGCAGCACGGGGTATCCCAGGAACCCATAATTGTGCAGGTCTTTGTCCTTGATATTTTCGAGCGCCTCTTTGTACGTCGGTACGCGCTCGAGCCAACCGAGCGGCGTTACCATGGACAGCAACAAATGCAACTCCGCATGTTCCGGAATGAGCGACTGCTGAAAGATGGTGCATTTGTTTGGATCGAGCCCGCCCGCCAAGTAATCCGTGGCCATTTCGATCACGTTCTGGGCGATGCCCGAGGTGTCCGCGTAATCGCTCGTCAGCGAGTGCCAATCGGCGATGAAGTAGAAACACTCGTAAGCAGGAAGTGGCGAGTTAGCGCGCCCTTCAGGCCCGCCCTTCGTAGCGCCAGGCTTTAGCCCGGCATGGTCGCCGCTCGGCAACACCTCGTTTTGCAAGCGCACCCAATTCGCCAGCGCGCCAAAATAATTCCCGATGTGCATGCGCCCCGTTGGGCGCATGCCGCTCAGCACCCGCGCCCTTTGGAGTGCGGGAGCCTTGCTCCCGCTTTCCGCGCCCTTGCCCTTGTTCCCCGTCGTCAATCCGCGCTCCTCATCGGTAGCAGTGGCGAGACCGGCCACCACTAGAATAAGACAAGAGCCGGGCGGAAAGCCCGGCCTCTACAAAACCTCAGGCCTGAAGGCCTGAGCTACATGAACAGCGGGGAGGCGCCCTTGGCCCCTCCAGTAAACTAAAGCGCGCCCCCACATGCGGCAAACGCGCCGCTCGACCCAGCCTTAGAAAACCGCACAGGCAAGAGTGCCTGTGCTAGGAAAAATCGAATTCGCGGCGAACTTTTGCTTTTCCGGCGCCCCGGCAGTTGGCGTTTACCGTGAGAGGAAGGCCAACGGCGCGATGTCAATTCGCCGCCACGGATCGTTTGGGGTCCTCTCCCAACAGCTCTCGCGCGATGATCATGCGCTGCACCTCGCTCGTGCCTTCGTAAATCGTCAGTACGCGCGCGTCGCGATACATTCTCTCGACCTCCGTCTCGCGCGAATACCCGACGCTCCCGTGCACCTGCACCGCTTTGTACACCACGCGATTCACCATTTCGCTCGCGTACAGCTTCGCCTTCGACGAAGCCGCGCCCCGCTTCGCGGGATGCGCGTCCTTCATCCACGCCGCGTAGTGCGTCAACCCGCGCGCGGCCTCAATCTCCATCTGCATGTCCGCGATCATCCATTGAATCGCCTGGAACTCCGCGAGCGATTTCCCAAACGCCTTGCGCTGCTTCGCGTACTTGATGGTTTCTTCGAGCGCGCCTTGCGCCACCCCCACCCCTTGCGCGGCAATGCCGATGCGCCCGCCGTCGAGCGCGCTCAACGCGATGCGTAGCCCCTGTCCTTCTTCGCCGAGCCGGTTCTCCACGGGCACCACGCAATCATCCAGCAAAATCTCGACCGACGGCGAGCACCGCTGCCCCATTTTGTCTTCGTGGCGGCCTACTTTGAAGCCTGGGAAGCTTGGCTCGACCAAAAACGCGTTGATGCCCTTGCCGCCCGCCGCAGGATCGCTCTTGGCAAAGACGATGTAGACTCCCGCAACGTTGCCATTCGTGACCCAGGTTTTAGTTCCCTTTACCCGATAGACAAAACCCGAAGATGCCGGGCTAAAGCCCGGCGCTAGGTTTGCCAGCGCAGAAGCCGGAACGCGCGTGGCCGTCGCTTGAATGCCTGCCGCGTCCGAGCCAGCCGCCGGCTCGGTCAAGCAAAATGCGCCGAGCGTTTCGCCCGTGGCCATGCGGCGCAAGTATTTTTTCTTTTGCGCGTCGCTGCCGAACATCAGCAGCGGCGCTTGCACCGCCGAATTCGTCACGCCAATCGCCGTGGACATCGCCGTGTGCACGCGCGCCACTTCTTCCAGCATCAGCGCGTAGGAGATGGTGTCCAGGCCAGCCCCGCCCCACTCTTCCGGCGTCAGCATGCCGCAGCAGCCCATTTCACCGAGTTTCTGGATGGCCTCGGCGGGAAATTTCTCCTGCTTTTCCCACTCCTTGACGAACGGGCGCACTTCCGTCTCCATGAATTGCCGGACGGTGTCGCGAATCAGTTTTTGCTGGTCGCTGAGCGAAAAGTCCATCAGTTCGTCGGCCGCTTTGCGGCCGCATCTAAGATTGTACGCGGGGTACGCAAAATGCTAACACAATCCGTGGCTCGTGATGGGTGACTCGCGACTGGTAATTTCAGGTCAGGCTTTTGCGGCAGCCTTGCGCGATTGTTCGCGCTGCTTTTCAATGGCCTCATCGGCTTTCTGCAAATAACGGACGAGCGAGGTGGCACCCCACGGATCGGAAACCAGGAGCGTGCGCGGAAGGTCGTAGTGGTCTTCCACCAATGTGATCAGGTTTCCAATGGCGTCGAGCGCATTCTCGATGTCTGTGCTGGTCACCTCGGGCAACGCGAGACCCTGGCCCTTTGCGCGCTGGATCATGTCGGTGTGCGCCAACCGCCGGTTGCGCCATTTCCGGGCAAACTCGCACTTCTTGCGCACCTCAAGCGTTTCGGCTCGCACGGCCGCTTTGAGCTCCGGGGCCGTAATCATTGGAGCGATCGCCAGCACGGAAAGATTTTCGCGGTCTCCCGAGCGAAGCTTGGTTTTGGGCGGGTCCGAAAGGCGGCACAAGTGCAGCATGGCGTCTTCCAGCAGCAACCGGTGGAGGAAATAGAAAAAGTTGGAGGCGGCCCGGTTCAGCAGATCGATGCGTTTCTGGCCCTTTCCGAACAGCTCCTGGAAATTGCTCCATTTGCGCTGCAGCCAAACATAGTCATTTTGCAATTCGGAGCACAACAGCCCAAGACGCGGGCCCATCGCGCGAACGTATTCGTCGCGGAGTTCCTCATCCGTGATTACCTTTTGCGAATCCTCCGGTTCGATGTGCATGCAGAAAATGATAGCACGCAGCTTCAAGCGAGCGGGGCCATCCCGTCTTCGTAAACAAACCCGTCATCGGATGGCAATCAGCAGCCCGATCGTTAGACCCGTCGATTGCTCATGGCCGCGCGCAAAGTTGAACTCGTAGCCCGGTTCGATGTACCAGCCAAATCTGCGTTTGGCAGAAGGCCAGAACATGAAATCTGGCGCGATTTCGGCGCTGATCGAGTTTCTTTGCATGCCCGACCGGTTCGTACGAACCCACGCGGGACCAACGCCCATCATGAATTCCACTTTCTTAGAGATGTCCCACGGTTTCTTGAACAGAAGGTCCGTTTCCCATTCCGTGGAATGCCGGGCAAACTGTGGCGTAACTCCGACCTCCAGTTCCAGCCAGCGTTTAATCGGCGTAAACTCAACCGCCACGGTGGGACCGAGACTTGATCCCCCGCCTTTCACATTCCAGTTCCCCACCCCGCCAAGTTCGACGACGGCCGCGGGCTCCTTTTCCACGGACTGGGCCAATGCGCTTCGAGCATAAAGAAGCAACCAGAGTGTTAGCGCGGCTTTTATTTTGTTCACGCCTTGCCCTCTGCGGCTGGCGATTGTCGCATAAGCAGCCTCGCGGGGTAAACGGGATCGGCCCGTGGCTCGCCGAATAAGTCGCGACAAAGATCACGAGAGGTTTGAAGAGTTGCCTGGCGCTTGGTTGTGCGCTACCTAGCCGTGGCGGATGCGAGCTCGCGGGATGGCTTTGCTCGGGCCAGCACGAGCAGAACCACACCGATGATACCGAACACAAGCACTGCAATTGCCTCTTGGCGCCGAATCAGATGCTCATATACCAGCACCGCCATCACCCCGGCATGCGCGAAGCTCGACCACGCCGCGAAAGCGATCAGGCTGCGGTGCGCGGACGGGTTCCGCGAAGCAAGGAGCAAGAACACTCCGAGCGTGGCATAGACGCTCAGCATCATGCGCATGGCTTCTTCCAGTTTCATAGCCAACAGGGGTAAACCGCGGCACAAAAGAGCAACCCCACCAAAACCAGAACGACCTTCAGCGCCCGCTCGCGAATCATGGCGCCCTCCTTGCAACAGTAAAATGAGGAACGGTGAAACGTGGACCCACACCCGAATCGGTTGCGTGAATCTTACGGGCATGGCATCGGGGAGGTCACCAAGGGCGAAGCAAGGGCGAAGCATGAAATGGCGGAAATTGCGTTCGATGGCGACTGATTGGCGGCCCTTTCTTAAAAACCGTCGGGTCCCAGTTTGTGGGACCGCGACGGCCCTACGCCGCGAGCCCTGGCATTCAGGCCGAGCCTCCGACAAAACTCGATGTCCCACACACACCGCAGGAGGCCCGGAGCGCTACAGGGTGCGGTGAATCTCGCGCGTCACGAACTCCAGGAACCGCCTGGCGCGCTCTTCCAAGCGTAGCGTCGTCGAGCCACGATTCTTCAGCCGATTCTCTTTCGCGGTCTGAATGACCGGCCGCCATTGGGGCGGGACTCTTTCCATCGCCCACGCAGAGGCTTGGTCCTTCGAAACCAGCGTTCGGCGATGCACTGAGTAAAGGATGCGGCAGGCGGTGAGCACCGCGTACGCGTTATAGACGAACGCCTGGCCGGATCGATCGTTCACTCTAGAGGCCAGGCCCTCCTTCAGGTAATTCAGCTCCAGCAACAGCGCGTCGTCCAGGCATTGCTCGGACACGCGCGGCGCGATGAGCCTCGCCTGCTTGCCCCACAACGTGATGCCGGACTGTCCGATATTCACCCAGATAATCGGGTTCCCGTCCGATCCCGTGCGGACAAGCCTTCCCGTGTAGTGATAGAAGCCGCAGCATCGCGAAGTTTTGTCGAGAAATTCCCCGTCGATCACAAAGCGCATATCGATTCGCTTCACCCATCGGTTGCACTCGCCTGCTTTTCTGAACCACTCGTCCAGCTGCGAAAACTCTCGGTCGTCCAGGTCTTGCCGCGTGACCACAATGCAATCAACGTCGCTGCACCTCTCGTCGAACGCTTCATACGTTAGCGAACCCCACAGGTAGATGCCCACAAGGTTGTCTCGGAGCATGCAGGGGAAATCCGCGGCCATCGCCTGGAGAAGAGCGGACAAATCCTTTGGAATGTTTGTCGGCAGTTTCATCGCTTCTTTCCACGCCCTCCGACCCGCCCGACCCGCGAGAAACCCGCTGGAAAGCTCGGCAAGAGTGTAAAATGTTGCCGTTGGACTGCCAAATTAGACCTGCGATACGGAAGTTTGCTCCCGCCCGGCGGTCCTGTGTCAATCCACCGGAGGGGACGGAAATGAACAAGACCCTTCTCGTAGTTCTTTTGGCAATCCTCACCATCCTGTTTCTTGGCGCGCCTGAGCCTGCTCTGGCGCAGCGTGGCGGGCATGGCGGTGGAGGATTCCACGGCGGAGGCGGCGGCTTTCACGCCGGCGGCGGCCGCTTCCACGGAGGCGGAGGGTTTCACGGAGCATTCGGCGGAGGAGGGGGATTCCGAGGCGCAGTCCCTTTCCTGGCGGATTCGGGTTTCGCGGCGGAGCCTTCCGGAGCGGCTTCCGTGGAGGTTTTCGTGGCGATGGCTTTCGCCGAGGTTGGGGTTGGCGCGGACGCGGCTGGGGTTGGGGAGGATGGGGCTGGGGGTTGGGGCCTAGGCTGGGACTGGAATTGGGGTTGGCCGTATGGGTATTGGCCCGGATACGCCTATTCCTATTACCCGTACGGATATTGGTACGACCCCTGGTGGCCGCCCTATGATCCTTACTATGGCCCTGACGATCCTCCCAATGATCCTCCTCCCGCACGCAACTCTCGGCGCAACCCGGACACCCATCGGCAGCCCAGCGTTACTCCCAACCCCTACATCCCCAACGATCCCAACCGGCCTCCAGCGCCGCCGTCGAAGGAATCAGGCGCCCCCACTTCCTCGCCCGAGCGTCCTCCGAGTGCAAACCCTGTGAGGGTCACGGCGACGGCGTTTCAAGCCCCGTGAACGGTAACGGCCGACCGTGGACCCTCCATTCGCACACCAGTGCGCGCGGAAGTAAGGCGCTACCGAGCGGGCGCGGACGCAAGTTCGTGCGGCGGCTTTGCCGGAGCGAGCGCAAGCAGAATGAAGCCATTGACAACGAGCACGGCAGAGCCGCCCATGACGAGCGAAATCATGGTCGAAAATGCATCAACGTTGCTACATTCTTAGCAGGACGGGCTTACAGCTTGAAGAGTTCGCGCATGCGCTTGATCTGCGCGCGGCTGACGGGGATTTCCGTTTGCTTTTTGTCGCTCATTTTGAGCATGTAGCTGGACTTGAACCAGGGCACCACTTCTTTGATGTGGCGAACGTTCACGAGGAACGAACGATGCGGGCGCCAGAACGAATCGGAATCGAGCGCGGCGTTTAATTCTTCGAGCGTCCGATAGTTCGAAGCACCTTCAATGTCCTTGGCCATCACCGTGACGTCGCCGTCCTGAACGGAAGCCCAAATCAAATCTTCGGCGTCCACGAGGAGCAGGCGTTGTTGGGACTTCACCAGCAACTTCACGGGCTGTGTGGAATGCGCGGAGGTTTGTTTCGCAGTGCCCAACTGGCTGACGAGTTGCTCGAGCCGCTCGGCAGGACTGGTTTGCGCTTCGATTTCCCGGCGGGCGCGCGCGATAGCTTTCGAAATGCGCGCCTTGTCGAAGGGCTTCAAAACATAATCGACTGCATTTACATCGAACGCCTGGACGGCGTAGTGGTCATAAGCTGTGGCGAATACCACATGCGGGACGCGCATCTTGCGTTCCACCAATTTTTTCAAAACTCCAAAACCATCCAGTCCCGGCATCTGCACGTCAAGAAAAACCAAGTCGGGAGAGTGTTCCTTGATGAGGTTGACAGCGTCTACGCCGTTGCGGCCTTGCCCGATCACGTTGATTTCGGGAAAGCCCTTGAGCAAGTAGGCCAATTCCTCGCGGGCAGGCTTCTCGTCGTCGACGATGATGGTGTTGATGGGCATGGAAAGATGGTAGCAGAGAAACGGGGGATTGATGACTCGCGGTCGAAAGTGACCCCTCGCATGCCCTCGGGATAAACGAAGTGGTGAGTGGCGAGAAAGACCGAAGAGAGATTCTTTGCGCAAGGAAGGCGATGCGAATTCTCTTTCACGGTATCATGACGGGCGATGATTCATGAGGAGAAGCAATGAGGAAATCCGGAGCAACGGTCAAAAAACCTCAGGTTCTAAGCAGCCAAGTGATTTACCAGGGAAAAGTGTTTGGGATCCGGCGCGATGAAGTGATCGAGCCGGCGGGCGTTCGAACGACGCGGGAAATGATTACGCATCCGGGGTCGGTGGTGGTTTTGCCCGTGCTGGCGGACCGAAGAGTGCTGCTCATTCAGCAATATCGGTACGCGGCGCGGCAATTTCTGTGGGAGTTGGTGGCGGGGAAAATGGATGCGGGAGAAACGCCGCTGCAAGCGGCGGCGCGCGAATTGAAGGAAGAGACCGGCTACCGCGCGAAGCGTTTCAGGATTTTTCTGGAGTTTTTCCCTTCGCCCGGGTTCTTGGAAGAAAAAATGTATGTACTGCTTGCGGAAGGGCTGACGCCGGGGGAGCCCGCTCCGGAAGACGACGAAAAAATCCTTGCGCGGCCCTGCACGGTCAAACAAGTGGAACAGATGATTCGAACGGGAAAGTTGCACGACGCCAAGACCATCGCGGGACTCCTGTATTATTTGAGCTACATCGCTCCGGCAAGTCGCTAGCCGATTTCGCCGCTGATCTGCCGGCTAGAGCTAAACTAGATCGGTCCACGAACTTGTACGAGACGAGAGAAAGCTTTGCGAGAAGGTTTTGCTTGGTGGAGGAACTCGAAGCCGAAGCTGCGCCGGAAGACGCTGTGGGATGCGAAAACAATCGCAGCAATCTCCTATCTCCGTTATCTTCCTCGATAATGGCTATCGGATGCAATTGTGGTAGACAGCACTTCATTTTGCCGATAAGTCCCGCGTTTTCAATCATCAGCGACGATACGGACTATTGACTCCGCAAAGGCTTCTGGCTACACTCCGGCCAATTCAGCATCTGGGGTGCAGAGCGCAACCATCTCTGGCGCCCAGGCGGAATGGCACTAGCCGAAAGTATAGTTAGGAGGCCAAGCGAAAGTGAAAGGCAACGTAAAGTGGTTCAATAATTCCAAGGGCTATGGATTTATCGGTCGCGACGACGGTCCGGATGTGTTCGTACACTATTCGGCGATCGTGGGCGACGGGTATCGAACTTTGCAGGAGGGAGATCCGGTCGAATTTGAGATCGTTCAAGGCCCCAAGGGTCCCCAGGCCGCTAACGTCTCGAAGAACGGAAGCTAGAGATCTCCCCAACTGAGTTATTAGCAATTGGCCGGCAGCCCTCCTGCCGGCCATTTTTGTTTTTGGAGACGAAGAAGATAAGAGATCCCGCTTGGTGAACTCCATCCATCCCTGGAGCGGCTGGCCGTTTCTTCTTGTCCGCTGCACCGAAGCTCCACGCTTCTCTGACATCCTCCCTGACGCTTAAGGTTATGCGTAAACTTACCTGCATACGCTGCGGCAAAACGTGGCCGTTGCGGTTCATCGACAGCCAAACAACTCTGGTTTTGCTATAAAATCCTCCCTCGAGATCCAGCCTCGAAGAAGAACCATGAGTCGATTGGAGGGTAGGATGAATCACCAGGCATTTAGAGCTTCAGCGGGACCGGCGCGCATGCCAAATCTCATACGGCGAACCATTCTTGGGGGGGCAACGCTTGGCTCATTGTTTCTCCTGGCGTCGTGCGCGACCAAGCAGGGTCCGGCGCAACACGCAACCATTCTGATGCGGGATGGCACGACGCTAACCGGCACGATCACCGGCACTTCGTCGTCGGGAATCACTGTGACCGGCGACGACAAAACGACTCACTCGATTCCGATGGCCCAGGTGAAGTCCATCGAGTATGACGACACTCAAGCAGCAAGTTCGGAGACGCAACCTCCTGCTGCCAGCACCGGAAATCGAGCCACGCCAACGCGCCGCTCGGCGTCTAGAGCCGCGTCCGACGCGGTACACGAACATCACTACCACCCGACTCAGGCCGAAATCCGTACCAAAACCTACATTATGCCCGCCGGCACGCAAATTTCCGTGAGGACCGAAGACACGATCAACTCCGCGACTGCCGCCGGAGGACAGACCTATGCGGCCGAAGTCGCCGACGACGTTCTCGACGCCAACGGCGATGTGGTCATTCCTCGTGGTTCGAACGCCCAGGTCGCCATCCGCTCGGCTTCGAAAGGAGGAAAATTTCATGGTACCTCCGATCTCGTGCTGGACTTACAATCGATTTCGGTAGAGGGCCAGGAATATCTGGTTAGCACCACCGACCTCCAGGAAAAAGGCAGGCAAGGGCTTGGCGCGAACAAGCGCACCGCGGAAATGACCGGCGGTGGAGCGGCACTTGGCGCCATTATCGGTGCCATTGCGGGCGGCGGAAAAGGCGCAGCGATCGGGGCCGGAGCCGGGGCGGGGGGCGGCGCATTGACGCAGATCCTGACCAAGGGCGGCTCGATTCACGTGCCGGCGGAGACGGTGCTGACCTTTCAGCTCGACAAGCCCGTGCGAATCGTTGAAGCCAAGTGAAACTGGTCGATGATTGACAGTGGACCGGCAGAAGAAAGTGGCGAGTGAGGAGAGAAAAAAACAAAATGAAGCAGCAGCGCGAAGGGCGCAAGGACAGGAGCTCAATAAGAGGAAAAAGAAAAGAAGTGGACAGGATACCAACCGCGTTTCATTCGGCGCGGAGGGCGAGGATGGGGTCGATGGCGGAAGCCCTGCGCGCAGGCAGGTAGCCGGCGAAGAACGCCACGGCGAGGAGCAAGAGGCAAGCCGTCACGATGGTTGAAATGTCGCTGGGCGACAAGCCAAAGAGCATGCTGGCGATCAGCCGACTCGCGGCGAGGCCGGAAGGAATGCCAATGGCGATGCCAAAAAGCGTCAGGGTGAATGTCTCGCGCAAAATCATCCAACGAACGCCTCCCTGCTGCGCGCCCAGCGCGACGCGAATGCCGATTTCGCGCGTTCGGCGCGTGACGCCGTAAGACATCAATCCATAAAGGCCAATCGAAGCCAGTAAAAGCGCGAGAGCGGCAAAGAAACTCGACAGCATGGCGATGACGCGCTCGTTGACCAGGAAACGACTCACCATTTGGTCGACCGTTGCCGTGCGCAGCGGATACTCACGGCCGAGAGACTCAATTTCATGACCAATCGTCGTCGCCAGCGCTTCGGGGCTTTTCTTGGTGCGCACGTAAAGGTCACCCCATTGCGCCCAGTTCGGAAATTGAAGATAAGAAAGATAGACAACTTGAGGAGCAGAGTCGCGCACGTCGAGAATCCGGGCGTCTTCAACAATCCCCGCGATTTCGAGGTTCTGGAAGTCGGGCCAAAAACTGTAACGAATGTGCTGCCCGATCGCGTCGCCCTTGGGAAAGAGGTGCTCCGCGAGACTTCTGCTGACGATGGCCAGCCGAGGATGCTTCTCATCATCCGATCGTTGAAAGTCGCGGCCAGCGAGCATGCGGATGCCGAGGGCGTTGAAGAAGCCCGGCCAGACAACAATTTCCGTCGCCATACGGTGGAAACCGGTGTTCGGATCTTCCGAGGTAACCGAGACTTTTTGTTTTTCTTCAGGCGCTTCCGGGCTGGGGATGGCAACGGCCGCAAAGCCGACCGAACGAACACCGGGTAGGCTAGAAATCCGTTCGATGAGTTGCTTGTGGTAGCTATTCATATTCACCTTCTGATCGGCACCCGGTTTGGCTTGGGGAATAATTTCGAGCAGATGGTTCTTTTCAAAGCCGAGGTCGAGGGAGCGCAATTCTTGAAAGGTACGCACCAAAAGGCCCCCGCCCAGCAGCAAGACAAGGGACAGAGCCACCTGCGTGATAATCAGACCCTGGCCCAATTTTCCTGCTCCGCCCGCCACACTTCGCGTTCCTTGCTGAAGGACCACGGCAGGATCTTGACGCGAGGAGTGCAGCGTGGGCGCGAGGCCGAAGAGAATGCCGGTCAACACGCCGACAAATAACGCGATAGAAAGCACACGCAGATCCGGGCGCAAGTCGAACGAAACGGCGCCCTCGGTCATGAAAGCCACGAGCAAGCGGCTTCCCCAATAAGAGAGCGCGAGACCAAGGAGGGCACCGGAAACAGACAACACCAAGCTCTCGGTTAAGACCTGGCCGGCGAGGGCCCAGCGGCTCGCGCCAATGGCCACACGCACGCTCCTCTCTTGGGTGCGGGCGGCAGCGCGAGCCAGCAACAGATTTGCGAGATTTACGCAAGCAACTAACAGAATCAAACCGACAATGCCGGCGAGAACATAGAGGGGTCGCGAAAATTGCGCGCGCAGGTCCCTGGCAAAACCCGTTCGAACCGGGCTGACGTCCAAGCCCATGGAAAGGAATGTTTGGCGGCGCAGGCCGGGATTCTCCGTGGAGGCGGTGGCCAGGAGAACCTCGGGCCAAGACGATTGGAGCTGCGTGCGCGCCTGATCGATGGTCACGCCATCTTTTAGCCGAGCAGTGATTTGCACCCAGAGCGAAGACCGGTCTTCAAGAGTAAACGTCCCGCCGAAGTTATACAGGGACGGGTAGGTCGTGATGGGAACGGTGACATCGGGCGGCTCGCCGGGAGTCAAACCAGTAAACCATTTTCGAGTTACACCGACGATGGTGAAAGGCTGGCCTTCGATGCGGACTTGCCTGCCAATGACGTCGGGCGCGCCTCCGAAGCGCCGACGCCAGAACTCGTAACCGATCACCGCGACCTGGGAAGTCGAGCCTCCATGAGGATTGACGTCTTCTGAAGTGAGCAGACGACCGAAAAGAGGCACCACGCCGAGCTGTGAATAGTAATTGCCGGTTACCGCAAAAACGTTGCTGCGGGCGAACACGCCGCCTACTTCTACATTGGGCCTTGTGGACTCAGCCCAGCCCATCAAACCGCAAAAAACGCGCTGGCCGCGGTCGAGTTCGCGGAGCATCGGATACGAGAAGGTGATCTTGTGACCGTTGCGGACAAGAGAGAGTTCGACGAGGCGTTCGGGACGAGGGACCGGAAGATCGCGAAGGAGCAAGGCATTGATGAGGGTAAAGATGGCGACATTCGCGCCAATGCCCAGAGCAAGCGAAAGGATTGCGACCGTGGCGAAGCCGGGATTTTTGCGCAGGGCGCGGAAGGAGTAACGGACATTTTGCCAGAGTTGGTGCATGGCGGTTCGCCCCAACGTTTACGACGGATAAAAGGTCGTTTTCAAGCGAAAATCGGGGCGGTAACGGAAGGCCGACCCTACAAAACCGGCTTATAATGAACCGCTATGGACAATAAGCAGATTGCGCGGATTCTCCGCGATACGGCGCAGCTTCTGGAAATTGACGGCGCGATCATTGGGCGCTACCGGAGCTACCAGAAGGCGGCGGAGCTGATTGACAGCTTGCCCGAATCGATCGAGCAGCTTGTCAAAGAGCCAGAGAAGCTTGAAGAGTTGCCGGGAATCGGCGAGCGGATGGTCGAGCATCTTCAGGAAATCGTCAAGACGGGGGATTATTCGCTGCGGAAGAAGCTGCTGAAAAAGTATCCGCCGACGATTCTGGACGTGCTGCAACTGCAATCGCTAGGGCCGAAGAAAGTGGCATTTCTGTGGTCAAATTTCAAAGCGGCCACGGTTGCGGACGTAGAAAAACTCGCCAGAGAACAGAAGCTGCGCGACCTGCCGGGCTTCGGCGAGAAAAGCGAACAAAATATTTTGAAGGCGGTGGAAGTATTTAAGAAATCCACGGGACGGTTTTTGATCCACACGGCCGAAGCCGCAGCGCTGGCACTCGCGGAGCACATCAAGAAAGCGGGAAAAGCGGTGGATTCGGTGACGCCCGCAGGCTCGCTGCGGCGCGGGAAAGAAACCGTAGGCGATCTGGATTTGCTGGTGACGCTGGCAGACGGATTCACGTCGCAGAAACATGTGGATGCGCTCGCCGAACACATCCTGAAATTTCCGGATATCGATCAGATCCTGTCGCATGGGGAGAACAAGGTCAGCTTCAGGCTGACAAATGGGTTGCAGGTGGACGTGCGCTTGCTCGAAAAAGAGAATTTTGGCGCGGCGCTGATGTATTTCACGGGCTCGAAGGAGCACAACGTGGTGCTGCGAGGGCGCGCGAACGACATGGGATTGACGCTGAATGAATACGCGCTGGCAACGCTGAAGGGCGATAAGCCGGTGGCGGGGCGCACCGAAGAAGAGATTTACGCGAGGCTCAAGCTGGACTGTATCCCGCCCGAGTTGCGGGAAAACACCGGCGAAATCACGGCAGCGGAGCAACACAAGCTGCCGCACCTGCTGACGCTGAAGGACATCAAGGGCGATTTGCAGATGCACTCGACAGCAAGCGACGGGAAAAATTCCATCGAAGAAATGGCGGAAGCGGCGCGCAAGTTGGGTCACGAATACATCGCGATTACGGACCATTCGAAAGCGGTGACGGTGGCGAATGGGCTCGACGAAAAGCGCGCCGCGGCGCACATCAAGAAGATTCACGCCCTTAGCGAGAAAGAGTTGGGGATTCGCGTGCTTGCGGGCGCGGAGGTGGACATTCTCAAAGACGGCGAGCTAGACTATGCGGACGAAATTCTGGCGCAGCTGGATGTGGTGGTTTGCTCGGTGCATTCCTACATGAATCTGGACCGCGCGGCCATGACAGAGCGGCTGGCCGCGGCAATCGAGAATCCCTACACGCAAATCATCGCGCACCCAACCGGGCGGCTCTTGCTGCGCCGCGATGCCTTCGACTACGACATGGAAAAAGTGCTGGACGCGTGCGCGAAACACGGCGTGGCCATGGAATGCAACTCGTACCCCGACCGATTGGACTTGAAGGACGTGTATTTGCGCATGTGCAAAGAACGCGGCGTGAAAGTGGTCATCTCGACCGACGCGCACACGACGACAAATCTTTCGTTCATTCGTTACGGCGTGACCATGGCACGGCGCGGCTGGCTCGAAAAGAAGAACGTCATTAATACCTTGCCCTGCGAGGAATTTCTCGCTGCGTTGCGGCCGAAACCCGGCATCGCGAGCAGGACGCACGCGGCAAAGGCCAACCGCTAGCCCGTTCCGATTTTTGAGTGAATCAGGAAGCGCCCAGAGGGGCGGAAACGTGCTCGTGCACGACGACCCAGCCCTTGGCGCGCTTTTCGAGCACCATGGTCCAGCGGCCGTCGAGGTGCGACGTCGCGCCTTGCTTGGCGGTGATGTCCGCGGCAAAAGTGATGGCGTGCAGATCCCTGACTTTACGGGACGCGCTGTAACAGAGAGCGTTCCTCGTTGAGGATGCAGCCGGACTGTTCGACGTAGGCGACATTTTCTACCGCGGAGGGGTCTTTCGTCAGAGCATCACGGTATTTTTCATAGGCCGTGAGGTTGGGGAAGCTAATCAGGGCGAGCGCGGAATTCGTGGGACCGGCGAATTTGGTGGGCAGAAAGTATCCGATCAAGTCTCCGCCACAACGGCGAATCGGCTCCGGCCAGGCGCGGGCGTATTTTTCAAAATCGGAGTGTTTGTTCTGATCGATTTCATAGCGAATACAAAGCGTGATCATGGGTATTCCTCGTTTCCTATAAAGTTTCTGGCTGGGGAGAACTGGGCTGCGAGAACAAAATCCTTCTCGGTCAAACTTCGGCGCGAAAGCTGCGGCCCAATTCCCGGCCCAAGCCAAAGTAATGGCGGAAGTTGTAGATTAACGGCTGCCAGCGCGCCGGATCGATGTACCTTTCGCCGTGGACGATGTCCCGCCGAGCATGCACGCGAACTACAGAGACTTCCACGGCTGCTGCGCCTCCAATCGACTGGAGTTCGGGGCCGGTCATTTCCCGGATGTGGCAAACCCGGGCCTCAAGCTGCAGAGGGCACTCCAGAACCCGCGGCGGGGAGACGAGCTCGGAATCCAGTGGAGTTAACTTGGAAGCGCCGAATTTATCCGGCTCGAAGCGGAATTGCGCGGCCTTTGTTTCCGGTACGGGAAACTTTCCCGTCAGCGGGGCAAGGCGCTCCACGGCTTTCCAGAGATCAGGTCCAGGCACGTTCAAGACGCATTCCATCCCCCGGCACAGATTCTCGACGGTTTTGCCCACAAGCGTGAGGCCGAGCACGGCGGTCCAACCAAGAGTCCAGCACGAAGACATGGGCGCGAGGTTGGGTGAGCCATCTTCGTTGAGAGTGCTGACGAGAACTACGGGAGTTCCGAAGTAGAGAATCTTGGGCTGGATCTCGACGAAACCGGCTTCCGCCACCAGCATGCATCCTCCGGCTTGAAAGTAGCACGGGGGGCGTGCGGGGATGTTTCATTGCTAAATGAAACATGGTTGCAGCGGCGGCGGTACAATGCAAACATGAACATCAAATATCCGATTTCGTCTGTTGCCGAACTGCTGGCCGAACCGGCCCGTGCGGGAATGCTTGTGGCGCTGCTGGAAGGGCGAGCTCTACCGGCGGGAGAGCTGGCGATGATTGCTGGCGTGTCCGCGCAGTCCGCGAGCGCGCATCTCTCGAAGCTGGTCGACGGCGGGCTGCTCCGAGTGCAAAGCGAAGGGCGGCACCGGTATTATCGCATCGCGAACGCGGAAGTGGGACACGCGATTGAGGCGCTTGGCACGATCTCCACGATGCCGAATCGCTCAAGCATTCCGCAGAGGCCAGAAGCGGACGCGTTGCGCGCGGCGCGCTCCTGTTATGACCATCTTGCGGGGCGAGTCGCTGTCGAGTTGCGGAAGGCGCTGGAGGAGTCGAAAATCATTGTGCCTGTCGGCGGGCGGGATTACCAGGTCAGCTCGCGCGGCGAGCGCTGGTTTAGAGAAATGGGGATTGACGTTGGCGCGTTGCGAAGCCTGCGCCGCGCCTTTGCGCGGCAGTGCCTGGACTGGACAGAGCGCACGCCGCACGTGGCGGGAGCACTCGGCCGAGCGCTCTACGAGCGGTTGCTGGAATTGGGATGGATTGCGCCCCGACCTGGAACGCGCGCAGTCCGTGTGACACATCGTGGAGCAAGAGAGTTGCAGGCGCGATTCCGAATCATCGCCTGAATGGCTTTCTGCTAACATCCCGGCGGACGGACACAAGCGATTAAAGGTCGGGCATAAGATTAGGAACAGAGTCCAAAACGGTAAACGGAACATTTGGTTGCAGAATTGCGTACCTTCCCTTTGAACCCGGGATCACGCATTACGGAGGGATTGCAGATGAAAGCTATTTTGCGCCCGGCAAGCCTTTGGGGACGCGCTAAAGCGCGCCCCTACAAAGTGGCACGCGGGTGTCGCCGGGGATTTGTCTCGGCCGCCGTTCTAGCTGCCTTCGCGGCGCCTCAGATCCTGCACGCTGAGGAGGTGACCAAATCGTTTACGGTCACCGGACGGCCAAACGTGCGCGTGGAAACCAATGACGGCAGCGTGCGAGTCATTTCCGGAGACGCGAAGCAGGTGGAATTTCGGGTCGAGTATCAAGGCTACGAATTGGGCAGGAATCTGCGGGTCGACTCCCGGCAAGATGGTGACAAGGTTGAACTTATCGCCCGTGTGACAGGGCACTGGGGTATCAACTTCGGTTGGGGCCACAATCGGCGGCTGCACATTGAAGTGCGCATGCCGCAGCAGGGTGATTTGCAGGTGGAAACGGGCGATGGAGCTGTGGAGACCAGCGGCCTGAGCGGAACAATCAACGTACACACGGGTGATGGCTCGGTAAAGGCCAGTTCGCTCGACGGCACGATTGATCTCCACACCAGCGACGGCGGCATCACTGTGGACACGTTGAAAGGGAACATCCGCCTGCGTACCGGTGACGGAGGGATTGAGGCGCGCAACTTGGATGGCAAGGTCGAGGCCGACTCTGGCGACGGGCACGTGCGGCTGGCGGGGCGGTTTGAGGCGCTCAATGTGAAAACGGGCGACGGCAGCGTGAATACCAAGGTTCTTCCCGGCTCGAAGATGGCTGCCGATTGGACTCTACGCACCGGCGATGGCAGCGTGGACATGTCTCTGCCGGAAGACTTTCAAGCGAACATTGATGCCACAACCGGCGACGGACACATCAGCATGGGGGTTCCCGTGACTGTCGAGGGCACGTTCAGCAAGTCCGAGGTGCGCGGCAAAATGAATGGCGGGGGTCAGACGCTCACGATTCACACTGGGGATGGCTCGATTCGGCTGACGAAGAGCTAGCTTTTGCTTGCGTGTTCGCATTTCGTACCCAAATCCCGTGCCCGGCCGTGGTATGGAAGGGGGGCAAACCCGCCGTCTCCATGTGCCGCTCAAGCGGCTCAAAAGCCGCTGCTAGGCAGAACCCGCCTTCCCTAAAAGAGTACCAGGACAGCGACTGGAGGAAAATAGTGTCCGCTTTTGTCCCGTCAGCGTCACAGTTTCGTCCGGTGGCCAAACCGCTATGTATTGAAAATTCAAGCCGTTAGGGGTTGGCGAATGATTTGCTTCCTAAAGGGGCAAGACCAGGATAAGCCCTTGATCGTCATCGTCTTGCTCGCCGCCATCCTAATGCTTGTAGGCATCACCGCCGTTAGCGCGTTGGATTTCACCGACACCAAGCGCCGCTAGCCTTGGCTCTCGTTAGTGCGCAGACTCGTTTGGCCAAAATTCTGTCGCAGCTGTTTGAATGGCACGATATTGGGGCGCAGCATGCTGCGCCCCAACGGTGTACATTTCGATTGGAGCGGAAACCTTACGGTAGCGTGAGGGTGAAGCCTTCGCGGACGATGGCCGCTTTTTCCGTCCCTTGGTAGCTGTAAATTACCACCAGGATTTTATCCGCACCGACAGCCGGGTCACCGCCCATGGCGCCGTTGGTGACCACAAAGCTGATCTGGCCGTCGCGCATCCTGGCGCGTAGCAGTTCGGTCACGTTTACGGTGCTTCCCTGCCAGCCGTAATAAGCGCGGACGATGCGGACACCTTGGTAGTCATAGCGATCGCGGTCACGATCGCGGTCGCCGTAATTGGCTGGGCGATCGTTCCAATCGGTGCGGCGCTCTTCGCGCACCACGTTGAACATGCCCGCCTCGACGAAGCCGCCTTCTCGATAGTCAAATTCGCGCTCCTCTTGCCGGCGGTCTCTGGCCCAGATGCGCAGATGCTTGTCGGCGCCGACAGCCGGATCGCCGCCCATGGTTTGGTTGTTGACCGCGACGCGGCCATTCACGCCACCGCGGCTGATGAGATCCTTCAGGATATCGGTGACGTCGTTGTGCTGAGTCCGGGTGCCGTACTCCGCGCGGACGATCATCCAGCCGTCATTCTGGGCGCTCGCTGGCGCACTGAAGAAAGTGATTCCTGCGGCAGCAAAAACAGCCGCAAGGACAAAAATCGTATAGCGAGTGGAAAGCTTCATTCGAGACTCCTCCGTGGCGGAACCCCTCCGCCTCATTTCTTTCAATGTATGCCAGAACAAGAAACGCGTGGTGTCCAATGGAAGGGCGATTGTCCTAATCGTCTATACCGCTTTGCATACCGGCTCTTTGTTGATGCATAGAAAGCCCGGTGTTGGTTGACGCAAGTCGCAAACCCCGCCCCAGACCCGCCGCAACCATCGCCGATTTGCCCTGCTAGTTCCTTGTTCGAGTTCAGAACGCGAACCCACTACCGATGCGAGGCTACCGTCAACCGACAAGTGGCGGGCCCGCAGCCATCGCCCCAAACACGTCATCCTGCGCTCCTAGAATGTTGCCGTCGCGAAAACGCAGCCGTGCGCGAAGTCCGGCAATGGCTTAAGGAGGCATCTGCCCGCAGGTATTTCACAGCGGCATTTTCCGTGTTTTGCTCACTGCCGGGAGGTGACTGTCCGCGGGCGGGCAAAAGGGGACACATTGCCACGAATAGAAACAGTGACGTTGCATGTCTCATGATCTCGATACTTAAGACAACCTGATACCAGGGGTTCGTCTTTAGAAGCGGAGCCTTCC
>Ga0066671_10000162_pt1 | contig 19977 bp, 18 predicted proteins | sample GraSoiAngelo_120_FD_62294 | JGI IMG/M metagenome (GOLD analysis project Ga0066671, IMG submission 62294) | Grasslands soil microbial communities from the Angelo Coastal Reserve, California, USA - 14_0919_09_20cm | ecosystem: Environmental > Terrestrial > Soil > Grasslands | place: USA...
TCTACCAACTAAGCCCAAAGAACAAAACTCTTTATGGCGCTCTGCCCGCACCGCTCAATGGGGGACCAACCGATGCTTGCTTGAGCAACGGCATATGCACCATGGCAGATGCCACCTCCTCGGAAGACGGATTGGCCCAGGACTACTACCAGTTCCTGCTCACCGGCGGCACGGGATTGACCGGCAGAGTGCCCGACACGCGGATCAGCGGAGTGCACCGCGCCGCACCGTACTCGACGCTGCCTCCAGGCCCTTTTCAACTCACAGCTTCCTCCACGTTTCCCTACGACGCGTATGCGAACAGCCCCGTCCACCGTTTCTATCAGATGTGGCAGCAATTTGACTGCGATGCGTCGCACATTTCGAAGCTGCATCCGAGCGGCTGCCTGGCGGACCTCTTCGCCTGGACCGAAGTGACCGTCGGCTCGAACGTCAACGGCATAACCCAGCCAGCAAACTTCAGCACCGACTACGCTCCGGGCAAAATCACCACCGGCGAAGGCGCAACGGCGATGGCCTTCTACAACATGCTGCAAGGCGACGCACCCTATACCAAGTTCCTGGCGGACCACTACGCCATGAGCGACAACTACCACCAGCCCGCCATGGGCGGCACCGGGCTGGACGAAATCATGCTCTTTTTCGGCGATGCCATCTGGTTTAGCGACGGAAACGGCAACGCCGCCGTGCCTCCACACAACGCCATGACCACTTTTGGCGGCCCCGTAGACGAAATCGAAAATCCCAACCCCGTTCCAGGCACCAACAACTGGTGGACCCAGGACGGCTACGGCGGCTTCGGCAATAACGGCGCGTCCACGGGCGTATACGGCGGCGGTTCTTACACGAATTGCTCCGACCTCGCGCAACCCGGCGTCGCTCCCATCGTGAACTACCTAGGCTCCCTGCCCCGTCCCATCAAGCCGAATTGCGATCCCGGTCACTACTATCTGCTCAACAACTACAACCCCGGCTATTTTGGCGACGGCAGCAACGCCTACACGGACGCGAATCCACACAACACGCCCTTCACAATTCCTCCCACCAATCAGCGCAGCATCGCCGACGTGCTGCTGGAAAACCACGTTTCCTGGAAATCGTACAACGATCAGTGGAATCAGTATCTGACCGACAAATACCAGTTGAACTTTGGCACCGTCGGCCCGAACAGCGATGCGTACTGCAACATTTGCAACGGTTTTCAATACCAGACGCAGATTATGGCCAACGACGCCGTGCGGACGGCCCACATCAAAGACACGCTCGACCTTTACAGCGACATCGCGAACGGAACTTTACCCGCAGTCTCTTTTGTAAAGCCCAGCGGCTGGGTGGACGGCCATCCCGCCTCTTCTAAATGGAACCTCTACGAGGGTTTCGTCAAGAAGATTGTCGATGCCGTGCAGGCCAATCCCGCGCTGTGGCATTCCACCGCCATCTTCGTCACTGCAGATGAAGGCGGAGGCTACTACGATTCAGGATACGCCCAGCCACTGGACTTCTTCGGCGATGGGACGCGCATACCGCTGATCGTGGTCTCGCCCTTCACCAAGCCCGGCCACATTTCGCATCAATATGCCGACCACGTTTCCATTCTCAAGTTCATCGAGCGCAACTGGAACTTGCCCACGGTCAGCAATCGCAGCCGCGACAACCTTCCCGATCCCGTTGTAGGCCCCGACAATGCTTATGTGCCGCAGAACTCGCCGGCGATCGGGGACCTGTTTGACCTGTTTACTTTCGGCGCGCCAGGCAATCAAAGCAGCAGTCATCAGTAACTTTCTGCTGGTCGAAAATGAAGAAGGGCGGCCGCAACGCCGCCCTTCTTTCTGCTAGCTTTTCGCTCTGCTCCGTCGCACAAAGATGAAACAGAAAATCATTTGGGGTGCGGCAGCCTGGCTGGCGTTTTTCTTAACTACCGCTGCCGCCGATTTATTTGGCTCAGGTTCTCAGGGCATAGGCTGAGGTTCCCTATCCTTGTGCCGCCATCGTGGCCTCGCCGGTCAGTTCCGTCACCAAAAACTCCATCACCGCGCGAGCGTCCTCCCGGCCGCTTTTCAGCCGATCATCGGCGCGCTGCAAAGCCCCAAGTCCCCCGAGCAAACGTGCTTTCGGAATCTTCCGAGCGCTCTGAAGCGCCAGTTCCGCCTGCTCCGGCCGCATCCCGAGTGCTCGCGCGGCTTGCCAGCCGTTCGTGACGCCGCGCACTTCACTTGCCTCGATCAACTTCCGATACATCCAAGTAATTGCGCCAAGCATCTGTAGCGGCTCTTCCCCCTCGCGCAGCAAACGGTCCAGAAATTCCAGCGCCTTTTTGCCCTGTCGCGACGCCAGCATGTCCGCCAATTCCCAAACTGTGGTTGTCTGTGCGGAAACGACCAGTGCGCCAACGTCTTCCCGGCGAATCTGCTTTCTGCCCGCCGCATACGTGGCCAGCTTGTCGATTTCCGTTTTCAGCCGCATCAAATCCGCAGCCACAAACTCCGCCAAATCTTCCGCCGCGCCGCGCTGAAATTCGACGCCCTGTTCTTTGGCCATCGCGCGCGCGAGCGCCACTGCGGCGGCCTGCCGCTCGTTCAAGTTTTCGCCTAACCCGCATTCCACCACCAGCGCTTTTTCGATCAGCAACTTCCCCCACTTCATCCGCTGGTCCAGTTGCGTGGCTTCGATCACCAACACGGTGAACGGCGCCGGATTTTCGAGATACGCTGTAAGCAACTTGACAGCTTCGTCCCGGTTTTTCTCTCCGAGGCTTTCCATCGCCTCAGCCTCTTCAAGGAAAACGACTTGGAGCGGCGAAAGCATCGCCATGGTCTGCGCCTGTTCCAGCGCCGCCTGCATCTCGCCACGGTCCGCCGAGTATCGCGACACCGCCCAAAGCCGCGCTGCTTCCGGAACGTATCTCTCGATCAACAGCGTCCGGCAACTGTCGCGTAAATAGGGCTCCTCTCCCAGAAGCAGAATTGCAGGGATAGGCTTTCCTTTCTCCAGCCGCGCCAGCAACTCATCGGCCGAAATCCGCGCCATTAGAAGTTCTCCGTCACGGCCGCTACCAGCCTCGCCGCGAAGTCTTGCGCCAAGCGATCCAAGGCCGGGTCCTGCTCTTCGAAAAAACTTTTCACGTCGGTGGAGATTTCATACTGGTTGCGAAACACAAAATTGCCTGTGTGGTAGAGAACTTTTCCCGTATCGCGCTCCTCGAAGCTGACCTCGCATCTCACCGTCACCAGCATCGTCGTGGCGCGCCCGGTGGCCCTAGTGTCAAACACCAACGGAACAGCTTCCAAGCTGAGCACTTTCCCGCGCAGCACCACATCGCCATTTTCCGGGTTGGACACCACGCGATAAGGCGTCTTCGCTAAAAACTCATGCACCGTCGCCGCGGTCAATCTCTGTTCGATGCGGTAGCTGCTCGTCTGATTTTCCATTGCGGGCACTGCAATCACGTGCATGCTTTTCGGCAGCGCGTCGTTTCGCCCCATCACATGGTACCCGCAACCTCCAAGCAGGGTGATGAGTAGGGCCAGCACCCACGCTTGGGCCATCTGCTTAGAGTTGTAAGTTCTAAGTTTTAAGTTGTTAGTACGATTTTGGGCGTTCACCTTAGCGAAATAACGATCCGTCTGTTTGCAGTTTTCCCCGTTCGTCTCGCCACTTGCCACTCGTTTACCGCGACCCGGTCGGGGCCACTCGCTTACCCTGCTTGCCCTGAGTGTCGAAGGGAGCGGCTTTTGCGATGGGCCACTTCTTCTCACGCTAGCTTCTCCGCCAATTTCACCGCGTTCCAGGCCGGCAAGCGAACATTATCCGCCGCTCCCCAAAACCACCACACCCCCGGATGAGACGGGTCGCTCTTCGGCTGCGCGAGATGAATTGCCGTTTCCCCCGCTACGCTCACGTTGGTCGGCCCCGCTTGACCCTGTGCGGTCATAACAAATCCCGCAGAAGCGCAGGCCTTGGCGATCGTTCCTGCATCCGCTCCTGGATCAAGTTCTGCGTAGGTTGAAAACATAGTTCCGTAAAAAACGGGCACGTGGATTACGTGGATCGCAGGGAGGACCTCCGAGTTGCCCAAACAGGCCCTCGCTTCGGCACGCACGCGTTCGCGCACCGCATCCAGCTTTTGTGCGCTCGCCGCGCCGTAATTGTCGAGCATGTTGAATGCAACCTGCGCGTCGAATACAGGCTGTCCCACGCTTTGGAAGGACAACAATTGGCTCGTTTGGCTCTCCAGTTCTTCGATCCCCGCGCGGCCCGCTTCCGATACCGGCTGAAACCATTCGAAGGCCATTGTTTTCCTACCGCACCGGGAAAGGGCCAGCGCCAAGGCAACCGCCGCCGTCCCTGCCGCCGAAGGAATCGCGTAGGCAACGGAGTTGGCAGAAAATGTTGATCCTCTTAGCTCATCGAGCTTAGGGGACCAAACCGTTGTTTCGCCTTCGCAGGCCAGCGCTCCCGAGAGGTCCACGATTTTTCCACCAGACTGTTTCGCTGCGCCTAAATTCGCATTCGTAAATGCCGGAGACCCGGTGAAGAATACAAATCGCGCCTTTTCGAAACTCCCTTCTTCCACGGGCTGGATGACCGTAGGTTCTCCGCCGGCTTCGGTCAGCGTTCCGGCCGCGTCTTCCTCATCCAATAACCGCAAATCCCAGCCGGCAAACTTGCTTTCTTCCAGCAGCGTCTTCAGCTCCGCCCCGAGGAGCGAAGACGCGCCGGCAATCACAATGCGATGGGATTCCCTTTCCATGGAAGGCATGAATCACGCCTTCCGCGGGGCGAAGCGATGCCGCACAAAGCGGAGGACATGAAGCGTCACCCCAATAACTGTATAGGAGTACGCCATCAGGAATAACACGGATTCCGACCATCTCCAGATGGCAGCGCAAAGCAGCGCCAGAGGAACCACGGAGAGCGAGCGCTGCTTGCGGGTCAAGGGAATGTCCTTGAAACTGTAAAACCGAATGGTGCTGGTCATAAGCGCGGCCAGGAACAGCGTGGCGCAAATCCAGGCGATCGACCACCATTTATCCTGCAACGGTGCGGGAAACGCGTGGACCGTAGCAGCGATGACACCCGCGGCGGCCGGAGTGGGCATGCCGATGAAATACTTCGAGCTTCCCGGCGCCATGCCCTGGATGTTGAAACGCGCGAGCCGCCAGGCGCAGCAAACGACAAAAGCAAAGCAAAACCACCATCCAAAATGTCCAATTTGCTGGATCAATGCGGAAGATCCAAAACCCGGCAGGTGCCGGACGCCCCAGGCGTAGGAAAGCAACGCCGGTGCAATGCCAAAGCTCACCACGTCTGCGAGTGAATCGAATTGAATGCCAAAATCTGTGTTTGCCTTCAGCAAACGCGCCAATCGCCCGTCGAGCGAATCAAACAGGATGGCCAGGCCGATGGCCTTCGCAGCGCGGTCTAAGTCATCGCCATTCCCGGTCAACGTAATCGCGGATGCATAGTAACCGCAAAGAAGATTTCCAACGGTAAACAGGCTGGGCAGAAGGAAAATCCCGCGCCGGCGAAACCTATGGCTGCGAGACCGCCGCTCGGCGAAAGGGATTTCGTGTTGGTCAGGCGGGGCGGTAGGAATCATCCTTCGCTCCTAGGTACGGCCTTCGGACGCGCTGGTTCCTTCCTCCTGTTCGCTCCTGCTTGGTCGCGGGTGGTCACGCCCTTTTCCCTGTCATTGTCAATTTAGATTCGGCTTCTTTCTCTCTTTTCCTGCTCGCTTGTTCGCCTTCGCGGTTCGCAGGCCACCTGGCGATCATGCTCGACCCACCCTTCACATTTTCCCCTACCTTCACCAGTATCTCCGCGCCCTTGGGCAGCCAGACATCCACGCGCGACCCGAACCGCACTAGCCCGATGCGCTCTCCACGCACGACTTGTTCCCCTTGCTTCTTCCAAGAGACTACGCGTTGCGCGATGAGTCCCGCAATCTGCTTGAAGACCATTTCGCCTGCGTGGGTCGAAAGCGTAAACACGTTCTGCTCGTTTTCGAGCGAGGCGCGCTCCCGCATGGCGGCGAAAAATTTCCCGGGCCGGTATTCCATTTTCACGATGGTTCCAGAGGCCGGTGCACGATTCACGTGCACGTTCCAGATTGCCAGGAAAATGCTCACACGCTGGCCGGGGCGCCCGGCGTTTTCTTCTTCGGTTACAACCACAACGCGCCCGTCTGCAGGCGAAACGATGGCGCCTGGTTCCGACGGAATCGCGCGCTCTGGATCACGGAAGAAAGAAAACACAAACAAAGCGAGCAAGACCAGCGCAGTCGCTGCGAGATACCAATGAAGCAGAAAAGCTACGCCACCCAATAGCAGCAGCGGCAACCCAAAGAAATAGCCCTCTCTGACCATGCTGTCGGGAGTAGACCTCCGCCGCTTTGCCCGCCGTTTGGCCGTGGCGAGCAAGCATGGTCATTCTACGACACTACCCCGCGCGCGCGCAGCCGTTTGGCTTCGCACCGTTCGAACAGGGATTTTTACGCCGCAAAGCTGGTATTGCTGGGATCGCGCTGCTCGCGCAAGATGCGCCGAGCAATCCGCTCCATCTCATCCTTGCAGTGTAGCTTCATCTTTTTGAGTCTTATTTCTTCGAGGAGGTCTTCTGAACTTAGGTAGGGAGACTTGGAGATGCATTGAAGTTCTAGATCGTATTGCCGGTGCTGCTCTGCCAGACGCCGATATTCAGCGTCTGCCAGGAGAAGCACGTCCCGAGGTGCCCGCTGCGCAGATGCCATGCGTTCCTCCTGACGACTTCGTGAATGGGATGTGAATCCTACATGAGCGAACGATACCACTTCGCCGGGCCACGTCAAGAGGCAAGTGGCAGCAAGTGTTAGCATTTCGGTCCTAGCCTGTGGGTTTTCTCCGGGCTCTGGTTGCTCCCAAGGAACATCTTTCCCCGGGAGGGGTGCTTTGAAGGAGCGGCAATTCGGGTGTAAACCTCAAAATCAGCGCATTCTGCCCTCACGAGGTAACTTGGTTTCAATGAGATGCGGGATTTGGCGGCCCCGGTGGCAAGTGCTCCTCAAAATAGCCCAAAATATTTGTGTACACGTCCAGGTTCGTACCTTTGCCTTCGGAGATGGAATGAGTCCGGCCGGGGTACATGCGCATATCAAACTGCTTGCCCAGCGAAATCAATTTGTTGACCAGCAATTCGAACCCTTGAAAATGCACGTTGTCATCTCCCGTGCCATGAATTACCAGCAAATCTCCGCGCAGGCCGGAAGCAAAATTAATCGCTGAGCTTTGTTCGTAGGCTTTGGGACTGTCTTGGGGCAACCCCAAATACCGTTCCTGATAAATTGAGTCGTAGAGCCGCTGGTCAGGAACCGATGCCACCGATACGCCGACGCGGTAAAGGTCGGCATAGCGGAACATGAGATCGAGCGTCTCGGTTCCTCCGCCGCTCCAGCCCCACACGCCGATTCTTTTCGAGTCGATAAACGAATGCGTTTTTTCGAGCGATTCGAGGGCGGTCGCCTGTTGCTGCGAGGAAAGCTGGCCCACGTTTCCGTAGATGATCTTGCGCCATTCGCGGCCGCGCGGAGCCGGTGTGCCCTGATTGTCAAAGCTGGCCACCAGATATCCCGCGCTGGTTAAGGCTCGGAGGAACATAGAGGGCCAGCGGTCTGCGACAGTCTGTCCCGCCGGTTCGGAGTACACATACACAATCAACGGATATCTTTTAGCCGGGTCGAAATCCGGCGGTTTCAGCAGCCACGCGTCGACCATCAGGCCGTTGCCCGCATCCACCTTCACAAATTCCGCCGGCCCGCCCGATAGCGGCTTCGCACGCCCGGCAATGGCCGCATTATCCACTGTCTTTCGCATCACGCGGTGATCGGGCAGGTGCACGACGTCATAAGCAGGCGGCACCTCGAACGAAGTGAAGGTGTGAAAAGCCCAGTCTCCGTTCGGCGAAATCGTGTACCAGTGCGTGCCCGGCACATTTGGGGTTATGCGTTCCGGCGCGGCCGTGCCGTCCAACCGGGTGCGGTACAGGTAGCGCTGCGTGGCATTTTCCGGCGAAGCGATGAAGTAAACCCATTTCTTATCAGCAGTGATGCGATCCACACTGACAACATCAAAATCGCCGCGCGTGATCAGTTGGGTTTTGCCGGTATCGCGCGCCACACGATACAAATGGCGCCAGCCGTCGCGCTCGATGAGCACCAGAAATTCGTGCCCCTGATTGATCCACGTAACGTCGCGGTTGACCTCCACCCAAGTGCGATCTTCGTCGACAAACACCGCGCGCGAGGCGCCGGTTGCCGCGTCCGCCAGCAAAAACTCATTGCGGTTCTGCAAGCGATTCATGTGTTGGACCAGGACGTAGCTCGAGTCCGCCCAGCCCATTTCTGGAATGTAATTGTTGTGAGGATCTCCGGCTGTTTGCAACCAGACGACTGGACCACCCGTAGCGTTCAGCACACCAACGCGAACCGCCGAATTCTCCGTGCCCGCCAGCGGATAGGGATATTCCAGTGTCTCAGGATAGGGGCCCAGATGCGGATAAGGAATCCCGGTGACAATCTCGCCTCGCGGAGCGCCGAGGTCGTAAATCAGCGTGTATTTGTGGACGCCAGTGATGTTGAACTGCCAGAAAGCGATCTCGCGGCTGTCCGGACTCCAGGCAAAGCCGTCCCGGATATCGAATTCTTCTTCATTCACCCAATCGGACGTTCCATTAATGACCGTATCGGAGCCGTCATTCGTCAATTGCGTGATTTTTCCGTTTGCCAAATCCTCCACATAGATGTTTTTGGCCCAAACGTAGCCAACTTTGGTGTCGTCCGGGGAAAACTTGGCAAACATCAGGCTTGAGGCCGGAGCGTCACCTCCGAGCTTGCGCAGCGCTCCGCTTGTCAGGTCGAGGACCCAATAATCGCCACGCGTATTCTGGCGCCACACCCTTTTGGAGTTGGTGAACACCAGAACTCGGTGTCCGTCCGACGACAGGCTGTAATCTTCGACGGAGAGAGGCGTTTTTTCGCCCGGAGGAATTAAACGCCGAGCGGCAACGAAGATTTCTCGCGCCCCCGTCGCCGTTTCGTACTTCACGAGGTCGCTGCCCATCCCCGAAGCGGAGGGTTCCAAATCGAGATAGAAATCGCCGTTCCCCAACCAAGTGCCGCCGCGGAAGGACTTCGGCCGAAATTCCGGATTGCCCATCGTGCGCGCGATCAGCTCGGCAGCGGACTCCCTCAGTTGGGCCTGAGCGACAGAAGGAACGGCAAGGCCCGCGAGAATGCCAAGGACAGTCAGGGCTGCCGAGAGAGAGCGCCTCTCGCGAAGCGCGCCATTCGCCCGGCCCGATACCAAGCCTTTGCGGATCATTTATCTCCTCCGGAATTGGCCGCCAGGAGAAACAGTATCAGATGCAAGGCCTTCTTGCGCACGCCTCCAAGGTCCGCGACAGACCAGGCTATGAGAAAGTTCGGCTTAGAGTCAGTTGCGCTTGCAAAATGTGGAGGGTGCCGGCAAGGAAGAAAAGCGGCAGCCCTTCGCAAACGCGCTCAGGGTAAACAAGGCTGCCGCACTTGTATGTTGCATCTGTTGCATCTGTTGTGCGAGGACTCTGCGAGCGTGCGCTCATGACGGCTGGCTGGGCATTACCGAGCAAGTCTCTTCTGCATGATGATGGCGGCCTCAATGGGGTCGCGGTAGTAGCCGTCGCGGCGGCCCGCCTTAAAAAATCCGTGCTTTTCGTAAAAGGCGATTCCGGCCGCGTTGGATTCGCGAACCTCCAGATTTACACGATGCACGCCGCCCCTTCGAAATGCTTCGACGGCCGCTTGTAACAGAGCCCCGCCCGTGCCTTTTCGCCGATCTGCGGGCGACACAGCGAGGTTCAAAATTTCCCCTTCCTCGACGGTCTGGCGCCCAATCAGGAAAGCCACTACTTTGCCCGCGGCTTCAATGACAATGCCCAGGCTGCCCTTCCACTCCAACACTTCCTTCACGCTACCTTCCGGCCAAAACACGGCTTCCGGGGATTGCCGCAAAATCTCCGCGACGGCTGCAGCGTCATCCGCACGCAGCGTTCTAATCGTGGGTTGCCTGCTTTCGCGTTCGAGTTCAGCGGCCATATCTGGTAAGAAAGGCACGATCTATCGCGCTCCTCCAACTACTTGCCGTGCCTAGCATTTGTCCTGAATTTCTGGGACGGGGGACTGGCGCCTTTCCAAAAAATCTCCGCGTCGGACCGCCGCACGTAGTTTGCGTCTAGCCCCAGGGCGTCGCTCGTCTTCCCTTCCTTGAGACGTGTCAAGCCCATGCGCCCGATGATTCCGGCCAGCGTTGCTGACACCTGCTCGACCGACTCCCCGCGCTTCTCTCGCTCTTTCCAGGCAGCTTCGCTTGAGAGGAGCGCAGCGTCGGGCGAGACCCACAGGATTTTCTCCCCCGCAGCTAATTCCACGGCAGTCTCGACAAATTTTGCCGGAGCAATCACCATCTCCTCGCCGACCTTTGCCCATCCGAAACCGTTTCGCCGGTAAACTCCTCCGAAGACTTGCCCGCGCTGCGCATCCACAAATGCCGCTACACAGTTTGACGCCCTACGTGACTCGGCGGCAAACGCCTCCAAACGCGAAACCCCGGCTACCGGTTTGCCGTACACCTCGGCCCACGCCTTGACGCTCGTCAATCCTACTCTTACGCCGGTAAACGAACCCGGTCCAGCCGCTGCCGCATAGCCGCCTACGTCGTCCATCCGAAGCCCAGCTTTCTCGAGCAACGCATTCACAGCTGGGAGCAGCCAGGACGAGTACTCTTCGGTCGTTTCGTGGGCTGACAAGCCAAGAATAGCCTGATCCTGGAGGACCGCGACGCTGCCCCGCAAATCGCACGTATCTATCGACAGGACAATCACATGCGCATTGTACCTTATCCTGGAGACACAAGCAGACGCACCAAAATCAGGCCAGAAAAAGAAACGCCTGTTTCAAGGGCAGCCGGCCCGATTTGCGGCCCGAACGGCACGTTTTCCGGGTGCGAAGGGTTACTCCGCCGGTAGGCGAGGCGCGGCTAGCCCGTGCAATTCGACTGCCAAATTTGCATCAATTTTTCCCTAACCTCTTCATTCTGCAGGATATATCTTGACTCTTGCAACACAAGTTTCTATACTCGTTTTGCTGCCTGGGGGGCATCCAAATCATGGATTATAAGATAGGCGATAAAGTTGTTTACCCGAATCATGGTGTGGGCGTAGTGGAGCAAATCAACTACGGGGTGTTGAACGGCCGAACCGAGCGTTACTACATGATCCGTATTGTTTCGAGCGGCTTGCGCGTGATGGTACCGCAATCGAACGCAGGCACGGTGGGGCTACGGTCAGTGATTCGCTCGAATGAATCCATCAAAGTCCTGGGCTTCCTCGAAAAGGGCAAACTCAACTCGCATCCGGACTGGAAGCACCGCTTCAAGGAAAACTCCGAGCGCATGCGCACGGGCTCGCTGATTGAAGTGGCCGCCGTCCTGAAGAGCCTCGTTTCCCTCAGCCGCAGCAAGCCCCTCTCTTTCCGTGAAAAGAAAATGCTGGAGCGCGCGAAGTATTTGCTTGTCAGCGAAATGGCTACCGCCAAGAACACTACCGCCGAACTGGCCGAAGGCTTGGTCGTGAAGTCTCTCGCCAAGGCCAAGCTGCAATTTCCCGTGATGACAGAAAAATTCGACTAACCGGCCGTAGCTTTCGCCGCTCTTGCGGCTATGTTTCTTTCAAGAGCTCCCGCGGGCAAGTTCAACTTGCCCGCTTTTGTTTTTTGGCAGCGTGGAACGTTTGAAGGAAGAGGCACGTACCACGGACGGGGGAATCCCATGAACATAAAAACATTTCCTTACTGAAGAAGCGCACCATCGCCGCAAAGGCCTTTGCACCCTCCTCCGCAGAGCGGCGGCATTTGCCGTGATCTCGGCGATGCCCTGCTTCGCTTCGGCGGCTCAGGAGAAGCCGGACAAGGAATCCCGGGGCGGCAAGGGCTCGCAAGGAGCAGGCATCTACTTCAACACGGAAGCCAGCACCAAAGAGGTTGGGCTGCCGATCTATCCCGGAGCGCGTCCGCACAAGGAAAAGGACACTGACAAAATGGCCTTCAAAGCAGGAACCAAAGAGAAACAGCACGTCGTGGGAATCGAGCCGAACGGTAGCGGCAGCGTGTTCGAGCTCGTGTATGTCGAGTCCCCAGACACCGGCAAAGAGAAATAGCCATCCCCCCTTGACTATCTATTGAAGAGCTTTACACCAGCCCCCCGAGCGCAACGCCCGACTCGCGCAGGGTGCGGGCAACGACGGCGGCGATTTGCACGGAGCCAGGCGTATCGCCGTGAATGCAGATGGTTTGGGCATTGAGTCTCACTTCCGTGCCGTTGTGAGCGGTCACGATCCCACGCTCGGCGATCCTCAGAGCTTGCTTGGCAGCTTCGGCGGGGTCGCGGATAAGCGCATTCTCAAATTTCCGAGAGCGCAGCGTGCCATCCGGCTCGTAGCGGCGGTCCGCAAAGGCTTCGGCTGCAACCGCAAAGCCCCCATTGCGAAACACATCGAGCATCGGCGATTCCGCCAACCCCATGAGCACTAAATTTTTGCTGAACTTCGCAACTCCTTTGGCAATGGCTTCGGCAAGCTCGCGGTTCTTCACGGCTTGGTTGTACAGCGCGCCATGCGGCTTCACATGGACCAGTTTTGTACCGCACTTCGCCGCCACTTCCGCCAGAGCAAGCACTTGTTCGTAGACCGAATCCGCAACAGCTTCCGCGGGCATCTTCAATTCGAGCCGGCCAAAATTTTCGCGGTCGGGATATCCCGGATGCGCACCAACCGCGACGCCCGCGCAGAGCGCCTGCTCGATGGTCGTGCGCATCGTGCCTTCGTCACCCGCATGGCCGCCGCAGGCGACGTTGGCCGAAGTGATGGAGCGCAGGAGCGCTTCCTGCGTCCCGTCGGCGATGGCCTCGGGCAGTTCGCCCATGTCGCAATTCAGGTCGATGCGAGTCATTCCCGCCTCATGTTTCTACAACCAGATCATCCGATGCCAGCAACTTCTCTTGCTCGATCAGCAGCTTCGGCGCGCTCTTGAATTCAACAAGTTCGAAGCGAACTTCGTCCCGCGGACGGAGCTGCCCCAAGCTGCTCAAGTCCGCCGCAATCACATTCGCCATCTTCGCATAGCCGCCGGTGGTTTGCTGCTCGACAAACAGAATGATGGGCATCCCTCCAGCGGCAATTTGAATGGCCCCTAATGAGACGCCTTCGCTTATCATGCCGCCGTGCGCGCCTTCGGGAATCGCCGGCCCTTGGAGCCGCAGACCCATGCGGTTGGCTTCCTCGGAAACGCGGTACGCAGAGCTGTAAAAGATTTTCTTCGCCGCTTTGGGGAACCAGTCGCTTTGCGGACCGGGCGTAACGCGCAAGACTTTGCGGGGGCCGAGATGCGCCAGCGCTTTCGGTGCCACTTTTCGCGCGCGATGGGACTCGTGGGTGTTTGCGGCAGAACAGGCACGCTTGCCTGTTCGCTGCTGTCCTGTTTGAGGCGCATTCCCGATCTTCAAAACGTCGCCTTTTCTCAGCGCTCTGCCTTGGTGGCCGCCAAGCCCACTGAGAAGATGCGTTGAGGCGCTGCCGAGAAAAGGTTCGACGGCAATTCCGCCGCGCACACACAAGTAGCAGCGCGCGCCTGAACGCGTTGGGCCGAGCTTCAGCGCTAGGCCGGCTTTGACTGCGAAGGAAGTCCAAGGCGGAATGGCTGCGTTATCGAGCGTCGCGCCAAAGTCGGAGCCGGTTAAAGCTGCGACGGCCGGCTCAGGAAACAGAAAAGAGCCCCCCAGGAGAGTCATCTCAAGCCCGGCTGCGCCCTCAGCATTGCCCACCAGCCGGTTGCCGATTCGCAGCGCAATGGGATCAGCTGCTCCGGAAGGCGAAACACCCATGGGTCCAAAGCCTTCTCGCCCCAGGTCTTGCACGGTCGTGAGTAATCCCGGAGCGAGCACCTCGATTGCGCTCATACCTATTCCCTGCCGCGCCCTTGTCCTAGCTTCGAGTTGCGTGGGAGGTCGTTCGCTTTTTCCCGGCAGGGCTCGCCTTCTGCTTGTCCTGAGCTTCGAAGCGAGGCAGGCCACGTCACTTCCCCCTTCACCAGCTCCGCAAATTGCTCGCGCGCAATCGGCACAAAGCGCACGCGGTCGCCGATGGAGAGGAGGCTCAAGCCTTCGCGGTCGGTTCGAAACATCCCGAGCGGCGTGCGACCGAGCAATCTCCAGCCGCCTGGCGTTTCGAACGGGTACACGCCTGTCTGATTTCCGGCAATGCCCACGCTTCCCGCAGGCACTCTCTTGCGCGGCGACGGCAGGCGCGGCGTGACTAATTCCTTTGGCAATTCGCCAAGATACGCAAAGCCCGGGACAAAGCCCAAAAAGTAGACAAGATAAGTCGTCGAGGCGTGGAGTTCGATGACCCGCTCGGGCTTCATCTCATGCACCGACGCCACGTCGTCCAGGTCAGGGCCAAACTCACCGCCGTAGCAAACGGGAATTTCCACGTGCCTTGGCGCGGGCAATTTCACTTTATGGAGTCGAGCAAGAACTTTGCGCAGCTCTCTTTCCAGTTTTTCGTGCTGCCACTGGAGCGGGTCGAATTTAACGAGCAGCGAGCAATACGCGGGATGCAGGTTGCGCACGCCTGCAATCGGCTCCTGCTGTAACAGAAAAAGAAGCCTTCTGACGTTTTCATGCGCTTCAATTGTGAACCCGCTCTGTAGAGGCCGGGCGGAATTTATCCCCACCCGGCCGGGAGCCCGGCTCTTCGCCTGGCTGTCGAAATAAATGAGCAGCGATTGATCGCTCGCCGGTTCGAATCGCGCGCTGGCTTTCTTTCCCGCAGTCATGTCCGCGCGAGTATACCTCACGACAAAGGCACAGCATGGCGGGGAAGGGACGATCCGCCAAAGTTACTTCGATTCTTTATCCGTGCCTGTAAGCTGGCGGATCAAGTCCGCTTCGGCCTGCCGGTAAGGCTTGCCGTCGGGATCGAACACGTCATGGAACCACACCGGCGGCTGCGCGAGGATGTAAGGATGCTCCCAAGATTCCCAGGGCAGATTCGTCTGCGTCTTGCCCACGACGAAGCCCCAGTTGATGGCGCCGACCTTCTCTTCTTTAGCAATCGGCAGAATTGTGTCAAATGTGCTGCCCACGGAGCGCGCCATGAACTCCGTGCAGATCACCGGTCGGTTGTACTTCTTCAACCAACCCACTTCGCGCTTAAAATATTCCGGCCAACTGTAATTGTGAAACGTGACGACGTCGGCTTCGCGGAGCTGAATCAATTCGATTTCGCCAAGTTTGGAGGCATCCGGGGCCTGGTCGACGCAACAAACGCCGCTGGTCAGGGGTTGCGTGGGGTTCACTTCGCGCGCCCATTCGAATGCTTCGGGGAGGAGTAGCAGCACACGCGCGGTTTTGTCTTTCAATTCTTCTTTCGCGTAACTGCCCATGTTGCCGTTGCCGGGCTCGTTCCAGATGTCCCAAGCTAGAATGCGGTCGTCCTTGGCAAAAGCGCCCACCACGCCCTGGACGTAGGCTTTCAGTCGGGGGTATTGCTTGGGATCCCCCAGTGCCACCGCGCCCGGGCTTTGCACCCAGCCCGAGTTGTGGATTCCCGGGATCGGAGGATGCTGCGGCCCCAGGTGCGGCAAGGGATCCCAGCAGGAATCGAAAAGCACGAAGATCGGGCGGATGTGATGCTTCGCCGCGATGGTCAGAAACTGCTCGATGCGCTTCTTGAAACCGTCTGCATCCTGTTGCCAGAGCAAGTCGTGCAGAAACACGCGCATCGTGTTCATGCCCAGGCCTTCCGCCCAGCCTAATTCCTGATCGATTTGCTCTGCATTGAAGGTTGCTTCCTGCCACATTTCCAACTCGTCGATGGCCGAGCGTGGAATGTAATTGCTGCCGACGAGCCACGGCTGCTTTCGATACCACTCATTCGCTCGTTGCTCGGTCCATCGCGCCGTTCGCGTACCTGCTGCACTCGCGCCGGATACGGCACAGGCTAGTATGGCGGTCAAAAGAAGAGGCTTTGCGATCTTCATGATTCTGTTCCCCCGCGCTGAAATCCCTTCTTAAGCGAGCGCAAGGCTGGGGTCGGCGTTCAGCGTAAGATCGGCGAGGAGGCCGGCGCGAAGACGCGGGTATGCGGCAGCAGCGATCATGGCAGCGTTGTCGGTCGACAGAGCGCGGCTGGGAAAGAACGCTTCGACGCCGGCTGATTTCACACGTTCTTCAAAGGTCGCGCGCAGCTGGCTGTTTGCTGCCACACCGCCGGAAACCAGGATGCTTTCCACGTCGAGTTCTTCCGCGGCGGCCATGGTGCGATCCACGAGATCGCGAATCACAGCATTTTGAAATTCGCGCACAAGTCCAAGAGTCGTTTTGCTCGAGAGCGGGAGCAACTGGTCGAATTTTCGCTCCCCGCGCGCGAGAGCCTCCTCGCGCTTGCGAATTTCCTCGGAATATTCGGAATGTTCTCGCAAATGATAGAGCACTGCGGTCTTCAGGCCGCTGAAGCTGAAATCAAGCGGGTTGCCGCGCGTTTTGGTAGGACTAAATTTCACCGGGGCAGGCAACCCATATGCTGCAGCCGCAAGACGGTCTAGAATCGGGCCGCCGGGATACCCGAGCGCAAGCAGTTTTGCGACTTTGTCGTAGGCCTCGCCCGCCGCATCGTCGCGCGTTTGTCCGAGCTTGCGGTAACGAAAGAGCGCGTTTCGATCCGCCGCGCCAGAGTCCTCGACCTTCACTTCGTACAAAACTGTGTGGCCACCGGAAACAATGAGGCATACGGCAGGCAGCTTGGGGGAGCGCCCCGCTTTGTGCGCTTCCAGAAAAACGGCGTGAACGTGACCTTCCAGATGATTGACGGGCACGAGTGGTTTGCCGAGAGACTGCGCGAGAGTTTTTCCGTAGGTGATACCCACCAGCAAAGCGCCGACAAGACCCGGCCCTTGCGTCACGCCAATCGCATCCACCTCTTCCAGCTTCAGGCCCGCTTGTGCCAGCGCTTCACGAACCACCGGCACGATTTGCCGCAAATGCTCGCGCGAAGCCAGCTCCGGCACCACACCGCCATATTTCCGATGGATATCGACCTGGGACGCGACCACGCTGGACAGAATCTCGCGGCCGTCGGCAACCACGGCCGCGGCCGTCTCGTCGCATGATGATTCGATCCCTAAAATACGCGCGCTCATAAGAAAAATTCTAGCGCAATCGAAGCAACGACTAGGAAAAAACAGCTTCCTCAGGGCTAAAGGCCTGAGCTACAGCCCGAAATGAAATTCCGGTATCGTTTTTCGTAGCTAACTTTAACCAACTAAAGCTTTAAACCTTTCAAGTACTCGCGAAATTCGCTTCCAAACTCTTTGTTTTGGAGGGCGATTTCAACCGTTGCCTTCAAGAATCCCAATTTATCGCCGGCATCGTAAGAGACGCCGTCGTAAATGTACGCCCACAAGCCGTCCTCCTGAGCCAGGATGCGCAGCGCGTCGGTTAACTGAATTTCATTTCCCGCCCCGGGCTTGGTGCGGGCGATGCAGTCAAAAATTTCCGGCGGCAAAACATAACGGCCGGTAATCGCCAAATTTGAGGGAGCTTTCTCTGGCTTTGGTTTTTCCACGACGTCGCGAATCCGCAACAACCGCGCTCCAAACGGCGGTTGCGGCGCAGGCTCGCCGTCGATGATACCGTAGAGATGTGTTCTCTCCTTGGGCACTTCCTCGACCGCAATCGCGCCAACCCCAGTGGCCATGTACACATCAATGAGCTGCTTGGTCGCCGGATTAGGGCCAGGAATCAACACGTCGCCAAGCAAAACTGCGAAGGGCTCATCACCTACAAGATCCCTTGCCACCAGCACAGCGTGACCCAGGCCTAGCGGCTCTTTCTGGCGCGTGTAACTCATCTGCACCATATCGCTGATCTTCCGCACCAGCGCCGCTTGGTCTTTCTTTCCTCTTTCTTCCAGGAACCGCTCCAAGGTGGGCGAGTAGTCGAAGTGATCCTCGATAGAGTTCTTTCCTTTTCCGGTGACGATGACGACGTGCTCGATCCCGGAAACAACGCACTCTTCCACGACGTACTGAATTTGCGGCTTGTCCACGACGGCAAGCATCTCCTTGGGCTGCGCTTTGGTAGCAGGCAAGAAGCGCGTGCCAAGCCCGGCGGCCGGCAGAACCGCTTTGCGCACTTTGCGTCCCGCGGGACCTTTCCCTTGCGATGTGTCAGCCATTGCGGCTCCTCGCGCAATCTTATTTTTTCTTCGTGGATTTCTTGTCCTTCGAGTCTTTGGAGCCCGCTTCTTTTGTGTCACCGCCCTTGCTTACGGGTTCGCTTGCTGCAGCTGCCGGTTTTTCGGAATCACCGCCGCTGGACTTCTTCGCGTAGTCGGTGGCATACCAGCCTGCGCCCTTGAACTGAATAGCGGACGGGGCGAGCAAACGCTCCAGTTTGCCGCCGCAGTGCGGGCATTTCCTCAAATGCGGCCCGTCGACGCTCTCGATTTTCTCTGTTCGCCGGCCGCATTTCACGCATTGATACTCATACAAGGGCACAGAGATTCCTCCTACACCTGCTCAAAAAATGAAGTATAGCATTGCTACGGAATTTACCGCTCTAAGCTTGGCGAGCCATTTTAGGAACACGTCCGCGTTCTCGATGAATCTGAAAACCCGCTACGATTTCGGGGTTGCTCAGGGCGAACTATGGAGAAGGTCGAACGCGACTTGCAACCGCTGGAAACCGCGTCAAGCCGGTGAAGCGCAGGCGGCCTCATCTTTGCAAGTCTGCCTCGGGGGGGCTTGGGGATTGTTGTACGAGGCTTCCTATCGCCCCCGCCGGCCTCTTCATCTGACGATTCCTCGTGATTTTTCTCGTTCTGTTGTTGTAGACTTTCCGAAGCCAGCCTGAAAGAAGGCGCCTTCCTTAGTCTGGGGGATCCCCCTCCCCCGCCTCTTGGTCTAGTTAAGCGGGCGCTTACGGGCCCCCACTTTAGCGGTCACCCCTTGCAGTGTCCTTCACGTTGGTACACGCGCAGGAACAGGAATCGCGATGAAAACAACCCGTTTCCGGGCGATAACCGGACATTTCTTGCTAGTTGCGCTCTTCGTTGCGCTCGCTCTGACTGCTATTGGCTGTGGAAGCAGCTACAGCGTTGGCGGCGGCAACGGGTCTGCGCCTTACATCACCACGCAGCCGGCCGACCAGACGGTGACGGTGGGACAGACGGCCACGTTCAGCGTGGTGGCTACGGGCACCACGCCGCTCAATTACCAATGGCAGAAGAACGGCACCGCCATCAGCCGGGCCACTTCGGCCAGCTACACCACGCCCACGACGACCTCCGCGGATAGTGGCGCGCAGTTCGTCGTGGTGGTCAGCAACTCCGCGGGGAGCGTGACCAGCAACGCAGCTACGCTCACAGTGAATGCGGCGGCGGCGCCCTCGATCACCACCCAGCCAGCCAATCAAACGGTGACGGTGGGACAGACGGCCACGTTCACCGTTGTGGCCACGGGTACCACGCCGCTCAATTACCAGTGGCAGAAGAACGGTACCGCCATCAGCCGGGCCACTTCCGCCAGCTACACCACGCCCGCAACCACTTCGTCTGATAACGGCGCTAAGTTTGTCGTGGTGGTCAGCAACTCCGCGGGGAGCGCAACCAGCAACGCAGCTACGCTCACAGTGAATGCGGCGGCGACAGCGCCCACGATCACCACCCAGCCGGCCAATCAAACGGTGACGGTGGGACAGACGGCCACGTTCACGGTAGTCGCTACGGGCACGGCGCCGCTGGGTTACCAGTGGCAGAAGAACGGCACCGCCATCAGCCGGGCCACTTCGGCCAGCTACACCACGCCCACGACGACCTCCGCGGATAGTGGCGCGCAGTTCGTCGTGGTGGTCAGCA
>Ga0066671_10000163_pt1 | contig 19942 bp, 19 predicted proteins | sample GraSoiAngelo_120_FD_62294 | JGI IMG/M metagenome (GOLD analysis project Ga0066671, IMG submission 62294) | Grasslands soil microbial communities from the Angelo Coastal Reserve, California, USA - 14_0919_09_20cm | ecosystem: Environmental > Terrestrial > Soil > Grasslands | place: USA...
GAGCCGCGCCCGACGATCGGAAGTACGCGCAACTTGTTTCCGTCGTCGAGCACGGATGCGAGGTCTGCACCGAACTGAACATAGGTGCCGCCGATGGTGCCGGAGATCAGCGTCACCGTGTTGGCGTTCAAGGCCTTCTTTGTGTCCGCCGATCCAAACTGGAAGATGGCTTTGAGGCTTCCGCTGACTTTGGCCGGGTCGAACTCGCCTTCTTCAGCCCGTGCCGCGAAGCCACAAGCCATCATGATGGCAACGAGTGCCAATCCAAATAAACGTCGCATTTTCGCTGGTCCCCTTGAAAAAATTATTGCATTTGACTGAGGCGCCGCTGCGCCTCGGCCGAGCCGAGCTGGACGGCCCGCTGGTACCAGGTGCGAGCCAGCTCAAGGTCGGGAATGATGTTGCGCGCATCCTGCGTTCCCAGCACGGCGGGATCGTAGGTCTGTGCCAGCATCAATGCGGCGGTGGGCTCTTGCGCGTCCGCTGCGCGCTCGAGCAACAGCCGCGCCGGCGGAATGTCGCCCGCGGCAAGCAGCCCCTTGGCCCGCGTCATCAGCGTGGCGAGCTCGTCGGGATCGAGCCGTCTGACGGGCGAAGCAGGAGTGGCGATGGCGGCTGGCGCTGTGGCGGCCGGCGCCGCGGCAGCAGGGGCGCGACCCAGCGCGCTCTGATAGGCCGTTGTGATGTCCTCGCGCGACGGCGCCATGGCGACCGTTGTCGGATTTCGAACGACAGGCGCCGGAGCAGCAGCCGTTGGAGCAGCAGGCGCCGGAGCAGCAGCCGTTAGAGCGCCGGCCGTCATGTTTGCCGGCCCCGATAGACGGGCCGGATCTTTCAACTGGATGTCCTTGGCCGTGAGCTGCACCTGGTCCGGCTGCGCCGCGACCGACGGGCCCGGAAGAACGGCGGCAAACGAAGCCTTGGCGTTGACGGCGATGTTGCGCATGTCATCGGAAGAAAACAGCGCAAACAGGATCGCCACCGCGGCCGCTACCAGGACGCTCGCCAGGATTTTCGACGAGATCGATAGCCGTCTCGACTTGCGCAGGGGAATTCCAAATTCCTCCGGATCCGGATCACCATCGGGATCGGAGAGGAACAACGGGACCGAATGATCCTTCGCCGACCGTCCGAACTTGTAAGATCCTACGGGATAGTCGATTGTCTCATCATCATCATACGCATCATACGTCTCGGTGTCTGGGTCGTATGATCGATACTGTGTGTGCTCCACCATTTGGTGACTCCCCGCAACTACGACGCAACGATCGGGGCAGCCCAGAAATACTTTCTTCTGATTCTGGTTGTTCAGGAGCGCCCCGCTACCGACGCCGTAACTCGCAGGTTGAATCGGCCAAAAAAGCGACCACGGCGGGCGCGAATTGGGAGAGATTTGGGTATGATTGCGGCACCAGAGCGGAATACCCCAGCATATATTATGGTTAAATCGGACGGCGTACTGCCGCCGCCAGGACAAGAAAGCCAATCGTGACAACAACAAAGCACGTCGTTGTCCGCCGCAGCGTCGGTGCGAACGACAACACGATGATGTCTCATTTCGATACGGCGGTCGTGAAAGGTTTTGGAAAGACTTGTGGACACGGCATGACGTGCCCCGCGCCGCACGGCGTGTGAGAAACATGCACTTTGACGGGCAGCTCGCACCGCTTCATGGCGTCTTCATTCAGGGATGCAGAATCACCTTGCCCATCGCCTTGCGGCCCGCCAGCACCTTCAAGGCGTCGGCGGTTTGTGCCAGCGGGAAGGTGCGGTCGACATGCGAAGAGATCTTGCCTTCCGCGGACCACTGCACGAGCTTCTGCAGGTTAGCGCGGTTCTTCGCTGGGTTGAGCCGCGCCCAGTTGCCCCAGAACACGCCGCGGATATCGCAGCCCTTCAACAGTGCCAGGTTGAGCGGCATTTTCGGAATGTCGCCGGCGGCGAACCCGATCACCAGGAAGCGGCCCTCCCACGCGATCGCGCGCAATGCTGCTTCCGCATAAGCGCCGCCGACGGGATCGAAGATGATATCGGCGCCCTTGCCGGCGGTCAGCCGCCGCAATCCCTCCTTCAAATCCTCCTTGGCGTAGTTGAGCGTGAGCTCGGCACCGTGAGCCTTGGCGAATTCGAGCTTCTCCTCGGACGATGCGCAGGCGATCACCTTCAACCCCATCAATCTGCCGAGCTCGCAGGCAGCAAGGCCCGTGCCGCCGGCCGCCCCGAGCACTGCGATGGTATCGCCTGGCTTTGGGCTGGCGCGGTCTTCCAGCGCGTGCAGCGCGGTGCCGTAGATGATGATGATCCCGGCGGCGCGATCGAAATCCAGATTGTCGGGAATCCTCACAATCGAATTCGCCGGCAGCGCGATCTTTTCGCGCGCGCCATTATGGCCGCAGGACGCCACCACGCGATCGCCGACCTCGAGGTCGGTGACGCCGGCGCCGACGCTCTCGATCACGCCGGCGACTTCTGCCGCCGGCGAGAACGGGAACGGCGGTTTGATCTGGTATTTGCCCTGAATCATCAGGAGGTCGAAGAAGTTCAGCGCCGCGGATTTGATCCCGATCACGGCTTCTCCCAGTCCGGCCACGGGATCCGGCACGTCCGCCAGCACGAGATCGTCGGGTTGGCAATATTGCGAGCAGAGAATGGCTTTCATGGACACACCTGACTTTCGGAAGCACAGATAGGTTGGATACCTCATGCCGGATTTGAAGCCCGGCTACAATACAGCGGGAAGGAATGGAACGATGTTTGAAAAGGACCTGCTGGCGGGAAAGCGGATCTTGGTCACCGGCGGCGGCTCGGGGCTTGGCGCGGCGATGGGACGCCGCTTCCTGGAGCTTGGTGCCGAGCTCCTCATCTGCGGCCGCCGGCTCGAACTCCTGGAGGCGACGGCGGCTCGGATGCGCGGCGATACCGGCGGCGAGGTCACTCCGATCCGGTGCGATATTCGTGATGGCGGCGCAGTCGATGCCATGATGGATGCGCTCTGGCACGACGCGCCGATCGACGTACTCGTCAACAACGCGGCTGCGACCTTTATCGCGCAGACCGAACATCTGTCGTTCCGTGCCGCCGACGCGATCCTCGGCCCCACGCTGCATGGCACGATGTATTGCACGCTGGCTTCGGGAAAGCGTTGGATCGGGGCTAGGCACAAAGGCGTGGTGCTCTCCATCCTTTCGACCTCGACCATCACCGGGCGCGCCTTCACGGTGCCGTCGGCGATGGCGAAGTCTGCCATTCTGGCGATGACCAAGAGCTTGGCTGTGGAGTGGGGGCCGAAGGGCATCCGCACCGTCGCGATCGCGCCGGGCGCGTTTCCGACGGAGGGCGCATCGGGCCAGCTTCGCCCCGAAGGCCGCGGCGAAGGTTGGGCGAAGCGCAATCCGCTTGGCCGCGCCGGCGAACATCGCGAACTTGCCGACCTTGCGAGCTTCCTGATCTCGGATGGCGCCGGCTACATCAATGGCGAGATGGTGGTCGTGGACGGCGGCTCGCATCTGCGCAGTTCCGGTGCCGAAGACCTGTTGAAATGGACCGAGGCGCAGTGGCAGACGCAGCGCGCGGCGCGCTCGAAAAGCTGATGAGGCGCTTTCCTGCGGCAGCGCGCGGCAAAAACATTGCGAAGCTTTGCATGTATCGCTGGATGTGCCTCGGACCCGGTGGTTCGTCTCGTCGCGACTGCCTTCCCAGTGTAGGGTTTCCCGGCTATCCATCGCCCTGTGACTAGCTGGTGCCGAGCCATCTTCCAGTCACAATGATGGGGGAACCAATTTCAACATGTTATTTCGGCGGGTGCTGACAATCTTGGCGGCGGGTGTGCTGATGTGCGGGGCAGCAACAAGCCTCGCGCAAACGCCGAGCGCGTCGCCGAAGGCCGCAAAGAGCACAGCCAAGCCGGATGCCGCCAAACCGCCGCCCGCAATGAGTGGTGGCGCAGAGCCGACCCTGATCGGACAGTTCGGAACCTGGGGCGCGTATACCGCTACGCCGAACGGCAAGAAGGTGTGCTTTGCGCTCGCCAAGCCGGCGTCGTCAAAGACCAACCCACCGAATCGCCCGCGCGACCCGGCCTATGCTTTCGTCTCCACGCGGCCGGCGGAAAAAGTCAGCAACGAAGTCTCGGTGATGATCGGCTACACGCTCAAGCCGGGTTCGGAATCGACGCTCGAGGTCGGCGGCGCATCTTTTTCGATGTACACCCAGGGCGACGGTCTCTGGATCAAGAACGCCGCCGAAGAGGAGCGGATGGTTGAAGCCATGCGCAAATCCGCCGATGCCACCGTCAAGGGCGTTTCCGCCAAGGGCACCGAAACCACCGACACTTTTTCACTGAAGGGGCTTTCGCAAGCGCTCGACAAGATCGCGCAGGATTGCCGGCGCTAGTTTCCGTAAATCCCACGAATCGATGCGTTTGGCCGCTTTCCAGCGCCCGTTGGAGGGCCTATCTGATGTGCCATGAACGATGCCAAGAACCATGCCAAGAACTACCATGCCAAGAACGATGTCATGACTGACAGTGCGCCCGGGACCGGCTCCGCGCCGAATGCGCCGCTGGAGAAGATCGCGCTCGAAACCTATGTGCCGCCGGCCAAGCCGTCGCTGGTCGGCCTGTCGCGCGCCGAAATCGCCGAGGCGCTGGGCGAGATCGGCGTTGCGCCTTCGCAGCGCAAGATGCGCGTGCAGCAACTCTGGCACTGGATCTACTTTCGTGGCGCCCGGAATTTTGAGGAGATGACGAGCATCTCCAAGGACACCCGCGCCCAGCTAGATGCGCATTTCACCGTCGATCGGCCCGAGGTGGTCGCCGAGCAAATTTCGAGCGACGGCACCCGCAAATGGCTGCTGCGCCTGCCGAGCGGTGACAGCGTCGAGAAAGCGCACGAGGTCGAGTGCGTCTACATCCCGGAAACTGACCGCGGCACGCTGTGCGTTTCCTCCCAGGTCGGCTGCACCCTGAATTGCTCGTTCTGCCACACCGGCACGCAGCGGCTGGTGCGCAACCTGACTGCAGGCGAAATCGTCGGCCAGGTGATGCTGGCGCGCGATCGCCTCAACGATTGGGCCGACCGCGAGACGCCGGCCGGCAATCGTCTCGTCACCAACGTCGTGATGATGGGAATGGGCGAGCCGCTGTATAATTTCGACGCGGTGCGCGATGCGCTGTTGATCGTCGCCGACAACGAAGGCATTGGCATTTCGCGGCGCCGCATCACGCTGTCGACCTCGGGCGTGGTGCCCAATATCATCCGCACCGGCGAGGAAATCGGCGTGATGCTCGCGGTCTCGTTGCATGCGGTGCGCGACGAGCTACGCAACGAACTGGTGCCGCTGAACCGCAAATATCCAATTGCCGAGTTGCTGCAGGCGTGCCGCGATTATCCCGGCTCATCCAACGCGCGGCGCATCACGTTCGAATATGTGATGCTCAAAGGCGTCAACGATTCGCTTGACGATGCCAAGCTTCTGGTGAAGCTCTTGAAGGGCATTCCGGCGAAGATCAACCTCATTCCGTTCAATCCGTGGCCGGGTACCCGTTACGAATGCTCGGATTGGGACCAGATCGAGAAATTCTCAGAATATATCTTCAACGCCGGTTACTCCTCGCCAGTGCGCACGCCGCGCGGCCGCGACATCCTCGCCGCCTGCGGGCAACTGAAATCGGAGACCGAGAAATTGTCGGCGCGCGAGCGGCAAGCGCTGCGTGCCATGGCGATGACGGATTAGGGCATGAAGCGACTTGCCGTGCAGTCTGTCATTGCCAGCCAACGGGTCGCGCGAGTGCGCGCCCGATGACAGGCTCCGCGAAGCAATCCAAAGTGAGGGGCCCGATTCTGGATTGCTTCGTCGCTGACGCTCCTCGCAATGACGGTTGGTTGGGATGGCATTGATCGGCCGCCTCTTCGTCATCCTGTTCGCTTTTCTCGCCGCCTGTCTGGTGGCGGGGATGATCGTGGTCGGCGCGGTATTGTTTCCGGAATTCAGTGAGCTCGGCTCAGGCCCGGTCGACGAGGGCGCACTAAACATCGTGCTCGGCTTTGGCTTCATCTTCGTCTCCGGCTTCGCGCTGTTGCCGGCGATGATCGTTGCCGCGATCACCGAAGCGTTCTCGATCAGGGGCGCGCTGACCTATGCGGTCGGCGGCGGCCTCGTCGGGCTCGCCTGCTATCTCGGGCTTGTCCCGTTCGATCCCGACACGCTGCGTTTCGAGGGCATCGTCCGGCGTCATCTCGAAATCATGACCGGCGCGGGGATCGTCGCAGGGCTGGTCTACTGGATGATCGCCGGACGTAACGCCGGCGCCTGGCGTGAGCCGCCGCGCCGGCTCACCCCGCCACCGCCGCTGCCGTCAAATTCACGGCCACCCGCGCCATGAACCGGACTGGACTTTTCATTGCGCTTTCGCTCGCGCTCGTTGTGGGACTGCTGTTTGGGATCTATCCCGAGCTCGACCTCAAGTTGGCAGCGTTGTTCTATGACGCGCCGACGCGATCGTTTCCGCTGAAGCTCAACGCTTGGGCTGCGATCGCGCGCGACGGTGCGATGTGGATCGCCTGGGGTCTGGCGGTGCCTGCGATCGCAGCACTGGTGATCAAGCTGTTGCGGCCGGACCGGCCGCTCCTGATGTCGGGCCGCGCCATCATCTTCCTGCTTGTGACGCTGGCGCTGTCTGCCGGGTTGCTCACCAATCTCACCTTCAAGAGCTATTGGGGCCGGCCGCGCCCGGTGCTGGTGACGCAGTTTGACGGCGATTTGCCGTTCGTGCCGTGGTGGGACTCGCGCGGCGGCTGCGACCGCAACTGCTCGTTCTTCTCCGGCGAGGCCGCCACCGCTTTTTGGGCCTACGCGCCGGCCGCGTTGACGCCGCCGCCATGGCGGCCGCTCGCCTATGCCGCGGCGACGCTGTTCGGCCTGATCACGAGCGCGCTGCGCATGGCATTCGGCGGACATTTCTTCACCGACGTGACGACCGCGGGATTGGTGACGTTTCTGGTGATCTGGCTGGCCTATGGCATGATCTACCGCTGGCAGCGGACCCGGCTTTCGGACGAGGCCATCGATGCAGCGCTGACGCGCTTCGCCTGGCCGGCCTTTCGGGCGATGCGGCGCTGGCGCGGCCGCGATGCGGGACCTAGACCTGCCACCTGAAGCGCTTGCGCAAGGGTCGGTTCTACCTATAGAACCGCCGCCAATTATCGATTTTTAAAATCAAGCAGGATTTTCATGAGCAAGGACGTGAAGAAAGTCGTGCTCGCCTATTCGGGCGGACTGGACACCTCCATCATTCTGAAATGGCTGCAGCAGACGTATAGCGCTGAGGTCGTGACCTTCACCGCCGATCTCGGCCAGGGCGAGGAGCTGGAGCCGGCGCGGGCGAAGGCACTCCTGCTCGGCATCAAGCCCGAAAACATCTTCATCGAGGATTTGCGCGAGGAGTTCGTCCGCGACTACGTGTTTCCGATGTTCCGCGCCAATGCGGTGTATGAGGGGCAATATCTGCTCGGCACCTCGATCGCGCGGCCGCTGATTGCCAAGAAGCAGATCGAGATCGCAGAGCAAGTAGGCGCCGACGCGGTATCGCACGGCGCGACGGGCAAGGGCAACGATCAGGTCCGCTTCGAACTCGGCTACTACGCACTAAAGCCCGACATCACCATCATTGCGCCGTGGCGCGAATGGGACTTTCGCTCGCGCGAGCAATTGATCGCGTTCGCTGAGGCGCATCAAATTCCGATCGCCAAGGACAAGCGCAACGAGGCGCCGTTCTCCGTCGACGCCAATCTGCTGCACACCTCCTCGGAGGGCAAGGTGCTCGAGGATCCTGCGCTGGACGTGCCCGATTACGTCTATTCGCGCACTGAGGATCTCGAGAAGGCGCCGGACCAGGCGACCATCATCACGGTCGATTTCGAACAGGGCAATGCGGTCGCGATCGACGGCAAGCCGATGTCGCCCGCGACATTGCTGACCGAGCTCAACAGGCTCGGGCGCGTCAATGGCATCGGCCGGCTCGATCTCGTCGAGAACCGCTTCGTCGGCATGAAGTCGCGCGGCATGTATGAGACGCCGGGCGGCACCATCCTGCTTGGCGCGCATCGCGGCATCGAGCAGATCACCCTCGACCGGGGTGCTGCGCATCTCAAGGACGAGTTGATGCCGAAATATGCCGAGCTCGTCTACAACGGCTTCTGGTTCTCGCCGGAACGCGAGATGCTGCAGGCGGCGATCGATCACAGCCAGCGATATGTCACCGGCCGCGTGCGGCTCAAGCTCTACAAGGGCAACGTCATCGTGATCGGCCGCGAGAGCAAATATTCGCTCTACGATCAGGACCTCGTCACCTTCGAAGAGGGCGCGGTCGCCTACGATCACCGTGATGCTGCAGGCTTCATCAAGCTCAACGCGCTGCGGCTGCGCACCCTCGGCCAGCGCAAGAAGAAGCTGGGATTGTAGAGCGCCGCATCAGCGGAGCGCTCCCTCGCCCCGCCCTTCGCGGGGAGAGGGGTTGGGGTGAGGGGCTCTTCGCTCCTCAATTTCGCTGTGAGTTTTCGAAGGCCTGAAACGTCCGGCATGCGCAAGCGTCTTTGGCGAGCAGCATGCCATGCCCCTCACCCGCCGCGAAGGCGCGGCGACCTCTCCCCGCAAAAGAGCGGGGAGAGGTGAAGCAACAGCGCTCCCCCTACCGCGGCGGCGCGGTGCCGGGCGGTGGCGGCGGCAGTGAGGCCGTGCCGCCGTTGAGCAAGGGCGTAATGCGCCGGATCGTGACGCGCCGGTTGATGCGGCTCGGTCCTGAGGTCTGTTCTTTCGGATATTGCGAGCCGTAGCCCTGCGAAGTCAGGTTCTCCGCAGGCACCTGGAATTGCTGTGTCAGCAGCTCGGCTGCGGATTCGGCGCGGCGATCCGACAGCGACAGATTGTCGACGTCGTTGCCGACCGCGTCGGTATGGCCCTCGATCAGGAACACCTCGCGCGGGTTGCGCTGGATCGCGCGGTTGAGGCCATCGGCAATCACCTGCAGCTTCGCCGCCTGATCGGGCGGAATCTCCCACGATCCGGTTTCGAAGTTGATGGTGTTGAGATCGATGCTCGGCATCAACTGCCGCACCGACGGGCTGTAACGGATCTCGTCAAGTGAGTAGCGGCGGTCGATCCGGTCTACCGGAGGTGCCAGCATGGTGTCGTAGATCAGTTCCGGCGGCGCAACGTCGGCCTCGACGATGTAGCGATCGTAGGGGATGCGGATGACCGGCGGCGGCAGGTCGACATAGAAGCCGCCGACCGCGCGCGGATCGCGATAGCTGTTGTCGATGATGATGATCTCGCGGCCCTCGCGGTCGCGCCTGAGCCGGCGCAGCAGCTGGCCGTCGCGGCCGACGACGGTGACGACCTGCGAGCCGTCGGGACGGATCACGACCGTGCGGGTTTCGCCGCCCACCTGCTGGGTTTGGATGTCGCGCGCGCCGAAGCGGAAGCGATCCTCTTCGTTGTGGCGAATGAACGACTGGCCCGAGGGGTCGACCACGATCACCCGGCCGGGTTCGGTGAAGACCCTGCGGCCGCCCTGGTCGCTTTCTTGCCTCTGGCCGCGGAAATCTTCCATGCGACGCGGCCCCTGTGGCGCGGCGCCTTGCGGAGCGGGTGCCAGGGCTTGGGCGGGCGGCGGCGGGGGTGGAAGCGGTGCGGTGACAGTTGGTGGCGCACGGCGTGCCAGCGGGGCAGCACCCGAAGGCGCTGCGCCCTGTTGCCCGCCGGGTGCGGCTGGCGCAGGAGTAGTGTTCGGTGCGGGCGGCGGAGCACCCGTCGGTGGCTGGCCGCCGGGCCGTCCCGTCGGCGGCGCAGTGCCTGCCGGCGGCGTTGCGGGCGCTGGCTGAGCTTGCGAAGGTGCCGCGGGAGGCGATGTCTGCCCGGGGGTCCGCTCCCTTTCGCGCAGCTGCTCCTTTGGCTGCCCAGCAGGCGGTGTCGTTGGCGTGGGCTGCGCTTGCGGGGCGGCGGCAGGCGGCGGTGTCTGGCCGGGCGCGGGCCCCGTTCTTTCTCGCTCTCGCAACTGCTCTTTTGGTTGTCCTGCGGGCGGCGTCACCGGCTCGGGCTGAGCCTTCGGAGCTCCGGCCGGGGGCGGCGTCTGGCCAGGCGTAGGCGTCGTGCGCTCCCTTTCGCGGAGTTGCTCCTTTGGCTGCCCCGCGGGCGGGGTTGCCGGCGCGGGCTGGGCTTGCGGAGCTGCGGCCGGAGGCGGCGTCTGGCCGGGCGGAGGCCCAGTCCTTTCCCTTTCCCGGAACTGCTCTTTCGGCTGCCCTGCGGAAGGCGGTGTCGGAGCTTTTGGCGCGGCCGGCGGCGGGGGCGGCGGTGTCGGCCGCGGAGGTGCTGCCGCCGGAGGGGGCGGCGGAGGCGTCGGGCGCGGAGGTGGAGCCGCGGCGGGAGGCGGCGGCGCGGGCCGCGGCGGTGCTGCGGCTGGCGGAGGCGCTGCAGGCGGCGCGGCCTTCGGAGCAGCCGCGGGCGGCGCGCCCTTAGGTGCTTCCCTCTTGGGCCTCCCATCGGGACCTAGTTCTTCCTTCGCCTGCGCCATCACCAGCGGTGCGGTTTGCGCGTGCGATGGTGAGCTTGCGAATTGCATCGCTGTGAGGGCTGTTGTGGCAAGCAGCACGAGGCGAAGATTTGTCATGATGATCTCGGTCCCGGAAAACCTTGGCGACGAAAGTGTCGTTCTGCCGAGCGTATCGGCATCGCAATCAACAGCCAGCCATTAGGCCGGATTGTGGCGGGTTACCAACGCAAAACGCTTTTTATTTCGTTCATGCAATGGGTTACATATGCCCCTCGTTCATTGCGCGTTCAGACGAGGGTTGTGGATCGAAGCACATATTGCCCCTGCGGCATGTTCGGGCGAGGAAGGGTGATAGGCGCCACGGGCGTGGCGTTAGGGAATCGACAACGGTGTGGCAGCCGCGAGGTTCCCTCCTTCGGTTCCCTGGAATGCAAATTCTGGAACCCGATTACTCCGGCTTGTGGCACACAGCCTCGATGTTGTGTCCATCGGGATCAAGCACGAAGGCACCATAGTAGTCGGCATGATAATGTGCGCGGATCCCCGGCGCGCCGTTGTCGCGTCCGCCCGCGGCGATAGCCGCCTTGTAGAACGCGTCGACGGTGGAGCGATCTTTCGCCAGGATCGCCACATGCAGCGGCTTGTCCAATCCGCCTTCGCCGCCGATCCAGAAATCCGGCTTGCCATTGGCGCCAAATCCGGCGGCGGGATCGTGGCCGGTCTGCTCCTGCGTCACCTCCATCACCAGGCCGTAATCGAGCGGCGCCAGCGCTTTCGCATAGAACTCCTTCGAACGTTGATAGTCGGAGACCGGGAAACCAATATGGTCGATCATCGAACCCTCCAAATTCGGAATAAAATCAGCCGCGCAACAATAGCGTGTTGCTGCGGGTCTTGCCCGCCTCGACATAGCCACGCCTGCGCATGTCGGCGATGCAGTCTTCCTGCCATTCATCGCGGGACAGATGTTCGATCACGACCGCGCGTGGCCAAAGCGCTTTTGGCGCGTCTTTGAAAAAGCCGGTCAGCACGCGATCCTCGAAACCTTCGACGTCGATCTTCAAAGCATCGACCTTCGCTACGCCGGCATCGCCGAGGATACGCTCAAGCCGCCACGAAGGCACCCTGATGGCACCTCTAGCGGCCGTGCCCATGACGATGTGGCTGGCGCCAAGATTATCGCCGTCGGTCTCGATCATCAAATCACCATTGGTGGGACCGGCAGCGGCGGCGACCAGACGGACCTGGGTGAAGGCGGAGGCGGTATTGTTGAACGAAAGCCGTGCGAAGGTGACGGGATGCGGCTCGATCGCAATGACCGTGCCACGGGTGCCGACGTGGCGCGCCAGCACAAGCGCGTAGGTGCCGACATTGGCGCCGATGTCGACGAACACGCCGCTGGCCGGCGTATGCTGGCGCAAGAATTCCAGTTCTTCGAGATTATAATCGGGATTGAATAGCGCGCCGCGTTCGGTGGCGCTGGCCTGATGGTGGAAACGGAACGAGGCGCCCTGGTACTCCACATCGACCGGGCCGGCGCGCAGCAGGTTGACGAGCCGCGACAGCATCGGGCGGAACGCGCCCCGCTTCAGGCGGGTGCGTCGCGCCAGCGAGATAACGACACCTTGCGCCGCGTTCGGCGCCAGCGCGCCAAACGGCGCGGGCGAAGGATCATTGTCGGGAATCAAGCAAACTTCCTCGTCAACCGGCGGCATGCATAGCCGGTTTTGCCCATGACTCCAACGATGACCGCTCCAACGATGACCGCTCCAACGACGATATGCAGATCACTCCGCCGCGCTGCCGCTGACCTTCCTGCCGCGGCCGGCCTTGCGCAGGACGCGGGTGAGTTGCTCCGTGGAATACGGCTTTTGCAGCAGTTCGAAGCCGTAAGCGCCGCTCTGCGACAGCATGTGGCTGTATCCGCTGGTCAGTACGATCGGCACGTCGAATTGGCGGCGGCGGATTTCCTGGGCGAGGTCGAGGCCGGTCATCTCAGGCATCATTACATCCGAAAAAACGACATCGAAGCGGGTGGCGTTGCGGGTCAGCTCGGCCAGTGCGTCCATCGCATTGTCGACCAGCGTGGTGGCGTAGCCGAGTTCCGCCAGCGCGTCCGCTGCAAACCGGCCGACCTCGATATTGTCTTCGACCACCAGCACCGACATGCCGTCACCGCCGAGCGGCGGTGATTCGTCCGAGCGCAGCCGCTGCGGACGCTCCATGCCGGGGACACGCGGCAGATAGAGCGTGAAGGTACTTCCCTTGCCGAGTTCGCTCGCCACGATCACTTCACCGCCGGATTGTTTGGCGAATCCGAAGACCTGCGACAGGCCGAGCCCGGTGCCTTGCCCGACGTCCTTGGTGGTAAAGAACGGTTCGAAGATGCGTCCGAACTGCTCGCGCGGAATTCCGACGCCGGTATCCTGAACCGACACCGCAACGAAGCCTTGGGGACTCTTGAGGTGCTCGGCCGGGCCGGGGATATCCGTCACCGGGTTGACGGCAATGGTGAGGCGTCCCTCGCCGTTCATGGCGTCGCGGGCATTGACGGCCATGTTGATCAGCGCGGCCTCGAACTGGCCGACGTCGGTGTAGATGAAGCAGGTCTCTTCAGGCAGGCGCGTCACGATCTCGATTGGCGAGCCCGTCAGCGTTCCGATCATGTAGCGCAGGCTTTCCACGCATTTGCCGACGTCGAGCAGTTCGGGTTTCAGGGTTTGGCGCCGCGCAAAGGCAAGCAGCTGCGCGGTCAGCTTGGCGGCACGGTCGACCGTGTTCGCGATAGCATCGATATAGCGCTGGCGCCGTTCCGCGGCGAGATTGGGCCGCTGCAGCAAATCGACGGAGGAGCGGATCACGGTGAGCAGATTGTTGAAGTCATGCGCGACGCCGCCGGTGAGCTGTCCGAGCGCCTCCAGCCGCTGGCCGTGCTTGAGCGCTTCTTCGGCTTCCATGCGGCGCGCCGCTTCGGCGTGCAGACGTTGCGTTCGCCGCAGCGCCATCGCCAGCAGCAGAAACAGCAGCGCGGTCGCCGGCACGCCGAAGATCAGATGCTGGCTCATGGTGGTGAGCCAGCGCGAGCGGATCGCCGAAGTCTCCAGCCCCGCGCTGACATAAACCGGATATTCCGCCAGCTGTTGATATCCGACGCGGCGCTCGATGCCGTCGGCCGGCGAGATCACGGTGATGAGGCCGGCCCTGGGGCTTGACGCGATCTTTTTCCCGACCGGGCTGTTGCGATCGAGACGGAGCTCGTGATCGACCGCCGGAAAGCGGGCCAGGACCGTGCCGTCGGTCAGGCCGAGCGCGAAGAAACTGCCCGGATCGCTGCCTATCCGGGCGTAGAAATTCTCGAAATACTCCGGAAGTACCGAGGCCTGGATCACGCCTGCGAAGCTGCCATCGTCGGTGAGCCGCCGGCGGCTCACGCTGAAGAACGCCGCACCTTGATAGGGCACGCGTGGTGTCAGCGTGTTGCCGATGAACATCCCGATATCCGTGTCGATATGCGCCTTGAAATAATCCCTGTCCGAAAAGTCGACGGCGGGGGGTGGTGAGGCCAGGCTGTTGACCAGCGCGTGGCCCTGCGCATCGAAGATCCACGCCGATTTCATTTGCGGCAGCGATCCGGCGACCTGCTTCAACCGCAAATGCAAGGCGGGCTCGCGGGATATGATGTCTTGGTCGGGGATGCCGCGGACGATCTCGTTGATTTCCGACAGGCTGCGGTCGATGGTCTCCAACACTTTCAACGCGTGTTCATGCGCGACATCGAGCGTGCGCTCGATTTGCCGGTCCGCGATATCGTTGTTCGAGATGTAGGAGACCCTCGAAGCAAAGCCGAACAACGCAATCGGCAGCGCCAGCGACGCGGCCATCATCCACTGCAGCAGTCTCAGCGATTTGCGTTGCTCGGTCTGCACGGTCGCTCCGGGTAGAAGCTTACTTCAAACCTTTACCGGGAACAAAGCGCGCGTGAACCGGAACTTTTTTATCCTTCAGGAGGCAAGGATCAATGCAAAGCCGACTTCCCCCTCGTGCCGGGCATGGTGCCGGCCATGCACGCCTTTCATCATTGAGGGCTCCAAACGCGGATGACAGGTCTAGGGCCAGGCGGGACGACGACTGGTGACAGATGATCGGTCGCCTAAATCTGCCGTTCGACCATCATCAGCTTGAGTTCGGCAATCGCCTCCGAGGGATTGAGGCTCTTCGGGCAGGCTTTGGCGCAGTTCAAGATGGTGTGGCAGCGATAGAGCCGGAACGGGTCCTCGAGATTGTCGAGCCGCTCGCCGGTCGCTTCATCGCGGCTGTCCTTGACCCAGCGTGTCGCCTGTAATAGCGCAGCCGGACCCAGGAAGCGCTCGCTGTTCCACCAATAGCTGGGACACGAGGTCGAGCAGCAGGCGCACAAAATGCATTCGTAGAGGCCATCGAGCTTTTCGCGGTCCTCGTGGCTCTGCCTCCATTCCTTTTGCGGGGTCGGCGAGGTCGTCTTCAGCCATGGCTCGATCGAGGCATATTGCGCGTAGAAATTGGCCAGGTCGGGCACCAGGTCCTTGACCACCGGCTGATGTGGTAGCGGATTGACCTTGACCGCGCCGTCCTTCACGTCGTGCATCGATTTGGTGCAGGCCAGCGTGTTCTGGCCGTCGATATTCATGGCGCAGGAGCCGCAGACGCCTTCGCGGCAGGAGCGGCGGAACGTCAGTGTCGGGTCGATATGGTTCTTGATCCAGATCAGCGCGTCCAAAACCATCGGGCCGCAGTCATGGATGTCGACGTAATAAGTATCGACGCTGGGGTTTTTGCCGTCGTCCGGATTCCAGCGATAGACCTTGAACTCGCGCGTCTCGGTGGCGCTCGCAGGCTTCGGCCAGGTTTTGCCGCCGGTGATCCTAGAATTTTTCGGAAGTGCGAATTCAACCATATTGGCAAGCCTTCACCGTCATCAATACACCCGCGCCTTCGGCGGAATGTACTGCACGTCATTGGTCATCGTGTAGTCGTGCACCGGGCGATAATCGATCGAGACCTTGCCGCCATCATCGATCCACGCCAGCGTGTGCTTCATCCAGTTCTTGTCGTCGCGGTCGGGGAAATCCTCGCGCGCATGCGCGCCGCGGCTTTCCGTGCGGTTCGCCGCCGAGTCCATGGTTACCACCGCCTGTACGATCAGGTTGTCGAACTCAAGCGTCTCCACCAGATCGGAATTCCAGATCAGAGAGCGGTCGCTGACCGAGATGTCACTAATGCCGCCATGCACCTTGTGAATCAGATTGTGCCCTTCTTCCAGCACCTCGCCGGTGCGGAACACCGCGCAATTGTTCTGCATCACAAGCTGCATGTTCTCGCGCAGCTTTGCGGTCGGCGTCCCGCCGGCGGCGTGACGGTAGCGATCGAGGCGGCCGAGCGCCTTGTCGGCCGAGCCGGCCGGCAGGTCCGGCTGCTTGCCGTTCGGCGTCAGTTTCTCAGCGCAGCGCAGCGCAGCGGCACGGCCGAACACCACGAGATCGATCAGCGAGTTGGAGCCAAGCCGGTTGGCGCCGTGCACCGAAACGCAGGCCGCTTCGCCCACCGCCATCAGGCCCGGCACCACGAAATTGTCGTCGCCGTTCTGCTTGGTCAGCGCTTCGCCGTGGAAGTTGGTCGGAATCCCGCCCATGTTGTAATGCGCGGTCGGCACGATCGGGATCGGCTCGCGCGTTACATCGACATTGGCAAAAATCCGTGTTGATTCCGAAATGCCCGGGAGCCGCTCCTGCAATATCTTTGGATCGAGATGATCAAGGTGCAGGAAGATGTGGTCTTTGTGCTTGCCGACGCCGCGTCCCTCGCGGATTTCGATGGTCATCGCGCGCGAGACCACGTCGCGGGAGGCGAGATCCTTGGCCGAGGGCGCATAACGCTCCATGAAGCGCTCGCCTTCCGAATTTACGAGATAGCCGCCCTCGCCACGCGCGCCCTCGGTCACGAGACAGCCCGCGCCGTAGATTCCGGTCGGGTGGAACTGGACGAATTCCATGTCCTGCAATGGCAGGCCGGCCCGCAGCGCCATCGCGCTGCCGTCGCCGGTTTGCGTGTGGGCGCCGGTGCAGGAATGGTAGATGCGCCCGTAGCCGCCGGTGGCAAGGATCGTGGTCTGGGCGCGGAACCGGTGTATTGTACCGTCGTCAAGATTGAGCGCGACGACACCGCGGCAGGTGCCCTGGTCGTCCATGATCAGGTCGATCGCAAAGAACTCGATATAGAATTCCGCGGAGTGCCGGAGCGCCTGGCCGTACATGGTGTGCAGCATGGCGTGCCCGGTGCGGTCGGCAGCGGCGCAGGTGCGCTGCGCCTGGCCTTTGCCGTAGTCCACCGTCATGCCGCCGAACGGCCGCTGATAGATCCTGCCGTCCTCGGTGCGCGAGAACGGCACGCCCCAATGCTCGAGTTCGTAAACCGCCTCCGGCGCCTGGCGCACCATGTATTCGATTGAATCCTGATCGCCCAGCCAGTCCGACCCCTTGACGGTGTCGTACATGTGCCAGCGCCAATCGTCCGGATGCATGTTGCCGAGCGATGCGGAAATGCCGCCTTGGGCTGCGACCGTATGCGAGCGCGTCGGAAACACTTTGGTGATACAGGCCGTGCGCAAGCCAGCCTCGCTGCAGCCGACCACGGCGCGCAAGCCCGCACCCCCGGCGCCGACCACCACGACGTCATAGGTGTGGTCGTCGATCGGATAGGCCTTTCCGTTGGTGGCCGGGCCGGCGCTGCCATTTGCGGTCTTGCCGTTACCGTCCGCGGCCATGGGTTATACTCCCGAAGACAGCTTGAGGAGGGCGTAGATCGAGGCCAGCGCCACCGCGAACGAGAAGAAATTGTTGGCCATGATGCCGGCGAGCTTGAGCTTCTCGTTGTGAACGTAATCCTCAATCACGACCTGCATGCCGATCTTCATGTGCCAGGCGCTGGCGACGATGAACAGCAACAGGATGATCGCAATCGGCAATGATCCCAGAATTAGCTTCGCGCCAGCCTGGTTGCTGCCGATCAGCATCAGCACGATCACGATTACCGGCAGGATCAGAAGCGTCATCGCGACTGCGGTGAGGCGCTGGCGCCAGAAATCGGATGTACCGGAATGCGAGGCCCCGAGGCTGCGTACCCGCGCCAGCGGCGTGCGCATCGATTTGGCGGGAGAATTCTGCGCGCTCATCTTCCGCCTCCGATCGCGTAAGCGGCGATCCAGACCAGCACCGTCAGCGAAACCCCGCCGATCAGGGCGCCCCAGGTCAGCGCCTCGCGTTCGTTGGGCTTGAAGCCATAGCCGAGGTCCCAGACGAAATGCCGGATGCCGCTGAGCAGATGGTGCATCAGCGCCCACGTGTAGCCGAACACGATCAGCCGGCCGATGGAGCTTGCGGTAAAGGCCTGCACGTTGGCATAGGCGCCGGGTCCCGAGGCCGCCGCGATCAGCCACCATGCCAGCAAAAGCGTGCCGAAATAAAGCGCCATGCCGGTTACGCGATGGACGATCGAAAGCGCCATCGTCAAGGTCCAGCGGTAGGCCTGCAGATGTGGCGAGAGCGGTCGTTCGATCCTGGCAGTCATTGGCGGTTTTGACGGTTTTTGCGGCCCCGCAGGGGCGGTTCAGCGATCGCGATGGATTTGGGTCCTATTTACGTAGTCGAAACAGCTAGCGCAACGGCGAAATGCCCGAAATCAGTACGCGCATTCATTGCTAGAGGCGTTCACACACGCCAATGTGTACCAGGCGAACGTGGCGCTGCCGAAAGATCGAATTTAAATTCGATTATTGCGCGGACCGGACTTTTTCGATGTGTTGGCCGAGGGCGTCGGAACGGTGCAATTGCTGAACGAGAAAGTCCGCACAAACCCGTATCTTCGGCGATGCCAGCCCGGAAGATTGAAGCAGTAAATACACGGGCGCGGGCGCCGGCTCGTGATCGCGCAGAATTCGCCGCAAGTGGCCTGCCGCCAGCTCCGACTTGATCTGCCATGACGGCACCCTCACCACCCCGGCGCCGTCTTTTGCCGCAGCGACAAGCGCGTCGAGGCTATTGATCCAGAGCCGACCAGCGATCCGGATTTTGATTTCCGCTTTTGCGCTTTCCTTGAAGCGCCACTCGCCGACACCCGGCGTGTCCGAGAACACCAGACAGGCGTGATGGCGCAGATCGGCGGGCGAACGCGGAACGCCGAAGCGCTTCAGATAGGCCGGCGCCGCACAGACGATCATCTGTACATCCGCGAGCTTGCGGGCGATTAGTTGCGAATCCGGCAAATGTCCGACGCGAAGCGCGACGTGAATGTCCTCCTCGATCATGTCGACGACGCGGTCGAGCAGCAACAGTTCGACGGACACGGACGGATGGCGACGCAGGAATTCGGCGAGCAGCGGCGCAATCAGCAACCGACCCAACAAGCTTGGCGCACTGATGCGGAGGCGCCCGGATGGCTGCTGCCGGCCCGACGATAGCGCCAGCTCGACCTCCTTGAGCTCGGCAAGGATCGATTTTGCGCGATCGTAAAGAAGACGCCCGTCATCCGTGAGTGCGAGGCGGCGCGTCGTTCGCGTGAGCAGTCGCGTCCCGAATAGCTCTTCCAGCGCGGAAATCTGTCGGCTCACCGATGTCAGCGAACTCGGCAGCGACCTCGCGGCAGCGGACAGGCTGCCGGTCTCCACCACTCGGACGAACGTCGCCATTGCCACGAACTGGTCCATGCTTATCCTTCCGTATCTCGCAAAGGTCTCTACCGAATAGCGCCCATACTACCGTAATCCACAACGGTCTATGCTGCCGGAAGTTCACGGCTTACGGAGTTCGACATGCCCCAGGTCTCCAGCCCCGAGGTCTCCGCCGCGCCCTGCCAGCCCGGCGATTCCGCAGGCGGCGACAATCTGGCGTGCCCGCTCGCCTTCTCGGTTACGGGGTTGCTCATGCACGGACTTGCACTGATGGTGCAGAACCATGATGGATGGCCGGCGCCGATCGGATTTGCCTTGATCGGGGCCGCACCGGCGCTGGCAGCGATCGCCGCCCTGCACTTTGCCGGCGACCTTGACGAAGCTCGTTCCTGAAAACGGACACGTAAAAAATGACGGCCGGACTCGATTCCTCCGCGCTCGCCCAGCTCGCGCTAATGCTCATCGCGGTCGGCGCGCTGGCGGGCTTCCTCGCCGGCCTATTCGGCATCGGCGGCGGTGCGGTCCTGGTTCCGGTATTTTACGAGTGCTTCCGGCTCGCCGGCGTGCCTTTGGAGGTACGGATGCCGCTCTGTGTCGGCACCTCGCTCGCCGTCATCATCCCGACCTCGATCAGCTCGTTCCGCGCCCATTACCTCAGAGGCGCGGTCGATATGAACATCCTCAAGATCTGGTGG
>Ga0066671_10000167_pt1 | contig 19727 bp, 17 predicted proteins | sample GraSoiAngelo_120_FD_62294 | JGI IMG/M metagenome (GOLD analysis project Ga0066671, IMG submission 62294) | Grasslands soil microbial communities from the Angelo Coastal Reserve, California, USA - 14_0919_09_20cm | ecosystem: Environmental > Terrestrial > Soil > Grasslands | place: USA...
TCCTCGTGTTCATCAGAGTCTCCCTGGGTTCGGCTGGGGCAGCGGCGGTGGTGGGGCGGCGCGGGCGGCGGGTCCGGTCTCGCGCAGGAACAGGGCCAGAAGGATCGCCAGCGCGATTCCGCCGATCAGCGGCTGGAACGCGTCCTGATAATGGTCGAGCGTCCGCTCGCCGCCTGCGCTGACCCGGGTGAGGAGCCCCGCGAAGACCGGCCCGAGCAGAGCGGACAGCGAGAAGTTGACGAAGTTGATGACGCCGGTCGCCGTCCCGCCATGCTCGGGCCGGTTGGCTTCCTTGATGACGGTGTAGGGCAGCATCGCCGCGCCCGAGGCGATCCCGGCGATCAGGCCCAGAGTGAAGGGCGGGAACACGCCCGGGGGCCCGTAGAGGATGAAGGCCATCGTCCCGAGCAGCACCGTCGCGGCGACGACGATCACCGGCTTCCGCCGCCCCAGCCGGTCCGACACGAAGCCCATCAGTGGACAGCCGATGATCCAGCCGAGCGGCACCGAGGCCGAGCGGAGCACGGCGATCGAATAGGGGACGTTATGCGCCTCCTCGAGGAAGCGTACCCCCCAGACCATGTCGAAGATGGTCGTCGGGATGAACATCAGGCCGGAGATCAGGCCGCAGAGGATCGACTGCGGGTTGATGAACACAGCGCCCATCGCCCTTGCCGCCTGCGCCATCCGCCCCGGCTGCCCGGCCAGGACGGCGGGCGGGGCCTCGCGCTTCGGCATCAGCACCATCAGGAGGATCGCGATCGGGAAGCCGGCGACGCCCATCGCAAGCCAGAAGAAGCTCCACGACACGCCGCCGCCGATCATCGGCCCGACGACGAACTGACCGGCCGACCCGCCCGCCATTCCGAACATCTGGGTCACCCCGATCAGGGTCGCAGCGCGCGAGGCTGGGAAATAGGTGGTGGCGATATAGACCGCGCCGATCAAGGCGAAGACGCCCGCCGCGCCCTGGATGAAGCGGCCGATTGCGGCCAGCGTCGGGTCCCCGCTCGCGAACAGCAAAGCTCCGACGCCCACCATGGCGGCGCCGAGCGGCACCACCTTGCGCGGCCCCAATTGGTCCATCGCCACGCCCGCGACCAGGCTGAAGGGGGCGTAGCCGTAGTAGAAAAGCCCGAGGAGCGAGGCGAGTCCGACCGCGCTCATCCCGAACGCGTCGGTCAATTGCGGCATCATCACCGAAGGCGAGGAGCGCATGACATATTGGTAGAAATAATAAACGGACGTGATCAGCCAGGCCGCTACCAGCGCCCCCATCGCCCCCTGTCGCGCGCGGTCGCCATTGGCCATCGCGGCCTCAGCACAGGACGAGGGATTGCGCGAGGCCCGCTTCCGACGTCTCCTTATACTTGGGGTTCATGTCCCTGGCGGTCTGCGCCATCGCCGTGACCACGGAATCGACGTCGACCCGCCGGTTCGCGGGGATCTCGTTCTTGGCGATGAGGTATCCGGTCCACGCTTTGACCGCCCCGAACGCGCAGCGTTCGATGCAGGGGATCTGGACGAAGCCCGCGACCGGATCGCAGGTCATTCCGAGATGGTGCTCCAGAGCCGCGCCCGCCGCATTGGCGGCAACCTGCGGGGGAGCGTCGCTCGCCTGGGCGATCGCGGCCGCGCCCATCGCAGAGGCGACCCCTATCTCGGCCTGGCACCCGCCCTCCGCCGCCGACAAAGTGGCGTTGTGCTTGCAGAGATATCCGACCACGGCGGCGGCGAGCAGTGCCTCCCGCTGCTTCTGGTCCGACATCTTCGCGCCTTCCGCGCCCAGGGAATAGATGATCGCCGGCATCACCCCCGCCGAGCCGCCGGTGGGGGCGGTGATGACGAGGTGTCCGCGGGCATTCTCCTCCGATCCCGCCAGCGCTGCCGCCGAGACGAGGCCGATTCCCTTCCGTGCGGGCAGCTCTTCCTTCAGCGCGCTTCGATAGACGTCGCCGGCCTTGGTCTTGAGCTTGATCGGCCCGGGCAGCACGCCCTGCGGCGCTTCGAGGCCGGTCTTCACCGTCGCCCGCATCGCGCCCAATATCTTGTCGAGGAAGGCGTTGATCTCCGCCTCGCTCCGGCCGGAGATCGACGTCTCGTTCGCCATTGCAAGCTGGGCTAGGCTGATATTGTCCCGCTTGGTGAAGGCGAGCACCTCGGCCATCGTTTCGTATGGGTATTTGGGCGGGTTCTTCTTCGGCGGCTGATAGCCCTTCCACTCGATGAAGCCGCCGCCGACCGAATAATATTCCTGCTCCAGAAGCACCTTGTCGCCGGCGAGCAGCTTCGCCGTCATCGTGTTCGGGTGGTGGAATTCGCCCTTGGGCGCGTCGTAGATGATGTCGGCGAGGGAGACGTTGATCGTCTTGGCGCCGAGCTTCACAGGGAAGACCTTGTCCGGGTGCGCGGCGAGATCGTCGAGGACGGCCGGGTCGATGGTCGCGGGCTCATAGCCGGCGAGGCCCGCAAGCGCCGCCCGCTCGGTGCCGTGGCCCTTGCCGGTGGCGCTGAGGCTCCCGAACAGATGGACCTTGAGCGCGGTCGCCTGGGCGAGCACGTCGGCGGGCAGCTTGGCCGCGCGCTGATAGAAATCGTAGGTGATCCGCATCGGCCCGATCGTGTGCGACGAGGAGGGGCCGGGGCCGACCTTGTAGAATTCGTCCACGAGGGTCATCACCGGCCCCTTGGAGCGCTTGACCACGTCGAGCTTGGGATCGACCGGGCCGGCGCCGATCGGCGGCTGGGCGGGCGTTGCCGCGAAAGCGGCGACCGGGCGTCCGGTCAGCACCGCGATCGCGGTGGCCATCGCGCTTCGCACCATGAAGGAACGGCGGTCGGAGCCCTCTGGCGGCTCGGTGAAGTCGAGCTCGGGCAGGGCCGGCGCCGAAGGTGTCTCGCTGTCCATAGTGCGCTCCTCGCCGCTCCGCCGCCCGCAATAGGTACCGACCGGGGGAGAGGCTCCCGGTCGGTCCCTCCGGATTAGGCGGGGCGGCGTGGGCGCGGCATCGGGTCAATTCAGCAGAAGCGGGAGGATTGGCCCTGACGGGTGAGACGGGGCAATGGCGGTGGCGTGGAGGTCGACGAGACCTGCCGAAATCGCGTGAAATTCACGCAGGAGGCCTTAAGCTGCGGGCAACCTGGAATAGCGGCGGCATGGCAGAAGACCTCGACCTTGACGTTCGCCTCATCCGGCCGGGGGATCGCCTCACTGGAATGAGCCTGGGTGACCCGGCTTTCACGCCGTTGAAGACGTTCCTTCAGAAGCACTCCCTGGAGTACGAGCGGCAAAGCCTCGGACGGACATATGCGGCCTTCCCGGCCTGAACCTCAGAAGGTTCTAGGCTACATAACCCTGGTGTGCGGGGAAGTCGTCACCGGGGATGACGAAAGCCTGATCGCGGACCTGGATTATCGCTACCGGCAATATCCCGCCGTTAAGATCGCGAGGCTGGCTGTCGACAAGTCCGTCCAGAATGAAGGTCTGGGACGGCAGCTGGTCGATCTAGCGCTCGGAATCGCCAAGCACGAGGTCTCCCGATCCGTCGGGTGCCGGTTCGTCATCGTCGATTCGAAAAGGAACGCGGTGAAGTTTTACGAGAAATGCGGCTTCACGATGCTCGACACGCAGGCGAATAGGGATCGTGAGGAGCCGGTCATGTTCGTGGACCTGAGCAAGGTCGATTAGATCAAGTTAGCTGGAGGGCTTCAGCTTGAACCGTACCGAACCACCGTCCTTGAGGCTGCGCGACATGACAACACCGCGCGCCACGGCCTCCTTGGCCGCGGGCTTCGCGCGCCCGTAAGTCGCCTGGTTGCGAAACTTCTTCGCGTCATCGCCCGTCAGCTCGACCCGACCGAAGGCGTTCGACTTAATGCTCATTCGACCCTCCTCGGTCTGTAGGTTGCGCCTTTGTGCGGCTTTAGCGCACGTAAGCTGAACGCATTGCCAACTGTTAAGCCAACGGAATTCGCAAAATACGAAATCAAATATGTGGCAACGTAACGGCGATTGCAACGCAAGGTTCACGCTGAAGACGTCGTAAACTCCCACATAGCGGGAAACGACGACCAAACCCAACTTCGTTGCCAACGTTGTCAAGAGGACGCGCAAGGCGCCGGTAAACGCGATTCAGGTGCGCACGCTTAACAGCGCCCAACCTACAGCCCCAGCACATCCGCGGTGTGGCGGGCGATCATCGCTTCTTCGTCGGTGGGGACGATCCAGACGGGGATGGTGCTTCGGTCGGAGCTTATCAGGCTTTGGCCTTCGCGATTGCGGTCGCGGTCGATGCCGATTCCGAGCCAGCGGCTGCCTCGGGCGATGGCTTCTCGGATCGCCGGGTCGTTCTCGCCGATGCCGCCGGTGAAGACGAGCGCGTCGAGGCCGCCCAGTGCCGCCGCGAGGGAGCCGATCTCGCGGACTATGCGGTAGACGAAAAGATCGACCGCCTGGCGCGCCGCCGGCTCGTCCGAGCCCTGGAGCGTGCGCATGTCGGAGGAGATGCCGGACACCCCGAGCAGGCCGGACTGCTTGTAGATCAGGTCCTCGATCGCCTTCGCGTCGAGGCCGCGCTCCTGCATCAGATAGAGCAGCACGCCCGGGTCGATCGCGCCGCAGCGCGTGCCCATCACCAGGCCGTCGACGGCGGTGAAGCCCATGGTGGTGGCGACGCTCTTGCCCGAGCGCAGCGCGCAGAGGCTTGCGCCGTTGCCGAGATGGGCGACGATCACCCGCGCCCCGGCAAGCGCCGGCCACAGCTCGGTGAGGCGCTGCGCGACATATTCGTAGGACAGGCCGTGGAAACCGTAGCGACGGACCCCTGCCTCGCTGAGCTCGCGCGGGAGCGCGAACATCTGGGCGAGCTCGGGCTGGCAGCGATGGAAGGCGGTGTCGAAGCAGGCGACCTGCGGGATGTGCGGCGCCCCTTCCGCGATCGCGGCGATGGCGGCGAGATTGTGGGGCTGGTGGAGGGGTGCCAGCGGGCACAGCGCTTTCAGTTCGCCGGTGACCCTGGCGTCGATCCGGACCGGCTCGGAAAAGCCCGTGCCGCCATGGACGACGCGGTGGCCGACCGCGGCGACGGGGGTGCCGTCGAGCAGGCGCAGTGCTTCCTCCAGGATCGCATCGACTGCCGCCTTATGGTCGAAGCCCTTGTCCGGCCATTTCCGCTCGCCCGCTTTCTCTCCCGAGGCGGTTCGCACACTGAGGCTGGGCGAGGTGCCGATCCCGGAGACCTGCCCGCGGTACGAAGCGGGTGCGTCCGCCCCATCCGTGTAGAGCGCGAACTTGATGCTCGACGAGCCGGCATTGATCACCGCGATGCAGGCGGACACCGGGCCAGCCTAGGCCGCGGCGGCGCGGCGCTGCGCCTCCGCGAGGAAAAGGGCGACCGCGAAGGAGGCCAAGCGGGTCAGCATCGCGTCGGCGCGGCTGGTGAGGATGATCGGCACCCGCGCGCCGAGCACCACGCCCGCCGCGTCCGCTCCGGCGAGGAAGGAAAGGCTCTTGGCGAGCATGTTCCCCGCCTCGAGATCGGGCACGAGGAGGACGTTGGCGCGGCCGGCGACGGGGGAATCGATCTTCTTGATCGCCGCCGCTTCCAGATCGATCGCATTGTCGAGCGCCAGCGGGCCGTCGAGCACAGCGCCCGTGATCTGGCCGCGGTCCGCCATCTTGCACAAAGCCGCGGCCTCCAGCGTGGAAGCGATCTTCGGGTTCACCGTCTCCATCGCGCTGAGGATCGCGACCCGGACGTCGGTGACGCCCAGCGCATGGGCGAGGTCGATGGCATTCTGGGCGATGTGGATCTTGTCCTCGAGCGTAGGCGCCACGTTCACCGCCGCATCGGTGATGATGAGCGGATCGGGATGGCCGGGGACGTCCATGATGAAGCAATGGCTGATCCGCCGCGCCGTCCTGAGGCCGGTGTCGCGGGCGACCACCGCGGCCATGAACTCGTCGGTATGGAGGCTGCCCTTCATCAGCGCGCCGGCCCGGCCCGCGCGGACTTCGGCCACCGCCTTCAAGGCGCTGTCGTGGCTGTGCTCGGCATCGACGATCTCGAAGGATGAGATGTCTAAGTCGGCGGCGGCGTCGCGGATCCGCCGCTCGGGACCGACCAGCACCGGCTCGATCAGCCTCAGGCGGGCGCCTTCGACCGCGCTCTCGATCGCCACCCGGTCGCACGGATGGGCGATTGCGGTGCGCACCGGCTCGAGCTTCTGCGCGCGCTCGACCAGGGCGCGGAACTTGGCATGGTCGTGGACGGCGGCCTCGGTCATTGCGCGGCCGGCCCCGACCATTGCTCGTCGGTCAGCTTCCAGCCGCCGCCGAGCGCCTTGTAGAGGCCGACCACCGCGGCGAGTTGCGCCTCCTGGGTCTCGGCGAGCTCGGCTTCGGCCGGATAGAGCTGCTGCTGCGCCTCCAGCACCTCGAAGTAGCTCGCCCGGCCGCCGCGATAGCGTTCGGTGGCGAGGTCGACGGAACGGCGGAGCGCCAGGATCTGGCTCTCCAAAGCGGTGCGCCGGCCTGCGAGATGCTCCTGCGCGGCGAGCGCGTCGGAGGTCTCGCGGAAGGCGGTGAGGACGGTCTTGCGATAGCCCGCCACCGCCTCGTCCCAGAAGGCCTTGCGCTCCTGATAGACCGATTCCAGCCGCCCGCCGGTGAAGATCGGCCCGGTAAGCCCGCCCAGACCGCGGAAGAAGCTGAAGGTGCCATTGGCCCCGCCCTCGGCGTCGATTCCGATCAGGCCGAGCAGGGTGGAGAGGCCGATGCGCGGATAGAAATTGGCGACCGCCGCGCCGATCTCGGCATTGGCGCCGACCATCACCGCCTCGGCCTGGCGGATGTCGGGCCGGCGGCGAATGAGGTCGGTGGTGAGGCCGGGGGGGGTCGCCGGCATGATCTGGTTGGTGAGCGGGGTGCCGCGCTGGATCGGCCCGGGATAGCCGCCGGTGAGGATCGAGATCGCATTCTCCTGCTGGGTGATCTCGCGCCGGAGGTCGGCGCTCCTCGCCCGGCTCGAATCCCACAAAGCCTGGGCACGCTCGGCCGGGAGGCGGCTGTCGCGGCCGGCCTGATGGCGGAGCGCGAACAGCTCGTGCATCTTCTGGAAGACGCCCTCGCTCTCGGTGGAGATGGCGAGCTCGCGGTCGAGCTGGCTCAAGCGGAAGTAATTGCTTGCGATGTCGCTCACCAGGGTCAGCATCACCGCCCGGCGGACTTCCTCCTGGGCTAGGAGATGCGCCCGAGCCGCCTCGGTCTGGCGCTTGATCCGGCCCCAGACGTCGATCTCCCACGAGGCGTTGAGCGCGCCGGTGATCGAGCCGAAGCTCACCGATCCGATCCCGTCCTCGTCGGGCGTGACCGTCTTCTCGCCGCCGGCGCCGGCCTGGTAGCCGATCTGCGGGAGCCCCTCGGACTTGGCGACGCCGACGATGGCCCGCGCCTGCTCGATCCGCGAGGTGGCGATGGCGAGATCGGGATTGTTGGCGAGGCCGGTGCGGATCAAAGCGCCGAGCGCCGGGTCCTGAAACACCTCCCACCAGGGCAGGTCGGCGAAGGACGCAGCCTCGCCGGGGGTGAGCGGCGCCGAGCGGAAAGTGTCGGGCTGGGCGATCTCCGGCTTTTTATAGTCTGGCCCCATGACGCAGCCTGCGGCGATGAGCGGCGACAGGCCGGCCAGCAGCCTTGCGATCAACATTGCTTTCGAGCGGACGAGTGTCACCTTATGCCTCCGTTCACTGGATGGCCGCGAGCATCTTTCTGAAGCGGACGAGCGTGTAGAGCGTGTAGGCCGAGCCGATCGCGAACATCGCGGCCATCTGCGGCCAGACCATCGCCGGCGTCGCGTCGCGGAAAAGGACCGCCTGGCTGAAGCTGACGAAGTGGGTCGAGGGGACGAACTGCATCACCTTCTGAAGGAAGATCGGCATCGATTCGAGCGGGGTCTGGCCGCCCGACAAGAGGCTCATGACGATGAACACCGGGAAGGCGAGCAGCCCGAATTGCGGCATCGAGCGGACGATGGTCGCGAGCATGATGCCAAGTGCGGTCACCGAGAAGAGGTAGATGGTGAGGCCGGCGGCGAAGAGCGGGATCGAGCCGGCGATCGGAACCCCGATCAGGCCCTTCACCACCAGGAAGATGGACAGCATCGAAGCGGCGATGACGACGATCGCGTTGGCCCAGATCTTGGCGAACATCAGCTCGAACGGGCGGAGCGGCATGACGAGCAGATGCTCGATATTGCCGTGCTCGCGCTCCCTGAGCACCGCCGCGCCGCACAGGAAGATCGCCAGCACCGAGATGTTGTTGATCACCTGGTTGATCGCGACGAACCAGCTCTGCTGCATGTTGGGGTTGAAGCGGGCCCGGCTCTGGAGGCCGATCAGGGGCTGGTTCGCGGGGTCGCCGCGGCCGCGCCAATAGGGGTTCACGGTCGTGTTGATGATCCGCTGCAAGTAGGTCGGCCCGCGCCCGGCCTGGCTCATCGCGGTGGCGTCGGTGATAATCTGGACGTCGGGCTTCCTGTCGCGGGCGAGGTCGGCCTGGAATTCGGGCGGGATGTTGACGATGAAGGTGAACTTGCCGCGGTCCATCGCCGGGTTGATCTCGGAGAAGGGGATGACGCTGGGTTTCAGGAACAGCGGCGGAAGCAGCGAATCCTGCACCGCGCGCGCGGCGTCGCTATTGTCCTCGTCCACAACCGCGATCGACGCGTTCACCACGTCCATCACCGCGCTCTTGGCCGGCGTGTAGACGGAGAAGGTGAACGTGTACGCAATCAGGAACAGCAGCACCGGATCGCGGTAGAGGCTGATCAGCTCCTTGATGCCCAGATGGATGATATGCCACGTGCTGCGCACCGTCTATTTCTCCTGCTTCTTGAGGAGCAGGACGGAGACTCCGAAATAGACGGCGGCAATGATCGCGAGGGCGAGTATGGAGGGCCAGACCGCCGGCATTCCGAGCGCCTTGGTGAAGGTGCCGACGCTGATCGACTGGAAGTAGGTGCTCGGGAAGATCCTCGACGCGATGCTCGCCCCACCCGCCAGTGAGGAGGTGGGCACGAACATCCCGGAGAATTGGACGGCGGGCAGGATGGCGATGATCGCGGCGGCGAAGATGGCCGCGGTCTGGGTCGAGGCGAAGACCGAGATCAGGAGGCCGAAGCCGGTGCTCGCAAGCACGAACAGCAGCCCGCCAAACATCAGGGTGAGGACGCTCCCCTTCACCGGCACGTGGAACAGGAACACGGCGAGGAGGACCAAAGAGACGAACTGGATGAGCGCGACGACGATATAGGGGAGCTGCTTGCCGAACAGGAACTCGGCTTTGGTCGCGGGCGCCGCGTAGAAGTTGGCGATCGAGCCAAGCTCCTTCTCGCGGACCACGCTGAGCGCAGTGAGCATCGACGGGATCAGCATCAGCAGGAGCATGATGTCGCCCGGGACCAGCGCGTAGACGCTCTCGAACGACTGGTTGTAGAGCGCTCGCGCCTCGATATTGGCGGGCGTGGCGATGGCGCGGATGCCCTTCTCGGCCCGGACGGCGCCTTCATATTTGTCGTGCGTGCCCTCGACATAGCCGCGCGCGGTCTCGGCCCGGAACGGCACCGCCGCGTCGATATAGGTGCTGACCTCCGGCCGCCGCCCCTGCTGCAGGTCGCGCTCGAAGCCGGCCGGGATTTCGATCGCGAAGCGGAGTTCGCCGTTGCGAAGCCGCCGGTCGAGCTCGTTGTCGTTGAGGATCGGGTCGCGTTCGTCATAATAATCCGAACCGCGATAGGCGTCGGCATAGGAGCGGCTGGACGCGGTCTGGTCGTAGTCGAGGACGGCGAAGGTCAAATCCTTGACGTCGAGCGAGATGCCGTAGCCGAACACGACCATCAAAAGCAGCGGTCCGAACAGAGCGAAGGTCAGGCGGACGGTGTCGTGGCGAAGCTCGATCGCCTCGCGGCGGGCGAAGGCCCAGACCCGGGCGAGGCTGAACTTGCCGGGCTTGGCGCCGTTCTTGGCGAATTCCTTCTCTTCCGATGCCTCAAAGGGTTCGTCGACTGCGCCGGTCTGGGCCTGGACCCGCGCCTTGGCATCCGCCGCCTCGTCCTCGAGATAGCCGATGAACGCCGCTTCCAGGCTCGGCGCGTTGCGCTGCTTGACCAGCTCGGCCGGCTTATCGCAGGCCAGTACCCGTCCCTGGTGCATCATCGACATGCGGTCGCAGCGCGCGGCTTCGTTCATGAAGTGAGTGGACAGGAAGATCGTCACTCCCTCGTTGCGCGAGAGGTTGATCATCAGCTCCCAGAAGCCGTCGCGCGCAACCGGGTCGACGCCCGAGGTCGGCTCATCGAGGATCAGCACCTCCGGCTCGTGCAACACGGCCACTGCAAGCGAGAGGCGCTGGCGAATTCCGAGCGGGATGGACTCGGCGAGCGTGTCGGCGACGGGCTCCAGGCCGAACTTGGTGATCAGTTCGGCGACCCGCGCCTCGCCCTGCGCGCGCGGCAGATCGAACAGCCGCGCGTGGAGCATCATGTTCTGGCGGACGGTAAGCTCGGTGTAGAGCGAGAAGGCCTGGGACATGAAGCCGACCTGGCGCCGGGCGTCGATGTCGCCGCCCTTCATCTCCTTGCCGAACAACAAAGCGGTGCCTTCCGTCGGCTCGAGCAGCCCGGTCAGCATCTTCATCGTCGTGGTCTTGCCGCAGCCGTTTGAGCCGAGGAATCCGAAGATCTCGCCCTTCTCGATCTCGAAATTGACGTGGTCGACCGCGGTAAAGGCGCCGAAGCGTTGCGTGAGGCCCTCCGCCTTGATCGCCGGCGGGCCTCCCGACGAGACCAGCGGCGTGATCACCGGCTCGCGGTGACCGACCTTGGCCTCGGCGGGGAGGAGGGCGATAAACGCTTCCTCAAGGGTGCTCGTGCCCGTCTTCTGCCGCACTTCCTGGGGCGTGCCGGTATCGAGCACCTCGCCGCCGTTCATCACCATCAGCCAGTCGAAGCCCTCGGCCTCGTCCATATAGGCGGTTGCGACCAGCACGCTCATTTGCGGCCGGCGCTCGCGGATCCGGTCGATCAGCTCCCAGAACTGCCGCCGCGCGAGCGGGTCGACGCCGGTGGTCGGCTCGTCGAGGATCAGGAGGTCCGGGTCGTGGATCAGCGAGCAGCACAGCCCGAGCTTCTGCTTCATGCCGCCCGAGAGCTTGCCGGCGGGCCGGTCTCGGAAAGGCGACAGGTCGGTGCTGTGGAACAGGTCGGCGATCCGCCATTCCCGCTCTTCCTTCGACTGTCCGAACAGGCGGCCGAAGAAGTCGGCATTCTCGAAGATCGACAGCGTCGGATAGAGGTTCTTGCCGAGCCCCTGCGGAAGATAGGCGATCCGCTCCGCGACCTGGGTGCGGAACTTGGCATCACCGATATTGCCGCCCAGCACCTGGACTTCGCCCTGCTGGATCGTTCGGACTCCGGCCAGCAGGCCGAGCAAAGTCGACTTGCCGACGCCGTCCGGCCCGATCAGGCCGATCATCCGGTTCGCCGGAATCGCGATGCTGACGTCGTTGAGTGCGACCACATCCTTGTAGCGATGACTGACGCCGTTCAAGCTTGCCGCAATTTGTGCGGCGGCGACGTCCATCACTTCTGACCGGACTTGCCGGCGGGCTGCCACAGGTTCGCGGGGATCTTCGCCGGCGGCTGGAGATTGGCCGGCCAGGGCGCGTTGCCGTCGATCCGTACGTAACCCATTCCGGGGACGCCCGCCTTGACCAGAGCCTCGTACTGCCGAAGCCGCTCGCGCGGGATCTGCAGCTTGACTCGGAAGGTCAGGTTATGGCGCTCCTCCTGGGTCTCGACGGTCTTCGGCGTGAACTGCGCGGTCGGCGAGATGTAGGTGACGGTGGCGCGGATCGGATATTGCGGCGCCGCGTCGAGGACGATGCGGGCCTCGGAGCCGAGCGACAGCTTGCCGGTCACTCGCTCGGGCAGGAAGACGTACATGTAGACGTCGCTGAGATCGACCAGCGAGTAGACGCGCCCGCCGGAGCCCAGCACTTCGCCGGGCTCGGCCAAACGGCTCTCGATCCGGCCGCGGATCGGCGCGACCAGCACCGCATCCTTGATCTGGGCGCGGATTCGGTCCGCCTCTGCGGCCGCGGCGGCGATGGTCGAGGCCGAGCGGCCGACCAGGGCCTGCGATCCGGCGACTTCCGCCCGCGCCGACGCAAGGTTCGCCCGAGCGCCGACGACCTGGGCCCGGGTCGACAGCATGTGCGAGGAATCGAGTTGGGCCTCCTGCTCGCTCACCGCCCCGGTCCCGACGAGGGTGCGCGAGCGCGAATATTGCTGGCTGGCATATTGGAAGTCGGCCGCCTTGGCGCTGATCTCGGAGGCGCGGGTGGCGACCTGCGATTGCTTGGTGGCGACGTCGGCACGGGCGACGCGCTCGGCCTGCTGCGCCTCGGCCATCTGGGCGAGCGCCTGGCGAAGCTGCGCCTCGAGCTCGTCCGTGTCCATCCGCGCGACGACCTGCCCGGCGACGACCGTATCGCCTTCGTTGACCAGCACTTCCTTGATCCGGCCGGGGAATTTGGTGGAGACGTAGATCTCGTTCGCTTCGAGCCGGCCGTTGCCCGCTGCGAAGCCTTCCGGCATCCGCTCGCGCGACAGCAATTGGAAGGCCATGAAACCAGCGAGCAGCAGGCCGATGAGAATGAAGATCCATGTGCGGCGGGAAAGGCCGAGGAACCCGGACGATGCGGTCGTTGCCATTTCACGGTGCTCCCACGCTGATCTTCCACATATCGGGCAGCGGGGCCTCCGGCGGGTATCAGGACATGTCAGGAGTGTCCGGGAGCAGAGTTCCGAGCTTGGTCCTGAGCGGTCCCGGCGTGGGTTCGGAGGGAAAAGTACCGAGGTGGCGGGCGACCGCGGCTTCGATCGTGGGAAAGAATTTCTCGGCGCCCAATTCGGCGAACAGGCCGAAGCGCTTCAGCTTGTCCTTCACCGGGTCCTTCATCTCCGCAAAGCAGAGCTCGACGCCGGTCGCTTCTAGAATCCGGTCGAGGTCGGCCAGGCAGTCGGACGCGGTGACGTCGATGCCGGTGACCGGCTCGGCAGCCACCACCACCCGGCGGACGCCCGGCGGCGCCTGCTCCACTGCCTCCTGGATCACAGCGCTGAACGATTCGACATTGGCGAAGAACAAGGGCGCGTCCCAGCGGAACAGCACCAGGCCGGGGATGCGATGGGCACCGGGATAGCGGGTGACGTCGTGATAGCCCTCGACCCCGTCGGCCCGGCCGAGCACCGCCCAATGCGGCCGCCACCCGGCCCAGAGAAATTCGAGGATCGACACGCCGATGGCGATTCCGATCCCCGGAATCGCGCCCAGAGCGGCGACTCCCGCCGCGCACAGCATCGACAGCCAGAACTCCCAGCGCTGGATCCGGTAGATCCGCCGCAGGTCGTAAATCTCGAACAGCCCGAGCGCCGAGGCGATCACCACCCCGGCCAGCGCCGCCGCCGGCAGATGCTGGAACAGCAAGGGCGCAGCGAGCAGCAGAAAGGCGACCACCAGCGCCCCGACGAGCCCGGTGAGCTGGGTCCGCGATCCGGCGGCCTCGGCGACCGCGGTCCGCGACGAGCTGCTCCCCACCGCGAAGCCGTGGAACAGGCCTGCGGTAAGGTTGGCGACGCCGAGCGCGAGCATCTCATGGTTCGAATCGACCCGTTCGCCCGAGCGGGCGGCGAAGACTCGCGACAGCACGCTGGTGTCGGCGAAAGAGACGATCGCCACAGCGCAGCCGCCGATCGCCACGGGCACGATGTCCGAAGCGCGGAGCCAGGGGATGGCGAACGAGGGCAGGCCCTGCGGGACCGGCCCCAGCACCGCGACTCCATATCTGGAGGCGAGGTCGAGCCCGCCGGCGAGCGCGGTCGCACCGACCACGGCTATCAGGATGCCCGGAAAGCGGCTCCGGTTCTTGACCAGCAGGATGACCGCAAGCGTGCCGCCGCCCAGCGCCGCCGCCACCCAGTTCGTCTTGCCCTGAAGCACCGCCGCTCCGATCGCCAAAAGGTCCCTGAGCGGACCGCTACTGTCGATCGAGAAGCCGAGGAGCTTGGGGAGCTGGCTGACCAGCACCGCAAGCGCCATGCCGTTCATGAAGCCGTAGCGGATCGGCTTGGAGAGCAATTCGGTGACGAAGCCGAGCTTCAGGATTCCGGCGAGGATGCAGACCACCCCGGACACCAAAGCCATCGCACTCGCCAGCGCCACCGCGCGCGCGGGGTCCCCGTTCGACAAAGGCAGGACGACCCCGAGGATGATCGCGGCGAGCGACGAATCGGGGCCGAGCACCAGGATCCGGCTCGGCCCGACCAAAGCGTAAGCGAGCAGGGCGGTGATCGTCGCATAGAGGCCGTAAATGCCGGGGACGCCCGAGGCGGTCGCATAAGCGATCCCGACCGGCACCAGCATCGCCGCCAGTGCGAGCCCGGCCGTCAAATCGTAGCGAAGCCATTCCCGCCGGTAGGTGCGCAGAGTCTCCAGCCCCGGCAATCGACGCATCGGGTGAAGGCGATCCGAAGCCATGCCGCGGTGCCCCTCCGCGGCGCTTATGCGGACGCTTCCGGAGCCGGATGGGGGTGCTTGCCGTTGGTCCCGTGGATCCTGGGAAGGGGGGCCTTCTTGGGCTTGAAGTCGGGGATCGGCTTCAGCGTGCCGAATTTTTCGCGGCCGAGCTTACCCGACAAAGGCGTCAGCTGCCCCTGGACGAGCGGCGGCCTCTTGCCCGGGACATGGTCGAGAAGGTGGCGCAGCAGGGTCAGCCGCCCGCGCTTCTGGTCGTTGAAATCGACCAAGGTCCAGGGCGCATGCTTGGTGTGCGTCGCCTCCAGCATCGCTTCGCGCGCCCTGGTATATTCGTCGTACCGCTCGCGGGCCTGCAGGTCGACCGGGGAGAGCTTCCACCTTTTTAAGGGGTTGCCGAGCCGCTCCTGGAAGCGCTTCTCCTGCTGCTCCTGGTCGCAGGTGAGGAAATATTTGAACAGGATGATGCCGTCGGCGGTGATCGCCTTTTCGAAGCCGGGGACCAGCTTCAAAAAGCTCTCGATCTGCTCCTCGCTGGCATAGCCCATCACCCGCTCGACCCCGGCGCGATTGTACCAGCTCCGGTCGAACAGCACGATCTCGCCGGCCGAAGGGAGCTGGGCGACGTAGCGCTGGAAATACCACTGGCCCGCTTCCCGCTCGCTCGGCTTGGCGAGGCCGACGACCCGGCACATGCGCGGATTGAGGCGGTCGGAGATCGATCGGATCGCACCGCCCTTGCCTGCGGTGTCGCGCCCTTCGAAGATGATCAGCAGGCGCTGGCCGGTGTCCTGCACCCAGCGCGCCATGTCGTTCAGCTCGACCTGCATCTCCTCCAGCAGCGCCTGATATTCGCGTCCCTTCAGCTTGCCCATGACCCTTCCTCGAAACCTTCCTTATTCTCCCGGAAGGGCGGGGACGGCATCGGGACAAACCGCGAGGGGGCGCGGAGATGAGGCTGTAGGGGCGGGTGGATTGGCTGGTGACCCCTACGGGACTCGAACCCGTGTTTTCGCCGTGAGAGGGCGACGTCCTAGACCGCTAGACGAAGGGGCCTTCGAGCGGGAAGGCGCGCATATCGGGGGAGGCGGCTTTCCTGTCAAGCGCGGGGGCGCTAGGTCCGCCGCTTATGTGCAACGACTATCGAAGCCGCGTCGAGCTCGGCACGATCGGGCAGGAGTTCAACCAGCTCCGGATTCCGCTGAGCTTTCCGGAAGGCCTGCCGAACCTCGAGCCGCGCGACGACATCCGCATCACCGACCGGGCGCCGATCGTCCGCTGGGGGGAGGCCGGGGCCGAGCTCGTCCAGCGGCGCTGGTCCTGGCCGGGGCCGGGGGGCAAGCCGGTCTACAATTTCCGCTCGGATGGCCGGGAGTTCGGCTCCGGGCGCTGCCTGATCGTCGCCGACGGCTTCTACGAATTCACCACGCCTACCGAGCCGCGCAAGGACAAGCGCAAGGACAAATGGCTGTTCACCGTCTCGGGCGAGCCCTGGTTCTGCATCGCCGGGCTTTGGCGGAAGACGGCCAAGGTGGGGGAGGCGTTCACCATGCTGACCACCGAGCCGGGGCCGGACGTCGCGCCCTATCACAACCGCCAGATCGCGGTGCTGACCCGGGAGCAGTGGCGGGACTGGCTCGACCCCGCCATTTCGGCGCGCGAACTGCTCCGGCCTTGCCGGGCAGGGATGCTGAACGTCGAGAAGGTGGCCTGAGCCCTCCTTGCCGGATTGACGGCGCGGGCGGGAGGCGCGAAGGCTCGGCTCTGTGAAAGGCTTCTTCCCCCATAGCGAAACGACCCGCGAGGTCACCGTCCGGGTCTCGGTCAGCTTCCTTCCGGAACAGTCGGAGCCGGCGCGGGGCCGCTGGTTCTGGGCCTATCATGTCCGGATCGAGAATGAGGGCAGGGGCGCCGTCCAATTGGTCAGCCGCGAATGGACGATCCGCGACGGCCGCGGCGGCCAGCACGAGGTGCAGGGCGAAGGGGTGGTCGGCGAGCAGCCGGTGATCGAGCCCGGCGGGTCGTTCGACTATGTCTCGGGTTGTCCGCTCAACACCCCCACCGGCTCGATGGAGGGGCTCTACCATATGGTCGGAGAGGATGGGGCGAGCTTTGCGGTCTCAATCCCCAAATTCCCCCTGGTCGCGCCCGCCGCGGCAAGCTGAGGTTCAGGAAAAGAGGGTGAAAGCCGCTCCACCAGGCCCAAGAGAGATTTCGATGCGCAAAATGCTCCTCGCCGCTGCTTTGCTCCTTCCCGCCTTCGCAGCCTCCCCGGCAGCGGCGCAGGAGAAGGTATCGATGAAATGCCCGGTCGGCGGGGCGTCTTTCAACTACGTCCGGCCCGCGCGCGGCGCCGTTGTGGGCCTGAGGCCCGACGGCCGGCCCTATGGCGACAGCGTCCAGCCGGCGCCGCTCCCCGAATGCCCGGACAACGGCCTCGTCCTCTACAAGGATTATGAGCCCGACGAGGTAGAGAAGCTCGCCGCCTTCGTCGGCACCGACGCGTACAAGGCGCTCCGCCAGAACGACACCCAATATTACCGCGCCTATAAGTTGATGCGCGAAATGGGCGAGGGGCCGGACGATTATCTCTGGGCGCTGCTTCAGGCGACCTGGGAGGCGGACGGCAAGCCGGCGCTGCGCAAGCGTTACCAGGAGGAGCTAGTCTCCGCCTCCAGCGACGTGCCCGCCAGGACCGGCGATATCACCTGGATAGGGCTCGAGGGCAGGGTGATCGACGCGCTTCGCGAGCTCGGGCGGTTCGACGAGGCTTCGGCCAAGCTGGCCAAGATCCCGATGCTGTGGCTCGACGTCCAGATCCCCAGCGCCGACACCGCCGACCGCGAGGAGATACTGGCCGCCAAGCAGCGCCGGGTATGGCTCCTCTATTTCCGCCAGGAGCAGGCGGCGATCGAGCGCAAGGACAGCGCGAAGGAGCCGCTCGATATGCTCCCCAAATCGATCGCGTCGGCCCGCTGCGCCGAAAAGGGGCTCGACGAGTTCAGCCGAGCCTTCTGTGCCGGCACCCTCGCCAAGGCCGCGATCCCCGGCGCCAAGCCGGGGGCTGCGCCGACTGAGGCGGAGCTCGAGGCGTTGAGAAGGAAGCGCGAAGAGTCCGGACGGTAAACCCGTCATCCCGGGCTTGACCCGGGATCCATGAACACAGGTTTCTGAGAACTGGACTCGAACCGTGTTCATGGATGCCGGATCAAGTCCGGCATGACGCCACCAGAGCGCTAAGGCTTTTCCATCAGCGCCAGCGCCCGCAGCATCAGCGCCGCCAGCTTCGTCTCGTCCACCGCTTCCGCGGGATCGTTCCAGACCGTGCTCAGCGCCTGCCAGGTGCCGGCGGGGGTTCGCGCGAGGAAGGTCATGCTGAGGACTCCGCTTTCCGAGCCGCCCTTGAAGCCGAGATAGGCGAAGCGGGGCGCTGCCGGGGCGAGGCCCGGGTTGATGGCGAGGATGGCGAGCGCGGTCTCGTCGCCGTTGCGGCGGAGCCAGTCCATCGTGCGGACGAGGTCGCCCGGGGAGGCGAACCATTCCACTTGATCGATCAGCACCGGCTTGCCGGTCAGGCGCGACAGGTCGAGCGGCGGCGCCTTGGGCGGGATTCGGGCGAGGAGACGGCGGCGGCCGGCGGGGTCTGCCTTCAGCCATTCGTCGCGCAGGGCGGGGTCGCCGATCTTCAATGCGAAGGCGTCGATGGTGGAGAGGAAGGGGCGGTTGCGCTCCGGCTGCCGCACCCCGAGCGCGGGGAGCAGCGCTTCCACCTTGTCCCGCCCGAGGAGGGCGAGGAGGGTGTCGGCGGCGCTGTTGTCGCTCTGCGAGATCATCAGGCTGGCGAGGCTGTGGAGAGTGAGGGGCGCGCCCTCGGGCCAGGACTGGAGGATGCCGGAGGGGAGGGAGCGGCGGTTGAGCGGGGCGACGTCGCTCCACTTGCGCGTGCCGGCGCGGACTTCGCGGACCAGTTCGGCGAGGATGAAGAGCTTGAAGCCGGAGCCGATCGCCATCGTCCGCGCCGGTTCGAGCGCGGCGAGCGGCTCAGGCGCGGCGGTGCCCAGGCGGGAGGCGGCGAAGCCGGCGCTTCCGTGCAGCGCCTTGAGCTCCGCCGTAAGGGCGGCCCAGCTGTCGCCCTTCACCTCGCTCCCGACCACCAGCAGCCCGCGGATCAGCCCCGGCGGCTGCTCCTGGAGTGCGACACGAAGCGACAAGGTCGAACGTTCGAAGTCCATCACAATGACGCCGTTCGACGGCCCCTCGCGATCGATCCGCACCACCGAGACGGGCGCGCCGAACTGCTCGCGAAGCTGGCCGGCGATGGCCTTCACCTGCTCGGCCGGCACCTGGGCGAGGAATTCGGGTGCGAACAGCGTCGCGGGGTCGCCGCCGCCCTTCAACACCACGAGCACTTCCTCGGCCCGTGTCTGAAGCAGGTCCTGCGGCTCGGCGGCGGCGGCGGGGACGGCGAAGAGCGCCGCTAAGCTCAGCAGCAAGACCCTCAGCATCTTTACGTCCCCCTATTCTCGTCAGGCGTCGATCGCTTCTTCGTCCACCTCGGCGGCGTGGCTCTGGATGAAGGCGAAGCGGTGCTCGGGGTTGCGCCCCATCAGCCGCTCGACCAGCCCGCGCACCTCGTTCTGCTCCTGATATTCCTCAGGGAGCTCGATCCGGATGAGCTGCCTCGTCTTCGGGTCCATCGTCGTCTCGCGAAGCTGCATCGGGTTCATCTCGCCCAGCCCCTTGAAGCGGCTGACCTCGATCTTCTTGCCCTTGAACAAAGTCGCTTCGAGTTCGGCGCGATGGACGTCGTCGCGGGCGTAGGCGATCGTCCCGCCGGAGACGAGCCGGTAGAGCGGCGGCTGGGCGAGGTAGAGATGGCCCTGCTGGACCAGCGCCGGCATCTCCTGGAAGAAGAAGGTCATCAGCAAGGTCGCGATGTGGGCGCCGTCGACATCGGCGTCGGTCATGATCACGATCCGCTCGTAGCGCAGGGCATCGGTGGTGCAGCGTTCGCGGGTGCCGCAGCCGATCGCCTGAATGAGGTCGGCGATCTCAAGATTGGCACGGATCTTCTCCGCCGTCGCCGAGGCGACGTTCAAAATCTTGCCGCGGATCGGGAGGATCGCCTGCGTCTT
>Ga0066671_10000169_pt1 | contig 19638 bp, 14 predicted proteins | sample GraSoiAngelo_120_FD_62294 | JGI IMG/M metagenome (GOLD analysis project Ga0066671, IMG submission 62294) | Grasslands soil microbial communities from the Angelo Coastal Reserve, California, USA - 14_0919_09_20cm | ecosystem: Environmental > Terrestrial > Soil > Grasslands | place: USA...
CCCCCCAGCCGTTCATTATACACAACGCTACCCCGGCGGCTCCGCTAGGTGTGCAAAGCTAACGCTCTTGGCTACTTCGAACGCGCAATTTCAACATCCCATTCGAACCTTTGCTTGCTCGTCTCGCTCGACCATGCGAAAATGAGTTCGCGCGCTCGGTTGTGCCCGGCAGATCCCCGTATCTTCTTTTGGTCCCTGGCGATATCGTCTAAGGGTTAGGACGTAGCCCTCTCAAGGCTAAAATCCGGGTTCGAATCCCGGTATCGCTGCCAACCCTCCCTAACCGATCCATTTCAGTACAGTTGACAGCCTACCTCTGAGCTTGTCCCAAACCATCGAGACTTTGCCCGGAAAGCGAGTATTGAACAGGGGGGCACAACCGTCGGCTTCCGCGGAGCGCAAGAAGCTCTCCCAGGAAACGGCCTATGATCTTCCCGTGTACAGTTTTGAGGACTTGCTCGGCGCGTTGGCCTCTCGGGCGCGAGTGACTTACGTGTTCAAAGAGAAGGCGGAGCAGAAGACCGCGGACAAGACTCCTGTGACATTCTGGCAAGTGCCGGATCCGACGCCGGTGCAAGCCCGGGCCTACGAGTTACTGCGGACGTTCCCAGTAACCGGAAGTTGAATTTTTTGCTATCCCTCCAGGAATCAGCAGAATACTCTGTGGCAGGTCCCGGAACTTCGGGCTAAAAGGTGAGTGCTCAAGATTCGTTGCAATCATGAAAGTTCAGCTCTCTGGAATTCGCTTAGCAGCGACCGACCTAAGTAATCATCTAGCGTGCCGCCATGTAACCACCCTGGATTTGCAGGTGGCGCGTGGCGAGAGATCAGCGCCGGATTGGGCCGCACCCGACCTAGTAGTGATACGCGAACGCGGTGAGCGGCACGAAAAAGCCTACCTCGGGCATTTAGCACAAAATGAAAAGCTGACTGTGGTGAACCTCTCCACAATAAAGGACGAGAAGGAGCTTCTCGAAGAAACACAAAAGTGCATGGCGCAGGCTGTGGAGGTGATTGCGCAGGGAGCTTTGGCCGACGGTGAATGGTTTGGCCGGCCCGATGTGCTACGGCGGATGGCAAAACGCAGTGGGAAATGGGACTGGTCGTACGAGGTAGCAGACACGAAGCTGGCACGGGAGACAAAGGCGGCCACAATTTTGCAGCTGTCGCTATATTCGGAGCTGCTTGAAAAAGTCCAGGGCTCAGGACCGGAATGGATGTGGGTAATCCCCCCTGGAGATGATTTTGAGGGTGAGGGGTACCGTGTGGCCGAGTACGCCGCGTATTTCCGCTACGTGAAACGCCGACTAATGGGGGCCGTGCGGAATAGCGCAGACAGCGGCACATATCCAGAGCCCGTGCCCCATTGCGACATATGCCGTTGGTTTCGCGAGTGTGACGTACAGCGACGTGGAGACGACCATCTCTCGCTTGTGGCTGGAATGCGGCGGCTACAGACAAAGCAGTTGGAAGCATGGCATACACCTACCGTAGCGAAGCTCGCTGTGTTGCCCATACCTCTGAAGCAGCGGCCTGAGCACGGATCGCGTGAGGCAATCGAGCACGTTCGTGAGCAGGCACGCGTGCAGGTTCAGGGGCGCACGGAGAAGAAATTGGTACACGAGCCGCTCTTGCCAGTGGTGGAGGGAATGGGTCTTTGTAGATTGCCGGAGCCTTCGCTAGAAGATGTGTTTTTGGATTTGGAAGGTGACCCGTTCGTAGGCGAATTCGGCCTGCAATACCTGTTTGGGTTTGCTTTCAAGAACGCTAGGGGCAAACTGAGTTACGAAAAACGTTGGGCCTTAAACCGTGAGGAAGAGAAACAGGGTTTTGAATGGTTGATGGACGAAATCATGAAGCGATGGGAAGCGAATCCGCGGATGCATGTCTATCATTTCGGTGGCTATGAATCGGGAGCGTTGAAGCGGCTCATGGGAATGCATGCGACGCGCGAAGATCAAGTCGACAAGTTGCTGCGGGCTGACGCTCTGGTAGATCTGCACCAAGCCTTCAAGCAGGGCTTTCGAGCAAGCGTGGAAGAATATTCTCTGAAAAAATTGGAGGCCTTTTGCAGTTTTGTTCGGAATACTCCACTTGATCAGTCGCGGGCGGCGATGCGGTACGTGGAGCACAGGCTGGAGTTGGGCTGGGGAAATGAGCAACTGCCGGACGAGATCCGCTCCACGATGGAGGGATACAACAGCGAGGATTGCTTTTCGGCAGCGGTGCTGCGGGACTGGCTCGAAGCAGAACGCGAGAAGCTGTTGCAGTCAGGAATCATTGTACCGAGGCCACCAGAAAAAACCGGTGATCCATCGGCAAAGTTACAAGAAAAGTTGGACAGAACAGCTGCTTTGACGGAGCGCCTTTGTGCCGGCATCCCAGCCGACCCGAAGTTGCGGTCAAACGAGCAATCGGGCCAATGGTTACTCGCACAGTTGTTAAGCTGGCATCGCCGCGAGGATAAATGTGTCTGGCAGGAAGGATATCGGCTCGCGAATATGGATGTTGAAGACCTACTCGATGAGCGAGTGGCGCTCACCAATCTGCGCTTTGTGAAAAGAATCGATCCTGGAAAGCAGGTGCCAACGGATCGCTACGTCTTTGATCCACAAAAAACCAACGTGCGGGTTGGCAAGGATGTCTACTTCGGAGACGTCAATCAAAAGGTGGGCGAAGTAGTAGACCTAGACCCGGTCAGCGGAACTGTGGATATCAAGAAAACAAAAAAGACGGCTGAGTTTCATCCGCCGTCGGTGTTCATGTGGGATCGTCCACTCAATACGGGCCCACTTGCGGATTCACTCTATCGGATTGGCAAGTGGATTGAGGCAAACGGAATCGATGCGGCCGGCCGATACCGCGCGGCCCGCGATTTGTTGTTGCGAAAGCCACCACGTTTGCCGGATGGAGAGAAACTGGAGCAGCGCGCTTCGGAGACGCCTGAAAACACGGCGAGCCGGATCGCGCTGGCCCTCGAGGACTCGGTTTTTGCCATACAGGGCCCTCCCGGATCAGGAAAGACGTATACCGGTGCCAGGATGATATGCGAACTGCTGAAAAGGGGGGACAAAGTCGGCGTCACGGCACTAAGCCACAAAGTAATTCGCAACCTGCTGGAGTCCGTGGTTGAAGCGGCACAAGAGAAGAGTGTTCAGGGAGTGCGGTGTTTACATCGGGACAACGACGGCGAACAGAGCGCCGGTGTTGCAGTAGCCAGGAAGGATAATGATGAAGCACTGGATGCATTACGGTCAGGCAAAGCCAATGTCGTCGGCGGCACGGCATGGTTATGGTCGGCGGCGGAAGCTTCCGAAGCAGTCGATGTCCTCTTTGTAGACGAGGCAGGCCAGATGTCCTTGGCTGACGTTCTAGCTCTTTCCCAGGCTGCAAAAAAACTGGTCTTACTTGGCGACCCTCAGCAATTGGAACGTCCGTTGAAGGGCAGTCATCCCGACGGGGCGGAGAAATCGGCGTTAGAGCATCTGTTGGACGGCCGGAAGACCATACCGCCGGAGCTGGGATTTTTGCTGCCCAAAAGCTGGAGGTTGCATCCGGAGGTTTGCAAATTTACCTCCGCTGTTTTTTACGAGGATAAGCTGAGTCCACACCCAATCACGAGTAGCAGGGTTGTGGAAGGACATCCATGGCTGGACGGAGCGGGATTGTGGTTTGTCAGGGTGAAGCACCAGGGGAATCGCAATTCCTCCTCCGAGGAAGTGGAGGCCGTTGCGCGGATTGTGGAGGGGTTGCTCAAGCCGGAGGTGAAATGGTTTTACGAAAAGGGCCATAAGCGGCCCCTTAAACCAGGAGATATCTTGATCGTGGCACCGTACAACGCTCAAGTGGCAGATTTGTCGGCGAGGCTGCCTAACATGCGGGTTGGGACAGTTGACAAATTCCAGGGGCAGGAAGCTCCAGTGGTGGTCTATTCCCTGACGACTTCATCGCCAGAGGACGCGCCAAGAGGCATGGAGTTTCTGTATAGCTTGAATCGCTTGAATGTCGCAACTTCCAGGGCTATGTCGACCGTGATTTTGGTAGGCAGCCCGTTGCTGTTCGAGTCCGACTGCCGGACTCCCAGGCAGATGCAGCTTGCTAATGCATTTTGTCAGTTCGCCGAGATGTCTAGGGTCATAGACAGGCATAGCATTTGATCGCAAGGCACGGCTTGCCAAGCGCTAAAGGGAGCTATCAGCGATTGAAAGTCTCTGCGCGCCAAGTGGATGGAACAGCACGGTTTCCGTCGTTTTTGCCCCCTTTTTTCGAAGATTCTGCCGGACAATCCCGGTATCGCTGCCAAATCTCAACCTGCTGTCGGTCAGGGCCTGCGGCCCGAAAGTTCAGGAAAGTCCTGTCAGTAACCACTTTGTTTTCAATACCGGATCATGATTTTCGAGGCTGTAGGGTATTCAGCCTAGGCGATCTTGCAGTGTTTATCGCAATATCGCGCCTGCGTCTTTATGCCCTTCACTTTGAGCACCGGGAACTAGGTGATGAGCCAGCGAACTCAAGAACAAGCTGCGTTGGTTGAGCAAGAGTTCCGGCAACCGACAAACTCCACGCGCCATACATCAATGGGCAATTCCCCAGGATCTCGGTGCTTGGAAAATCCAACGTCAAGAGCAGCATTCCGGAAAGGGGCAGGTATGTCTTATAGCGCGGAGCAAATTCAAAGCCACTCAGTCGGTCAGCCGGCAATGGGCGCTGACAATAGAAAGATACAAAAGGCTCTTTCCGTCTTGGAACTCGCTGGCTGCGTTACGCTCAGTTTGTTCTTTGCCGGCATCGTAGCTCCAAGTTTTCTTAGGTCCGGAGTGGCCACCAGCCATGCCTTGACGGCTGGGTCCCTCCACGCACTAACGATCGGTAGAGTCACACTCTGGTTCACGCTACCGAACGTCGCATCGGCCCTACTAGGCGGGTTGTTCGGTGCTCTGATCTCGCTCGCCATCGAATTTCCCGGCGCGCTCGCCAGGGCCAGTCGAATTTTCCTTCTGTGTCGACGGGTCGATTGGATAGGCTTCCTCTCACGCCAGCCAGGCCGCCCAGGGTACGTCGACTAAGGAAAGGTGGCCTGATTTGTTTTCGAATGCCGTGGGGGAATTTTCTCGACATGCTTCAGACCCTCGGCTCTTTCGCGAAAACGGATCGCGTAGCGCTCTGGAGCGCGCGGCCGCGCGTTGAGAAAACGGCGATATGATTGACCGGCGAATTTCCCGAAGGTCTGATTAAGGAATTTTGTACAGAAAATCTTGCGCTCGTCGCAGTCCGAGGAGCAAACTTACTTCGTCTGCTTCCAACGAATACTGATGTGATCTCCGGGCATGAATAGCCTTTCGTATCGCCAAACATTCCCTTCGTGCGACGGAGTAGGAGCGGCATCAACTTCCAGCGTTTCCGGGTACTCAATTGTGATGGTCACGCCTATCGTCGGATAGCCGAAATGCTGAGCGTAGTAAAAAGACAGTGGGTAACTTACTGCGCATTTGCCGTCGAACCTGTAGCTTATCCCCTTGGATGCAGGCTGAATCTCCACAGGATCCGCGAACCCTTGAAGAACCCAAGGTTCATCTTCCTTAGTTTGTAACGTGGGCCGCCATGCATAATTCTTTTCTGAAGACACAAGGGTTACAGAATCAAGACGGGGGTTCTCGGCCTGCTCGAAATCAATTTTGTACTGGAACTCAATTGCTTCTTCGGTGGGATTAACCAGCTCGAAGTCAAACTCCATCTCAATCTGCATGAAATCGGCTTGGGGAACGAGCTTATACCGCCCGTTGAAATTCTTGCGGAACAGCTTCGTATCAAAAACCAGTCTCTTGAGGCGCTCCTTTAACTGTGGTTGCTGGTCGAATCCTAGGAGATATTCAAAAATGTCTCTGGCCGCCTCCTTTAGCAGCCTAGCTTTCAAGAACGGATCTACGAGAAGCATGAGGAGAGCCGCGATAACGGCGGCCTCCCCGATGGAGTACCGGAAATACCCGGGGGGAAATTCCCAAACGAGCCATATCCCGATGGCGCCCAAGACTAGCGAAATGTATTTGACAGGCGTTCGTTCAATAAGCTTTTCCCACCATGTTTCCAATGAAAAAGCACCGGGAGTTTGGGACATAGACTGGACCTTCCGCTGAATTTCCGTTCCCCAACAGAATGAGTTCTAAAGATTCTGCCATCTCTTGCGCTCATCGAAGAAACCATTTTTTGCGGCGGCTGTAAGTCGGCTCGGGAGGTCATGAACCAAGAAGAAGAATTCCGAGCAAAGATCCGGTCGCGGGCAAACGGATACGGAATTTCGAGCTGGGAACTCGCCAGATGCAAATGGGTAGTCCCGGGGAAACAGAATCGTCAAATATTGTAACACTGCCTTACTGGTGCAAACGGTGAGTTTACCTGCGTCGTTCGAAACGAACGGGCTCCGAGACTCTTGCTAATTCACTGTTACTGCGACCGTCGTGGAATCGCTGAGGTTGCCGGACGTTCCTGTAATCGTCAGTGTGTAAATTCCGGCGGGAGTTCCTAGGGGTTTTACCGTGAGCGAAGCCGTCATGCTGGCGCCGCCATAGGAAGCAGAGATCGTGACTGCAGTCGAAGCGCTCACCGCGCTGGTATTCACTGGGAACGTCGCACTTGTGGCTCCGCCAGTGACAGCCACGCTCGACGGGACGGTCACCGACGCGCTGTTGCTCGAGAGGTTCACTGTAGCCCCGCCGCTCGGCGCCGCTCCGCTGAGAGTTACCGTCCCGGTCGTGGAAGAGCCACCGTTTACACTGCTTGGGCTAAGCGTCACAGAAGACAGCATTGGCGACACCGGTCCCATCACAGAGCCGTAGCCGCCGCAAGCGTGGCCGTAGAGTGCGACAACAAGCACCGCGGTTGCTACAGCAAGATTGCGTTTGCGACGCGAAGCGTTGTTGAGGGTCCCAAATACCAAGGCCATCGCCAGCCACGCGATTCCCACCGCCAGCGCTACAGGTAGATCGTTTCGAGGCCCGGAACGCGGAGAAACCAGAGGCCGCGCCACCGACCGCGGCGTCGTCGTTAATGTAACTGTTGCAGTCGCCGTGCTCGACCCGTCTAACGTCACCGTCGGCGGGGTGACCGTGCAAGTGGCTGCCGCTGGGGCGCCGGTACAGCTCCAGGTTATCGTTTGATTGAATCCGTTCGCTGGTGCAGCAGACACCGTGTAATTTGCCGTTCCTCCCGCTGCTATGGCCTGGGTGGCCGGCAGCGCAGAAACGCTGTAGCCCGGTGAACCGCTCGCGCCGGACACAGACTGGAGTGCAGGAACCAGATCGAACCGCCCATTGCCCATGCCCGGGTCGGAGAGCGGTGCGGCATGTGCTATCGCAGCGGCCGCCTCTGGCTGATTCATGGTCGTCTTTAGTCCGCGCAGCAGGGCTCCTCCGCCCGAAACAAATGGCGCGCTGAACGAAGTTCCCCATCCCGCCGCGTACGAGTTGTAGGGATAGGTGCTCACAATGGCTTCCCCCGGGGCCGCCACCCACACGATCGCGTTCCCAAAATTCGAGAACGAGGATCGCGTGCTTTCGGTGGCAGTTGTTGAGCCCACCGATGCGACGCCCACCACGACGCTTTGCAGCGCGGCGGGATAAACCGTCTCTTGCATCCCGTCGTTTCCCGCCGATGACGCACAAATGATGCCCAACCCGCTCGCGTAATTGAGCGCATTCTGCAATTCTGTCGAGGCGGTCTTGAAATCAAAGCTCATGTTGATTACGTTGGCGTTGTACTTCTGCACCGCGTCATAAATCGCGCGCAATATGTCGGAGAGAGCGCCCGTCCCATCCGACTTGAACGCCTTCAGGGGCAACAGTTTGGCTGTGGGGGCCACCAGGTGGATGATGCCCATCACCATCGTCCCGTGGCCGAATGCCGCATATTGCGGATTGCCGTCAAGAACAGCTGCCGTCGACTGATCCAAAACCGCCGCAGTGGACTGATTCACTTGTGCCGGTGCGGGGCAAGTGGCAGAGCTGCATGGGGGAGGTGGGCAGGAACTAAAAGGGCAAGGCGCGACGTCGCTTAATTCTGAACCATTCGGCTGGCCTCGCGTGTAGTCGTAGCCCGGCAAAAGAACACCTTGTAGTGCCGGATGCGTGAGATCCACTCCCGTGTCAATGTCCGCAACAATTCCTGTCCCGGTCACGTTGAAGGTGCTTTGCGCGTTCTGGACCTCTACGATCGTCGCCGCCTCCTGATTCGCATAGCTGTTCCACACCATCGTTGTTGAATTTGCCGGGTAGGGCACAAGCGTCCTGTCCTGCAGCAGCGTGGCGGGAATTGGCGAGGGAACCAGCAGCGGACCAACCAAGCTGATCACCTGATCCACCTCAGCTTCCACGAATCCCGGCAACGGTGAGAGGAGCCCGAGCAAACTCTGAACGGGAAGGGGCGTGCTCACAAGGAAGACTTGGCTCAGCGTGCCGTCGAGCCCCTCGACCACGGTGCAGGTGGTGGGTAGAGCGCAGAGCGCCTGAAGCGCCTGCAGATTCGAGGTGCGCACGATAACTCCGGTGTCCGCCTTTGCCGGCGCGGCCCACATAAGGGCGATGAGTGCACCTGCCCACCCCATTCTGCGTTTCATCACGAGGTCTCCTCCCCATCAAATGTCCGGCGTCCCACCAGGAAGCGGGGGATTGCGTCGAGACTTGGTTTTAAAGGAATCCTGTTCGTTCTCCAGAACACAATTAACCTTTGCCCATCAACGACTTGCGGACGGACGGCATGGGCCCCTTCGGTCCTAGAGGACGTCGCCAGACCCAGGCAGCCTGGCCCCTCAATCCAGTTCTTCCCCGATAATTAGGAGCGGGGATAGGAGCGTAAAAATAGCAGGTGAACACCCCATTCCGGAGGGGGCAATACCAGGTGTTCAAGGTATAAAAAGAAACCGGATTTTCCTGCTTTCCGTCGGACACGGTCGGCGTGTATGGAATGCTGCCAGAGCCAGAGGGCGCTCCACCTCAGTTCATCTACAAACACTAACGGAGCTGCGAATGCGTGGTAATTCGCTGCTCGGCGTTTTTCGATCGGCGAACGATCCAGTGCGCCCGGGGCATGCAGAATGTCCGGATGCAGGCTCGGGATCGCTGTACGGGAGCGGCAGGCACGCCCGTCATATTGGGCGTACCAGTCCTTGCTCGGTCGCGCGCGTGTTGCGCACCAGCAAAAGCACGAGAATCATTCCGACAAACGGAACCACCCCGGCGACCAGCACGACCACATCGAACGAATGCCCTGGCAGGGCTCGGCTGGCGTCAGAAAAATAGCCAATCAGCTCAAACGCGATGATGGTTCCAATCCCCGCCCCTGCTCCGCTCAGTCCGAACACCGAAGCGACCGCACCGCCGGTGAAGAGGTCGGACGGCAGCACGTTCGCAATCGTGGAAAAGGCCGCATAACAAAAAGTCGCCACTCCGAACAACGCCGCAATCGCCGCCAGATTCGCCGTAAAAATCGTGGGGATCAGCAGCATCACCCCGATTCCTCCGAAGACCACCAGCGCTTTCCGCGCTGCGCCGAGCGGCCAGCCGCGTTTGATCAAGTATCCTGAGGCCGCTCCTCCAAAGAAATTGCCCAGGTCCGCCCCAAGGAAGGGAATCCACACGGCGATTAAGCCGGTCTTCAGCGAAATTCCCTTGGCTACCAAGTAGAGTGGAAACCAATCAGTGATAAAAAACCACACGGGATCCGTCAAGGCTTTCGCCACAATCGCTCCCCAAGTCTGCGGCAATTTCAGTAGGGTGCTCCATTGCGAGTCGCGCTCGGCCGAGACCATGAGTCCAGACGTCTCGGCCAGAATCATCTCCCGCTCGGCAGGACGAATGCGGGGATGTTCGGCGGGCACGTAGTACATTCGGCGCCAAACGAACAGCCAAACAAAACCCAGCAATCCCGGAATCACAAACGCGGGTCTCCATCCCCAACGAAAATAGATGGGCAAAATCAGGAACGGTGCAATAGCGCCGCCTATGGACGACCCGCTATCAAATAGAGCCGCGGCCAGACCCCGTTCGCGCTTTGGAAACCATTCGGAAACTGCCTTGGCCGCCCCGGGCCAATTCGCGGACTCGCCGGCCCCCAGGAGAAAGCGAAACGCCGCAAAGCTGTAAAACCCTCTTGCTAGCGACGTGGCCACGGACACGACGGAATACCAAAAGACAGAGAGGCTCAGGCCGCGCCGCGTGCCCACGCGATCCACCAGCCTTCCGCAGACAGCCTGGCCGATTGAATAAGCAATCCGAAAGCTGATCAGCAAATTCGCATAGTCGCTGTTCGTCCAGTGATAGCTCTGCTTGAGGAACGGCGCGAGCAGCGCCAAGGTTTGCCTGTCGATGTAATTGATCACCGTCGAAGCGAACAGCAATCCCCCAATCCACCACCTCAGATGGGGAATCGGCCGGTCTCCGGATGGTGCGGATGGTAACGTCGTAGACATATCGCCTGGCAGTTGGCTGAAATCGACTTGCTTGGCTCCCGAACCCAGTCACCGGTTTTGGAGAACGGGCGTAAAGGATCTGCTTTTCTGAAACTCCCAGAAGGCAGTAAGTCATCCTTCGTCTTGTTCCGCGAAATGACCCTGCTGTAGGGGCGCGCTTCAGCGCGTCCCCAGCCATGCCGCGAATCGGAGGGACAGCACACTACAGCGTCTTCTCCAGGAAGGCCGAACTCAATAATGCGGCCGAATCTCTGTCGAGATAGACGGTGGCATTCGGATGCGTACGCAGGATCGACGCCGGCGCCATCGGGCTAATTTCGCCCTCAAAGCACGATTTCACGGCTCGCGCTTTCCGCGCCTCCGGCACGACCACAAGGATTTGCTTCACGCGCAAAAGTTGACGGATGGACATGGAGATCGCGCGTGCGGGAACGTCTGCCAACTTCGCGAACCATCCTTCGTTCACTTGCTGCTGCCGGCAAGCCGCATCCAGATCGACCACCAGATATGGCTCCTCGGTTTGAAAATCTGCCGGAGGGTCGTTGAACGCCAGGTGCCCATTCTCACCGATCCCTGCAAAAGCGATGTCTACCGGCTTGGAACGCAGCTCGTTCCCGACTTTCTTTGCTACCGCGTGTGGATTCCCCTCGCCATCCAGAAAGTGATATTGCGTGATGCCGGTCTTTCGAATGAGCCGTTCGAGCAAGTACTTGCGAAAACTGGCCGGATGCGTGATGGGCAGCCCAACGTATTCATCGAGGTGAAAAAGCTCGACCCTGCTCCAATCCATGTTCGGCGCAGTGGTCAGAGCTTCCAGGAATTCCATTTGGGAAGTGCCTGTAGCGGCGACGATGCGCGCTAGACCTTGGTCGCGGAGCACAGCGCGGAGACAGTCTGCGGCATGTGCGGCGGCTGCCTGGCTCAATGCATGTTTATTTTCAAGGATCTTAATCTGCAATTTTGGCGGCCTTTTTCTTTCTTTTTCGCCGGAACCTGGACTTTCCGGAAAAACCGCAGCCTACACCAGGAAGGGGCGGATTTCCAAAGGAATCGCTGAAAAAAAACAAAAGGACGGAACCGCTTCGCGCCATTGCGCTATCAGTTCCGTCCTTCGACCTGGAGTGGATCCGGATTCTGCTCCGGCCGAGCTCCGGTCCTCCATTTTCTTGCTGCGGCTCGCTGCTATTCTGCCCCGCTTGAGCTCTTCGCCTGCCGTCTGCCAAATTCAGCCGCGAGCGGTCAGAACGGGGCACCGCGCCTTGGTGACCACACTGTAAGCGATGGTAGCCGGAACATGCCCCGCCAGGCTCCTTCTCGGCTTCGCCCCCATCACAATCAGGTCGGCGTTCGTTTCGCGGGCCATGGTGATAATCTCTTCCACCGCTTCGCCAAACGTCGCGCGGAACACCGGCTTGCACCAATTTTCCGCGCCTTCCGGCACCAACCGCTCTAGGTTTTGCACGTTAAATTCTCTCTGCCTGCGCACGCTCTCCTCCGTAAACGCCGTGGCTTCCTGAATCACGTGCAGCACGGTGAGCCTTGCTCCGTGCTCCTGCGCCAGCGAGAAAGCATACGCCGCCGCTTTCTCCGCGCCATGCCCAAAGTCCGTGGCAAAGAGAATGTTTTTCAGCTCCACTTCGCGTGGCGGCCCATCTTTGACGCGCGGTCCCACGGTCAGCACGGCGCAATCCGCCTGACGGAAAATTTCCTCCGCCACCGAGCCGATCAGCACCTTCTGCACCTTGCCCCGGCCATGCGTCGCCGTCACCACCAAATCGATTTCATGCTTCTCGATCAGCTTCGCGATCACCGCCCAAACATTTCCTTCTTCTAAGAGGACTTCGTGAGGAACGCCCCGGAGCTTTCCCGAAACGAGAATGTCCGCGATCCCCTGCTCCGCTGCCTGGCGAACCTTCTCGTAAGTCGCTTCGGCCAGCGCCGGCTCGGCATACAGGAACGGATCCGGCGCCAGCACATGCGTCAGATAGATCCGCGCGTCATAGCGCCGCGCCAATGCCAGCGCATAGTCCAACGCGCGATCCGATTCGGGCGAAAAATCTGTGGTTGCCAGAATCTTCGTGAGCGCAACTTTCCTGGAAATCTCGTGGATTGTCTTCCGCTCCAGCACCTGTGCCATAAATACCTCCTCGCTTCGATGCCCCTAGGCTTTACGCCCTCCCATCGCTCTCTTCCTCTGTCCATGTGATGAGGGTGCACGCAGCGTTCCACAGTCAAACCTGCGCATCGCATAGCAAACAAAGAACATGCGGAAGGTTTGCTTTGAGCAGGAGCCACGTTGCGCGCATTGGCACAATGACTTGCGCGAGAAAACCAACAAAATCGCGCCAAAAGACAGGGTGACCGTCAGGATTCGGCCAAAACAAGAGGCAGCGGCGGGCACTGGTGGAGGCCCGTTGTACGGGCCATCGCCCCGTCGCATCCGAACCTCGACGCTCCTTAGCGATCCGTGCTCTGCCGCTGCCTGACTCGATCGGCTAGCCGGCAACTGGGGGTTTTGACCGGCTATTCCGTGGGCGTCTTTTTCTGTACCGTATCCTTTCGAGCTATTCACCGCCTGCCCGCCGTCACAGTGAGGACGCCCACAGGTCAGAAGGTTGACAATCGCTCCATTGCCCACCTTCTGAGCAATGTGACAACTTGCATCTGCTGTTCCAAATTCTTACCCGATCCAATAACCTCTATCCTCCATATGAGAAACAACTTACACGCGTCCTTCATCCTGGAGGCGACAGCGTGTTTTTTCAAATGGGGCTTTTCACTCGGAACGGGCGTCTTCTCACCAGTTGGCCGCGAGCCACTCCGTTCGCACGACACAAAGCCGCGCGGCGCAGCGTGCTGCGCCGTACAAAAGAAAAAACGATTTGCCGATCATAAAGGCCCGTAGTTCTGAGATGATGACGCAAGCGCAACCTCAAGCAGCTAAACAAGAAAGGAACAGGATAATGAATCTCACACCCTTCCTGCTATTTGACGGGAATTGTGCCGAAGCCATGGAGTTTTACCGATCTTGTTTAGGTGGCGAATTGACCACCACGAAAGTCGCTGATACGCCTATGAGGCACCAAATGCCGCCCGAGCAGCATCACAAAGTGGCTCACGCCCGCCTGAAAAGTGGTGTCATTGAGTTTTCGGCCACAGACTGGCTCCATCCCACGCGAAGGCCGAAACAGGGTAACACCGTCGCGATGTATATTAACGGGGGCGAGTACAAAGAGCTGAGAGCCGTCTTCGACAGACTCGCAGCGGGAGCGGACAAAGAGCTGCTTGACGATTTGCGAGATATGCCGTTTGGAAGCTACGGGCATCTTGCCGATAAATATGGCGTTCATTGGTTCTTCCAGGGCGAGAAAAAGGAATCGTAATCAGGGCCACGAACATGGTGGAACGCAAAGGGCGGGGCTGTCGGGCCGACGCAGCCTATTATAATGCAAGGACTCCGGCGCCAGAATCAACGTGTGGCCCGTGGAAGTCGCAACCGTTCATCCGGGCACGATAGGAATCGCCAAGAATTGGTTCTCAAACTCGCTCGGCCGATGCGGCGTGGCTGCCGCAGGGGACAACCTGGTCTTTTGCTGCGCCAAAAGGACGGTCGTGACTCCCGGACAAAGTGCAATGGGCAGTCTGATCGCGCTCACACCTCAAGGCAGGACGAACGACTGCATTTCGTTAGCTTCTTTCACGAGCGAGTGGTGGAAGGCTGCTGTTCTTGTTCTCCGTGGGCCAAGCCAAACTTTTTCATCTTGTAGCGCAGGGCGTCGCGGCTGATGTCCAACAACTTCGCCGCTTTGATTTGGTTCCCGTGCGATTGCTGCAGCGCGAGTTCGACCAAGGCATGCTCGATGTCTTCCAGCGAGGTTCCACCGTCCGGGATGGAAAGAGGCGGCAAGCGCCGCTTCGATCCGCCCTCCACGGAATCTATCGTTCCAGTTCCCGACGAACTCGCTTCCATCGCCGTCGGCGCGCTCCCAGCCGTTCCGCTGCGCCCGCTGGCCACGGCAAACGGCAAATCGTCCGGCTTCAGCAGCGTGCCATCCTCGAGAAGCATCGCGCGCTCCAGCGCATTCTTCAGCTCGCGCACATTTCCCGGCCAGCTGTAATTCAACAGCAGCCGCCGCGTCTCCTCGTTCAGCCCTTGCACATTCTTGCGAAACTTCCGGTTGTAATGCTCCACGAAGAAATCGACGAGCGCAGGCAGGTCTTCTTTTCGCTCGCGCAAAGGCGGAAGAAAAATCGAAATAATGGCCAGCCGGTAATACAAATCCTGACGAAAATGGCCTTCACGCACGGCGCGCTCGAGATCGCGGTTGGATGCGGCGATCACGCGAACATCCACTTGAATATCGCGCACGCCGCCGACGCGCCGGAGGACCTGGTCCTCCAAAACGCGCAAAAGCTTTGCTTGAAGCAGCGGGGAGAGTTCGCCAATTTCATCCAGAAACAGCGTTCCACCGTCAGCCACTTCGAACAGGCCTTTCTTCATCGCCTTAGCGTCGGTGAACGCGCCGCGCTCATGGCCAAACAGCTCCGCCTCCATCAGCGTTTCCGGAATCGCGGAGCAATTGATGGCCACAAACGGCTTGTCTTTGCGCGCGCTTTGATAATGAATCGCCTTGGCCACCAGGTCCTTGCCGGTTCCGCTTTCGCCCTGGATCAAAATTGTGCTAGCTTCGCTGGCCGCGACTTTTTGGACGAACTTCATCAGCTCGGTCATTTTTCGCGACACGCCAATCACGTCGTGATAGCCGGTGCGCCGGCGCACTTCTCCGCGCAGGGATTCCACTTCCGCGCGCAGCGCGCCCGCTTCCAGGGCGTTTTGCAGCGTTACGCCAAGCTCTTCGTAATTGATGGGCTTGCTGACGAAGTCGTACGCGCCCAGACGCAGCGCCGCCTTCACGTCTTCCAGTTGTGGATCGGCGGTCATCATGATCACGCTGCGTGTGTCGCCGTTGTGCTTCAGTTTTTCCAGAACCTCGATGCCGCTCTGGCCGGGGAGGTGGACATCCAGCAAAATCGCGTCGGGCGACTCGTTCTGCATCATACGCAGCGCTTCCTCTCCGTCGACGGCTTCCACGCTCTGGTAGCCGTATTCTGCGCATTTCTTCGCGAGCGCCCAGCGCACCAGCTTTTCGTCGTCCACGATCAAGACTTTCTTTTGCGCCATGATTCCTACTTTATCACTCCCGCCAACAGCCTGCGCGGAAACTGTTCTGCTCCCGCGCCGTTTGTATCTTGCAGTTGGTCCTTAGCTTTTTCCTTCGTCCCTCCACTGCCGACTTTTGACCTCTTCCGCCGCCCGCGCCATTGGCAGCCACACCTCAAACTGCGCGCCTTGCCCCGGCTCGCTGGTCACTTCGATTTTTCCCTTGTGTGACTCCACGATGCCTTTCGCCAACGGAAGCCCCAATCCGGTTCCTTCTTTCCGTGTCGTGAAAAAGGGCTTGAAAATTTTTGACAGAGACTCTCGCGCAATCCCCTTCCCGGTATCCCGGATTCGTATCACTGCGAATTCGCCTTCCTGCTGCAAAGCGAGATCAATCTTTCCCTGTTTCTGGATCGCCTGTATGCCGTTGAGGAGCAAATTCAATACGACTTGCTGAATTTGAACCGGATCGTGCAAGATTCTCGGCAACTTCTTCTCCGCCGTCAGGTTAATCTCGATGGGCTTGGTGCGCACTTGCTGGCGCGCCAGAAACACGGCTTGTTCGACGGTGGCATTGAGATCCGCGGGATGAAACTCCGGCGGGCGCGGCCGCGCATACGCCAGCAGATCGTTTAAAATCGCTTGAATGTGTTGAATCTCGCTTTGGACTTCGGGCAGAACCGCACGACTGGAGCTTTCCTTGGGCAGCTCCCGCCCCATTACTTCGACGACTCCGGCAATTCCGGCGAGGGGATTGCGAATTTCGTGGGCCAGCCCGGCCGCGAGCTCTCCGATCGTGGCTAAGTGCTCCGCGCGGGCCATTTCGAATTGATGCAACCGCTCGATTTCGGCGCGATTCTCCGCGAGTTGCTGAATCATTTCATTGAACTGGCGGCCCAGTTGCCCGACGTCATCGTTGCGTTTCGAGAATTCGACTCTCGCATTCAGATCGCCTTCACGCACTCGCCGGATAATTTTCTTTAATTCATTCAACGGCCGCTCGATCAACACAAATAAGACCGACAAAGTTACGAAACAAATCGCTACGGCACCGGCAGCCGCAATGATGACGATCCAGTGCCCACTAGGAATATCGAGCGCGACCACGATGGCCTGAAACGCGATCAAGCCCAGCAGCAACACTCCGATCAGCGGGGTGATGGCCTTCCATTGCCAGCGCAACAACCTGCCTTTGTGGACCGGTTGGGTTCCTTGCACGACGGTATCCTAGTCCAGTTTCGCCGCTGCCCAAAGAGGCTTTGCCTAGAGGGGCGCGAACACCGACTTGCAGCTTAGGCGGCGCTATACAGGTGAGCGAACAGCGTTGGGTTGGGGATGGATGGACGACGACGTTAAGGGGCGCTTCGCTAGTTTCAACTCTGCTTTAGTAGGAGCCGCAAATGCTTAACGGCGCGCTGGGCGTCTTCGCGGAAGTGGGACCCCTCCAGCCGGAAAGACCGCGCCCCTTCGCGGAGCCAACCACCGAGGGGATGAAGCAAGACCCACCGGCCAGCCGAAGCAAGTCCGGCGGACTTGGTGACCATGGGCGCCAGCCACAGAACCACTGCTTGAAACACCGGCAGGGTGCGCTGCGCCTGCCTCACGGTCCGCGTGGCAAGGTACACGACCGCCCTTGCGTAGAGCATCCACACCACAACGACTAAGCCCGCCAGCAGCCACAGAACCAGGAACACTATGGCAAACAGAAGAAAGGCAAAAAACAGTTCTTGGAAATAGAAAGATCGCGAAGCGAGGACGGTGACCAGGAGCCCGCACGCCGCTACCAGCGCAGGTCTCTTAGCCTGTGGCGACATTGTCCATTGTCCCTCCGCCACTCCGTATTCTTTAGATGCACTGAGCGTGCTTGCGGTGGCGTGCCCGGCGTTTCACTCCGAATTTTCAAGAATCTACCTTAGAAACCAACGCAGTAGCCGCTTGCCATCGAGCACCAAGGCCTCATTATTCTGTTCGCTGCTGACGCTCATCCTTTAGAATCGTCCCTGATTTGGAGTGTGGTAGCCGGTCTGCGGCTGGCAATGAAGAATTTGGCGACAATCCGATGATCAGGCTAGTTCGAAAGTTGGCGTTAGCGGGACTTTTTTCCCTAAGCCTCGTTGCTCTCGCCATGCTCTTCGCTTTTGGGCCGGAAAGCGGGGTTTCCCCAGTTCCTGTCGGAACCGAGAAAAATTACCTGGGTTTCGACCGCAACATTTATCCCGGCGACGAGGCCTTGCCCATCTTCCGCAAAACGTTTGCCTTCTCGAGCTACTGGCTTACTCCACCGCCGGGCGAAAAAACCAACACCTGGAGCAGAAAGCGCGGACTTCTTCGCTCACTCGGTTTCGGTTTTTTGCTGCTCTGTCGCGGCCCCGACAGCAGTGAACTCAAGACGGAGGCTTCCGCTAAAGCAAGGGGCGCCCACGAGGGACAAGATGCCGCAGGCTCAGCGAAAGCAGAGGGCTTCTCCGCAGGGACAATCATTTTCTTAGATATTGAAGAAGGCGGGAGACTGCCGGATATGTACCATGCCTATCTCGCGGCGTGGACCGAGGCGCTCAGTCATGCGGGATATAGAGCCGGGGTCTATTGTTCAGGCATGCCGGTCAGGGAAGAGCCCGGCGTCAGCATTACCACGGCGGACGATATTCGGAATCATGCTGCAACACGCGGCATCTCCGTCTGGGCCTATAATGACGCCTGTCCCCCTTCTCCCGGATGCACTTTTCCCCACGAACCGCCGCCTCCCGCAAGAAGCAGATTTCCTTACGCCGCGGTCTGGCAATTCGCTCAGTCTCCCCGGCGCAAAGAATTTACCGCTCGTTGCGCGCGGACCTATTCTCGCGACGGAAATTGTTATGCGCCCGGGGACACGGCTCACTCTTGGTTTCTGGACGTAGACTCCGCCACTTCGCCTGATCCGTCGGGAGGAGCAAAATGAACTTCGCGCGCCGGAGTTGGCTCTGACGAAACAAGAAAGGGGACATGCTGAAGCGCACCCTTACACCGACGAAGAGAAGGGCCACTTGCGCGGCCCTCATTCGTAAGGCAAATTGTGCCGGGCCCGACTTAGGTAAAAGCGGCAGCCAGGCTGCTGCACTCCGGGAAGTGCCTTTGTTTAGATTTGGCCTAACCCACCATCGACGTTGATTTCTTCGCCGGTGATATACGACGCGTCCTGCGAGGCCAGGAAGGCGACCACGCCCGCGACTTCCTCCGGCTGTCCAAAGCGTTTCATCGGCACCTTTCCAACAATGCCCTTGGCAAATTCATCCAACGATTCCTTGGGGAGACCGGTTCGCCCGAAGATGGGCGTCGCGATCGGCCCTGGCGCCACGGCGTTCACGCGGATCCCTCGCCCGACGAGTTCCGCCGCAGCGGTTCTGGCCAGCGAACGCAAAGCCGCTTTCGTTGCGGCATACGCGCTTGCCCCCGCAGTGCCCTTTTGGTCGGCAACGCTGGTATTCAGAATGATCGATGCGCCGTCGTTCAGGAACGGAATTGCTTTCTGCACGGTGAAATATGCGCCTTTGATGTTAGTGTCGAACTGCTCGTCGAAAAGGGTTTCGGGCGTCTCCGCAAGTGGAGCGAATTTTGCGATTCCCGCGTTCACGAACAAAACATCAATTTTCCCAAGCTTCTTGGAAACTTCGGAATACAGCTTGTCCACTCCGGAGGTCTCGGACACGTCGGCCTGAACCGCCACGACGCCGTTGCTAATGGTCTTCACGGCTTCGTCGAGGGTTTTCTTGTTGCGCCCCGAAATAGCGACGCGCGCGCCCTCTTCTTGCAGGCGTTTTGCCGTAGCCAGCCCGATGCCGCTGTTGCCGCCGGTCACTACCGCGACTTTCCCTTCGAGTCTTTTGCTGCTGCTCATGTTTGGTCTCCCTTGTTGTATGGGGTTTGCTCGAAAGCCCTCTATCCGGCGAACGCATCCGCGCGGCCTTCGGGATTTCGATATTTAGATGACTGTCGAAGTCTGCGGTTACAGCATTCTTGGCCCATGGGAAGCCCGGGGCAT
>Ga0066671_10000170_pt1 | contig 19421 bp, 19 predicted proteins | sample GraSoiAngelo_120_FD_62294 | JGI IMG/M metagenome (GOLD analysis project Ga0066671, IMG submission 62294) | Grasslands soil microbial communities from the Angelo Coastal Reserve, California, USA - 14_0919_09_20cm | ecosystem: Environmental > Terrestrial > Soil > Grasslands | place: USA...
GAAGCCGATCATCGAAGCCGCCGGCACGATGACGGCGGCCGCGGCCACGTAGGCAAGCACGATTACCGAGCCTGAGAGCAGCACTTAAGGCATATCGCGCCCAGACCGCAAAGGTTGCGGCCTCGAGCCGACGAGCCATGCCCAAACCGGAAACGCCGCTGTGACGGCGAATTGCCTAGGAGGTGCTGGGCCGGGTTCGAGCGCTCGGCCGGGGGATCGGAATCGTCTTGTCGTCCGCCTCCAGGGTGCCGTCGTGGCCGCCACCGCTGGTGTCGACCGCGGCGCCAGCCCGCGCCGTCTCGGGGACCGCCGCCGGGTACTCGATCCGGGCATGGTAGATGCTCACCACCATGTTCGACATTGCCTCTTCGACCAGCAGCAGGTCGCGGAACGAGAGATCGCACTCATCCAGCTGGCCATCACGCGCAAAGCCCTGGATCATTCGATGGACGTGGTCCTTGATGCCTTCGGTGCTGCGGTCCTTCAGGGTCCGGGCCGACGCCTCGACGGTGTCGGCGATCATCACGATCGCCCCCTCCTTGGTGCGAGGCTTGGGGCCGGGATAACGGAAGTCATCCTCGCGAACCTCGAGGCCTTGCTCGAGCGCCTGCCGGTAGAAGTAGCGCTTGACCGTGGTCCCCTGGTGCTGCTGAACGATCTCGCAAATGACAGTGGGAAAGTGGTACTGACGGAGCAGCTCGACGCCTTCGGTGACATGGGCGTTCAGGATGTCCGAGCTCGTCGTCGGTGACAGATTCTCATGGATATTGCCGATGTCCGCCTGGTTCTCGACAAAGAAGTGGGGGCGGCGAATCTTGCCGATGTCGTGGAAATAGCAGCCGACCCGGGCCAGCACAGGGTTAGCCCCCACCGCTTCGGCCGCCGCCTCGGCGAGATTGGCCGCCACGATCGAATGGTTGTACGTTCCTGGCGCGCTGACCATCAATCGCTTCAGCAGCGGATTGTTGGGCGTCGTCAGCTCCAGCAGCCGGATCGGGGTGATCACCTGGGTGATCTCGCCGAGGAACGTCAGGGCACCGGCGGCGATCAGCGCTGAGACCAGGCCGTTGCCAAGCGCGAGGGCGCCGATGCTGAGCGTTTCATCAAGCGATTGATGGCGCTCGATCAACGACAGTGAGACGAGCGTGACGAACTGCGCCCCGGCGACCAGGATGCCCGCCGTCACCCACTGGCCGAGGCGTTCCAGCCGGTGGACGTAAATCGCGCCGATCGCCCCTCCCAGGAATCCCACCAGGGTGAGATCGAGGATGTTGTCGGCGATGATGCCGGTGAGCAGGCCAACCGCGAGGGCAACGATGATGCCGAGGCCGGTATCCATCAGCGCCGCCACCAGCAAGGGGACGGCCGCCATCGGCACGATGTACTGCGCGTTGGGATTGATCGGCACGACGAGCTTGGCGACCAGGAGCAAGATCAGCATCAGCCCGCCTAGCGTGGCAAGCTGGCGCGGGTCGCGCAGGATCGCCGGCCGGAACTGCATCAGGTAGCCGAGCGCGACCGCAAACAGCATGATGACCAGCATCGATACCGCCAGCACTCGGGCCCAATCGGTCTTGGGTGCGAGCAGGCCAACGGCCTGGGCCTCCTCAACCTGAAACGGCGTGATCAGATCGCCGTAACGGATGATGGTCTGCCCCTGCGCCACGGTTACGAAAACGGGCGTCACGGCGTCGCTCGCTTGCTGGCGCTTTTGCGCGGTTTCCGGTGGCAGGAAATTGACCTTCAGGTGGGCCGTGACCAGCGTGGCGACCACCGACGCCCCCGTGGGATCGAGATGCAGCGCGCCGGCTCGCGTCTTCGCCGTATCCTGGGCGCTCTTGAAGGTATCTGGCTTGATCCCATTGCTCTCCAGTTGTTGCAGGATGTCACCGGCGCTCTTGAAGACGGTGCCAACCGTCCCCTCGTCCGCCTGGAGCAGGTACTGACGTTGCGCATCGCTCAGCTGAGGCTCGAGGAGGCTGAGCTGCGCCGAGCGGTCGGGGCCAGGCGTTGATGCCTGGCGCAAATCATGGACCTTGGTCGCGAGCGTGTCGATCGCCTGGCGTTGCTGCGTCGCCACCGAGCCATCGAACTGATCTGGGACCTGGGCGGCCGCCGCCGCCCGCGCCTCATCGCGCTTGGTCTGACTCTCGTATCGGACCGAACGGGGCGCCACCACGTCCTGCGTCGACACGTCACCAGGCTTCAGGTTGAGGCGGTTGGGGAAGAAGTTCTGGGCCACGACGAGCGCGGTGGCGAGGGCGAGCACCAGCGTGATGACCGCCGAACGCACATACGGCGGCCAACGGTTGCCGGCGCCCAGGTGGCCCATTCGCAGATCGCGCGCGAACAGCCGGCCCCGTCGCCGCAGTCGCTCAATCGTCGAGGACCCGCGCAGTTTCATCTATGTACGCATCGAATCTCGCTTTTCAGCGAGGGACGATCACGTGGTACGAGCCCGCCGCTTGCGCGCCGCCGCGATTTTCTTCTTTCGCTTTACGCTTGGCTTTTCGTAGTGTTCCCGGCGGCGAACCTCGGAGAGGACGCCGTTCTGCTTGATCTTCTTATTGAAGCGGCGAAGGGCGCTCTCGAAGGTCTCGTTCTCGCGGACCTTGATCTCGGACAACTGCGTTGCACCCCCTCTGACCGGAGCCCATATTCGACGGAAGTATAGCCGCGGTCGAGTTTAAGCGTCAACACAAAAACGTCTCGGTCGCATCCCGGTCACAGCCAGCCTGGGGCGCAGATGGACCCCTCTTACGGCGCGTTCATCTAGCCAGAGGAGCCCATCCTCAAGGAGGTCAGTTTCGTAATGTTCACACTTCTGACGACCTGGATCACGCAGCGAATCATCACGGTCACCGCGGTGAGCGTGCTGACGGTCGCCGCTGTACCGACGACCCTCGTCATCGTTTCGCACGACGACCACAAGACGCCGACGATCGCTGTCATTCAGCCGGCTGACGACCACTCGAAGACGATCCTGATCAGCGCGGTGAAGAAGGCGGGCGACGACGTCATCGCCAAGCTCAACACCGCGGAATCGAGTTGCAGCACCCAGCTGACCCAGACGGTCAGCACCTCGAAGGTCGCGGCGAAGGTCCAGCCGGCGCTGGCCACCGCCAAAACGCAGCTCCATTCGAGCGTCGCGCCCATCGTCGCCGCCATCAAGAGCGACGAAGACCGCTTTGCCCACCTCACGTTCGTCACGCCGCAGGATGAGGAGAACGAGCTCCATGAGCTGAACCTCATCGAGGTCATTGCCCTCGGCGATGGCCCGACCGGTGGCACGGTGACGATAACCTGCCAGACCGTGACCGTCACCATCACGCAGACGATCCAGATCACGATCATTCAGCAAACGCCTCCCCCGGTCTGCACCACGAAAGAGGAACGCGACGACGACTAAGGCGCTTTAACGCGACAGGGGCGGTGGCTTTGGGCCTCCGCCCTTTTTTGCAGCCGTGTCAGGAGCTGGCCACCGCGATGATCCGCAGCGCGTCTGCGGTCGCCGGCGAACCATCCCAGTCACCGAACAGCCGGACCTGCGCGAAGCCGGCCGTGGCCAGCAAAGCCACAAGCTCCTGCCGCCCGTACAACCGGACGACGTGGACACTGGTTGCATCACCGCCGTTGCGATCGACGGTGCGTTCAACCGTCATGCGTCGTGATCCCCGGTCAAGCCATCGCCGTTCCATGACGGCGGCATCGCCAACGGTAAACCATTCCCGCTCTTGGAAATTTTTCATGACCCGTTCACCGTTGATCAGCTCGATCAGCAATCGTCCGCCCGGGTCCAGCATCGTCGCCGCCGCGGTCGCGACCCTGCGGTCGTCGGGCTCATCGGCGAAATAGCCAAAGCTGGTAAACAGGTTCAGGACCAGGTCGAAGCGCTCGCCGGCGAGCGGCTCCCGCATGTCACCCTCGAGGAAGCGGATGTCAACACCACGCGCCTCGGCCCTCTCCCTGGCCACCGCGAGCATGTAGCCGGACAGGTCGACGCCGGTGACCGAGTAGCCCCGGCGTGCCAGTTCAATCGAGTGGCGACCCTGACCGCACGGGAGATCAAGGACCCGCGCCGGCGGCCGCAGCCTCAGCAGGGCCTCGAGCTGGTCGATCTCCGTCGAAGTGCGTTCGGCGAGGTGATCATCGTAGAGGGCCAAATAGCCTGGGCCGAACCAGGTTCGCCACCATTCGGTCGGTGCCTGCATACCTCTATATATATGAGGGCTGGCGAGCGGAGGTCCGATCGCCGCTGGCGTTCCCCACTAGGATTGGAGCCGCTGCGGTCTCGTCACTAATTACTCATGAACGGAGGCCCTCACTGGAAACTGCCGACGTAGGAATCATCGGCGCCGGCATCCACGGCGTGAGCGCCGGCTACCACCTGGCCGCGATGGGCGTCAAAACCATCATCTTCGACCGATGGGCTCCGGCGGGTGGCCCAACCGGAAGGTCCAGTGCGATCTGCCGGGCCTTCTATACGAACCGCTTCATCGCGCAGGTCGCCCACGAGAGCCTCGAGATGTTCGGGGCATTCGACGAGATCTCAGGCGGGCGCGACGCCGGATTTCGCCGGACCGGCGACCTCTATGTCTTGGGTCCGGAGGAAGTCGCGCACGTGCAAACGACTGCGGCCATGCTGACGGAGATTGGAACCGCTGTGGAGCTGCTTTCACCCTCGGATCTAGGACGACGCCATCCCGAGATGAATCTCGATGGCATCGCGATCGCGGCCTTGGAGATCGATGCCGGCTATGCGGACCCGGTCGCGACGACGCAAGGACTCTTTCATCGGGCCGTCGAGCTCGGGCTAGGTCCGAGGCTGTACACCTCGGTGACGACCATCGAGCCCAGACCGGGAGGCGGCGCGTACCTCGTCACGTCGGGCTCCGACCGGACCGAATGCTCCCGGCTACTGATTGCCGCCGGACCGTGGACGAAACCGCTGGTCGAGCAGGTACACGTCGAGCTGCCCCTCACGGTCGAGCGCCATTTCGTCGCCACCCTGGGCTGGAACCAGGTACCCGCGCTGCCTTACGTGCTCGGCGATATCCCGGGCGGGTACTACATGAAACCGGAGGGGTCGGAGCTGTTCCTCGTCGGCCCCATGACCAGCGAACCGCAGGCCGATCCCGACGCCTTCAGCGTGTCGGTCACGGCCGATGAAGTCTCACGCATGGCATCCGCCATCACCGCGAGGATTCCCTCGCTGGCTCTCGCGGACGCACGTGGCGGCTGGGCGAGCCTCTACGACGTGAGCCCGGACTGGCAGCCCGTCATCGGCGAGGTTGCTCCGGGCATTTTCGTGGATGCCGGGACCAGCGGGCACGGGTTCAAGCTTGCCCCGGCACTCGGACGGCACGTTGCGGCGCTTGTCCTCGGGAAAGAGGTCGAAGGCATTCGTCAATTCGAACCCGGAAGGTTCGAGACTGATCGGCTGCTCGCGGCTGGGTTTGGATCCGCACGAATTATCGGCTGACCAACACTTGCGTTTCGTGCGGTTCAGCATTGCGGCTAAGCCCGCTGTGATGCTTGGCCTGGCAGTGATTGCCATGCGGCTCCCCAGCCTTTGGGAACCCCGCTGGTATTCCGACGAGGGCACGTTCACCACGGTGGCCTGGCTTCACACGCAGGGCGTCGCGCTCTACACCGGCGCGTTTGACACCAGCCCTCCGGGCATCTACTGGCTTTACGAGGTCCTGCTGCGGGCAGGGGCCGATCAGCACCATGCGGCGGTGCAGATCGCCCTTTTGATTGCCGTCGTCGCGGCCGCGCTCTGCGTGTACAGCCTCACGCGCAAATGGTTCGGCGCTTCGGTAGCCATCGCGGCGGCATTACTTTGCGCGGCCGGCCTATCGCTGCCGACCCTCGACGGCGACCTCCTCAATGTCGAGATTGCGGCCCTCCCATTGTTCCTTGGTGCCCTGGTCGCAGCCCTGCGCGAGGATGTTCGCTGGGCGGTTGTCGCCGGGGTGCTGACGGCCATCGCCCTGCTGATCCGCCCCAGCTATGCCCTCGACGGCCTGGCCGTCCTGTTCGTGCTTCTCAGCCGGCGTGACGCGCTCCGCACGCTCACGCTTGCGATCGCCGGGGGAGCCCTCGCGCTAGGCGCGGCTGCACTGGCGCTCGCTGTCGATCACTCGATGGCCGCCTACCTCGGTGAGGTATCACTGGTGCAGCGCGCCTACCTGTTCGCCGCGAATGGCGGCAGCCTTGTTCCGCTGATGGTTCGAGCGATCATCCTCGGTGGCCTTGCGACCGTCTGGTTCGTGCGCGCCCGAGGCCCCTGGCGCGTGCTCGCGGTCTGGCTGCCGGCAAGCATTGTCGGAGCGTCGCTGACCCCACGAGAACTCTCGCACTATGCCATGGAAGCCATCCCGCCGATGGCGATCACGATCGCCGCAGTGTGCGCGTCGGCGTTGCGCGTTAAGGCAATCCAAACCCGATCGCTGCGACCCGCAGCGTCGCTCGTTGCCGCGCCCCTCGCGCTGGCCGCGCTCGTCGGTGCGGCCGAGGCGGTCCTGATTCTTCCGGCGCAGGAAACGGCTTTGCTGCGGGCAACCTCCGCGCCACCGCCGTTCCTGCATAACTTCGCGTATGCGGACCTACCCGCCTATTACGGCCGCTGGCTGAGTTGGGTCATCCGGCATTCACTTACGACGCAGGACCTTTCTGGGTTCCCGGGCCCAATCCGCGAAGAGGCGGACGAAGCCCATATCCTCGAGCAGGGGCGAACGAATTCGCGCACGACCGTACTCGTGCTCGGCGATCGCGCCTGGGTCTACTTTCTCGGTCGGCTGCAACCCGCCAGCCGCTTTGTCGCGCTCAACTCGGCGTTCCGCCTGGATCCTAGGGGCCGTGCGGAAGTCGCTGCCACCCTTGATAACCGTCGTGCCGGCATCGTAGTCCTCGCCGACGCGCCGCCCGGCGATTGGCGGGAGCGGCTGCAGCAGAACGGTTACCGGTTGGTCGCGTCCAGTCCCTGGCCGACCTTCGCGGCACCCGAGTGAGGCAAGACCTTCAGGCCGGAACCTTCCGCTCGCGCTGCTGACGGAACAGCTCCGCAATCTCCTTGACGGTGGTCGCGTCCTCCGGTCGCTTGTCCGCGCTCCGGAACGAGACGATGCGGGGAAAACGCAGGGCGTACCCGGGCTGGTCGCCCACCATGCCTGCGGTGTGCCGCGGGCTTGGCGTGATCTCGTCGGCGAGGACTTCGACGACGACCTCCGGCTCCAGCCAGACATCCGGCTCCAGGATCGCGTCGACGCGTGCCGGCTTGTGATCGACCTGCAGCTTGTCGGCGCGCTCGTGAATCTCCCGCCACCCGGCATCCGACAAACCGGTGCCGAGTTTCGTGATCGTGCCGAACCGATCCTTCTCCGCGTCGTAGACGCCCGCCAGCAGCGCCCCCGCGCCAAACGCGGCACGCTTGCCTTTGCCGAAGTAGTAGCCAAGCAGAACCAGGTCGACCGTGTCGTTCAACTGGCCGCTGGTGTGCCGTTTCAGCTTGACCCAGTTGAAGTTCCGAGCGCCCGCCTGGTACGGCGAGTCGGGTCGCTTGACGACGACACCCTCCAGGCCGCGGCTGATGTTGTCGAGCAGGATCTTGGTCAAGACTTCGGCCGAATCGGTCTTGATGATGGGCGCCGGCAGCAGCACCGTCGATCCGGCAATCACCTCGTCGACCAGCGCCAGCCGCTGCTCGTAAGGCATCTCGGTCAGATCGCGGCCGTCGCGGTAGAGGATGTCAAAGACGAACGCGATCAGCGGCAGGTCCTGCGCTGCCTGCTCGATGCCGTGCTGCCGGCGCCGGCTCGCCGTCAGTTGAAACGGTAGGTATTCCTCCGATTCCTTGCTGTACGCGATCGCCTCGCCGTCGAGGATGAGCGTCTCATCCTTCAATGCGCCGGCAGCTCGGGTGAGCTCAGCAAACATCAGAGTGAAATCCTCGAGATTCCGCGAAAAGATGCGGACATCATCGCCGTTCTTGTGAATCTGGACGCGGATGCCGTCGTATTTCGGCTGGACAGCCACCAGCCCCAAGCGCTTGATGACCGCCTCCGGGTTGGGCAGCCGCTCGGCCAGCTGACTGCGGATCGGTCGGCCCACCGTCACCTTCAGCGCGGCCACCGCCTCCTCTCCGCCTTCCCAAAACGTCCTGGCGATCATGCCGAGGTCAGAGGTTCGGTTGTAGGCTGCCTCCAGCACTGGCCGCAGCTTGCGGTCGCCCCGCTTTGCAAACGACAGGGCGTCGAGGACCGTTGGCTCCCCGATACCGAGGCGCAAGCGACCGAGCGCCATGCGCACCAGGTGCTTTGCCGAGGCGGCATCTGCCTGTTTGAGCAGCCCCGCAAAATTCGAACGCTTTTTCTCTACCGAGCCTGCGCCCGCCGCGTAGGCAATCTCCGTCAGGCGGGCATGGACCTCGGTGAGCGAGATGTCCGTACCTGCCCCTGCGCCGGCAAGCTCGGCGGCCACCAGGCCGAGGTCTCCAACGCGGCTATAAAGCTTCGCGACTTCGTCCCTCGGTTTCCCGTATGCCTCGGCAAGCGCCGCCTCCACTAGCTTCTCGCCGAGCCCGATCTCGACCGGCTCGAAAAATGGAACCAGTCGACCCTGGATCAGATAACTCAGCGGTTGGATCTCCTCCGGCGAACCCTTGCTGTAGAGGTCAGAGAGGATCTTGACCAGCTCATTCCTGCTGCTGGTCGACTCCAGCCGGTCAAGGTAACTGCTCAGCTCGGTGAACGTCATGGCATCGCCTCGAGGCGATCGACGAAGGTCCGCTGCGCTGCAAGAAGCTTATGCCTGGCGGACTCCAGGTCAAACCAGCCAGCCCGATCAATCTCCGGAAATTGCTGCTTCCGGCCGGAGCGCGGCGGCCACTCGATCTCGAACGTGTTACTCCTCACCTGGCTGATGTCGACATCGGCATTGACCGCCCACGCATGAACGATCTTGCCGCCGGCCTGGCGGACGTCGCCAACTGGAGTCAGTGTTCCGGTCGGCGCGGGAACGCCGAGCTCTTCTTCGAATTCACGTCGCGCCACATCCATTCCAGCTTCACCTTCTGCAAGCTCGCCTTTCGGGATCGACCAACTGCCGTCGTCGCGCTTTTGCCAGTATGGTCCGCCGGGGTGGACCAGCAGCACCTGGCGACTCCCACCTCGCTCGCGGTATACGAGCAAGCCGGCGCTCTCGCGGCTCAGGTCAGACCGCTGATGACCCCGCTGCCATCGATGTCGATCCGTGTGTAGGCAGGTTCTTTGCCGAGACCGGGCATCAACTGGATGTCGCCGGCCAGCGCGACGACGAAGCCAGCGCCGGCCGACGGATAGACGTTGCGAACCGGCATCGTAAAGCCGCGGGGACGCCCCTTTAATGATGGGTCGTGCGACAGCGAGAGGTGGGTCTTGGACATACAGACCGGCAAGGTACCCATCCCCTGCTGCGTCAGCCAGTCGATGCGCTTCTGGCATTCGGGCAGGAACTCAACGTCGGCAGCGCCATAGAGCCGCTTGGCCAGCGTCAGAATCTGCTCGCGAATCGGCGTGCCTTCCGGATACAGCGGCGCGAAATTACTGCCGTCCTTGGTTACCCTCTCCACAGCTTCCGCCAGCTCGATTGCCCCATCGCCGCCCCGGCCGAAGCCGTCGTTGACCACCGCCGCGTCCGCGCCGAACTGCGTGGCGAGGTCGACCAGCAGGTCCAGCTCCCGATCGGTGTCCGTCGGAAACCGGTTGATGGCGACCACACTTCGGATCCCAAACGCCTTGACGATGTCGATGTGGGCGGCCAGATTTTCGGCGCCGCGGCGCAGGGCGTCGAGGTCTTCCGTCCCGAGCTTGGCGAGCGGCACGCCGCCGTGCGACTTGAGCGCCCGCACCGTCGCGACCACCAGAGCGGCCGCCGGACGCAGGTGCCCGTAACGCGCCACGATGTGCGCGAACTTTTCCAGTCCCAGGTCTGCGCCGAAGCCGGCTTCCGTCACGACGATGTCGGCGAGCTTGAGCGCGATCTGGTCCGCGAGCAACGAGTTGTTGCCGTGGGCGATGTTCCCGAAGGGCCCGGCATGGACCAGCGCGGGCTGGCCCTCCATGGTCTGAACGATGTTTGGCAGCAGAGCCTCTTTCAGCAGCACCGTCATCGCGCCGGCAACCCGCATGTCTTCGGCGGTCACGAAGCTCCCGTCCTTACGCTGGGCGACGATGATCCGGCCGACCCGCCTGCGCAGATCTTCCAGGTCACTCGCCAGCGCCAGGATCGCCATGATCTCGGACGCCGCCGCGATGATGAAGCTCGATTCTCTTGGAATGCCATGCTCATCGCCGCCGAGTCCGGTGACGATGTGCCGCAACGCCCGATCGTTGACATCGAGCGTCCTCGGCCAGGTGATGAAGCTCGGACCGATCTCCAGCTGGCCGTGAAAGATGGCCGCATCGATGACGGCCGCCAGCAGGTTGTGGGCAGCCTCTACGGCGTGGATATCGCCGGTGAAATGGAGATTGATCTCCTCCATCGGCACGATCTGCGCCTTGCCGCCGCCGGTGCCTCCGCCCTTGATACCGAACAAGGGGCCGGTCGATGGCTGGCGCAGGCAAAGCGCGACATTCGCGCCGATCCGTCCGAGCCCTTCAGTCAAACCGATGGCACTCGTGGTCTTGCCTTCACCCGCACGGGTCGGGGTAATGGCGGTGACGACGACCAGCCGGCCGTCCGGCCTTCCCGCGAGTCGCTTCAGCACATCGAGGCTGATCTTTGCCTTGTATGGGCCGTACGAGATCATCTCCGACTCGAGCAGCCCGAAGTCCTTGCCGACCTCCATCACCGGCCGCAACTGCGGTGGACGCACCACATCGAGCTTCTGCGCTGCCTGGCTCATGCCATCTCCTTCGTAACTCCCTCCCCGGCTGGGGGAGGGCCCTGCATCAGTTTGTAACTCCCTCCCCCTCTGGGGGAGGGTCGGGGTGGGGGCCCTGCATCAATCGGGACCTCGGATTCGCGGCATCCAATTCATGCACGAGTGCGGTAGCAACCTCATTGGCTGCGCCGGGGCGTTCCTTGGGCTCGTCCCATCGCCAGGCCTCGAGGTACGCGTCCATGTCCGTCGACCCGTCTTTCATGGCATAGGCATCGATCGCCGCTTGAAAGCGATCGGGCAGCATTCGCTTGACCTCGCCGCTCTGGTCCCACGCCTTGATTTGCGCGGGAATGTGCTTCCAGTACATCACCTGGTATTTCGCCATCAGGCCGCCTCCTCAACCAGGCTCGTCAGCCGGCTCTCGAGCTCACCGAAGCCAACGGACCGTACCTCCAACGGCAGCTCGAGGTAGGCGGCGATTTCGTCCGCCTTCGCGCGCAGGCCCTCGTTCGGAAGCTGCGCCAGATAGATGCAATGCGTGTAGTTCTGGAAGTACACCGGTTTCAAGTCGGGATAGCGATCCAGGCCCAGCCCGCGGATGACGGCGCGCTCAAAATTTCGAACCAGCCAGTCGGTCAAGAAGAAGGTGGCCGGCTGTTCGTCGCACAGCCGGTCGAATTCCGCCGCACCGGCGAACATCTCGTAACAGTGCGGGCCCGGCAGTCGGACCGCGCCGTGCCGATCGAGAACCGGGTCGAGGCTTCCGGCGGTGCCACAGTCGCCGTAGACGACCACGACGCGGCGATAGCGAGTCGAAAGCTCGCCGAGCCGTCGGTCGACCGCTTCGACGATTTTCTTGGGATAGAAATGATGCATTGCCGGGACGCCATAGATGTCAACGTCCCACCCGTGTTCATCCACAATCGTCTTCACTTCTTTGCCCAACGCTCCGCAGATCAAGAGCGCGACCGGCTTCATGCGACCGCCTCGAGATCCGGAAACCGCAGCACCGAAACGAAGGAGTCGTTGAAATCCGACCGCCCCGAGAGCTCGACGTATTCGATCTTTTCCGGCAGCTCGAAGGCGACCTGCCGCTCGCGGAACGAGAGAAGCGCCATCTTGGCACCTTCGCCGGCCGTGTTGCCTACCGACAGGATCCGATCGACGTCGACCGCGGGCACGAGGCCAATGATCTTTGCGCTTTCAGGATTCAGGTAGGAGCCGAAGGATCCGCCCAGGAGAACTTCGTCAACATCTGCCGTGCTGATGCCCATCACGTCCATCAGCACCTTGATCCCGGTCGCGATCGACCCCTTGGCGAACTGCAGCTCGCGCACGTCGCGCTGGCTCAGATAGACGTTCTCCGTCAGGAGAAAGGCCCGAACACCTTCCACCGAGGTCAGCCGGTCGGAGAGCGGATGCTCGGGCACTTCCTCGCGGCTTTTGAGCTTGCCGCTGGCATCCAGTAGCCCGGCGACCAACAATTGGGCCACGACATCCACCAGGCCCGAGCCGCACAATCCACGTGGCGGGACGTCACCACCGATCACCTGCAGCTCGACGCGATCGGTCAACGTGACGCCCTCGATTGCGCCGTCGGTCGCCCGCATCCCGCACTTGATCTGGCTGCCCTCGAACGCCGGACCGGCCGGCGCCGCGGTGCAAAGGACGCGCTTGGTGGAACCAAGCACGATCTCGCCATTGGTGCCGACATCGACGAAGACTCGGATCTTCTCCTCTCTTGCGAGCCCGGTCGCGATGACGCCGGCGACGATGTCCGCCCCGACGTAGGCGCCGATGATGGGCAGGGTCTGGACGAATCCCGCCGGATGAATCTCCAGCCCGACTTCACGGGCGCGCAGGTAGAGCGGTTCGCGAAAGGTCGGTGCGAACGGCATCATCGAGATCGGCGTCGCATCGATGCCGAGCAACAGGTGCAGCATCGTCGCGTTGCCGACGATGACCATTTCGTAGACGCGATCGCGGTCGACGCCGGCTCGTTCATAGAGGTCGGCGAGGATGCCGTTGATGGTGTTGAGGACCGCCTCCCGGAGCTCGGTTCGCGCCTCTTCGCCCTGCATGCCGTGACTGATGCGCGAGATGACGTCCGCGCCGAACGGCGCCTGGCCGTTGAGGGTTGAGCCCACCGCCTCGGCCATGCCCGTGCGAAGGTTCATCAGCGTTCCCACAACCGTCGTCGTGCCCAGGTCGAAGGCCACGCCGTAGCTCTGATCGCGGGTGTCGCCCGCTTCCAGGGCGATCAACTGGTCGCCGCCGAGCACGGCGGTCACCCGGAACTCGGCGTCGCGCAGCGCACCGGGCAGCGTGCGCAAGGCCGCGAGGTCGGCCTTCATATCGAAACCCTCCGCGGTCAGGGCATCCTGCAGCCGTTCGACGTCGCTCCGCTGATCCTCGAGCGTCGGCTCGGTGAGCTCCAGGTACACCTTCCGGACGTTGGGATCCAGCAGGACCAGGCGGTTGACGCCCATCGTGGCGGCCTTCGGCACGCGCAGCAATTCCGGCACGTTGACCGTCATGTCCTGGTAAACCTTGGCCTGGCACGATAGGCGCCAGCCGCTCTCGAGCTCACCCGCGCGGAGCTGCTTGCGGTCGGCGGTCGTGATCTCGCCGCCACCGTCGACAAGCTGGACCTTGCACTTTCCACATGTCCCGCGACCGCCGCAGGTCGAGTCGATCGGAAGTCCGATCCAGTGGGCGGCCGAGAACAGCGTCGTGCCCGGCGGTACGCGCGTCGACTTGTTGAACGGCTGGTAGGTGACCTCCAGCTTCTTCTGGATCATGCGGGCTTGACCGCCTCGGGGGCACCGCTCGTCACTGCGGCCTTCTTCTTCTGTTCCGCGCGGAAATTCGAGATCCACTGCATTGCATACTCGTCGTGGCCCAGCAGCAGGTCCGACGCGAGCACCGCCTTGCGCACCTCGGGCACGAGTGGATTCGTGATCGCGCAGGTCAGGCCGGCGTGCATCGCCACCGGGAAGAAGGCGGCGTTGAGCACGTGGCGCTCGGGGAGACCGAATGACACGTTCGAGGCACCACACGTCATGTTGTTGCCCAGCTGTTCTTTGATCAGGCGCATGGTCTCCAGCGTGATCAGCCCGGCCTGCGGATCCGCGGCGACGGTCATCGCGATCGGGTCGATGACGATGTCTTCCTGGGGAATCCCGTAGTACCTGGCCCGCTCGATGATCCGCATGGCGATCTCGACCCGCTCCTGGGGGACCATCGTGATGCCGGTTTCGTCATTGCTCATCCCGATCACCGCGGCGCCGTATTTCTTGACCAGTGGCAGGATTCGGTCCATCCGCTCACCCTCGGCCGTCACCGAGTTGACCAGTGCCTTGCCCTCATAGACGGCAAGCGCCGCCTCCAGCGCCTCGATCACCGACGAGTCGATGCACAGCGGCACGGCGGTCACCTCGCTGACCGCTTTGATGGTCGCCACCAGCAATGCCGGCTCGTCGATGCTGGGAACGCCCGCGTTCACGTCCAGCATCTGAGCCCCGGCTTCGACCTGCGCGATGGCGTCCGCCCTGACGCGATCCATCACACCCGCCTTCATCTCGGCGGCCAGCACCTTACGTCCGGTGGGGTTGATGCGCTCGCCGATCATGACGAAAGGCCGGTCGATCGAAATCACGACCTCTTTCGAGCGAGAGCGAAGAACCGTCTCCATCAGCGGCGACCTCCGACGGTCGCCAGCGGGCTCAGCGTTGGGCGCGGCAAGAGACCCGCTGCTTCCGCCACTCGCGTGACCCCTTCTTCCCACTTGATTCCGATCAGATGAACGCCGGCAACGCCGTGGATCTGTCGGACGTCGTTGACCAGCTCGACCGCGATCCTGATGCCTTCCTCGGCCTGGCGAGCGGGCGGCGTCTTTTCCATCCGCTCGATCAAGGCGTCGGGAACATGGAGGCCCGGAACCTTCTCCTTCATGAAGCGGGCGCCGCGGGCTGAGCGGGGGATGCCGATCGACGGAATGATGAAGACCTGCTCGAAGAGACCGAGGTCGGCGGCCATGGACATGAAGCGCGTGAAGATTGGCAGATCGAAAACCAGCTGGGTCTGGACGAAGTCGGCCCCGGCGCGCACTTTCTTTTGCAGCCGTAGCGGTCGAAATTCGAGTGGGGGCGCAAACGGATTCTCGACCGCGCCGATGAAGAATGCGGGTGCCTTCTCGAGTTTTCGGCCGCTGAGATAGACGCCGCGATCGCGCATACCGGCCGCGACTTCGATCAACTGCATCGAGTCGATGTCATAGATTCGCCGCGCCTCCGGGTGGTCGCCCGCCGTCACATCGTCGCCGCTCATGACGACGATGTTGCGAATCCCCAGCGCCGCCGCCCCGAGAAGATCGGCCTGCAAGGCCAGGCGGTTTCGGTCGCGGACCGTCAGCTGCATGATCGGCTCGATGCCACGCTCCGCCAGCAAGTGCGCTGCCGCCATCGACGACAGATGCACATGGGCGCCGGTGTTGTCGGTGCAGTTGATCGCGTCGGCCACGCCTCGCAGCTGGTCGCCGTTTCGTCCAACCGCGTCGGGATCCGCGCTATCGCTCGAGGCAAGTTCCGCGGTGACGACGAACTGCCCCGAGCGCAGCAGTTCCGCGAGGCGGCTAATGCCCGACACGCCTCGCCCAACCCTTCGGGGCACACGCATCACGACCATTGACCAGGTTGATCCAGGACGATGTGCCCTGCAGCTGCCAGTCGACCGGCTTCTGCAGATGCTCGATATGGTCACGCCAGAGCGGCAGCTTGCGCGAGCCTTCCCACGCTTCGACCCAGACGCAGCGCTTGTCCGGGTACACCTCGCAATTGCCATCGGCACGCACGCCGCCGCAGGGCCCATTCCGCAGGTTCTTCGGGCAACGCATCGGACAGCTCAGGCCGGTCGAGTGCAGGATGCACTGGCCGCACATACGGCAATCCCAGACCGCCTCTTTTAGCGGTTTCTCGACGGCCAGCACCAGGCGCTCGGCGAGGCTCACCGGGTCAGCCCTTGCGCAGCGTCTTGTCGATGAGTTCCACAGCCTGGGTCAGCGCGGCATTCTCCGCCGCCTGCGCCGCACCGACGATCTGCTTCGCCATCCTGGTGGCGATCGACGCATCGGGCGAGTAATGATCGGCGCCCGCGAGCTTCGCGTACTCCTCGGTAACCGGCGCACCGCCCACCATGACGGCAACTTTGTCGCGCAGGCCGGCCTTCTCCAGTGCCTGGATATTGACCTTGAACATTGGCATCGTGGTGGTGAGGAACGCCGAGAAGCCGACGATGTGCGGCTCGTTGGTACGGACGGCTTCGACAAACTTCTCGGGTGGGCAATTGACGCCGAGGTCGACGACCTCGAAGCCGGCGCCCTCGAGCATGATGATGACCAGGTTCTTGCCAATGTCGTGGATGTCGCCCTTGACGGTCCCGATCACGACCTTGCCGATCGGCTTGGCACCGGTCTCGGCGATCAGAGGCCGCAAGATCACGAGCGCGCCCTGCATGGCGCGGGCGGCGATCAACATCTCCGGCACGAAGAAATCGCCCTTCTCGAAGCGGCGGCCGACCTCTTCCAGCGATGGGATCAGCGCCTTGAACAGGATGTCCATCGGGTCCATCCCGAGCTTCAGTCCCTCCTCGGTCAGCGCCTTGACCTCGGGCGCATGCCCGTTCAGCGTGTGATCGAAAAGCTCCTGCCGAATTTCCTCCTCGCGACTCATGCCTGTCCTCCTCCTGCCCTCGGGATGTAGCCCAGTCGACGCGAGATCGCCTCACCGGCATCTTTCGTCATCTCTCCAAGTTCCGCGAGCCGCTGCGGCGCGACCCGGTACGCCGGTCCGGCGACGCTGACGGCCGCCAGCACCCGCCCGTCGGCCGCAAATACCGGCGCGGCCACCGCATTCAGGCCGATCTCCAGCTCCTCGAGCGTGAAGGCGTAGCCGTCCTCGAGAACTCGTTGAAGCTGCCGCTCCAGGACGCGTCCATCGGTGATCGTGCGCGGCGTCAGTCTTGGCAGCGACGCACCCAACAGGTTGCGTCGCTCTGCCTCAGGCAGATGCGCGAGCAGCACCTTGCCATTCGACGTCGCATGCAAGGGAGTCTGTTTCCCGACCCAGTTGACGTTGACCACCAGGTTCGGCGCGGCAATCTGCTCGATGTTGACGACCTGGTCGCCCTGGAGGATCGCCAGGTTCACCGTCTCGCCGGTTCTGCGCGCGAGTTCCTCGAGCACCGATCGCGACGCCCGCGCAAGGTCGAGTTCGGCGACGACCGAGCCGGCCAGGCGAACCAGGCCATAGCCGAGGCGATAGCGTTCGGTCGACGGATTTTGCTCCACCAGCCCATGCTCCTGGAGGGTCGCCAGCAGCCGGAAGGCCGTGGACTTGTGAACTTCCAACCGGCGAGCCAGGTCCGTAACCCGCATCTCAGGCTCGCTGCCGAGCAGCTTGAGGATCTCAAGCGCTCGATCTAGAGATTGCACCTTGTTGCGCATTGCAAAACTGGTGCTCATAGCACAACAAGTCTATCGCGCCGGAGTCTGGTTGGCAAGCACGAACGGGCCGGAAAACCGTAGTCGGATCGGATTCGGCTAGCTGATTCTGGGAAAGTCCGGAGCTGCCGACGGGCCCTCCACGGTGGTGAGCAGGTTCCAGCGCGGACCTAGCCGTTTGCCCGTTTTCCGCCGCGCCTTTGGTTGTTTGGGCGCTGGAGGGGCAGACTCGGAAGTGTCTTCAACACCCTCCGGATCCCGATCGGTGTGGCCGCTTCGTTTCCGGCGGCGGGCCATGTTCATCTGTATAGCTGACGGACGCCAGAGGTCTTGCGCGGCTCGCCCTTAGATCTCTTCGCCGCGTCGGCCCTGCCCGCTCGCGAAGCGACGGGCGCCTTCCAATGCCTCTCCGCTGTCGACCGTTTGGCGACCTCGCCGAAGCTCGTTTGCAAGCGCCTCCTGCTCGGGCAGTCCCCACTGCTCGATGAGTGATAGCCGATCGTTGCGGAGGCCAGCCTGCGGAAAGCTGGCAATTCTTACCGCGAGCTCCATCGCATCCTCCAACGCTTGGCCGGGCTTTGCGAGCCGATTCACCAAGCCATGCTGCGCTGCCTCGCTGGCGCCAATGGATCGACCCGTGAGTATCAAGTCCATCGCGAGACCTTGCCCTGCGATCCGCGCGAGCCGGACCGTGCCGCCGTCGACGAGCGGCACGCCGAAGCGGCGGTTGAAGATGCCTAGCACCGCGTTCTCGGCGGCGACCCGCAGGTCGCACCACAGGGCAAGCTCCATGCCGCCGGCGACGCAGTAACCCTCGATCGCCGCGACTACGGGCTTGCTCAGCCTCAAATAGCTGACGCCCATCGGGCCGTCGCCAGCTCCCACCGAGGGCCCGGTGCCCGCTGCCAGCGCCTTGAGATCGAAACCGGCACAGAAGTTGCCGCCAGCACCGGTGAGAACGGCGACGCTCACCGACTGGTCAGCATCGAAGGCATGAAACGCCGTTGATAGTTCGGTGGCAGTAGTCCGGTCCACGGCATTACGCCGCTCGGGCCGATCAATCGTGATGACGACGACGGCGCCATCGCGGTCGACACGTACGGTCATGCCGACAGCTTAGGGCGCCGTTTCAGCGCGTCGGCCGCAGCATCGACTCGAAGACCGATTCAAGCTCGCGGGATGGCGACACACCGAGCTCCTCACCAAGAATGCTGCGGCAGCGGTGGTAGGCGCGAAGCGCTTCGGCGCGATTTCCCGATCCGGCATTTGCTCGCATTAGCCATCCATAGGCCGTCTCCCGCAGCGGCTCGAGCGCAACCAGATCCTCAGCCACCTTGACGCCAACAGACCATTGCTTGAGGCGGCACATGGTATCGATGATCGCCTCCATCGCCCGGATCCGGATGCGGCGCAGTTCAGCGCGACGACCGACGGCCCAGGGGGCGGTCTCTCCGGGCAGGAAGTCACGTGCAGCGATGGCGTTGGCCGTCGTGGCAAAGCCGAACGCTTCAGCGGCTTGGTCATGCCGGAGTTTTCCCTCGGCGGCGTCGACGGAGGTTGCAGCTGTCTCGAAGTCCACCCAGCCGGCTTTCCCTGGCAGGCGAAGTTGAAGACATCCCGATGCCGTCGTCAGGGCGTCATGTGAGAATCCCGACCGGTCAAGCGACCGCCGCAATCTGCTGACCAGCGCGCGTATCGAGGTCAGCGCCGCGCCGGGAGGGTTCTCCGGCCAAACCAAGTCGATCAGGTCTTCGAGGGGAGCCGGGCGTCGGCGCTCCAGCACGAGATAGGCCAACAGCAGCCGCCCCTGGCGACCGCCAAGCTCGGCTTCGTCAATGACGAGCTGGCCGGCCTCGATCAGGACCCGACCGGTCAAATAGAAGCGCGTTGTTTCCAACCTATTTCCAACTCTCTCGCAACACCACGAGCGTACCGTGGGCGCAAAGTTGAAGGGAGGTCGACAAATGAGCAAGATCGTGAACTGCCCCTGCGGCGCGACGGTTCGAGCGGAGACCGACGACGAGCTGATAAGCCAGGTGCAAACGCATGCCCGGGAAA
>Ga0066671_10000171_pt1 | contig 19408 bp, 19 predicted proteins | sample GraSoiAngelo_120_FD_62294 | JGI IMG/M metagenome (GOLD analysis project Ga0066671, IMG submission 62294) | Grasslands soil microbial communities from the Angelo Coastal Reserve, California, USA - 14_0919_09_20cm | ecosystem: Environmental > Terrestrial > Soil > Grasslands | place: USA...
CCACCGCAGCACCATCGTCTTCGTCAACTCGAGGCGGCTGGCGGAACGCCTGGCCACGCGCCTCAACGAGCTCGCCGAAGAAGACCTGGTCAAAGCCCATCACGGCTCGATCGCCAAAGAGCAGCGCCAGCAGATCGAGGACGCGCTGAAGGCCGGCAAGCTCAGGGGCATCGTCGCCACCAGCAGCCTGGAGCTGGGCATCGACATGGGCGCCGTCGACCTCGTGATCCAGGTCGAAGCGCCGCCTAGCGTGGCGGCGGGCATGCAGCGCATCGGCCGCTCCGGGCACTCGGTCAACGAGATCTCGCGGGGAACCATCTTCCCCAAATACCGCGGCGACCTTCTGGAATCGGCGGCGGTGGTGGAGGGGATGCTGGCCGGCGACATCGAGACCACCCGCGTGCTCAAGAATCCGATCGACGTCCTGGCCCAGCACATCGTGTCCATGACCGCTCTCGACGAATGGGCGGTCGCCGATCTGAAGGCCCTGGTCCGCCGCACCTACAACTTCGAGTCGCTGGGCGACCGGGCCTTCGACGCAGTGCTGGACATGCTGGCCGGCCGCTACCCCAGCGACGACTTCGCCGAGCTGCGACCGCGCATCGTCTGGGACCGGGTGCAAGGCACCATCCGCGGACGCGCCGGCGCGCAGCGGCTCGCCGTGACCAATGCCGGCACCATCCCCGACCGCGGCCTGTACACCGTGAACCTCCTGGAGGACGGCCGCCGGGTGGGCGAGCTGGACGAGGAGATGGTCTTCGAGACCCGTCCGGGCGAGACCTTCGTGCTCGGCGCCAGCACCTGGAAGATCGCCGATATCACTCCCAACCAGGTGCTGGTGGTGCCTGCCCCGGGCGAGCCGGGCAAGATCGCCTTTTGGAAGGCTGACGCGCTGGCGCGCCCGGTCGAGGTCGGCCGGCGCCTGGGCCGGGTGACCCGTGAGCTGGTCGCGGCCAGCCCCGAGAGCGCAACCACCCGCCTGATGGAGAACGCCGGCTTCGACGAACGCGCCGCCAAGAACCTGCTGGCCTATCTGTCCGACCAGGCGGCGGCCACCGGGGCGGTGCCCGACGACCGCACGATCGTGGTCGAGCGCTTTCGGGACGAGGTCGGCGACTGGCGGGTCTGCATCCTGACGCCCTACGGCGGGCGGGTGCACGCGCCCTGGGCGCTGGCTCTGCAGTGGAAGCTGTCCGAGCGGTTCGGCGAGGTGCAGTCGCTGTACACGGACGACGGCCTGGCGCTGCGCTTCCCCGACGCCGACCAGCCCGTCGCACTCGACGATCTCCTGCTCGACCCCGAGGAGGTGCGCGACCTGGTCACCGCCCAGCTGCCGGGCTCGGCCATGTTCGCCTCCCATTTCCGGGAAAGCGCGGCCCGCGCCCTCCTCCTGCCGCGGCGGCGGCCCGGCCAGCGCACTCCGCTCTGGCAGCAGCGCCAGCGCTCGGCCTCGCTGCTGCAGGTGGCCGGCCAGTTTCCCGACTTCCCGATCCTGGCCGAGGCCTTCCGAGAGTGCCTGTCCGACGAGTTCGACCTGGACGCGCTCCATGAGTTGCTGTCGCGCGTGCGCGCGCGCGAGGTTCGCGTGGTGCAGGCCGACACCGATCGCGCCAGCCCCTTCGCCGGTTCCCTGCTCTTCGACTACGTGGGCCAGTTCCTGTACGAGGGCGACGCGCCGCTGGCCGAGCGCCGCGCCCAGGCACTCACGCTCGATCGGGAGCTCCTGGCCGAGCTGCTGGGGGCCGAAGAGCTGCGTGAGCTGCTCGATCCAGAGGCGATCCAGCAGACCGAGCTGGAGCTGCAGGGCCTCTTGCCAGAGCGCTTCCCGCGTGATTCCGACGAGGCCCACGACCTGCTGGTGCGGCTGGGGGACCTGGCAGCCGAGGAAGCCGCCGCGCGCGGTATCTCGGGCGAGTGGCTGGCGGAGCTGACGCGCCAGCGGCGGGCGGTGCGGGCCAAGGTCGGGGGCGATTGGCGCTTCTTCGCGGCCGAGGACGCCGCCCGCTACCGCGACGCCCTGGCGGTGGCGATCCCACCGGGGCTGCCGCTGTCTCTGCTGGAGCCGGTCGACTCCGCGCTGGAGTCGCTGCTCCGCCGCTACGCGCGCACGCACGTGCCCTTCCTGGCCGCTGAGCCGGCACGCCGCTGGAAGCTGGCAGCGGTCGAGGTCGAGGCAGCGTTGTCGCGGTTGGTGGCGCGGGGCGAGCTGCTGTCCGGGGAATTCCATCCGGGCGGCGCCGGCCGTGAGTTCTGCCACCCCGAAGTGCTGCGCACCATCCGCCGCCGCTCCCTGGCCGCACTGCGCCGGGAGACCGAACCCGTGGAGCCCGTGGTGCTGGCGCGCTTCCTGCCCCAGTGGCACGGGATCGGGGCTGAGGCGCGGGGGCTCGACCGGCTGCTGGAGGTCGTCTTCACGCTGCAGGGCGTCGCCATCCCGGCCTCGGTGCTGGAGCGCGACGTGCTGGCGGCGCGGGTCGCCAACTACGCGCCGCACCAGCTGGACGAGCTGATCTCGATGGGCGAGGTGGTCTGGGCCGGCCGCGGGGCCTTGGGGCCCGGCGACGGCCGGGTCGCTCTTTATCTGCGTGGGGAGGCCCCGCGCCTGCTGGCCCTGCCGGACGAGGTCCCGTCGGGTGCGGTCTATGACGCCCTGCGCGAACGGCTGACCCGCGGCGCCAGCTTCTTCCGCGATCTCTACGCAGCGGCGGGCGGCGGCGACCAGGAGGCGGTGCTGGACGCTCTTTGGGACCTGGTCTGGGCGGGCGAGGTGACCAACGACGTCTTCAGCCCACTCCGCATGCTGGGCCCGGCGACCCGTCGCAGCGGCGCCGGCCGGCGGCCCCGCCTCCCCATGCTCACGCAGCCGCGTGCGGCGGGTCGCTGGTCGCTGGTCCGCGACCTGGTGGGCGACGGTGCGCCGCCCACCGAGCGCCTGCACGCCGAAGCCGGTGTGCTCCTGCAGCGGCACGGCGTGCTGACGCGGGAGGCGGTGGTGGGCGAGGGCTGGGCCGGCGGCTTCGCCGCGCTGTACCCGGTGCTGCGGGCGATGGAGGAGGCGGGCAAAATCCGCCGCGGCTACTTCGTGCAAGGCCTGGGCGGCTCCCAGTTCGCGCTGCCCGGCGCGGTCGACCGGCTACGCTCGGCGCGCGAGCCCGAGGGCCGGATCCTGGCCCTGGCCGCGACCGATCCGGCCAATCCCTACGGCACTCTGCTGGCCTGGCCGGAGGGCCTCGGACGCCCGGCCCGGGCGGCCGGTGCGTACGTGGTCGTCGAGGACGGCGCGCTCAAGCTCTACCTGGAGCGGGGCGGCCGCTCGCTGTTGACCTTCGGGCAGGTGGACGTCGGGCACGTCGCCGCGCTAATGGCGGTGCTGAAGCAGGTCAAGGTCGAGATCCAGCGCGTCGACGGGGCGGAGGTGACCGCCTCGGCCCTATCGCCGCTGCTGCGGGAGGCCGGGTTCGGGAGCTCGCCCCGGGGCATGGTCTTCTGGCCCAAAGCCCCGCGCGCCAGTGCCTGAAGGCGACACCATCTGGCGGACCGCGGCCGCGCTCCGGCCGCGGCTGGTCGGGCGGCGGGTGCTCTCGGCCCGGCCCGCGGCCCTGGGCCGGCTCGCCGGAGCCACGGTCACCGCCGTCGACACTGCGGGCAAGCACCTGCTGGTGCGCTTCGACAACGGCCTTTCCCTGCACACGCACATGCGCATGACGGGCGTCTGGCACACCTACGCTCCGGGCGCGCGATGGCGCAAACCCGAGCGGATGGCGCGCGCCGTGCTCGAGGTCGAGGGTGCGGTGGCGGTGCTCTTCAACGCACCCCTGGTCGAGCTCACACGCCACGACGACCACACCTCGCACCTGGGACCGGACATCCTGGCCGATGACCTCGACCTGGAGCGCGTCGTGCGCCGGGCGCGTTCGCTGGGCGACGTCCCCATCGGGGAGCTGCTGCTCGACCAGCGCGTGAGCGCCGGCATCGGCAACATCTGGCGGACCGAGGCGCTCTGGACGCACCGGATCAACCCCTGGCGGCCCAGCGCCTCACTGACCGACGACGAGCTCTCAGCGCTGTTCGCCTGGGCGCATCGAGAGATGCGTGCGCACCTGCGCGGGCCTTACCGTCGGAGTGCCGTGCACGGCCGCGCAGGGCGCAACTGCCCGCGCTGCGCGACTCCGATCAGCGTGCGCGCGCAGGGTGCGCACGCGCGCCTGACCTACTGGTGCCCCAGCTGTCAGTACCAGATCACCGGCTCCTCGCCGGAGGCGCCTTCGGGCAGGCAGCGGGCCTCGCCGCGGGCGTAGCGGGTGGCGGTCCAGGCCGCCGCGGCTGCGTCGATGAGGTCGTCGGACCCGGCCCGTCCGGCCGGCCCCGGGTCCGCCGGCAGCTCGATGCCGGCGTCCTTCAGCAGGCTTAACCGGTGCCACATGCCGGTCCAGGTCTTCTTGTAAGCGCGTAGCGGCGCCCGGGCCATCGCGGCGAAGGAAACCTCAGGGTGGACCTCGAAGAGACGCGGCGCCGAGGCAGCCACGGCGTCGACCTCCAGGATCCGCTCGCGCAGCGCATAAGCCTGGGCGGTCACGCCCAGCCCGGACGTGAACGGCTGCCGCAGGACGGATCGGGTCGGAGTCAGGAAGACGCTGGAGCGGCGCGCGCCGACGAAGATCCGGGCAGCCAGGTCGCAGGCGCGGTGGCCCGCGTCGGGCAGGCCGATGGGGATGTCGACGCCGATGGCCGCGGCATCCCCATATGCCTCCAGCACCCCGCCGATGTGGTCGAAAAGGGCGGCCGAGTCATAACGCCCATCGCGTAGAACGACGGCTACCCAACCCCGCGACCAGCCATCGACGCCGACCCCAACCACGGCTCGAATTGTGGGGTTGCGAGCGAACCTGCCCGACCAGGTCAGAGCCCGAGCCGGGCGGCGATCACCTCGTTCATGATCTCGGTCGTCCCGCCGCCGATGGCGAGGATGCGGACGTCGCGATAGTGGCGCTCGACCTCCGACTCGCGCATGTAGCCGGCGCCGCCGAAGATCTGCAGCGCCTGGTAAGCGCAGAACTCGGCCGCTTCCACGGCCGTGTTCTTGGCCATCGAGACCTGCAAGGTCACCTCCTCGCCGGCGTCCAGGCGTCGGGCCACGGCCAGGGTGTACTCGCGGGCGACGTCTGCGCGGCGCGCCATTTCCGCCAGCTTGTGGCGGATGACCTGGCGTTCGGCCAGCTTGCGGCCGAAGGTCTCGCGCTGCCGGGCCCAGTCCAGGGCCAGGTCGACGCAGCGCCCAGCCGTGGCGTAGGCGCTGACCGCCAGCCCGATGCGCTCGGATTGGAAGTTGCGCATCAGCTGCAGGAAGCCGGTGCCCTCCTCGCCGACCAGGTTCTCGACCGGCACACGCGCGTCCTGGAAGGCCAGCTCGGCGGTGTCCGAGCAAAGCCAGCCCATCTTCTGAAGCTTGCGGCTGACCGTGAAACCGGGCGTTCCCTTCTCGATCACCAGCAGCGACACGCCCTGGTAACCCTCGCCGCCGGTGCGCACGGCGGTGGTCACGAAGTCGGCCCGGCAGCCAGAGGTGATGAACGTCTTGGCGCCGTTGACGACGTAGTGGTCGCCCTGGCGCACGGCGCGGGTGCGCAGGCGCGCCACGTCGGAGCCGGCGTCGGGCTCGGTCACGGCCAGAGCGCCGATCTTTTCGCCGGCCAGAGTCGGCGTCACCCAGCGCGCGATCTGCGCCGGATCCCCGGCGTTGCGGATGTGCGGGATGGCGATCCCGTGCGTGAAAAGGGCGGCGCAAAGCCCCGATGAGGCTCCGGCCCGGATCAACTCTTCGCTCACCGTCATCCCGGTGAGGAGGCCGGTGTCCATCAGTCCCACGGCGGCGGCCTTGCGGTGCAGATCGCGGGGAACCTCGCCCCTGGTCTCCCACTCCTCGAGGTGTGGCAGGACCTCCTTCTCCGCGAAACGCCGGACGGTGTCCCGAACCAGATCCATCAGCAGCAGACCCTACACTCGGCAAGCGTGAGCGACCTCGGACTCTTCGGCCCCGGCAGCCTGGCCTGGCGCCTGCACCGCCACCCGGCCATGCTGGTGGGCGGTTTGCGGGCGCTGATGATCCAGGCGCTGCACCCGCTGGCGATGGCGGGCGTGGCCAACCACAGCAACTACCGCAACGATGTGTGGGGCCGCTTCAATCGCTCCGCCGACTACGTGACCGTGACCGTCTTCGGCTCCACGGCCCAGGCCGAGGCCGCCGGCCGGAAGGTGCGCATGGTGCACCGCTACATCCGAGGCGTGGACGCCGTGACGGGCAGGCCATACGCCGCCGACGACCCGGATCTGCTGGTCTGGGTGCACAGCTGCCTGGTCGATTCCTTCCTGGCGGCCTACCGCACGTATGTGGCGCCTCTCTCGGAGCGCGCCGCCGACCGCTATCTCTCCGAGATGGTGCGCCAGGCCGCACTGGCCGACACGCCCGTGGACAGGGTGCCGGCCACCGAGCGCGCTCTGCGCGCGTACTTCGATTCCATGGAGGGCGAGCTGCTCCTGACACCGGCCGCGCAGGATGCGGTGAGCACCCTGTGGCACCCGCCCGACCCCCCGCCGCACTGGCCGATCGCCATCCGTGCCGCCACCGCGATCATGCCGGCGCGCTACCGGCAGAGGTTCGGCCTGGATGTCAATCCGGTCGTAGCCGCGGGCCTGCGGCCGCTGGTTTGGGCAGGCTCCCGAATCCTGCCCCTGGTGAGCACACCACCGCCGGTGCTGGTGGAGGCCCGTGCCCGCGCGAGGGCCTCCAGCCAACGGGGCACCGCCGCCTAACCTAAAGTAACCGGCGTAATGGCGCCGAGGGTCTTACAGCCGGAGTCGGCACAGCCGACGATCTGGAACGCGTTTCCCTGCTTCGACCTGGTCGACACCCGCCTGCGCGACCACACCGGCAAAGCGGTTGTCTTCGACCGCCTGGCCATGCCGGGCTGGCAGTCGGCCTTCCTGCAGCATTGGGGCTGGCGGGCGCCGGTGCCGGCCCCGCCGTCCGACCTGCGCCGCCTGCTCGAAGCCCGCGACCGGGTGCGGCGGTTCCTGGAGCGCGCCGGCAGTGGCCGCCCGCCCAGCACCGCAGACCGCAGCTACTTCAAGAATCTGCTCGCAGCCGCGCCCTTCGTGTACACGATCGGCAGCAGCGGTCGGCTGGAGGTCGCGCCCACCCGCGAGGGTTGGGCCTGGGCCCTGGCCGAGACCGTCAGTTCGGCACTGCGCGTGGCCACTACCAAGGACGTGCGGCGCATCAAGGAATGCGCGAACCCCGACTGCAGCTGGCTCTTCTACGACGAGACAAGGAACTTGAGCCGTCGCTGGTGCCAGGTCAACTACTGCGGGAACCTGATGAAGGTGCGGGAGCACCGAGCCCGCCGCCGCAGGGGCGCGGCCTGATCCGCTAGTCGGGATATTCGTCGCGCCGGTGCACCCAGCTTTGGCCGCGGCCGCCCTCGTCCCGGCCTTTGGGGACCAGGTCCATGTAGTGGTAGGCGACATTGAGCATGTCGAGGCCCCTCTCGTAGGCGGAGTACGTGTGGTAGATCCGGCCGCCTTCTTTGAGAAACACGCTGATTCCGTGCGCCTCTGACATGGAGAAGGTGCTGGGCCGGTAGTTGTAGTCGACGCGGCCGGTCCGCAGCTCCTCGGGCGTGAAGGAAACGTGGTAGTCGAAGTTGAAATCGCTGCCCGCCGACGAATACCAGGGAAAGCCCCAGCCCATGCGCTTCTTGTATGCCGCGATCGCCGGAAATGCGGCGCGCGACACGGCGGCAATTGTGATGTCGCGATGGTTGAGATGCGCGGTGACGCCGTTGAAATTGTCCATCCAGAACGAGCAGGACATGCACGCCGCATCCGTCGTCCATGACGTCTCCGGTCCCGCGGTTTCGGGATTGAACATGGCGTGGTAAATGACGAGCTGACCGCGTCCCTCGAAGAGATCGGCCAGCGTATGCCGGCCGCTTTCGTCCTCAAACGTGTATTCCTTTTCGACGAGCTCCCAGGGCAGCTCGCGTCGGTCCTGGCTCAGCTGGTCGCGCAGACGGGTGAACTCCTTTTCTTTGGCCAGGTGCTGCTTCCGCGCGGCCAACCAGTCCTCGTGTGAAACCACTGCGTGGGCGCTCATCTGGCATCCTCCAGCTTCAATGTCTTCTGCTGCCGCCGGCGGTCGGCGTGCAGGGATTCGGCGATGCGCTTGATCGCGTTCAGGCGCATGTCCCATTGAGCGGCCACCTCGGTCATGGTCCGCGCCGCCACCGCCATGCGTTCGGGCTCGATGACATAACGCACCTCCCTGCCCTGGCGCCGGCCCTCCACCAGGCCGACCTTGTCGAGCACGGCCAGGTGCTTGGTCACGGCCTGGCGCGTCATGGGCAGCTCCTGCGCGAGCATGGTCGGGGTGGCGGGTCCGCGCGCCAGCAGGAGGTCCAGCACGCGCAGCCGCGACGGCTCGGCCACCGCGGCCCAGAGATGCTGATCGAGCGCCCTGCCGCTCATGACAACGCGCTGGCCTGCACGCCGGGCGCGTATTTCCGGAGGCTTTCGACGTGCGTCGCCCAGCCGTCGGCGTGATCGGCGGAGTAGCTCTGCTTTTCCGAGTCAGACCAGGGCATGCGCTGCAGTCCGCTTTCCACGACCTGTAGTCGCGTGTTCTCGCCTTCCTGCGCGAGGATGAATTCCACGAGGATGGAGTTGCCCGGGCGGGGTTCTTCGCCCGCCGGCAGCATCCAGCGGTAGGCGAGCCTGCGCGGCGGTTCCACCGCCTCGATTCGGATTGGCACGGCTATAGGTTTCTTGGTCGCTTTCCCGGCGAAGGTCAGCTCGCCTCGGCCTCCCGGGCGCAGCTCGATCTCGGCCTCGTCGGCGAACCATTGCTTGACGTGCTCGGGCTCTGTGATCACGGCCCAGACGACCTCTATCGGCGCCTCGATCAGCACCTCGCGCTCTACGCGATCCGCAGCCATTGACTACCCTCCCGACATATGCAACTGATGGTTGCGGATAGGCTAGCACAATCCGCAACCGTCGGTTGCGTGCCGCTGCGCTGAGGATATGCAGTTGTAGTGATGCTTAAGCTGATAGCGCTGCTATCATCTTGTGTATATGGAAGTGCCGCGGGGGCGGCAGGTTCCAGTTCCGGCGCTGTCGCAGCTCGTTTACCCACTCGCGCTGGCGCTGACGGCCGTCCTGATCGTGCTGGTCGTGGTGGGGACGCGCACCCCAGTCTTGGATGCTTTGGCGTACCAGCAGGCCCGGCAGAGCGCCGAGGCCGCGCTCGGGGGCGCGCAGGAGGCGGTCGACCGCGATGAGCGCCTGGGCGTGGACAGCGAGGAGCTGGCCCCGCTCAAGACTCAACTGGTCGGCGTCGCCGCCCACCAGCGCTCGGCCAAGACCACGCGCGACGAGCGCGCGGTGGCGGGGGAAGCGAGCGCGGTCGGCGGCCGCGCCGACGCGCTCGGCAACCGTTACAGGGCCGACCTGTCCGCGATTCACCAGTCGGCTGCGCAATTTATCGCCGGCGGGAAGAGTACCGAGGCCATGCGCGCCGAGGCTCAGGTCACGCTTGGCTCGGCGCGCGATCAGGCCGTGGTCGCGACCTGGCTGAACGAGAACGGCGTCGGCCTGCCCTACCGAGCCCTGGAGCAATCTGCTCAGGCTCTGTCGTCGGCTGATCGTGCGCAGGTGGCAGAGGCGGCCGCAGGTGTCGCCTTCTACGCGGACCGGCTGCACAAACAGCTGCTCGCGGGCATGCCTGACAAGGCCATCGTCATCTCCATCCACGCCCAGCAGCTCACCGCCTACGAAGGGGGAAAGCCGGTGATTGACACGCCCATCACCTCGGGTCGGCTCCCGGAGCTGCCAACGGACATTGGGCCCATGGCGGTTCTTCGCAAGGATTCACCCTGGACGATGCACTCGCCGTGGCCCAAGGGCTCGCCCAACTGGTACCCGGATGCCAAGGTGCAGATGGTGCTCTGGTTCACGAGCACCGGCGAAGGGATGCACGACGCCTCCTGGCAGACGGGGCCGTACGGGCCGGGCTCCAACACCGGTCCCGATGCCAGCCACGGGTGCGTCCACGTCCCTCTGGCCGCCGAGACGCAGCTCTACGCGTGGGCAAGCGTGGGCGTCCCGGTCATCGTCTACCCGGGCGACGGTTCGCGACTGGATGCCCAGCTCAAGCAACGGACGGTGGACGCCAACGGCGATCCGGAGAGCGGTACCCGGGGCGCCTGATCAGTACGCAGCAGCCGCCGTTCTTGGGCACACTCACCGCCTCGTAGCCCTGGGCGCCGAGCTCGCCCAGCATCCCCGTCAGGAGTGCGTGGTTCGCGGTGCACGTGAGCTGGCGGTGAGTAGCGGACAGGGCGTGGAAGGGACAGTTACTTAGCTGGATCTCGCCGCCGCGGGTGACCGGCTGGTAGCCGTGACGCGCCAGCAGCGCCAGGAGTGCGCGGTTCGACGATGGTCGCTTGTGGATTTCCGCTTTCGCCATCCTTGCGCCTACCGCGGCGGCGACTCTGGAGACTTGTCCACGGCTCCTGCCCTTCCCGGTGTCGAGCGCCTCTGCGAATAGCTCGGCCATCAGCTCGTATTCGCGCCGCGGAATGCTGACCGCCAGTTCGCGGTCCGTCGGGCTGTAGAACTTGCGCGGCCGCCCGGCCGTCCCGGTGCGACGGTAGGTGGCCGCCAGAAGTCCGGCTTCGGCAAGGCGGTCGAGGTGGAACGCGGCCAGCTTGCGGCTGACACCCGCCGCGGCCGCGATGCCGTCCCGGTCCGCCGCGCCTCCCGCCGCCAGGACTGCATCGAAGACCCGCTTTCGCGCCGGCTCCGTGAGCAGGGCCACCACCGCCAGGTCGTCACTCACCGGATAAGACTAACAGTCGTTGGTATTTCGGGAATAGGCCGGTCTAGGCAGATGGTTTTACCAGCACCCACTAGTTTTAGGAGGTCGTGGCGATGCTGGCGATTTTCCTGGTCGCGATAGTCCTGGCGGTGCTGGCGGCGATCCTGTGGGTTCCGGCGTGGGGCCTGGCTTCGCTGGCGGAAGCCGTGAGTCCCTCGGAGCGCACCTTGCGGAGAAGGCGGGGGTGATCGCCTTCGTCTTTCCAGGCGGAGCCAGCCTGGGTGCGGTTCAGGTGGGGATGCTGAAGGCTCTGCAGGAGGCGGGCGTGCGGCCGAACTTCTGTGTCGGGTCGTCCGTGGGCGCGCTCAATGCGGCCTGGGTGGCGGCCGACCCCACCCGAGCGGTCGCCGACCTGGAGGAAATATGGCTGGGTATCAGGCGGGCCGACGTGTTCCCGGTGTCTCCCATGCAGGTGGGACTGGCCGTGCTCGGGCGCCGTCAGTACCTGGTGCCCAGCGAGGGGCTGCGGCAGCTCGTGTCGCGCGCGCTGCCATTGCGGCGCCTGGACGCGGGCGGAGTGCCCTTGGCGGTCGTGACCACCGACGTGAACACCGGGCAACCGGTCGTGCACACGAGTGGCGCCGCCATTCCCGCCTTGATGGCCAGCTGCGCGATTCCCGGGATCTTCCCACCGGTGAAGATCGGCGGGCGCTATCTGATGGACGGCGCAATCTCCGACAACGCGGCGATCGACGTGGCGGTGCGCGCGGGCGCGGATCGGGTATACGTGCTGCCCAGCGGCTACGCCTGCGCGCTTGAGCGGCCGCCGGCAACCGCACTCGGCATGACGCTGCACGCGCTCAGCTTCGTGGTGCACCAGCGGCTGATCGCCGACGTCGGTCATTTTGCCCACCGCGTCGACCTGCGAGTCGCGCCGCCGCTCTGTCCGCTCGCGGTGTCACCGGCCGACTTCCGGCACACGCCGGAGCTGATCGCACGCGCATATCAGCAGACGTGCGCGTGGCTTCGTTCCGGCGGACGCAGCCGCGGGGCGGAGCATCTCGGGTTTCACGGCGCGCACCTTGCCAGGCCCTTCCCGCTGCCGGTCGTAGCACAGCCGCAACCGTCGGTTGCGCGTATGCGCGTCCAGAGGGCTCTGTGGCATGCGAGCGTGGAGACTATCTGGGCGATCGGCCGAGCCGCGAATCGGGCACGATCCAAATCAGCGACACGCACACATAGAAGCCATACGCGATCCATGGACTGACAAAGGCCCCGGCCACGCCGAAGGCGTACAGAGCTACCGAAACAACGCCCTTGTAGTCGCGCGCGACCGCACGAGCAAGCACTGAATCGCGGCCGTTGGCACTGATCAAAGCGCGGGCCAGGATGTAGTACGACATCCCCGCCAACATCGCGTCCATTCCATAGACCGCCGCCGGCAGCGAGCTGGTCGGAGCAGCCGCCAGCCAGCTCGTCAGGACCGGGATCAGGGACAGCCAGAAGAGGAGGAGGAGGTTCGTCCACATGACCCGGCCGCTGAGCTTGGTCGCGCTGCGCAGGAGGTGGTGGTGGTTGTTCCAGTAGATCGCGATGAAGGCGAAGCTGAGCCCATATACGAGCAGCGCCGGCAGCCGGTCACGCAGCGCCTGCGCGGTGGGAGCCGCGGGCGGCCTGAGCTCGAAAGCCATGATCGTGATGATCACGGCCATCACTCCATCGCTGAACGCTTCGAGGCGGCCAAGCCCGCCTTCGACGGGCCGGGCATCTGGAGCATCCGGCTCTCGACGACCCACGAGCAATGAATACATCAGCAAGCGGTTGACGGCGGAGATCGTGAGCTCGCCGAGCTCCGTCTTGTCCCCCCGCTAGCCGATGGCCTCGCGGATTTCGGCCAGGTGATCGACCACATGACCTATCACCACCTGCCGGACGAATGCCTCGAAGGGTGCCAGTGGTTCACCAGCCTCATCGAACAACGGTCGGTCCAGCGCGCCGTCGGTAAGGCGATGGATCGCCTTGACGAGTGGCGCCGATCCAATCCGCAGTGCCTGCAGCACGTCGGTCCCGATCGCTACAACGGCATCTATCGGGCAGCGGTCAGCGACTACCACGTCGGCGCCAACCTCGAACGCCACTTGCGCGCGGCGGGCCTGACCGAGATCAGCGCACGAACCTACATGTCGAGTGCTTCGAGCCTGGACAGGCACCCGTTCTGGCGCCTGTTTCTGCTGGCCCCAGATTCCGCTGTTTGCGCATGCCGGCCTGATTTCCGAGGAGGATGCCAGCGCCTTCACCGAAGACGGGGAAGCGTTGAACAAGCGAGGCGAGTTCTCGGCGGCGTTCTTCATTCGGACAGCGGTTGGGGTGCGGTCCGCCTAAGAGCAAGAAAACCGGGTATAGCGCGTCCTCTACATCAGGCTGTTCTTTAGCCCGAGCCCTCCGGGCCGGCCCGCCCTGTGACAGGAGAGAGACGTTCTTGGTTAGGCCGATGGCCTGGGACTTCCGGCGTGCGACGCGCAGCTTGCCGGTCGCCTACAAGATCCTGCTCCCTTTCCTGCTTCTCACGCTGGCCTCCGGGCTCAGCTTCGCCGGTGCCGCCGCCTATGAGATGACCGCGGGGGCCACGGCCCAGGCGGACAACACGCTGGTTCGGGACACCGACGCGGTTGCGCTGCGCAGCTCGGCTTTCCAGAGCACCCAGGTCGTCGCGTTGCAGCTCATCGAAAGCAATGCTGCCGTCCCCTCGGCGGTGGAGACTCAGGACAGGGAGCAACTGGAGCAGCTGCTGCTCCCGGTACTGGTGAGCCAGCCTCTGCCGGGCCTTCGGGTGTCAGTGGTGGCGCCGGACGGCACCGAGATCCTTACCTTGAGGCAAGACCCGTCAGGCGCGGAGGGTTGCCTGTGCACCTACGGACGCCACCTCCTGGGCCGGTCAGACCCGATCACACCGATAACGAGCCCGGGCGCGCCGGAAGAAGGCGTCGCCGACGCCATCGACGGGCCGGTTGTGTACACGCTCAGTCCTGTGTTCACCGCTGCGGGCCCGGTGGGTGCGTTGATGGTGGCGCAGCCGCTGAACGCTCTGGTAACCGACCTGGCCGCGGCGGGAGACCACGATGTCGCCTTCTACTTCGCGGACGGGACTCTGCTCGCGGCCAGCGCCGGCTTTCCGGCGGAGGCCAACCTGGGTCTCAGCCAGCGCAACCAGGTCATGGCCGGAGAGCTGATTCGAGAGGCGAACCCGGGCTCGGCGAAGGATCAGGTGGCATTCGTGCGCTGGAGCCTCGGCGGCCGGGCGGTCGGCTACGCCGGCGTGGCGGTGCCCAAGCTCGGAGCCGAGCTGCCGGGCCGCCTGCTCGTCCTTCTCGCGCTGACTCTTGCGGCAGCCATCGGCTGCGCCCTGGTCGGCGGCGTGTTCGTCAGCCGGGCGATCGGCCGGCCGCTGGCACGCCTGGTCGACGCCACGCGGGAGATCGCCCACGGCCGGCTGCCGGCGCCCGTACAGCCAGCCGGTGACGACGAGATCGGCCGGCTCGCGGCGTCCATCAACTTCATGACGGCCTCGCTGAGCGAGAACCGGGCCGCCCTCGAGCGGACCATGAACGGGACGCTCGAGACCTTGGCGGCCGCCATCGACGCCCGCGATCCCTACACCTACGGCCACTCCTATCGCGTGGCGGACTACGCAGTCGCGGTTGGGACCTCGTTGGGTCTGGATTCCAAAGCCCTGGCTCTGCTCCGTCGAGCTTGTCTTGTTCACGACATCGGCAAGATCGGCGTGCCGGACAGCGTTCTCCTGAAAGTAGGGCCCCTGACCGCTGAGGAGAGAGCAACCATCGAAGCGCATCCGGTAATCGGGCATCGCGTTCTGAGCCACCTGGCTTGGGAGCCGGACATCCTCGATGTCGTGCGCCACCACCACGAGCGTTGGGACGGTGGCGGCTATCCCGACCGGTTGGTGGGTACGGCCATCCCACGGCTGGCCCGCATCGCAGCCCTGGCCGATGCACTGGATGCCATGGTGACCGCGCGGGTGTACCGGCGCGAGCGGGGCTTCGACGACGCTCTGATGCAGATCCGCGAAGGCAGTGGATATCAGTTCGACCCCGACGTGGTCGCCAGCTTTCTGGCGGCTGAATCGACCATGAGAGGTCTGGTGGCTGAGGTTGCATCCACTGTGCAGGGAATCGCGGTTTGAGCCGCTTGCGCCCGACGCCGGGAGTCGCGATGATCGGGCCCCTGGTGGCGGCCATCTACAGCGGAGGCCTGTGCCTCGCGGTGTGGTTCGGGTACGCCCAGGGTTCTCTCGACCACGTCGTGTTAAGCCGAGCCGTGGCGGCGAACGTCTCCGCTTCTGAGCCCCAGGCCATGGCCGGCACGCTTGGTGCTGTGGAGTCGGCCTCGCGATCGCCAGCGCTGTCGGCCACAACTCCTCAGCCGACGGGCCATCGTGCTTCGCCCTCGCCCACAGCGCCCGCGCCTGTCCATACGGCCGCTCTCCCACCGTCTCCCACAGCGCCGTCGAAACCAACCGCCGTGCCGGCCGCCGCTCCTTCGGCGGCTCCGGTCAATCCGGTGGCCGTGGTGACCCCGCAGCCTCGTGGTGTGGGGGTGGGCGTACAGACGCCCCCGGCCGTCGGCCAGCACCCGAGCTCAGGCCCGCCGCCTCTGTTCCAGGGCAACGGCCAAGCCCTTCACGGTGCACCGCCCGGACAGCAGCAGCACCCCGCCGACCCGCCTGCCTCGAAGAAGGGCCAGCCTCAGAAATAGCGTCGGGTCGTCGCCGGCTTACGACAGTGGCTCTCGGACAGCCGTCCGTATTGGACCGAGCCGGTAGACTGGGCCGCTGGATCGGGGAGTAGCGTAGCCCGGCAGCGCACTTGGCTGGGGGCCAAGGGGTCGCGGGTTCAAATCCCGCCTCCCCGACCACCCCTCTCTACACCAACTCGGCTGGATCCGGGTCGGCGTGCTACGAGCGAACCTGCGCGCGGAGCCAGTCCAGCTCGTACTGGTCGTCGGGATCCTGCGTGAGACCGGCTTCCGCTAACCGCACCTCGCCCGCGGCCAGCCGCGCCTGTGCTTCGTCCGCGTCGCCCCGCGCGGCGGCGATGGCCGCACGATCGAGCTCCACCCACGGGCGGTGGTGCGCTGCGTTCGCCGCCTCCTCGAATTCGCGGAACCTACGCTCCGCCCCAACGAGGTCGCCGAGGTGGAGCTCGACCCAGCCGAGATTGTGCAGCTCGTTCGCGACCATTCCGTCGTTGCCGAGCTCCCGCGCCAGCTCGAGGCTCTGCATATAGAGCTCGCGCGCTCTTGCGTGATCGCCGCCGAGTCGTGTGCCCGCCGCCTCGAGGTGGAGCGGTCCCGCCTCAGCCGCACGGTCGTCGGCGGCCTGCGCCTTGGCGCGTCCGGCGCGGGCGAGTTCGACCACCCGATCGAAGTCGCCGTCGCGGAACGCGACCCGTGCGAGCCCAGTCAGACCATCGCACTCGCCACGAAGGTCCGCTGCCGCGCGCCCGACACGCAGGCACTCCTCGGCCCGCTCCCGCGCGCGAACTTGATCGCCGACGCGGAAGGCAAAGAGATGGTCGGCGTAGAGAACGCGCGCGCGGTCGACGGATGGCTGTTCTGCACCAGACGCGCCAAGTGCCGCGGCCGCAACTGCCGCGCCGCCCTCCATGTCACCGGTGTTGAACCAGGCCTCGCGCCAGACGCGCGCTACGCGCGCCAGCGCCCCCGGCCCGTCGCCCGCCTCCACGAGTGCACGAACCTCGGCAGCAACATCGGCCCTGGGCATCGCGCTAGGAGTATGCCGGTGAGGGTATGCGTGAACCAACGGCCCGCACTTTGGTCGCCGCTCTGGTCGCCACTTTGGTGGTCAGCGCCGCCAGCTTGGTGGCGGTTGCTGCTCGTAGATGCTGCAGATAACGAGAGGCTGTCCACAGCTCGTGATGCGCAGGCCAGCGGTGCGTCGCCCTTCGGCCTAACGGTCGCGACGTTCCACCATTCGGCGCCCGACCGCGGTCGCAATCTGCCGCACGACGAATCGTGGCATCCGCGGAGCCAGGGCCGCCACCATCTTCCAGGGGAGCCCGGGCACGATCAAGGACCGTCCCGCGAGCAACCCCTCGACTGCTGCGCGCGCGACCCCTTCGCTCGTCGACCAAAGCCAGCTCGGGCGAGGCCGGAAGCCGCCCTCCACCTTAACTGTGAAGCCCGGTGCGAGGCAGCTGACTGAGACGCCCAGCGGGCGTAGCTCGGCGGCCAAAGCCTGACTGAAGGAGGTCAGGAAGGCCTTGGTCGCGCCGTAGGTAGCGAGGCCGGGAAGGGGCTGAAACGAAGCAGCCGAACTGGTCACCAGGATGCGCCCCTGGCGGCGTCGCGTCATGACCCAGGCCGCCGGCTCAGCCAAACCAGTCCTGGAGCGGCGGGCTGCGGTGCAGCACACCGAAGTCACCACGCTCACGCATGGCGCCGGCAGCCTCGGCCGCGGCGTTTACCGCGACCCAGGTAAGCGAGCCCCCGACGCTGACGCGCTGGACACCGGCCGCCACGAGGTCGGGCATCCGCATGCCCGGAAGCGCCAGCACATTCACCGGTTTGGTCAGGGCCGCGCACACGGCCCGGATATCTTCGGCTGCTCGCAGCCCGGGCGCGTACAGCACATCGGCGCCCGCCGCCTCATAGGCCCGGAGTCGCTCGATCGTGTCGTCCAGGTCGGGGTTGCCGCGGATGTGGTTTTCGGCGCGTGCGGTCAGAGTGAATGGGAACTTCAGCGAGTGCGCCGCCTCGGCGGCGGCCTCGATTCGAGCGACTGCGTGATCGAGGTCATACAGCCGGCCGGACGGGTCCCAGTCCTCGATTGAGCCACCTACCGCGCCCGCCTCAGCGGCCCGCCTGACTGCCGTCGCCGCGCTTTGTGGGTCCGAACCGTAGCCGTTCTCCATGTCCACCGAGACCGGCAGGTCGCTGGCGGCCGTGAGCGCGGCGACGTGGATCATGACCTCGTCCAGCGTGACGCGCCCGTCCAGCCGTCCCAGGGTGAAGGCGAAGCCGGAGCTCGTGGTGGCGAGCGCCTTGAAGCCATGAGCCTCGAGCATCCGGGCCGACCCGGCATCCCACGGGTTGGGGATGATGAAAGGCTCCGCCGCGTGCAGCGCTGCAAAGGCGGATCCCTTCTCGGCTTGCGTTCTCATGGCTGGACCTCCAATACGAGCTCCGGCTGCTTGCCGTGCGTCACCAGCGATCAGAGCTGGATCGAGAGGGCGTTGGCGTATTTGGGATCGTCACGCCGGAAGCGGTCGGGGTTTGCCTTTCGCGCCACGGCGAGCTCATAGGCAAACATCTGGAGGGGCACGACCGCGAGGATGGGGGAGATCTCCTCGGGCACGAGGGGCAGCTCGAAGACGGTGGCGTTCGGCGCCTCCGCCACGCCCTGCCCGATCAGCCAGATGCGCGCGCCGATACGGTGCAGCACTCCCGCGATCTCGCCGGTGCGCCGCGCGACCGCGTCATTCGCTCCCTTGACGTTGACGACGACGGCCGCGTCACCCTCGTTGACCGAGACGATCGGTCCATGCAGGAACTGCTCGAGCGGCAGCGCATCGATGTCGGCGATGGCGGCTTCGCGCGCCTTGATCACCGCCTCCAGCGCGGTCGCGCCGTTGGGACCGGCTCCGGTCACGTAGATGCGACTCTGAGCTGCTGAAACCGCGACTGATCGAACCTCTTCTTGGCGGCCCAGAACCGCCTCCACCTGCGACGGCATCGTGTTCAGGGCCGATCGCCAGGCCGAGTCCTTCCCGGTGCCCTTCAGGCTGGCGACCTCGACGGCGACCTGGGCGAGCGTGAGCATCGCGTTGGTGTGCGAGGAGGTGTATGCGGCGGAGCGCTCGCGCTCGATCGTGCGCAGGACCAGCTGCGAACCGGGGTGCTCCGCAGTCAGGCTTCCCACCGACAGCACCGTCGCCCCGGCGGAGGTCGCTCGCTGCAGCGCCAGCGACGAAAAGCTCTTGGTCCCGGTGTGGGCGAGAACGATGACGGCCTCGTCGCCGCGTAAGGGGTAGCTGTCGGGATAGGCCGCGAAATCGAGCGAGTTGACGGCGCGGGCGTCGAGGCCGGCTCCGCGCAGCAGCCATTCCCCGACGAGGGCGGCGTGATAGCTGGTCCCGATCCCGACCAGCCAAACCCGAGCGCGGTCGCCGATAAGCCTGGCCGCGCTCTGCGCGGGCTCCCAATTGCGCTCCAAAGTGGCGGTGAGGTCGGCGGGCTGGCGATGCATCGTCTGGTACATCGCCGAGTTGGTGGTCGGCGGCGGCTCGCTCATCGCTGCGCCCCGTCCCGAGCAGGGCTCGCCGGCGAGCGTGGCTGGCCGGCGTAGGTAGCGCTCGCCTCGGCCACGTGCTCGGCGATGGCGCGGATCGTCCATTCCTCCCCGGCTTCTTCATCCCAGCTCGGGCGCAGGGCCAGCAGGCGGATGGCCAGAACCTGGGCTAGACGCCGGATGCGGGCGCTGGCTTCGTCCAGGTCCTG
>Ga0066671_10000172_pt1 | contig 19363 bp, 16 predicted proteins | sample GraSoiAngelo_120_FD_62294 | JGI IMG/M metagenome (GOLD analysis project Ga0066671, IMG submission 62294) | Grasslands soil microbial communities from the Angelo Coastal Reserve, California, USA - 14_0919_09_20cm | ecosystem: Environmental > Terrestrial > Soil > Grasslands | place: USA...
CAGGGAATCGAGGCGAACCGCGAGAACGCCGAGCACTACGCCGAGCTGACGCTGTCTGCGGCAACCGCACTCAACCCGTACATCGGCTACGACAAAGCGACCGAGATCGTCAAGGAAGCCGCCAGCTCCGGTCGTCCATTACGCGAGGTGGCCCGTGAGGCTGGGGTCGACGAGGAGACGCTCGACAAGGCGCTGGATTACCGAGCGATGGCTAAGCCGCACGGTTGAGCCGGTACCGCCTCCAGTTGACATAACCTCAGTTTTGCCGTTGCAAACGAGGGATCGGCCGTAAAGCCGCGCGCAGTTGCTGCCGACACGAGAGTTGCGGTGAAGCGGCTTGTTTTCCTCTCCCTTTGCGCTGCGGCGTTTCTCGCCGTCGCTCCCGCTTACGCCAAGGGCCAACCGAACCCGTTCGGGATCACGATCGTCCGCTTCGACAGCGGCACGACACCCGCGCAGATGCGAGCGGCGGTTGCGAACGCGGGCGGCGAGGTCGTCACCGATCTGAGCCCTGTTGGTGCGATGGCGGTCGCGCCGGTTGCCCGTGACTTCGGTGCCAAGATCGGCGCTAACTCGCAGGTGACCAGCTTCTTCCGCGAGTCGATGTTCGACGGCCCGGTCAGCCTAGACGGCAAGGAAGGCGGCGGTTCCGTTGGCTCGCCGGTTTTCGGCGGGTCCGGCTCGTTCCCGGATCCTTGGCACGACGCCTCCTCCTTCCTCGGCGTCACCAATCCGGAGGGAATCCTCCAGTGGGACGACGCTCGAATGAACGTTCCCGCTGCCTGGGCGACAACGCTCGGCGACAGGACCGTCAAGGTCGCCGTGCTCGACACCGGCGTGCAGAAGTCGCACCGCGAGCTGAAGGACAACATCGCCGGCAAAGCCGAGACCTTCATCCCCTGCGAGGCGCTCAAGTACGCGTTCGGGGAGAAGGCGCTCAAGGGCGCCGGCCTGACCGACTGTGGCAACGAGGACAGGGACGGCCACGGCACCTGGGTCGCGAGCCGGATCGCCGGCGCGCTCAACGGTTTCGCCTCGAACGGCGTGGCCCCGCGGGTGCAGATCTCGAGCTACAAGGTTCTCGCGTCGGGCTTCGGAGGCTTGCCGGACTGGATCCTCTCCGGTCTCCTGGCCGCCTGCTCGGACGGGGTCGACCTCGTCAACATGTCGATCACGGGCTACCTCAACCCGACCGACCCGGCCGAGGCACAGACTTACCTCCTCTTCAACGACGTCGTCCGGTACTGCCGTACCCACGGAGTCACGATCGTCGCCGCGGCCGGCAACGAGCACGTGCGCGTCGACCGTGTGACTAGGACCGTCGGCGGCGTGATGCTGAGCGGTGTCGGTGAGGTTTCGAACGGGCCGGACGGCATCGCCACTACGCCGCCCGGTCACAACTCCGCAGACTTCGATCTGCGCGGGCTGCTCGAGACTCCGGCGGGGCTTCCGGGCGTCGTGATGGTTTCGGCCACGAACAACGGCAACGACGCCGCACCCGCGGACGATCCGTTCCGGCTCGGTATGCACGTGGGCGCCCGAGATCAGCTTGCGTACTACTCGAGCTACGGGCCGCGCGTCGACCTCGCCGCTCCCGGCGGCGCCCGGCGCTTCAACCTCCCCGGCTGGGACGGCGGCGATGGCAACATCCTCTATGGCGGCTGGGGCTCACTCGGAGCGCTGGCCGAGAACGGGCTCATCTGCCAAGACCAGCTCCAGTCTTCGCTGTTCAACTTCGCCTGCTTCAAGGTCGAGGGAGCCGGATTCGGCTGGCTTCAGGGGACGTCGATGTCGGCGCCGAACGCGCTCGGAGTCGCCGCGCTCGTGATCTCGGCGAAGCCGGCGCTTCGCCACGATCCGGCCGGTCTCGTCGGCCGGCTCGAGGCGACGGCTCGCCGGACGATGAGGAACTACACCGGTCCTGACGATCCGGACAACACGAGCCCGACCTACGACGGTCGGCCTTGCAACACCGGTTACTGCCACCTCGATACGTCCGTACAGATTCCGTTCGCGGACGCGTACGGTGCCGGGCTCGTCGATGCCGGCGCGGCTGTCGGCTCATAGGAGGACACCGGCGGTAGCCGGAGCGCAATATCTCGCTTGATATCAGCGCCAAGGCCCCTTATAGTCGCCGCCGGGTGCGAGGGGAGACCTACCGTTTCTTGCTGCGGATGCCGGAAGAGCTTCGGCATCGGCTGGTGCAGGCGGCCGAGCGTTCCGGCCGAAGCCTGAACGCGGAGCTCGTTCATCGGTTCGAGCGCAGCCTTCGCCCCTCTCCATTACGAGGCGTCGCCAACGCGGCGGCGTCCGCCTACGAGGGTGTCAGAGGAGGGAGATTGAGGATGCTACGAACCCGCTACAGGGTGGTCATCGGAGCCGTCGTCATTCCGGCGGTTCTACTGGCGGCCCTGCTGCTCGCGTTCGCGGGCAGCTCAGGAAGCACACAGGCCGGAAAGGCCGCGGTGCTCGCTAAGGCCGGCGAGGGAGGCGATCCCGACTCGGCCGCGAACACCCCGGGTCTCGGGCCGGTCAGCTTCGACGCCTACATGGCTGCGGAGCGGACGTACCCGGCGAACGTGATCCCGCCTGCGATCGCGCAACGGGCGGAAGCCACATTCGCGGCACTCGCCGCCAAGGACGCCAAAAACGGCGATCCGAAGGGCGCTGGGCACGAGTGGAAGCTCTACGGCCCGAAGAAGTTCGCCACGGAGCCGGGCGTCATCTCGTTCTCGGGCGCGACCAACAACACGGCGAGCCGCGTGACGGCGCTCGTCGCCGATCCGAGCTGCACGGCCAAGAAGTGCAGGCTTTGGGCAGGAGTTGCGGGCGGCGGCGTCTGGCGGACCGACGACGCTGTCGAGCCGAACCCAGATTGGCAGCAGGTGAGCCCGACGCAGCTCGACCAGAACTCGGTCGGGACGCTGACGCTAGACACGAGCGATCCGACGCACAACACGCTCTACCTCGGCACCGGCGAGGCGAACCGCTGCTCGTCCGGTTGCGAGGCGGGCGTCGGCATCTACAAGTCGACCGACGGCGGCAACCACTGGACGAAGCTCGCCGACGCTTGCGTCAACAATACGACCTACAACTGTGCGATTCCGGGGAACGACGCCTTCCTCGGCCGCGGAATCAACTCGATCGTGGTCGATCCGAGCAACCCGAACCACATCTTCGTGGGGTCGGCGCTCGGCGTTCGCGGCTTGAACCACGTGATCGGCGCGGCCGGCGAGACGCAGCGGTTCGAGCCGGGCGCGAACGAGCCTGGGCTGTACGAGTCGACCAACGGCGGAGCGACGTTCACCGAGGTCTGGAACGGGGCGAAGCCGGACGGCGGCGGCACATTCTCATTCGGAATCACTGACGTCGGCCTCGACCCCCTGAACCCGGCTGTCGTCTACGTGGCCGGCTTCGACGCGGGCGTCTGGCGGCGCGACGCCGGAGCGGGACAGACCGCGTTCCAGCAGGTGTTCGCACCCCAGTTCAACCAGGGGGTGAACCTCGGCGCCGGCATCGACCGCTCGATGATCGCGCTCACGGTCAAGAACAACAAGACGCGGATCTACCTGACCGACGGCACGGCTGCCGGCGGCGGGCCGACCGATCCGTTCGCGGCCAACTTCTGGCGGACCGACAACGCAAACAACCTCACGGCGGCGGCGCTGCTGGCGTCGCAGGGGTCGACGACCCCAACCGGGGCCGCGTGCAACCCGCCTGATCCCGCGACGCACACGTTCCCGGCGTCGTACAACACGGGCTGGCAGTGCCTGACCTCGCGTGACACAGCGAACCCGTACTTCCCAACGCAGGACTTCTGCTGGGCGCAGTGCTGGTACGACGAGGAGCTCTACACGCCGGCCGGCATGCCCGACACCGTCTACGTGATCGGCGCCATGCAGTACGACGAGCAGCCCTGCGACACCAAGGGCGTCGGCTGCGGCGGCGGGCACGATAAGAACGGACAGGGCGCAGGCATGTCGAACGGCCGCGCGGTGCTGTACTCGAACACCGCCGGTGACCCTGACAGCACGAGCGGCATGCGGACGTTCACGGACCTGACGACCGACGCCCAAGACACGCCGGCCCCGTGGTGTGCCTACCGGCAGTATGGGCTGACTTTCTGCCGGAGGGCGTCGAACAGCATCCACCCGGACCAGCACGCGATTGTGATCAACCCCGGCAATCCGACCCAGATCTTCGAGGGCTCGGACGGTGGAGTCATCAGCACGAGTGGAACGTTCACTGACATCTCCTCGCAGTGCGACGAGGTCGGCCGCGACGGCGTCACGGGCGGTCCGGTGACGGGCTCCGACAACGTCGGCTGCAAGCGGTTGCTCTCGCGTGTGCCGGTCGAGCTGGGCCACATCGATAAGAAGTTGAGCAGCACGATCCAGTTCATCAACGCCGCAATCGATCCGTTCAACTCGTGCCGCGTCCTCGGCGGGACGCAGGACAACGGCACCTGGGCGACCGCGCACGGATGCGATCAGAACACGTTCACGCAGGTCATCTACGGCGACGGCGGCAATGCCGTCTTCGATTCGGCGACGCCGAACTGGATGGCGAACGAGTTCACGAGCGGCGCTGGTGACGTCAGCTTCGAGAACGGCGATCCGGAGAGCTGGGTCGTCGCCACCGCCCCGATCCGCCGCAGCGGTGAGGGCGCGTCCTTCTACTGGCCGCAGGTCGGAGACCCGAACCCGGTCCCCGGCACGCATCCGATCTACGAGGGCGCGAAGCACGTCTGGCGGAGCTGGGCGTTCAACGGCGGCCATCCGACGGCCAGTGGGCCGCAGGATACGAGCCCGGACATCTCGTTCATGGAGTCGCATTGTCCGGAGTTCGTGACCGCGTCGACAAACCCGAACTGCGGTGATGCGCGGCCGCTCGGCGGCCCGATGTGCGACAACGTCCATCCGACCCCGCCCGCCCCCGATGTGTTCCCCGACTGCGTCGGCGGCCCGGGCGATCTGACGAGCGCGAACTACGGCAACGACCGAAGGGGTGGGACGGTGTCGTGGATCGCGCGCGACAGCGCCGACCACGGGACGATCTGGGCCGCGACGTCGGCCGGCCGGATCTTCGTGACGCACAACGGGGATGCGGTTAACCCCTCGGACGTGGTGTGGACGAGGATCGACAACTCGATCGCGGGCGGCTCGCCGACCCGGTTCCCGAGCTCGATCTACGTCGATCCGACAAACGCGAACCACGCGTGGATCTCGTACTCGGGCTACAACGCGGCGACGCCGAGTACACACGGCCACGTCTTCAGCGTGACGAACACCGGCGTCACAGGCGCCGGCGTGTTCACGAACCTGAACGTCGAGGCCGGCTCGTCGGCATATCCGACCCCGACGAACGACGGCGACCTGCCGGTGGCCGACGTCGTCCGGGACGACGCGACGCACACGCTCTACGTCGCAACCGACTTCGGCGTCCTCCGGGGTGACGACGACGGTGCTTCGTGGCACGTGACGGAGGGGATGCCTCGCTACGAGGTCATGCACCTCGCGATCCAGCCGTCCTCGCGTGAGCCGACCTGCATGGGCCCCGGCCCGTGCAAGCGCGTGCTCTACGCGGCGACGCACTCGCAGGGCATCTGGAAGATGAACCTCGGGTCGGCGCACTAGACCCCAAGCGACCGACGATGAAGAGGGCCGCCTTTCGGGCGGCCCTCTTCACGCTTCGACTGGTTTAGACCGGCCGGCAGGCAGCGGGGCCGTCGACCGGAGGCGGTGGCGTCACTTGGAGCGTGGCTCGGTCGCCTCTCGCGCCGACAGCCTTGATCGTGATCGTCGCGCAGGTGTTCTCGCCGAAGGTTCCAAATTCGACTGAGAAGACCCCTTTGCGCGTCGTCCGGGCGATCTGCGTGGCCGTATCGGTGTCGGTTGCCGCGGTCACGCGAACGCGCTCACGGAGCTTGAAATGCACGCCTTTCACCGTCAACGGCGACCTGTCGACCAGTTGAAGCGTCGGTGTGGAGGATGACTGTATCGCCGCCAGCCCGGCGCCTGACGCTGCTAGTGCCGCGATTGCGGCCAGGATGGGAAGTACTCGGTACATGACGCTGTTTCACTTCCCGCTTCGTGCGAAAGATGAACTCGAGTGAGATGCGTACGTTCCGGGCGACGGTCGTGAATCGGGCGTCCCGCCGCGCCTGACCGCTCAGTAGGCGACCGCGCCGCGTCCGGTCTCGGCCGCGTGCCGCTGCTCGTCGGCGCGGTAGCTCGACCGAACCAGCGGACCTGAGAAGACCGAGCCGAAGCCGAGTGCCTCGCCCTGCTTGCGGAACCAGCGGAACTCGTCCGGGTGCACCCAGCGGTCGATCTTGGCGTGCTTCGCGCTCGGCTGCAGGTACTGGCCGATGGTGACGACGTCGACGCCGTGCTCACGGAGGTCGCGCATCGTCTCGACGACCTCGTCGTTCGTCTCCCCCAGCCCGACGATGATCCCGGACTTCGTCAAGACGGGGTAGTCCGCGAGCTCCCTCGCGCGCGCGAGCAGCCAGAGAGCCTTGTCGTAGCTCGCCTTGGCGCCGCGCATGCGCGCGTGCAGCCGGCGAACCGTCTCGATGTTGTGGTTGAAGACCTCGGGCCGCGCCGCGAGCACCGTCCGCAGAGCCTCCTCTTCGACACCGAGGAAGTCGGGGGTCAGCACCTCGACCGACGCCTCCGGCAGTTTCGTCTTCAGGGCGCGAATCGTCGCCGCGTAGTGGCCTGCGCCCCGGTCGGGGACGTCGTCGCGGTCGACCGACGTGACGACGACGTGCTTGAGGTTCATCTCGGCCGCGGCCTTCGCCAGCCGGAGGGGCTCGAGCGGGTCGGGCGGGTGCTCGGGCTTGCCGGAGTGGACGTAGCAGTAGCGGCACGCGCGCGTGCAGGTGTCCCCGAGGATCTGGAACGTCGCGGTGCCGCGCCCCCAGCACTCGGCGATGTTCGGGCAGCGTGCCTCCTCGCAGATCGTGTGCAGCGACTGCCCGTGGATCAGTTTCTTCACGTCGAAGTAGCGCGAATTCGCGCTTGGCGCGCGGACCTTCATCCATTCGGGCCGCCGCGGCCGCTCGGCTACGGGAAGCGAAGTCTCCACGCGCCCGAGTCTAGTTGCGGCCCCGACGGTTGGCGGCAGCTCGAAGCCCAAGTATCAGTCTGTTACAAAGCTCGGTTTTGGCGGTTCGCCCGGCCTCAAGCCGTTCTCTCGGGCCTCGTCGGCGGTTCGGGCCGTGTCGAACTTCGTAACAGTCTGTTACTTGGAAACGGCGGCGCGCTGAACTGGTCGTCCGGGTGCCGATTCCAGCGTCAGCGCGGGTAGGGCTTCCGCCGGAAGTTCGTCGAAGTCGAGATCGAAGACCTCGGCGAGCGCGCCGAGCGCGTGCGGTCGCACTTCGTCGACCGGGACCGGCCTTCCGATCTCTCGTGCCATCGTCGTGAACTGCGCATCCTCGATTCCACAGGCGGTGATCCACTCGGTGAACGGCGCCGGATCGAGGTCGACGTTGAGCGCGTAGCCGTGCGTAGACACCCACTTGGAGATGTGGATCCCGATCGACGCGATCTTCCGCGGTGGGCGTTCCAGCCAGATCCCGGTCAAACCCTCGATCCGTGTTGCCTCGAGCCCGAACGGCACCAGCGTGCGGATCAGCGCCTCCTCGAGGTCGCGGCAGTACCTCTTGACGTCCTGACCGTGCCTCGTCAGGTCGAAGATCGGGTAGCAGACGAGCTGCCCCGGCCCGTGGTAAGTCGACTTCCCACCCCGGTCGGTTTCGACGATCTCGACCTTCGCACCCTGAGGAATGTGCAGCTCGCCCGGCTCCGTTCGCCGTCCGAGGGTCACCACCGGCGGGTGCTCGAGGAGCAGAACTGTGTCCGGAAAGCCACCGCAAAAGACGGCTCCGGCGATGGCTCGCTGGAGATCCCATGCCTCGCGATAAGGGATCTGCTCGAGTTGGGCGATGTATGCCGACCTACCCATGCGCGCAGCGTACCGGCGTCCTAAGAGAGGCCGGCTTTGCCGGCCTCGCTGCACTTGTGCAACTCAGCGAGGGGGCACACGGGGGAAACCGGGTTTCCCCCGTGAAGCCACGCTAGTAGGCGGCCTCGTCCCAGGTCTGCAGCTTCTCGCGCAAGTCGCGCAGGAAGCGGCCGGCCAGGGCGCCGTCCACGAGACGGTGGTCGTACGTGAGCGTCAGGTTCATGATCGGCCGGATCGCGATCACGTCCTCGCCGCGGTCGTCCTGGATCACCCAGGGGCGCTTGACGACCGCGTAGGTGCCGAGGATCGCAGCCTGCGGCTGGCTGATCACCGGCGTGCCGTGGAACGTGCCGTAGCCGCCGGGATTCGTGATCGTGAAGGTGCCGCCCTGGACCTCCTCGGGCGTCAGCTTCTTGTCGCGGGCGCGCTGCGCGATGTCAGTGACGCCGCGCGCAATCCCGAGCAGATTCAGGCCCTCGGCGTGCTTGAGCACCGGGACGATCAGCCCCTTGCCGTCGGCTAGCTCGACCGCGAAGCCGAGGTTGACGTAGTTCCGCGTCACGATCTGCTCGCCGCGGATCTCGCCGTTGATCCATGGGTACTCGCGCAGCGTCTCGACTGTCGCCCGTGCGACGAAGGAGAGGTAAGTCGGATTGACGCCGTAGGCGGCCTTGTACTCCTTCTTCAGCTTCTTGCGGATTCCGACGACCCTCGACATGTCGACCTCGATCGCGCTCGTGACATGGGCCGACGTATCGAGCGAGCGGCGCATGTGCTCGGCGATGCCGCGGCGCATGGCCGTCATCGGTTCCATCTGTTCTCCAGCCTCGGCGACGGCCGGCTGCGGCGCAGGCGCTGCCGGGGCGGGCGGCGTGGGCGCGGCGGGAGCCTCGGTTGGCGGAGCAGCCGGAGCCGCGGGAGCCCCCGGAGCAGCAGGAGCTGCTGGCGCGGCCGTGGGGGCGCCTTGCTCGATGAAGTTGAGGATGTCCTTCTTCGTCACCCGGCCGCCGCGGCCCGAGCCCTGGACTTGGCTCGGATCGACGCCGTGCTCCGAGGCGATCCGAGCCACAACCGGCGAGACGAAGCTCTTGCCGTCGGTGGCGCCGTCGCCCGCCGGCGCTTCGGCAGGGGGAGAAGGCGGCTCGGCCGGAGCCGGTTCAGGCTCAGGCTCGGCGGGCCTTGCTTCCTCGACCTGCTCAGCCCTGGGCGTCTCGCCTTCGGCCCCGGCTGCCGCCGCGGACTCGGCCGCCGCCTCGGCGGTCGCGGGCTCGGGCGGCGCGGCCTGGGCCTGGCCGTTGGCGGCGGGCGCGCCGCCGATCTGCGCGAGCTTCGTGCCGACCTCGACCGTCTCGCCTTCCTGGACGAGGATCTGCGTCACCGTCCCTGATGCCGGCGAGGGAACCTCGGTGTCGACCTTGTCGGTCGAGATCTCGAGCAGCGGCTCGTCGGCCTCGATCTGTTCGCCTTCGGACTTCAACCACTTCGTGATCGTCCCCTCGGAGACGGAAACGCCCATCTGGGGCATTACGACGTCGACGGCGGTTTCAGTAGCCATTGGCTCTCCTAGTACGCAGCGAGGTCGCGTAGCCCTGCGACGACGTCCTCGACCTGTGGGATGAACGCCTTCTCGAGCCCGGGCGAGAACGGCACCGGCGTGTCCGGCGCGGTGATCCGCTTCACCGGCGCGTCGAGATCTTCGAACGCCTCCTCGGCGATCGTCGCCGCGATCTCGCCGCCGAAGCCGCCCGTATGCGTGTCCTCGTGCAGGACGAGCACCTTCGAAGTCTTCCGCACCGACTCGAGCACCGCCTGTTTGTCCCAGGGAATCAGGGTGCGCAGGTCGAGGATCTCGACCGAGACGTCGTCCCCGTCGAGCTGCTGGGCTGCCTCTTCGGCCGTATAGACCATGGCGCCCCACGTGATCACGCTGAGGTCGTCGCCCTCCTGATGCACGCGCGCCTTGCCGAACGGCGTCTCGTAGCGCTCGTCCGGCACCTCGGCCTTGATCCGTCGATAGAGATGCTTGTGTTCGAAGTAGAGGCAAGGGTTGGGATCCTGGATCGCGCTCGCGAGCAGGCCCTTCGCATCCTCGGGAGTCGCGGGGCAGATCACCTTCAGCCCGGGGATGTGCGCAAAGGAGCTCTCGGGATTCTGCGAGTGGAACGGGCCGCCGGAGAAGCCGCCTCCCGACGGGAGCCGCACGGTGATCGGCACAGGCGTGCCCGCGCGCCAGCGCTGCTTGGCGGCGACGGTGACGAGCTGATCCCAGGCGCAGGAGATGAAGTCGGCGAACTGCATCTCCGCCACCGGCCGCATGCCCATGATCGCCGCGCCCGTGCACCCGCCGACGATCGCCGTCTCCGAGAGCGGCGCGTCGATCACTCGCCAGGCTCCGAACTCCTCCTGGAAGCCGAGCGTGACCTTGAAGGCGCCGCCGTACACGCCGACGTCCTCGCCGATGACGAACACGCGCTTGTCACGGCGCATCTCCTCGCGGAGTCCGTCTGAGATCGCTTGGAGATAGGTCTTCTCCGCCATTACTTGTGGTGCGGCGTGTCGAGGTCTTCCGGCGTCGCGAAGACGCCGTCGGTCAACTTTCCGGCATCCGGCAGCGGCGACTCCTCGGCCCGCGCAAGCGCCTCGTTCAACAGCTTCTTGACCCCGCCGAGGATCTCGTCCTCCTCGTCCTGGGTCATGTCGGCGTGGGCGTTGAGCCACGACCGATAGCGCTCGATCGGGTCGCTCTTGGCCCACTCCTCGAACATCTCCTTGGGGACGTAGAAGGCGTCGTCGTGGACCGCGTGGCCCTCCATCCGCAGCGTCAGCGACTCGATCAGCGTCGGCCCGCCGCCGGTGCGGGCCTTCTCGATCGCGCGCTTCGCCTCGCGGTAGACGGCGAGCACGTCGGTGCCGTCGACGACGACGCCGTCGAAGCCGTACGCCTGGGCGCGGTCGGCGAGGTGCTCGCACGCGTACTCGAGATGCGTCGGCGTCGAGTAGGCCCACTGGTTGTTGTCGCAGATGAACACGACCGGCAGCTGGCGCACACCTGCGAAGTTCATCGCCTCGTGTGCGTCCCCCCGCGCCGAGGCGCCCTCGCCGTACCAGCCGACGGCGACGCGGTTCTCCTCGCGGATCCGGAACGCAAGTGCGCACCCAACCGCAACCGGGAGCATCGCCGGCAGGTGGCTGACCATCGCGAGCAGGCCCAGGTTCGAATCGGCCATGTGGACGTTGCCGTCGCGGCCGTGGGTCGGCCCGTCGGAGCGGCCCATGTACTGGGCGAAGATCCGCCAGGGCTCGACGCCGCGTGTGACGTGGACGCCCATGTCGCGGTGGAGCGGCGTGCCGACGTCGTTCGCTCCCATCGCCGTCGCGACCCCGACCGCCGACGCTTCGTTGCCGCGCCCTGTGTAGAACGAGCCGGGAATCTTCCCCTGCTTGTAGAGGATGTGACCCCGCTCCTCGATCCCGCGCGTGATCACCATGTTGCGGTAGATCCCGAGCAGGTCCTCGCGGTCGAGGCCGGCCTCCTTGACCTCTCTCAGCGAGCCGACCGGCTCTGCTTCCCGGATCGCCATGGCCGACGCATGCTAACGACTCCACCTACCATCACCCGCAATGAGCTCCGACCGCTTCGCACACGACAAGTTCTTGATCGAGCAGCTGGTTCGGCCGATCGTCAATCTCTACCGCGTGACGCCGCTCGCGGCGGGCGAGGCGCCCGCGGGCGGCCCGGTCGCCTTCGTGCGGCAGAAGCGAATGGCGATCAAGGAGGACATCCGCTTCTACGCCGACGAAGGCGAGCAGGAGGAGCTGTTCCGGATCAAGGCGCGGTCGTTCCTCGACACCGGTGGGGCGCGCTACGACGTTGCGGCGGCCGAGGGCTCGGCGATCGGCGTCCTCCACCATCAACTCAAGTCGCTCGTCCGCTCGACCTGGCGGGTGACGAACGCCGATGACCAAGAGGTGGTCGTCGCGCAGGAGCGGAGCCTGCCGATGGCGATCGCTCGGCGCGTAGTCGACTTCGTCCCCTACGGCGAGTGGGTGCCGATCCCGTACAACTTCGACCTCCTGAGCGACGGCCGCACGATTGGGCATCTCAGCCGGAAGTTCCAGCTTCGGGACCGCTACGTGCTCGACGTGGGCGGCGACGTGGACCTGCGCCTCGACCGCCGGCTCGCGATCGCGCTCGCTGTGGGGCTCGACACGCTTCAGAACCGCTGATCCTGGACCTTCCTCTCGAGTTCCTATCGCGTCGGGGCTTTTCTGAGCGTTCACGGCCGGCGTCTGGCTCCGCCGGGGCAACCGTTCACGCAGCGGTTGGCCGAGGTTGGGTCTGCCGACACGCCGAGCCCGGGGTGCTGGAGGCTTCCTTCCGGACGCGCTTCGTCCGGGGTTACCTGATCGCGCGCGTCGATCCGTATAGCGGCTGATTTCGGCCCCGCCGCAAGCTCGGCCGCCAGGCGGAGGAAGGCGCACCCTCAGTACAGTCCAAGACGTGGGCAAGGCCGCGGACTGGCTGCGCGAGGAGCGCCGGAAGACGCTCGGCGACTGGGTCGCCGTGTGCCTGCAGTGCGGGGCCGCTCAGCGCTGGTTCGAGGAGTTCGAGGCCGAAGTACCCGAGCGCTGCGGGCAGTGCGGGGGCGAGCTGCTGCACCGCTGCCCTTCGTGCAACGCGCCGTTCTCCTCGATCGCAGACGTCGAATGTGAGCAGTGTGGAACGGAGCTGCGGCCGAACGAGCTCTTCGGTTCGCGAATCCGGCGTGCCTGAGGCGCCGCTCGTCGACACCGAGGCCGGGCTCGTCCCGCAGGGCGACGGCTGGTTCGTCGTCAACGTTCGTGACGCGGCGTGGCTGCGGAACGATCACTTCGGCGCGCGCACGAGTTTCGAGGCCGGGGGACGTCTCGCCCGTGAGCTTCCCGATCTCGAACAGCACTCGTTTCCGGAGGTCGGCGTCACGGTCTACGTGCTGCCGCCAGGCCGGCCGAGCACGATGTACCACGCCGAGTCCGGGCAGGAGAGCTTCCTCGTCCTCCGGGGCGAATGCCTGCTGGTCGTCGAAGGACAGGAGCGACAGCTGAGCGCGTGGGACTTCTTCTACTGCGCGCCAAACACGCAGCACGCATTCGTCGGCACCGGCGAGCAGCCTTGCGTGATCCTGATGGTGGGAGCTCGCGGGCCCGAAGGGACGATTCTCTACGCGCGCAACGAGACGGCGCTGAAGCACCGGGCCGGTGTCGAGCAGGACACGTCCTCGCCGCACGAGGCGTATGCGCCGTTTCCGCACTGGCGGCTCGGCCGGCCTGACGGCTGGGACGATCTGCCCTGGGTTAATGCTTGATCTGTGAGAAGCGGATCACCGTGACCGTCGCGTCGTCCGAGACCTCACGGTTGTAGAGCTGCCCGAGGAAGTGCGCCATCTCCTCTGTGCGCCGGATCTCCGGGTTGTCGTGCTCGATCTCCCTCGGCGAGAGATCCTGCAGCGTCTTCACCTCGACCTTGTCGATCACGGCCTCGAACACTTTTTCCCGCGGGCTGTAGCGGGCGCCCGCGAGGACCTGGACGATCATGCCCTTCTTGTACTTGCCCGACTTGTCGCCTAGGCGGATCGTCGCCGTCTTGCGGCCGGAGCGCAGTTGGTCGGCCACCATCGGGGAGTAGAAGTTGAGGGCGTACATGGCTGCGGTCAGGTGAGCGAAAGCCGCGCAATCATAGGGTCCTGCTCCTCACGGAAGCTAGGGCTTTCTCGGCCATCTCGCGCTCGCCGCCGTAGGCGAGCAGCTTCGGCGCCTCGTCGAGCGGAAGCCAGCGCACCTCGTCGACCTCGTGAGCGGTCTCCGGCGGCAGGTCGCCGAGGCGTCCGTTCGTGTAACGAAGCAGGAAGAAGCTGACGATCTTGAAGATCCGCTCGCCGGCCCAGGTGTAGGTGTAGCGGACGTCGCCGAGCTTCTCGATCAGACGCCCCTGGGCGCCGGTCTCCTCGTGAACCTCGCGGAGCGCCGTCTCGCGGGGGTCTTCGCCGGGCCCGATGTTCCCCTTGGGTAGCGCCCAAAGGCCCGATTTCTTGCCGGCCGGCCGGATCGCGGCGAGCACCCACTCGCCCTTCAGCTTCCGCACGAGCACGCCGCCTGCTGAGAACTCCCTCCTCACCGCCGGTTTGTAACACAGCGGAGACCGCTACAACCGACAAGGCTTGCGCAGCCCGCTTCCCGCCGTATAAACTCGCCTGGCACTCCACATCTGAGAGTGCCAAGCAGTGTCACAAAGTCCGTATCAAGGAGGCATCTGGATGGATCTACAGCCGCTGGGAGATCGCCTCATCGTCGAGGTCCTCGAGGAAGAGGAAACGACGACGAGCGGGATCGTGCTGCCCGACACCGCGAAGGAGAAGCCGCAGCGCGGCAAGGTCCTCGCGGTCGGCCCTGGTAGCCGCAACGACGAGGGGAACATCATCCCCATGGAGATTGCGGAGGGCGACGAGATCATCTTTTCGAAGTACGGCGGCACCGAGGTCAAGCTCGGCTCCGACGACGTCCTGATCCTGCGCGAGTCCGATGTGCTCGCCAAGGTGATCGGGACGCGTGAGCCGGCCGGCGCCGCGGCCTAGTACAAAAGCAAAGGGAGGAAACTGAATGGCTCACAAGGAGCTGAAGTTCAACGAGGATGCGCGGCGCTCACTGGAGCGCGGCGTCAACATCCTCGCCGACGCGGTCAAGGTCACCCTTGGCCCGAAGGGCCGGTACGTCGTGCTCGACAAGAAGTTCGGCGCACCGACAATCACCAACGACGGCGTCACGATCGCGCGTGAGATCGAGGTCGAGGACGTCTTCGAGAACCAGGGCGCGCAGCTCGTCCGCGAGGTCGCCACGTCGACGAACGACGTCGCCGGCGACGGCACCACGACGGCGACCGTGCTCGCCCAGGCGATCGTTCGCGAGGGCCTCAAGAACGTCGCCGCGGGCGCGAACCCGATGGCGCTGAAGCGCGGCATCGAGACCGCGGTCGACTCCGTCGTCGAGGACCTCAAGGGTCAGTCCAAGGAAGTCAACGGCAAGGAGGACATCGCCCGAGTCGCGACGATCTCGGCGCGTGAGCGCGAGATCGGCGACGTGATCGCCGACGCGATCGAGAAGGTCGGCAAGGACGGCGTCGTCAACGTCGAGGAGGGCCAGACCTTCGGGCTCGAGCTCGAGTTCACGGAGGGCATGCAGTTCGACAAGGGCTACCTGTCGCCGTACATGATCACCGACGCCGAGCGCATGGAGGCGGTCCTCGAGGATCCCTACATTCTGGTCGCAAACCAGAAGATCGGGGCGGTCAAGGACCTGCTCCCGATTCTCGAGCAGGTGATCCAGGCCGGCAAGCCGCTGTTGATCGTGGCCGAGGACGTCGAGGGCGAGTCGCTCGCGACGATCGTGGTCAACAAGCTCCGCGGCACCTTCACCGCCGTCGCCGTCAAGGCACCGGGCTTCGGTGACCGCCGCAAGCGGATGCTCGAGGACATCGCGATCCTCAGCGGCGCCGAGGTGATCACCGAGGAGATGGGCCTCAAGCTCGAGAACACGAAGGTCTCGCAGCTGGGCCGCGCCCGCCGCGTGGTCGTCGACAAGGACACGACGACGATCATCGACGGCGCAGGCGACTCGGATGCGATCAAGGCTCGGATCAAGCAGCTGAAGGCCGAGATCGAGAACACCGACTCCGACTTCGACCGCGAGAAGCTCCAGGAGCGCCTGGCGAAGCTCGCGGGCGGTGTGGCCGTCGTCAAGGTCGGCGCCGCGACCGAGACGGAGATGAAGGAAAAGAAGCACCGCGTCGAGGACGCGCTGCAGGCCACGCGGGCGGCCCTCGAAGAGGGCATCGTCCCGGGTGGCGGCGTCGCGCTCGTCAACGCGGTCGAGGCGATCAAGCTCGACGGGATCAAGGACCCCGACCAGCGCACCGGCGCTGCGATCATCGTCCGGGCGCTCGAGGAGCCTATTCGCCAGCTGGCCCAGAACGCCGGCCTCGAGGGCTCCGTCGTCGTCGCTCAGGTTCGCGAGGCCGCGAAGGGCCACGGCCTGAACGTCGAGACCGGGCAGGTGGAGGATCTCTTCGCCGCCGGGATCATCGATCCGACCATGGTCACGCGTTCCGCGCTGCAGAACGCCGCGTCGATCGCCAAGAACATCCTCACCACCGAGGCAGTCGTCGCCGAGCCGCCGGAGAAGACCCCGGCCGGCGCCGGCGCCGGCATGCCGGACATGGGCGGGATGATGTAAGTCGCATGGGGGAAACCCGGTTTCCCCCATGAGCCCCCTCGTTGGGTGGCGCAGCAAAAGGGCCGGCTTAGCCGGCCCTTTTGCCTATCAACGCGGCCGGCAAAGCCGGCCGCTCTTGTGCAGGAAGAAAAGAACCCAGAAACGGCGAAACGCCCGAAAAGGGCGTCTCGCGCGAGGGGGATGGGGAGGTGGGTCGCATGTTCTATCGGCCCTCGCAGGTTCCTTCCTCTCACTCAAAAGGGGGAATAGCCAGAAAGAGCCCGGCTTTGCCGGGCTCGTTGCCAAGCAGGAGGGCCGGCTGTGCCGGCCCTCCTGCTGTGCATCTCAACGAGGGGGATCATGGGGGAAACCGGGTTTCCCCCATGACACCATCGCTAGGGCGCGAGATCGCCGTAGATGTTCTGGTCGATTCCTCCGTCGTGCGGGCAGAGGTCTCCGCTCCAGAACTTGACGGGTCCCTTCTTCGTCTGGATCGTGTTGAGCGTCCGGCATTGGTGGACGTCGGCCGTAGTCGCGTCGGCGTCCTCCGTCGCTTCCCTCGGATCCGTGCCCTGGACCGTGTTCCGCCAGTCTGTCCACGTGGTGTACGCAAAGCTCCCGAGTGACGTCACCCACAGGTAGTCGCCCGCGAATGGCACCGCTCGGTTGTCGAACTGCTCGTAGTTCGGGTTCGTCGAGACGTCGGTGACCCGCGACTTGCCGGTCCAGGTCGCGCCGGCATCGGTCGACGTCGCGCCGTAGACGTCGAGCGACGCCACCGTCCTCCGGTCGGCGCAGTTCCCGATCGGCCGGGTGACGCTGTAGCACGAGTCGTTCCGGCTGTCCCACCAGATCGCGTGCAGGACGCCGCCGTCCGCCGAGACGTCCGGGAACACCTGGTCCCCTGTTGCCTGGCTGTCGATCACGGCCGGGGCCGTGTGCTCCCCGGTCGCACCGTCGTAGCGGATGAAGAACGTGCCCGCCTGGCCGGCCACTCCACGGCCGTCCGTGCCGTACGTCGTGCCGGTCGGGACTTCCGTGCCAGGCTTCGTCGCGTCGTAGACCATGTAGATCCACTCGTGCGCGGCGTCGAGCTGGTCGGCCGTCGATCGCACCTGCGTGTCGCGGCGGAAGAACGTGTAGCCCGAGGTGCACGCATCTGCGAAGTCGCCGCAGTCGCGGGCCCGATCGGATTGCGCGTCCGTCCCTTCCGTGAAGTTCGGGTCGTCGCTGATCGCCTGGGTCGGAACCGGCTGCGGCGACGACTGATCCTGCGCGTCGTTCGGGATGAACGTCGTCACCTGTTGCGGCGGTGAGAACGTCCTGCCGCAGTCGGTCGACTTGACGATGTAGATCGCGTCGGTCGACGGGCCGACAGCCGAGAACGAGCGGAACGTGACGTAGACGTGCCCGTTGTGCGTCACCGAGATGTCGGGAAACTGCAGGCTCTTGAGCGACGACTCGAGCCTCATCGGCTGGCTGAACGTGACGCCGTGGTCGGTCGAGCGGACGAAGTAGATCTCGTTCGCCCCACTGCCGTTGAAGCGTGACCACGAGAAGTAGACATTGCCGTCGCACGGCCCGCCGGTGCGATCTGCCTCGATCGACGTCTTGTCGTTGAACTTCCCGAGCAGGTTCGGCGCCGACGAGCCGGACGCGACAACGGTCGTGCCGTAGTACTCGAGCCCGTCCTTCGTCGTGTCGGCCGCGTCCGGGCCGCCAGGGTTCCGGAAGCGCGCGACCCAGACGTCGCCCTGTGTCTTCGTGATGCTCGGAATGTTGTTCGAGCTCTCCGAGCCGAAGAATGCGCGGCCGTGCGCGTCCCAGGCGATCACGGGGTCGCCGGCCGTCGCCGTTCGTGCTTGCGAGAGCGCCCTATACGGTGACGCGTCGTCCGGGTAGCCCGGGACGAGCGAGCTCGTCCAGTTGTGCCCCGCGTCGAGCGAGCGGTAATAACCCAGCCAGATCGGCCCGATCGCTCCGGCGGCGATGCCACGGTTGTAGACAGGGCAGTAGTCGTTCGAGCTGCCGAGCAACAAGCTTGTGTTGCGCGGGTCGACGGCGACTGCTGGCTCGTTCTGGCGCCCGTGCGAGATCGTGCACTCATTGAGGGTCGCGTCGGTATACGGGTTCCCCGTTGCAAGGGTGTAGGCGCTGATGTAGCCGGCGCCACAACCTGCCGTGGGATGGCAGTCGTTCGTCAGCCGAGCGTCTGCTCCAGGTGTCGATGCGCCCGCCCCGCCGACCGCGAAGAACACCGCGAGGCAAATGAGAGCGCAGACAATGAAGGCTTTCTTCACAACTCTCCCCTCCTATCTAAGTTGTCGCAGAGACCCCTCTCTGGATATTCGCGCAGAGCCTACAAGACGATTCGATATCACGCGGGGTGCCGCAGCGTCCGCCTCCGTCGCCCCAACCAATTCTTCAGCTGCGCGCCCTCGGGTTCTGGGCTCACTTAAAAGGCGTAACGTTCTTCCTGCCAATAATCGGCGTCGTTGTGGTAGCCGTAGCGCTCCCAGAAGCCCGGCTGGTCAAGGTGGAGGAGCTCCAGGCCGCGCAGCCACTTGGCGCTCTTCCAGAAGTACCGGCTCGGGACGACGAGGCGTAGCGGCCAACCGTGCTCGGGTTCGAGGGGCTCGCCGTCGGCTTCGTAAGCGATCATCGCCTGCTCGTGCTCGAGCGCCTCGAGCGGCACGTTCGAGGTGAAGCCCTGCTCGGCGTGGGCGACCACGAAGCGGGCGCTCGGCTTCGGCTTGACCAGCTCGGCGAGATCACGCCACTGGATGCCGCGGAAGCTCGTATCGAAGCGGCTCCAGCGGGTGACGCAGTGGATGTCGATGATGATCTCGGTCGACGGCAGCTCGTGCAGCTGCTCCCATGTCAGCGTGATTGGATTCTCGACTTCGCCGAAGACCTTGAAGTCCCAACTCGCGAGGTCGGTGTCGGGCACCCCACCCGCGTGCAGCACCGGCCATTTCTCGGTCAGGTACTGGCCCGGGGGAAGCCGCGCGGGGTCGTAGCCGGCGTCGGCGACCTTCTTTTCTGCCTTGGAGCGGAACACGATTCCTGGACTTATACGCAACGGCGCTCGTCAGCCAGCGAGGATCTACGCTGTGAGCCTGTGGCGAAGCTGATCTACTCGGCG
>Ga0066671_10000173_pt1 | contig 19292 bp, 20 predicted proteins | sample GraSoiAngelo_120_FD_62294 | JGI IMG/M metagenome (GOLD analysis project Ga0066671, IMG submission 62294) | Grasslands soil microbial communities from the Angelo Coastal Reserve, California, USA - 14_0919_09_20cm | ecosystem: Environmental > Terrestrial > Soil > Grasslands | place: USA...
GCAGCTCGACGCGGTCACCCGCTTCGTCAACGACCTGATCCGCGACGGCTCCCTCACCGAGGGCGAGCCGCGGGGCTAGATATCCTGACGGCGGCTCTTGATCCGGCGTCCGCCTTCTCTCACAGGCGTGGCGAGACGCCCGACGGAGACGAAGCCATGGTCGATTACGAGAACATCCTGGTCGAGCAACGGGGCGCGGTGACCCTGGTCACTCTGAACCGCCCGAAGGCGCTCAATGCCCTCAACACCACCGTCCTCGCCGAGCTGATTGAGGCCTTTGCAGCCTATGATTCGGACGAGTCGCAGCGCTGCCTGGTTCTGACCGGAAACGAGCGCGCCTTTGCGGCCGGCGCGGACATCAAGGAGATGTCGAACCACGGCTTTGCCGAGATGTATGCCTCCAACTTCTTCGCCGGGTGGGAGCGCGTGACCGCGACCCGCAAGCCGTGGATCGCCGCGGTTGCCGGCTATGCGCTGGGCGGCGGCTGCGAAGTGGCGATGATGGCCGACTTCATCATCGCCGCCGACACCGCCCAGTTCGGCCAGCCGGAGATCAGGCTCGGGGTGACGCCTGGAATGGGCGGGTCGCAGCGCCTCACCCGGGCGGTCGGCAAGGCCAAGGCGATGGAGATGTGCCTCACCGGCCGCAACATGGGCGCCGAGGAAGCGGAACGCTCCGGCCTCGTTGCCCGGGTGGTGCCGGCCGCGGAGCTGCTCGACGAGGCGATGAAGACGGCCCAAGCGATCGCGTCCATGGCCCCCCTCGCCGCCATCGCCACCAAGGAGATGGTCAATGCCGCCTTCGAGACGGGGCTGGCGCAAGGCATCGTGTTCGAGCGCCGCCTGTTCCACGGCCTGTTCGGCACCGAGGACCAGAAAGAAGGGATGAGCGCCTTCGTCGACAAGCGTAAGGCGGATTGGAAGGGCAGATAAGATGGCACGAATCGCATTCATCGGTCTCGGCAATATGGGCAGCGGCATGGCCGCGAACCTGGCCAAAGCGGGGCACGAGGTCCGGGCGTTCGACCTCTCCGAAGCCGCCCTCGCCAAGGCCGAAGCGAACGGCTGCGCCCGCGCCGCGTCCGCGGAGGAGGCGGTGAAGGACGCCGAGGCGGTGGTGACCATGCTCCCCGCCGGCAAGCACGTCCGCGACGTCTATGAAGCGAGCGTGATCGGCAAGGCCCCGGCCGGCGCGATCCTGCTCGATTGCTCGACCATCGACGTCGACACCGCGCGCGAGGAAATCGGCAAGGCCGAGGAGGCGGGCTATGCGATGGTCGACGCGCCGGTCTCGGGCGGGATCGCGGCGGCCGAGGGCGGCACCCTCACTTTCATGGTCGGCGGCACCGACGAAGCCTTCGAGCGAGCGCGCCCGATCCTCGAGCAGATGGGCAAGGCCGTGATCCACGCCGGGGGCGGCGGGGCCGGCCAGGCCGCGAAGATCTGCAACAACATGCTGCTCGGCGCCTCGATGGTCGCGACCTGCGAGACGTTCGTCCTCGCCCAGAAATTGGGGCTCGACCCGCAGACCTTCTTCGACATCTCGTCCAAAGCCTCGGGGCAATGCTGGTCGATGACGACTTACTGCCCGCTCCCGGGCGTCGGCCCGTCGACCCCCGCCGACCGCGACTATGAGGGCGGTTTCGCGGCGGCGCTCATGCTGAAGGACCTGCGCCTGGCGATGGAAGCGGCGCGCAACGCCGACAGCTACACGCCGATGGGGTCCGCCGCGGAGGAGCTCTACACCCGCTTCGCCGAATCGCTCGGCGGCGGCGGCAAGGACTTCTCCGGCATCATCAAGATGATCGACGACAGCTGGGAGGCGCCTGCGTCGGCTGATTAACACGTCATCCCGGGCTTGACCCGGGATCCATGAACACAGGTCAGTGAGAACTGGACTCGAACCGTGTTCATGGATGCCGGATCAAGTCCGGCATGACGGCTAAAGGGGCCGCCGATGCGACCCACCGGCCCGGCGCCGCTCCTCGCTGCCGTAGCGGCGGGTGAGCTCCGCGGCCATTTCCGCCTGCGACATTCGCGCGCCTGGAAGCAGTGCCGGCCCCGCGCGGCGGCGGAGGTCGGCGACGCAGCGCTCGGCCGTCCGACCGTCCCAAAGCTCGGGCGGCGCGTGGACCGCCCGGAGCTTGGCGCGGGCGGCGACGAGCTCGGCGAGCAAAGTCTCGGGCGTGACCAGGCGGTTGGTGCCGTGGGTGACGGTCACCGGTCGCTCGGTGCTCTCGCGCAAGGTGAGGCAGGGAATGCCGAGATAGGTCGTCTCCTCCTGCACCCCGCCCGAATCGGTGATCGCAGCCGCGGCACCGGTCACCAGGCTCATGAAGCGGACATAAGGCATCGGCTCGACCAGCTTGACGCCGGCGCGGGCGAGGCGGCTGTCGAGCAACGCTCCGGACAGGCGCTTGGCGGTGCGCGGATGGACAGGGAAGACGAGCGGCAGCTCGCGCTGCACCTCGATCAGCGCATCGACGAGGCGGATGAGCTGTGCCGGCTCGTCCACGTTGGACGGGCGGTGCAGCGTCACGACGCCATAGCCGCCGCGCTTCACCTTCAGCTCGCCCGGCACATTGGCCGCTTCGATCGCGGGGCGCACAAGCTCGAAGCTGTCGAGCATGATGTTGCCGACCCGCGTGATCCGCCCCCGCGCAACGCCCTCGGCGGCAAGGTTCTCGTCGGCGTCGGGCGACGGGGTCCACAGCACGTCGGCGAGAACATCGGTGACGAGGCGGTTGACCTCCTCCGGCATCGCCCGGTCGCGGCTCCTCAGCCCCGCTTCGAGATGGATGATCGGGAAGCCGAGCTTGGCCGCGACCATCGCGCAGGCCGCGGTCGAGTTGACGTCGCCGACCACCACCAGCCAGTCCGGCCGGTCGGCGAGCGCGACCTTCTCATATTGGATCATCACTCCGCCGGTCTGTTCGGCATGGCTTCCGGAGCCGATTCCGAGATGATGGTCGGGCTCGGGCAGCTTCAGGTCGGCGAAGAAGGCGTCCGACATGTTGACGTCGTAATGCTGGCCGGTGTGGATCAGCACCGGCTCGAAATCGGGGGCCGCGGCGAGCGCATGCCAGAGCGGCGCCACCTTCATGAAATTCGGCCGCGCCGCGGCGACGATGTGAATGCGCTGGACCATGGATTGGGGTTAGCGCGGCGGCGGTTAAGATTGGGTTTGAGCGCCCAGCACGGCCTCCAGCGCCTTGCTCCATCCCCCGAGCCGGCTTGAGCGCACGTCCTCCGCCATCGCGGGCTCGAACCGCCGCACCCCGGCGCGCATTGATGCGGCCTCCTCCAGAGAGGCGAACATGCCGCAGCCGACCCCGGCCAGCATCGCAGCGCCGAGGGCGGTGGTCTCGACGAAATCGGGACGCTCGACGGTGAGGCCGAGCATGTCGGCCAGATCCTGGGCGAGCCAGTCGTTGGAAGCCATTCCGCCGTCCACCTTGAGGCACTGCCACGCCGCCCCGTCGGCGGCGAAGGCGGTCATCAAATCGTGGCTCTGGTGCGCCATCGCCTCCAGCGCGGCGCGGACGATATGGGCTCGGCCGGTGGCGAAGCTCAGCCCCGAGATCGCCCCGCGCACGTCCGGCCGCCAGTGCGGCGCTCCGAGGCCGGTATGGCCGGGGACGATCTGCACCCCGCCGCTGTCGGGGACCGAGCGGGCCAGCGCCTCGCTCTCCGCCGCGGAGGCGATCAGCCCCAAGTCGTCCCGCAGCCATTTGACGAGGCTCCCGGCGACGAACACCGACCCTTCCAGAGCGAACCGCCGCTCGCCGCCCAATTGCCAGGCGATGGTGGAGAGCAGCCGGTGCCGGCTGAGCCGGAATTCGGCGCCGCTATTGGTGAGGATGAAGGCGCCGGTGCCGTAGGTCGCCTTGGTGTCGCCCGGCGCGAGACAGGCCTGGCCGATCGAGGCCGCCTGCTGGTCGCCGGCCATGCCTGCGATTCGAATGGGCTCTCCGAACAGATCGGTCTCCCCGAAGCTGCCGGCGCAGTCGACGATCTCAGGCAATGCGGAGCGCGGAACGCCCCACAGGCCGAGCAGCCAGTCGTCCCAACCGCCCGAGCCCGTCGCCATCAGCCCGGTGCGAGACGCGTTGGTGGCATCGGAAATGTGGAGCCCGCCGGTCAGCTTGAAGATCAGCCAGCTCTCCACCGTGCCGACGCAGAGGTCCGCCCCCGCCTCCCGCACTTCGGGCCAATGTTCGAGCGCCCAGGCAATCTTCGACGCGCTGAAATAGGGGTCGAGGAGGAGCCCGGTGCGGCGCTGCACTTCCTCCTCATGGCCGTCCTGCTTGAGTCGGTCGCACATCGCCGCCGTTCGCCGGTCCTGCCAGACGATGGCCGGGGCAAGCGCCCGCCCCGTCCGCCGGCTCCAGAATACCACCGTCTCGCGCTGGTTGGTGATCCCCAGCGCGGCAATTGCACCCGCCCCGCCCACCTTCTCGACCATCGCCCGGGCGCAGACGAGGCTGGATTGCCAGATCTCCTCCGCATCATGCTCGACCCAGCCGTCCCGCGGATAATGCTGGCCAAGCTCGCTTTGCTCGACGCCCAAACACTCCCCGCCCGGCGCGAACAGCATCGCGCGGGTGCTGGTCGTCCCTTCATCGATGACGAGCAAGGTCATGGCGTTCCCCTCGCATCGACTATGCCGCGCAGCGCCGTTAGGCTGCAAGGCCGGCATGGACCCATATGATCTCCTCATTATCGGCGGCGGCATCAACGGCACGGCGATTGCGCGCGACGCGGCGATCCGCGGGGCGAAGGTTCTGCTGGTTGAGCGGGACGACCTCGCCTCGCACACCAGCTCCGCCTCCTCGAAGCTTATTCACGGCGGGCTTCGCTATCTGGAATATGGCGAGTTCCGGCTGGTCCGCGAGGCGCTCCGCGAGCGCGAGATCCTGCTCAAGACGGCGCCGCACATCGTCCGGCCGCTGCGCTTCATCCTGCCGCAAAGCCGCGGCATGCGCCCCTTCTGGATGCTCCGCGCCGGCCTGTATCTCTATGACCTCTTCTCGCTACGCGGCAGCCTCCGCCACTCGCGCCGGGTCTCCGCGGGCGAGAAGGCGGTGCGCTCACCGCTCGCAGACCCACGCCGGCGCCTCCTGTCCTATTGGGACGCGTGGGTCGACGACAGCCGGCTGACGGTCCTCAACGCGGTCGACGCCGCCGAGAATGGCGCCGAGATCCTCACCCGAACCGAACTCCTCAGCGCCCGCCGCGATGGCGACCTCTGGACCGCCACCCTCTCCGGCGGCCGCACCGTCTCCGCCAAGGCGATCGTCAACGCCGCCGGAGCCTGGGTGGGCGACGTGCTCGGCCGCCTCTCCGCGCCGAGCGAGAGCCGGGTGCGGCTGGTCAAGGGCAGCCATATCGTCGTGCCGCGCCTGTGGGAAAGCGAGCACGCTTACATCCTGCAGCAACCGGACGGGCGGGTGGTCTTCGCCCTCCCTTATCTCGGCGACTACACCCTGATCGGCACCACCGACATCCCGGTCGAGAGCGCCGAGAACCCCGCGATCGAGGCGGACGAGCGCCGCTACCTCTGCGAGGCGGCCGACCGCTATTTCTCGCGCCAGCTCGTCCCCGCCGACATCGTCTGGAGCTATTCCGGGGTGCGCGCGCTCCACGACGACGGCGCCGCCGACGCCAAGGCGGTGACCCGCGACTATCATCTCGAGCTGGACGAGGAGCGCCGGCTGCTCTCGGTCTTCGGAGGCAAGATCACCACCGCTCGCGCGCTTGCCGAGGAAGCGCTCGACCGGCTCGGCATGGACGGCCGCCGCTCCACGGGCTGGACGGCGCTCCCCGGCGGCGAACTTGGCCCGGCCTTTCTCGACTGGCTCGGCCATGTCGGGGCCTGGATGCCCCAGCCCCTCCTCGCCCGTCTCTCCCGCGCCTACGGAACGCGAATGCGCGACATCGTCGGCAGCGCCACCAGCCTCGGCGAACTAGGCCGCCACCACGGCGCCGGCCTCTACGAGGCGGAGCTGCGCTACCTCAAAACCCACGAATTCGCCCGCACGGCCGAAGACGTCCTCTGGCGCCGAACCAAGCTTGGCCTCGCCATGTCCCCCGCCGACCAAAAGGCGCTGGCGAAGCGGATGAGAGCTCAGGGTCCCTCGTGAAGCGGGTCCGTTCCCGGTGGCGGAACTTCGTCCAACTCCTTGCGGCTCCGCTCCGCCTCCCGCTCGATCGCCTCGTCGTCCGAGGGCAGATCCCTCTGCTCGCCTTCCTTTGCCATGGCATGCCTCCTTCTCCTCGCGCCAACGCGCCGCGCCGGAACCCCCTCCGCCTTGTTCGGTTGACCGGCCATGGCACCCTCCGCTGAACAGGCCTTTGCGGCCGCCGGGCAAGGTAGAAGCGTGATCGGCTGGAAGCTCGACCGCGACCAGCGCCGGGAGCTGCTCCAGCAATTCCCGACCACTTACTCCGAAGTGGTCGCCGACCACGTCACCCTCGCCGTCCGTGTCTCGGACCACGCCGCGCTCCCCGACGAAAGCATTGGCGAGATCGTCGGCTGGGCGGACGACGGCAAGGGCGTCCAGGCGATGGTGGTCTCTATCGCCGGCACCACCGACCGCCCGGACGGAAGCACTTACCACATCACCTGGTCGCTCGCCCCGGGCCGCCGGGCAAAGGAATCGAACGATGTCATCCGCGCCCATGGCTGGACGCCGATCGAGCTGCCGATGCCCGTCCGACTTCTCCCCGCGCGCTTCTGATGGCCCGCCAGCTCTATCTCGACTGCGACGGAGTCCTCGCGGATTTCGACAAGGGGGCGACCGCGATCCTGGGGATGCCGCCGCGCGCGTTCGAGAAGAAGCACGGCCTCGGCCGCTTCTGGGCAAAGCTCGCCAAGGCGCCGGACTTCTATTTCGGGCTTCCGCTGATGGACGGCGCGACGGAGCTGTTCGAGGCGGTGCGGCACCTTAATCCGATCATCCTCACCGGCCTTCCGATGGGCAATTGGGCTGCGGACCAGAAGGTGCGCTGGGCCGCGCACTGGTTCCCGGGCACGCGCATCATTACCACCATGGCCCGCGACAAACGCGATCATGCCAAAGCGGGCGACGTCCTCGTCGACGACCAGCTCCGCCACGCCCATCTCTGGGAGGAAGCCGGCGGAATCTTCCTCCACCACAAGAGCGTGCCCGAGACGCTGGAGCGGCTGAAGGACTATTTCCCGCTCTAGCGAGACTGGTCAGGATCGGGTGGCGCGGCTAGGCACGCGCTTATGCTCAAGCCTTTCGCTATCCTCGCCCTCCTCGCTTCCTACCCAGCCCAAGCCGGCGCCGCCGACGTCAAATCGGTGATCGCCAGCCCCGCCTATAAGCGCGCCGTCGCCTCGCTCGACCGCGAGCACGACCGGATCGTCGACGAGATCGTCACCCTGACCGAAATCCCCGCCCCCCCGTTCAAGGAGAAAGCCCGCGGCGAGGCTTATCTGGCGATGCTCCGCTCCGCCGGCCTCACCGACGTCGAGACGGACGCCGAGGGCAATGTGATGGGTCTCCGCCGCGGCACCGGGCCGGCCGGCGGGCCGCTCGTGGTCATCGCCGCCCATCTCGACACCGTCTTCCCCGAAGGCACTCCGATCAAGGTCCGCCGCGAAGGCACCCACCTGCTCGCCCCTGGAATCGGCGACGACAGCCGCAGCCTCGCAATCCTCCTCGCTTACGCCCGGGCGCTGAACGCCGCCGGGGTCCGCACCGCCCGCGACATCCTCTTCGTCGGCAATGTGGGCGAGGAAGGGCCGGGGGACCTTCGCGGCACCCGCTTCCTGTTCGGCAAAGGCCGCTACAAGGACCGCATCCAGGCCTTCTTCTCGATGGACGGCACCGACGGCGCCCGGATCGTCAACCGCGGCGTCGGCTCGAAGCGCTACCGGGTGACCTTCTCCGGCCCCGGCGGCCACAGCTATGGCGCCTTCGGCCTCGTCAACCCGATGGCGGCGATGAGCCAGGCCGTGGTCGACCTGTACAGGCTCGATGTCCCCAAATCGCCCAAGACCACCTACTCCGCCAGCGTCACCGGCGGCGGCACCTCGGTCAACTCGATCCCCGACAAGGTGTTCATGGAGTTCGACATGCGCTCTGAAAGCGCCGAGGAGCTGGCCAGGCTCGACCAGCGCTTCCGGGCGATCGTCACCGCCGCAGTCGAAGGCGAGAACCGCGCCCGCCTCACCCGCGAAGGCAAGGTCGCAGCAGACATGAAGGTGATCGGCGAGCGCCCCGCCGGCGGAACGCCCGAGACGGCGGAGCTGGTCCGGGTCGCGCAAGCCGCGGTCGCCGCGCAGGGCCTCAAGCCCGAGCTGATGGCCTCCTCGACCGATTCGAACCTGCCGATGAGCCTCGGCATTCCGGCGATCACCATCGGCTCCGGCGGCAGCGGCGGCCGCGCTCATTCGGTGGACGAATGGATCGACGTGGCGAAGCCCGCCAGCCTCAAGGGCATGCTCCCCGGCCTCGCCATGCTCCTCGCTATGGCCGACCTGCAGAAATGAGCTTCACCGCCAAAATCCTGCTTCTGGGCTCGGGCGAGCTGGGCAAGGAGCTCACCATCTCCGCCAAGCGGCTCGGCGCCTATGTCGCCGCCTGCGACAGCTATGAAGGCGCCCCCGCCATGCAGGTCGCGGACGAGGCGGAAGTGTTCTCGATGCTCGACGCGGAGAAGCTGCGCACGGCGATCGCGAAGCACCGGCCGGACCTCGTCGTCCCGGAAGTGGAGGCGATCCGGACCGCGATTCTCGCCGAGGTTGAGGCGGAGGGCACCACAATCGTCCCCTCCGCCCGGGCGACGATGATGACCATGAACCGCGATTCGATCCGCGAGCTCGCCGCCGGATCGCTTGGCCTCAGGACCTCGCGCTACCGCTTCGCCGAGAGTTTCGAGGAGGCCGAAGCCGCGGCCGCGCACACCGGCTATCCGTGCGTGGTGAAGCCGGTCATGTCCTCCTCCGGCAAGGGCCAGAGCACCGTCGAGACCCCCGCCGCTCTCCGCGCCGCCTGGGACTATGCGGTCGCCGGGATGCGCGGCGACCGGGTTCGGATCATCGTCGAGGAGTTCGTCCGCTTCGACTATGAGATCACCCTGCTGACCGTCCGCACCCGCGACGGTGTGCTCTTCTGCCCCCCGATCGGCCATCGCCAGGAGCTGGGCGACTATCGCGAGAGCTGGCAGCCGACTCCTATGTCCGCCGCAGCCCTCGCCGCCGCCGAGGAGATGGCGCGCAAGGTGGTCGACGATCTCGGCGGCTACGGCCTGTTCGGAGTCGAATTCTTCGTTGCGGGCGACGAGGTCATTTTCTCCGAACTTTCGCCGCGCCCCCACGACACCGGCATGGCCACCCTCATCTCGCAGAATTTGAGTGAGTTCGACCTCCACGCCCGCGCCATTCTCGGCCTGCCGATCCCCTCCATCGCCCTCAGACACCCCGCCGCCGCCTCGGCCGTGATCCTCGCGGACCGGGAGGCGGAGGCCTTCCGCTTCGAAGGCGTCGCGGAAGCGCTCGCCCTCGGCAGCCCGGAAGCCGAAGTGGACGTCCGCATCTTCGGCAAGCCGGTCACCCGCAAGAACCGCCGGATGGCCGTCGCCTTGGCCACCGGCGCATCCGCCGACGAAGCCCGCGCCCTCGCCACCCGCGCCGCGGCGGCGGTGCGCATCCTTTACGCATGATCTTCCGGGAGGCGCGGCCGGACGATTCGGCGGCCCTCGGCGCAGTGCACGTCGCCTCCTGGCGCGAAACCTACGCCGGCATCGTTCCCGAGCAGCTGCTGGCCGGACTCTCCGAGGATGAGCGCGCCGCGATGTGGCGGACCGTGCTGGAAAACCCTGCGCTCGGATCGGTCTTCGTCGCGGAGGCAGAGGGCGAAATCGTCGGCTTCGGCGCCTGCGGGGCTCAGCGGGACGTGGAGCTAAAATCACTGGGCTACGAGGGAGAAATCGGCGCTATCTACGTCCTGCGCTCCCATCAAGGCTCCGGCCTCGGCGCCTCACTGATGCGCCTGATGGCAACGCGCCTCCTCGACAAGGGCCGCACCGCCGCAAGCCTCTGGGTGCTCAGCGACAACCTCCCCGCCCGCGCCTTCTACGAACGCTTGGGCGGTGTGCTCGTTGGCGAAAGGCTGGAGGAGCAGACCGGGCTCAGCGAAGTCGCCTACGGCTGGAGCGACCTCGAGGCGCTGGCGCCCCGATAACCGGCTTGCGCGGGCCGGGGGGGCTCGCTACATGCGCGCCGAGTGGGCGTGTAGCTCAGTGGTAGAGCACTGTGTTGACATCGCAGGGGTCGCAAGTTCAATCCTTGCCACGCCCACCATTTTCTTCCCTCAGCTCAGCGCCTTAACCCCAGGCGCGAAGCGAGCGAGCGGGTCTCGTACCAGGCGGTGAGGGCGAGCCAGCCGGGGGTCGGCGCCGCCCCGAGCGCGGCCCGGGCATAATGGGCGGCGGCGGGCCAGTCCCCTGCCCCGGCAAGCTCCTCCGACATCTTCTTCAGCGTATAGCCGCGCTCCACCCGCGCTTCCTCGCGGATCATGCGGTGGCGGCCGAACAAGGCCGCCTTGTCGAGCGCGCGGAGCTGGTGGAGCCGCTTGAGGAGCATCGGCAGCGCCGTCGTCATGTTCGTGGTCTTGGCCGGATCGGGGATGTTGTGCCGGGCGGTGACGGCCGGGTGATGGAGCATCGGCAGCGTCGAATGGTCGATCAGCCGCACATAGAGATCGCGGTCGCACTCCCAGCGAATGCCCTCGTCCATGCCACCGATCGAGTCCCACAGCGCGCGGCGGACGATCAGGCAGTTGACGTGGCAGAAGCCCTCCGTCGGGATGAGATCGGCAAGAGTGACTTCGAAGCAGCCGTCGGCGAGGGGCTTACGGCCTTCCGCGACGAGGCGGGGAGCCAGCGTCCCCAGCCAGTGCGGCCGCTCGACCGGCACGCCCTGCCGATAAGGCCGCTGGTTGGTCATGTAGAGGTCGGCCGGGGTCGCCTCCAGCGCGGCGGCCGCGCGGGCAAGATGACCCGGGTCGGTCCAGAAATCGTCGTCGTCGAGAATGGCGATGTAGGTGCCGCTCGCCTTCGACACTCCGAAGTTCAGCGAATAGCTCTGGCCGTGGCCGTTGGCGCGGTGGACGAGGCGGTGGAGCGTCGCCCGCTCGCCTGCCCGGGCGAGGACGGCGTCGTAGTCCACCCGATGCTCGGGTGCGCTCCCGTCGTCGACGACCACGATCTCATAATCCTGGAAGCTCTGCGCGAGCACCGAATCGAGCGCCTCGGCGAACAGTGCCGGTCGGTCGCGGGTGGCGAGGATGACGGAGAAGAAAGGCAGTGGAGGGCTCCTGGAGTCGGAATCGCGCGGCTTGGCCCCTCGAATAAGCCCTTTGGGTAAAGCAGTTGTTTAGGGGATTTATACTCGCGGCCCGCTAGAGCGGCGCTCATGGCGGTCCTGGTCCTCGGCGACGATACGCGAAGCTTCCTTGCGGTGGTCCGTTCCCTGGGCCGGCGAGGCATCGCCGTCCACGCGGCGCCGGGGGATTTTTCGTCGCCCGCTTTGGCCTCCCGCTACCTCAAAGGGGTGCACCGGCTGCCGCCTTATTCGATCTCGCCCGAGGGCTGGCTCGATGCACTGAAAGCGCTGGTCGAGCGGGTGGGGATCGACCTGATCATCCCCTGCGACGATCGAAGCGTGCTCCCCCTGCAGCAGCACCGGAAAGACCTCCCGGGTGTCCAGGTCGCCGTAGCGAACGACGACGCGCTGGGGACCTTCTTCGACAAATGGAGCACGCACCAGCTCGCCGCCCGGCTGGACGTGCCGATGGCGAAGGGAGAGACGCTGGAGAGGGCGGACGGGGCGAGCCTCGCCGCTTCGCTCGGCCTGCCACTGGCGCTGAAGCCGCGCTCCTCCTGCACTTTGGGACAAGGCGGGCCGCGTTCGACAGTAAGGATCGTCCACAGCCCTGCCGAGGCCGACGCCGTGCTCGCACGGATCGACCGCTCCGCCTGGTTCGCAGAGGCCTTCTTCCGCGGCGAGGGCGTCGGGGTGTCGGTGCTCGCGGATCAGGGAGAGGTGCTCTTCGCCTTCCAGCATAAGCGGCTCCACGAGGCGTCGGAATCGGGCGGGAGCTCGAGCCGGGTCAGCGAGGCGGTCGACCCCCGGCTGCTCGCCGACGTCGCGGATCTGGCGCGGGAGACCAATCTCAGCGGAGTCGCGATGTTCGAGTTCCGCCGCGCCGGCGACGACTTTGTGCTTCTGGAGGTCAACGCCCGCTTCTGGGGCTCGCTCCCGCTGGCGCTCGCCGCGGGTGCGGACTTTCCGGCCTGGCTCCACGACCTGATGCTGGAGGGGAAGAGACCGGCGGCGGCGGACTATCCGGCGGGAATCCTCCGCCGAGACCTCGGCGGGGAATATTATCGCGTGCTGAAACAGGCCGAGCGGAAGGCACTGCCGCTTCGTGCCGCCGCAATTGCGCGGGGATTTGCGGTGCTGGCGCCGCTGCTCGCCTCGGGGCGGAGCTTCGACAGCTGGGCGAAGGACGATCCAAGACCTTTCGAGGAGGAGCGGCGGCAGCTCGTCGCCACCCTTCGCAAGGCCGTCGCCAAGCGCCTGACCGGGCGGGGCGGACGGGAGCGGAGGGCCAAGCGCTCGATCGAACGCGCTTCCGCAGGGCTACGCGACGGCAAGCGCGACGTCATCATGCTTTGCCACGGCAATATCTGCCGGAGCCCGTTCGCGGAGGAGCGGCTGCGTGCCAAGGCCGCAGCGGCCGGTCTTCCGATGAAAATAGTGTCCGCGGGTACGATCGAGATGGAAGGGCGGCCCTCCCCTGAGGCGGCAGTTTCCGCAGCACGAACCTTCGGCGCCGACCTCGAACGCCATCGCTCCCGCTATCTCGATCCGGCCGCGGCGGAGAGCGCGGCGGCTGTAGTCGTGTTCGATGAGCGCAATGTTGACGAGCTTGCCCGCGTCGGCGCGCCGGGCGCGAACGTGATCCGTCTCGCCGACCTCACCGGGGAGCGCGAGATCGGCGATCCCTACGGCCAGGCCGAGGACGGCTTCGCCGCCACCTACCGGACTATCGACCGGGCCCTCGACCGACTGGTCTCTGCCCTCGCCGGGGGCGCGCGATGACCCGCCCCCAACTCGCCATCGTCGTCGATACCGAGGAGGAGTTCGACTGGACGAAGCCTTTCTCGCGCGCCTCGACCGGCACCCGCCACATCCCCGCCCAGGCGCGCGCGCACGAGATTTACGAGCGCTTCGGAATCGCACCCACCTATGTCTGCGACTATCCGGTGGCGACCGACCCGGCCGCGGCGGCCTTCCTCGGCCTTCTCCAGGCGGAGGGGCGGGCCGAGATCGGCGCGCACCTCCATCCTTGGGTCACGCCCCCGCACGAGGAGGAGGTGACGACGTTCAACTCCTGGCACTGCAATTTGCCGCCGGCGCTGGAGCGGGCGAAGATCGTCGCCCTGACGGACGCGATCGAGCGCGGCTTCGGCCGGCGCCCGACGATCTTCAAGGCGGGCCGCTACGGCTTCGGGGCGAACACGCGGGACGTGCTGATCGAGCTCGGCTACCGGATCGACTGCAGCTACGTCCCCCATGTCAGCTTCGCGCATCAGGGCGGCCCAAGCTTCGCCGGCACGTCCGACCAGCCCTTCCGGCTCGACGGGGGCCTACTCGAAGTCCCCCTGACCAGCGGCTTCATCGGCCGCGCCCCGGCGCTCGGCCCGGCAATCGCCGGCCTGTTCGACAGCCCCGCCGCCGAGCGCCTGCGGATACCGGGGATATTGTCGAAGCTAGGCCTCGTCGCCCGCTCGCGCCTTACCCCGGAAGGCGTGCCCGCCGAGGAGCAATGCCGCCTTCTCAAGACGATGGTCGGGGCGGGGCGAAGCTTCTTCACCCTGACCTATCACAGCCCGAGCCTGGAGCCCGGCCACACACCCTATGTCCGCGACGCGTCGGACCTAAGGGCTTTCCTCGCCTCGATCGAGACGGTGCTTCGCTATTTCCAGGATGAGCTGGACGGAGAGTTCACGACCCTGAGCGCCTGCCTGGACTAAAGCCGCCCGTGCTGGTCCTCGCTCTGGAACAGGCGGTCGACCTCGGCGACGAGGTCCTTCAAATGAAACGGCTTCGACAATATCTTCGCCGTCGGCGCGGATCGCCCCGCCTTCAGAGCCACCGCCGCGAAGCCGGTGATAAACATCACCCGCATTTCCGGCGCCAGCGTCGCCGCCTTCTGGGCAAGCTCGATCCCGTCCATCTCCGGCATCACGATATCGGTCAGCAATAGATCGAAGCCGCCCTGCTCTATGAGGGGCAGCGCTTCGGTGCCCCGGTCGACCGAGACGACTTCGTAGCCGGACCGCTCGAGCGCGCGGGAAAGATAGGCCCGCATCGAGTGGTCGTCTTCGGCGAGCAGGATCCTGATCATGTTTTCCCTCAGCCTCCGGCCGCGTCGCGCCGGTGCATTGAACCCATGTTATGCCCGAACGTTGGGCGCTTTTCCAGCGCGGGTGGAGGCTAATCCCGAGCGGCCGCGTGGAACACCGGATTGCGTACCGAAATCGGACTATCTACCCTCGACATGCGAATGACGGACTCTCCCTCCCAATCGGCAGGCCCGGACCACCCGTTCCGGATCATCGGCCCCGACGCGCCCGCGTCGCCGGTGCTGCTGTCGGTGCCGCATGCCGGGCGCGATTATTCGGACGCTTTATTGAAGGCCGCGCGGCTGCCGCGGGCGATGCTGGAGTCGCTGGAGGACCGGCTGGTCGACCGGCTGGTCTGGCGCGCGGCTGCGGCGGGATCGACGGCGATCGTCGCCACCGTGCCGCGGGCGGAGATCGATTTGAACCGCGACGAGCGGGAGATCGATCCCGCGACAATCCTCCCCTCGCCGGCCGCGGCGGACATCCTTCAGTCGGCGCGCACCCGCGGCGGGCTGGGGCTCGTGCCGTCGCGGATCGCGGGCGCGGGCGCTTTGTGGCGGCACCGGCTCCCGGCAAGCGAGCTGAGGCGCCGCATAGCTGAGGTCCACCGGCCTTATCATGCCGAGGTGGACGCGCGGATGCAGGCGATCCGCGCCCGCTTCGGGATCGCCATCCTGCTCGACTGCCACTCGATGCCGCCCCGCGATGGCGGCCGAGTGGAGCCACGAATTGTGATCGGCGACCGGCACGGAACGAGCAGCGGCGGAGAATATACCGCGGCGGCCGAGGCGGCGGCCCGAGCGGCGGGGTTCGAGACCGCGCGCAACGCCCCTTATGCCGGCGGCTATGTCACCGAGCGGCACGGACGCCCGAATGAGGGGCTGCACGCGCTCCAGTTGGAGATCGACCGCTCGCTCTATCTGGCGGCGGGTCTTCGCGCGCCCGGGCCGGGTTTCGAGCGGATCGCGGAGCTGATCGAGAATGTGGTGGCCGCCTTAGGCCGGCAGGCGCTTGAGCCCCCCATGCCGATCGCCGCCGAATGATATGAAAAAGACCACCTCGCGGGTTGCGCGAGGTGGCCAAGGTTCAGGGAGGAACGCCCCGGGTCAGGGGGCGTACGCGCCGCTTCAAGGGGGGAGAAGCAGCGCGCTGAACCCGATTTAATCATGCGATAATAGGTTTCAAGACGGCACCGACCAGCCGCCGGAAAAATCTCTCGGTCCGTCTAGGCCGAGCCGATCAGCGGCCCCGCGCCCAGGGGGCCATTCGGCCGATCAGGTGGCGGTGGCCCTCGAAATGGTGCTTGAGCGCACCCGCGACGTGGAGGACGACCAGAGCGATCATCCCGTAGCCGAGAATCTGGTGCGATTCCTCCCACAGCTCATGGGTCGAACGATCGGCGGGAAGCTTGGGCACGTCGAACAGGCCGAACCAACCGATCGGGTTCTTGCCGGTCGAGCTGAGCAGCCAGCCCGACAGCGGCAGGAGGATCATCAGCGCGTAGAACAGCCAGTGGGTGACCCGGGCGAGGCTCGCCTCCCACCGCTTCAGAACGGGATCGAAGGCCGGCGGACGGTGCGCGAGGCGCCAGGCGAGGCGGACGAGGCTCAGTACCAGGATGGTAATCCCGGTGCTCTTGTGGATGAGCATCATCGACGACCGGGTCTCGCGCGCGAAATCCTCGTGGAACAGGCCGAGCAGCAGGTTCACGATGATCAGAGCAGCGATGATCCAGTGCAGCGCCACGGCCCCATTGCCGTAGCGCTCGAGCGCCGAATCGCGCGGGTCCGCCGCGGTTGCCATCAGCCCTGGCCGAGCGCCGCGGCTGCCGCGGGATCGAGGGCCGGGCCCTTCTGCTGCTGAAGCTGCCGGCCGAACACCTCGCGGATCAGCTGAAGCGAATAGAGGTGGGCATAGATGAGGGCGAGCATGCCGTTCTGGTTCATCTTGCGCAGGACGTCCCCGCGAAGCTCGCGGAACTTCTCCTCGTTCACCATCTGAAAGCCGCGATAGATGAAGGGCTGGTCGGAACCGGTCGGCTGGATCGTGACCTCTCCTTCCATCAGCAGGTCGTTGTCGATCAGCTCCTTCATGAAGAAACCGGTGCGGTTCGCCGACATCTCGAACTCTTCGCAGAATTTGAGGATGGCATTGACGCCTTCGCCCGGCTTGCCGTCCTCGAACAGCGGCGTGCCGTCCTCGAACGGGCCGATGATGTCGCTGGTCGGATCGAAGCAAAGCGACAGCTCGTCGGCCTCGGGACGCAGGCGGGCCAGCATGAACGGATAGCGGCGGGCATAGGCGGGGACGGAGGTCTCGCCGAGCATGTTGCCGGCCTGGTCGGAGAAGACGGTGACGCCCTCGTTGAGGCCCATCAGCCCGAGCGGCACCGAATTCTCGCCGCTCGAAAAGACGATCGGGTAGAAGCGCTGGGCGGAGACGAACTCGTCCGAGGTCAGGGGGATGGCGTGGACGTTGGCGAGGTGCGGCGCGGCGGTGCGCTCGCGGACCCGATAGTTCGAATGCTGGCTGCTGGAGAGCGGCTCGAGACCCGCATAAAAGAGCGGCAATGAGGGTGTGGCCGGCGGCTGGCTCGCCATGTGATTCTCCGTAAGAGCGTTGGGAGCGGCCTCGGGACCGCCATGTCGGGGCACCGTCTATGGCGCGCGCGCGTCTTCTGCAACCCGGGACTGCGCCGGGGCTGGCGCTTCGTCCGGATTAATGGCTTGTTCAACCGCCGAAGGGGATTGGTCGGCCGGGGCTCAAGGAGAATGTGCGTTGATCGACTGGACTGCGGCCGCGCTGTTGCTGCTGACGATGGAGGTGCCGGCGGCGGTCGACGACGGCCAGAGCCCGCTCCAGCTCGCCCAGCTGACGGTGCGCGAGCGGATCATCGTCCGCATTCCGGTGCCCGCCCCGCGCCAGCAGAAGCTGATCGAATGGAAGCCGACCAAGGGCCCCAAATGCATCCCCGCCAAGATGATCGCCGCCGCCGCTTTATCGAGCGAATCGAGCGTCGACTTCCTGCTCCGCGACAACCGCCGGGTCCGCGCCGAGCTCGACAGCGACTGCCCGGCGCTCGATTATTATCGGGGCTTCTACATCAGCCCCAATCCCGACGGCATGGTCTGCGCCGATCGCGACATCATCCGCTCCCGAATGGGCGGCGCCTGCGGAATCGAGAAATTCCGGAGCCTGAAGCCCGTCTCCAAGGATTGACAAAAGCCCCCCGCTTCGCACAAGCGCGAAGCTGATGCGGCTCCCCTGCCCGGAGCCCCCCTTTTTTTCCGGATCATCCATGAGCTTTGCCGATCTCGGCCTATCCGACGAATTGCTCCGCGCGGTGGAGGAATCGGGCTATACCGATCCCACGCCGATCCAGAAGCAGGCCGTCCCTTCCGTCCTGATGGGCCGAGACCTCATCGGAATCGCCCAGACCGGCACCGGCAAGACGGCGGCTTTCGTGCTGCCCATGATCGATATTTTAGGCGAGGGAAGAAGCCGGGCGCGGATGCCCCGCTCGCTGATCCTCGAGCCGACCCGCGAGCTGGCGATGCAGGTCTCCGAGAATTTCGAGAAATACGGGAAGTACCACAAGCTCAACATGGCTTTGCTGATCGGCGGCACCAACATGGCCGACCAGATCAAGAAGCTCGAAAAGGGCGTCGACGTCCTGATCGCCACGCCGGGCCGGCTGATGGACCTGTTCGGCCGCGGCAAGATCATGCTCAACGGCTGCAGCCTGCTCGTGATCGACGAAGCGGACCGGATGCTCGACATGGGCTTCATCCCGGACATCGAGGAAATCTGCTCAAAGCTTCCGCCGGTCCGCCAGACCCTGCTCTTCTCGGCGACCATGCCCGGGCCGATCAAGAAGCTCGCCGACAAGTTCCTCACCGGCCCCAAGACGATCGAGGTCAGCCGCCCGGCCTCGTCCAACGCGCTCATCGACCAGCGGCTGATCAAGACCGATTCGCGCAAGAAGAAGCAGGTCCTCGAGGATCGCCTCCGCGCCAACGACGTCCGCACCGCGATCATCTTCTGCAACAGGAAGACGACGGTGCGCGACCTCGCCAAGGAGCTGAAGCGCGCCGGCTTCAAGGCTGGCGAGATCCATGGCGACATGGAGCAGGCCGAGCGGATCCGCGAGCTCGACCGCTTCAAGAGCGAGGAGATCAACATCCTCGTCGCCTCCGACGTCGCCGCCCGCGGGCTCGACATCAAGGGCGTCAGCCACGTCTTCAACTATGACGTGCCCTGGCATCCGGACGACTACACCCACCGCATCGGCCGCACCGGCCGGGCGGGCAAGACGGGGGTCGCGATCACCCTGGCGACCAATGCAGACGCCGAAGCGATCGAGGCGATCGAGAAATTGTCGTCGATGAAGATTCCGGCGTTCGATGCGAACCCCGCAGCGGCCGCCGCTCCGGCTCCGCGCGAGGCGGAAGCCGAGGAGGAGGCGCCCCGCGAAGAGCGTGCGCCCCGCCGCAGGGGCCGTGGCCGCGGCAAGGCGGAGGACAAGCCCGCCGAAGCCGCCGCTGCTCCCGTCCAGGATGCCCCCGCCGAGGAAGCCGCTCCTGCGCGTGCCGAGCGCCCCGCCCGCCGCGAACGCGCACCCCGTGCCGAGCGCGCTCCCCGCGCCGAACGCGAGCCGCGCCGCGAGTCCCGCCGCTCCGAGCCGGAGCCGAAGGACGAAGAAGGCTGGAACGGCCCGATCCCCGGCTTCCTCGGCCAGGGCTTCGGTAGCTAGGCTGTAGTTAGCCCGTCATTGCGAGCGAAGCGAAGCAATCCAGTGCAGCCTCGGAGGCCGCTGGATTGCCGCGTCGCTTCGCTCCTCGCAATGA
>Ga0066671_10000174_pt1 | contig 19280 bp, 15 predicted proteins | sample GraSoiAngelo_120_FD_62294 | JGI IMG/M metagenome (GOLD analysis project Ga0066671, IMG submission 62294) | Grasslands soil microbial communities from the Angelo Coastal Reserve, California, USA - 14_0919_09_20cm | ecosystem: Environmental > Terrestrial > Soil > Grasslands | place: USA...
GCGCCGGCCGGTGCCGTTCGAACCGCGGATCTGCGCGATTAAGCCTACGTCGTGGATGCCGGCGACGGCGCAGCCTCCGTCGTCCTCGCAGCCAGAGAATGCAATCTTGAATTTGCGCGGCAAATCGTGAAAATCCGGATGGCGCAAGAGATAGCGCGAAACGCCCAGCGCGTAAGGCGTAACGTCAAAGGCCTCGCCGGGGCAGATTCCTGAAAGCGGGCAAGCCGTAACGTTGCGCACGGTGTTGCCGCAAGCTTCGCGTGTGGTTAGGCCGCAATCCGCGAGCAGGCGCATAGCCGCGGGCACGTCTTCGAGTTTGACGAAATGGAACTGCACGTTTTCGCGCGTCGTGAGATGGCCACGGCCGGTGGAATATTCGTCGGCGATGCGCGCAAGGACACCAAGTTGCGACGGCTTGACCACGCCGGCGGCAACTTTCACGCGCAACATCTGGACGCCGGGCTGCCGCTGGCCGTAGGTGCCGTGCTTCAGGCGAAACGGGCGGAATTGCTGTTCGGTGATTTCGCCGCGGCGGAGTTGGTGGACGCGCTCTTCAAAGCGCGCGATCTCCGCTTCGATGGCTTCGCGCCTATGCCGTTCTTCTAACTCTGTTGTTACCGTGGTCGCAACGCTCATAAAACGTGGCCCCCAAATCTGTTCCTGGGCGAAATTTCCAGCCGAAAATAAAAAACCCACTCGCCAGTTGCTCTGGCAAGTGGGCTTCGGAACTCTTATGATTACCTTATGCTAAGTCCGGAAATTCCTCTGGCCAGAGATGGGTGTCATGTGACACATGGCGCTACACGCGCAGGGACAACACATCATCTGGCAGCAGTTCTTCATACTTTAACAGGATACTTTCCGGGGGCTCCCTTTGTCAAAGGAAATCCCTACCAAACCTTGGATGCATCGCATTCAGAAAAGTAATCCATGAACGGCATCTTTTTCTGGACATTTATTGCGGCTTTATCGGCGAAGACGCTGCGGCCTTATGGGCCGTGGCAGCGGGCTTTGCTGGAGCTGACGCGGCGGCGCCCACCAGCGTGGCGTGCTTGATGACGTCCAGCTTCGGGTATTTGTGATCAAGGTACGGCTTGCCAAGTTTGGCGATCTGGTCCTGCTCGCCGGTGGGCTGGTCGCCATACTGGTCGTAAAGCATTTCCACAACTTTCATCCCTTCGGCGTCCACAACGCCAAACGGCGCAAAGCCCTGCGAGTCCAGAAACGAATTGTCCTTGAAACTAATAAAAATTTGCGTGGAGCGCGAATTGGGCTGCGACGTTTTGGCATAGGTTACGTAGCCGCGCTTGTTGCTCTGCGTGACCGGATCGTCCTTGATATTGGCATTTTCCCAAACAGCAGAAACAGGCGGATAGGAACTGATGCCGAATTGCACTACGAAGCCGGGGACGGCGCGGAACACCACCATGTTGTCGTAGAAATGATGCTTGACGAGGTTATAGAAGCGGTCCACGCCGATGGGCGCCCAGGCGCGCGTGACGTTCATGGTGAAATCACCGCGCGTGGTCTCGAATTTGACCTGGAAGGTTTCCGGAGCCTTTTCTTTGAGCAAAGCGGGATGCAACAACGAGCGATCGTAGCCGGCCGCAGCGGACCTTCTGGCGGCTGGCGCCGTGGGTTTTGCTGGAGCCTGTGCCGGAGTTTGCGCTTGTGCGTGCAACGCGAGTGCGAATACAGCTACGAAAATTCCCATTACTGGCTTTCTCATTCCGTTTCGTCTCTCCTTTCAAAATCGACCGCAAGAAATCCTACTTCGGCGCTTGCTTGAACAACTCCCGGCTGACCCGCTCGACTTCCGCCATGACGCGGAGAGTATTTTCGCCGAGAATCTTCTTTACGTCACCCTCGGAGTAGCCCTTTTCCAAAAGAGCGTCGGTGATTTTGGAAAGCTTTGAAGCGTCTTCCATGCCATAGGGCATGTTCGCGCCGTCGAAATCGGAACCTAGGCCGACGTGGTCCACCCCCGCGACTTTCACCGCATGATCGATGTGCTCGATAATCTTCGTCCACTTCACGCGCGGGAGCTTCCCTTGCTCGACGTATTCGCGCGTGAGACGGTCGCCTTCGAGAAGTTGGCAAGCTTCGTCTTCGCCGCAGCGCTTCTGCACTTCTTCGCCGATGGCTTTGTTGATTTCGGGTTTGGCTTTCTCGGCGTTGCGAAATTCCTGACTAAGGAAGCCGACGTGGTAGTTGATCTGGATGACGCCGCCCTTTGCGGCCAGGTCCATCATCATCTGGTCGGTCATGTTGCGCGGAGCGTCGCAAAGAGCGCGGCAGGAAGAGTGCGAGGCAATCATCGGAGCTTTGCTGACTTCCAGCGCGTCATAAAAAGTCTTGTCGCTGACATGGGAAATGTCCACCATGATCCCCAGGCGATTCATCTCGCGAACGACGTCTTTACCGAAATCTGTGAGGCCATTGTGTGCAGCGGTATCGCTCGAGGAATCAGCCCATTCATTGTTGCCGCTGTGAGTCAAGGTCATATAACGAACGCCCAGGCTCGCGAATTCCCGCAGCACCTCGAGGTCGGAATTGATCATATGACCGCCCTCGACGCCCAGCAACGCCGCAATCTTGCCTTGTTTGCGAGCGGCGCGGACTTCATCCGCGGTAGTAGCCAGAACGAGGTCTTTCGGCTGAACTTGTACCTGCTCGCGAACTGCCCCGATCTGATGCAAAGCGCGGTTCACTGCTTCTTGCCCGGTAATTTTGCTGGGAATCCAGATGGAAAAGAAAATGGCGCCCAGGCCGCCTTTGCGCATGCGAGGAATGTCAATGCTTCCGTCCGTGTGGCGCGCGCCAATGTCGAATTTTCTGTCAAGGAAGCGCTGCGTGGTGTCGTCGTGCGTGTCCACGACGATAGAAGAGAAATGCAGTTTTCTGGCGCGCGCGGAAATGTCCTCGGACTTCACGGCCACCGCCAACAAGCCACCCGCCGAAACACAAAGCGCGGTGGTGAGGAAGATTCGGAGCATCTCAATTCTCATTTCTCCATAAAACACAAAAAGTTTGCTTTTTATTGCGCCTGCAGCTCCCTGCTGACTTTCTCGGTTTGCTCCATCACCCGCAGCAAGTTGCCGCCAAGGATTTTGCGGATGTCCTCGTCCTTGTAACCTTTGCGCATCAGCGCTTCGGTGATTTTCGGCAGCTTCGAACAATCTTCCATGCCCTCAGGCATGGTGGCGCCATCGAAGTCGGAGCCGAGGCCCACATGATCGGGGCCGACGAGCTTCACGACATGATCGATGTGGTCAATGATTTTTTCCCAGCTAACATGAGGAAGCTTCCCTTCCGCGGTCAGCTGCTTGTTCGCGTCGGTCATCTTGTGCTGGAGGCACTCCTGATCATCACCGCAGCTCTTGGCGATGGCCTCGAATCCTGCAACGATGCCCCCTGACAATTTATCGTAGGCATCTTTGTAGGCCTGGTCGATGAAACTGCGTTCGTAATTAACTTGGATGACGCCGCCCTTCGCTGCCAAGGCCTTGATCATGTCGTCGGACATGTCACGCGGATGATTGCACAGAGCGCGGCACGAGGAGTGGGAAGCAATGAGCGGAGCCTTGCTGACTTCGAGGGCGTCGTAGAAGGTTTTGTCGGAAACGTGCGAAATGTCCACCATAATGCCCTGGCGGTTCATTTCGCGGACGACTCCCTTGCCAAAATCGGTGAGCCCGTTGTGCGCCGGCTTGTCGGTGGAGGAATCCGCCCACTCGTCGTTGTAGAAGTGGGCGAGGGTCATGTAGCGCACGCCGAGATCGCCAAACATGCGCAGCACACGAATGTCGTTGCCGATCATATGGCCGCCCTCGACGCCAATGAGCGCGGCGATTTTCCGCTGGGCGTGCGCGTGGCGGATTTCGTCAGCAGTGCGGCAGAAGACCAGGTCTTTCGAATATTTAATGACGTTTTGGTGCACGGCATCAATCTGATCGAGAGCTTTCTGCACCGCGGGCGGACCCATGATGCGGCCATCAATCCAGATGGAAAAGAAAATGGCGTTCATGCCTCCTTCGCGCATGCGCGGGATATCGACGTGGCCATCGGGGTTGCGCCTGCCGAGGTCGAAATCCTTGGAGAAGAACCGCTGCGTCGTGTCGTCGTGCGTATCTAGCACGATGGAAGAAAAGTGCAGCTCCCTGGCGCGCTCGGCGATGTCCTCCGCCTTCGCGGGCTTGCCAAGCCGCGAACCAGCAAGCAAAGCGCAAAGACACAAACCCATGGCGAAACCATGGCTCAATCGGGTCACATGACACTCCCCGGGGCTACCAGAAAAATGCCCCCTCAAAAATGTCCGCGAGATTCTAACTCAAGCGCCACGCGGTAGCACTGCAGAAAAGCCGCCTGAGGCGCGATCAGCCGACGCCGCTGACGACCGTTTCCGGGCGTTCGCGGAACGCTGCCCTGATGTAGTCCGCGTTGCTCTGGGCGATGACTTCCAGCTTGATCTGTTTGGGGCAAGCCGCTTCGCATTCGCCGATGTTGGTGCAATTGGCAAAGCCTTCGCGGTTCATCTGCCGCACCATGGACAGGGCGCGGCGATTGCGTTCTGCCTGCCCTTGCGGAAGATGCGCGAGATGCGAAATCTTCGCGCCCACGAACAATGCCGCGGCAGCGTTCGGACAAGCGGCTACGCAGGCCCCGCATCCGATACACGCTGCTGCATCCATCGCGAGATCGGCGTCCTGCTTGCGCACGGGAATGGCGTTCCCGTCCGGCGCGCTTCCGGTGGGCACGGAAATAAATCCGCCCGCGGCGATGATGCGGTCGAAGGCCGATCGATCCACGACCAGGTCTTTTACAACCGGAAACGCCGCGGCACGCCACGGCTCGAGGTAGAGCTCGTCGCCATCCTTAAAGTGGCGCATGTGCAACTGGCAAACGGTGGTGCCTTTGAAGCCGCCGTGGGCCTTGCCATCGATCATGAAGCCGCACATGCCGCAGATCCCTTCGCGACAATCGTGGTCAAACGCGATGGGATCCTCGCCTTTCTCGATCAGCCCCTGGTTCAGCACATCCAGCATCTCGAGGAACGACATGTGCTCGTTCACGCCAGGAACCTCGTAGCGAACCATGCGCCCGCGGTCCTGCGCGTTTTTCTGCCGCCAGACGTGAAGTATCAGTTTCATCTCACTTGTAGCTCCGCTGCGAGGGCTTCACGTAATGGAAGACCAAAGGCTCCTTGTTCAGCGAAGCCGGGCGGCGCGCGCCCTGGGATTCCCACGCGGCCACGTAAGAATAATTGGCATCGTCGCGCAAAGCCTCGCCCTCGGGCGTCTGGTACTCCTCGCGGAAATGCGCACCACAGGATTCGTTGCGGTGGAGCGCATCAGCGCACATCAATTCGCCGAGTTCAAAGAAGTCGGCTACGCGGCCGGCTTTCTCGAGGGACTGGTTGAATTCCTCGTTCGAGCCCAGCACGCGTACGTTTCTCCAGAAGTCTTCGCGCAGTTCCGCAATCATGCCGGCCGCTTTCTTCAAACCGGCGGCGTTGCGCGACATGCCGCAGTACTCCCACAAGATTTTGCCCAATTCGCGATGGTAAGAATCCACGGTTCGCTTGCCGTTGGCGTTCAGAAGCTTCTTGGTGATGATATTCACATTGGCCACGGCCTCTTTTGCCGCCGGAACGTCTTCAGAATATTTTTCGTGCTTGGTGCTAGCCAGGTAGTTTCCAATGGTGTACGGAATGATGAAATAGCCGTCTGCGAGCCCCTGCATCAGCGCGCTGGCCCCCAGCCGGTTCGCGCCGTGATCGGAGAAATTCGCTTCGCCGAGTACGAACAGCCCGGGAACCGTAGACATCAAGTTGTAATCCACCCACAGCCCGCCCATGGTGTAGTGCGTGGCGGGAAAGATGCGCATCGGCACTTCGTAGGGGTTTTCGCCAGTGATGCGCTCGTACATCTCGAATAAGTTGCCGTACCGCTCGTCAAGCTTGTGCCGGCCCAGGCGCTTGAGGGCATCCGAAAAATCGAGATAGACCCCCAGCCCTGTTTCCCCCACGCCGCGGCCCTCGTCGCATACGGCTTTGGCGGCGCGGGAAGCGATGTCCCGAGGTACCAGGTTACCGAAGCTGGGGTAGCGGCGCTCGAGATAGTAGTCGCGCTCGTGCTCCGGGATAGAAGCGGGCGGACGTTTGTCTCCGGCCTTTTTGGGAACCCAGATGCGGCCGTCATTGCGCAGCGACTCGGACATCAGCGTGAGCTTCGACTGATAATCGCCCGAATGGGGGATGCAGGTGGGATGAATCTGCGTGTAGCACGGATTCGCAAACAGCGCTCCACGTTTGTAGGCACGCCAGATGGCCGTGGCGTTGCTGCCCTTCGCATTCGTGGAAAGATAGAAGACGTTCCCGTAGCCGCCGGTGGCTAAAACCACCGCGTCGCCGAAGTGCACGCTCAGCTTGCCGTCGCAGAGGCTGCGCGTGACGATCCCGCGCGCACGCCCGTCAATCACGATCAAGTCGAGCATTTCCGTGCGGGGATACATCTTCACGGTACCCAGCCCGACTTGCCGCTCCAGCGCTTGGTACGCGCCAAGGAGAAGCTGCTGTCCCGTCTGGCCACGCGCGTAAAAGGTCCGCGAAACCTGCGCGCCGCCGAACGAGCGATTGTCCAGCAGCCCGCCGTACTCTCGAGCGAACGGCACGCCTTGCGCCACGCACTGGTCGATAATGTTCACGCTCACTTGCGCCAGGCGATAGACATTGGCTTCGCGCGACCGAAAGTCTCCGCCTTTCACCGTGTCGTAGAAGAGCCGGTACACGCTGTCGCCGTCGTTGTGATAGTTCTTCGCGGCGTTGATCCCGCCTTGCGCGGCGATGGAATGCGCGCGCCGGGGCGAATCCTGGAAGCAGAAACAATCTACGTTGTAGCCCAATTCTCCGAGGCTAGCGGCCGCAGAACCGCCGGCGAGGCCGGTACCAACGACGATGATGTTGTGTTTGCGCTTGTTGGCGGGACTGACCAACTTTAGCCCGAACTTGTGCGTCTCCCACGACTTTTCGATTGGTCCGGTCGGGGCGTTGGAAACCATTTCCATGTGTCCGCCCCCCCTCATACCGGCTTGATGAAACCGGCCAGCACCGAGACGGGAATCGAGATATAGCCGGCGGCAATCAGGATTGCTGCGATCTTGGCCCCCCGCTGGATCCAGGGCGTGTACACCGGATGGCTGTAACCGAGCGACTGAAACATGCTCCACAGCCCATGATACAGGTGGTAGCACAACATGATCATGGCAATAATGTAGAACGCGGAAGACGGCCAGAACTGAAATCCGGTAACCACGTTGTTGTATACGTTGTGCTCATCGAACGGGCCGCCCGGATGGACCGTGCCAAACGTAAAATTCAGCAGGTGGTAAATCACGAAAGCCAGAATGATGGGCCCGCTCCACATCATCGTCCGCGAAGCGTACGTCGAATGCGCGTTAACCTTCTTCACGTAGGAAACCGGACGAGCGGCACGCTGCAGCAGCCACAGCGCGAACGATGCCCAGATGTGCAGGACGACGGACACGAGAAGAATGATCCGCGTGCCCCACAGTAGCGACGGCATGCTCTTCAGCAGTTCGGAGTAATGGTTAATTTTCTCCGGAGGCTCGTAGATTTGCAGATTCCCAAGAAGATGTCCCACGATAAAACAGAACAGGATGAAGCCGGTCACTGCCATGACGGCCTTTTTGCCGACCGTCGTATCCCAGAAGCGCAACTGAGCCAGAGGGAGATTAGTGGCAGCGCTCATCGGTGACACCGCGTCTTCCGGCAGGAGAATGTCGGTTTCGAAAAATAATCAGGAATGTGAGGAAGAAAAGCCGGGCGAGGCCGCGCTGCCGTGGAAAACATGCCCTCTCCGCCGCGGGATTCCTCGCCGGTTGAAGCTTCACAAACCGGAGGAACGACCTGCCTGCGGCAGGCCAACAGAATCGCGGCTAAATCAGTATAGGCAGATGCTCGCATCGATGCAAGCAAACCTGTCCGATGGAACGGTTTTTTTTCAAACAACTGCGCGCGGGAAATTTTGTTGAAGATGACCGCGCGAGGGGAAAATAAGATTGTTGCCGGACGGGATTCACCGGGCTAAGCCCCTCCTGGTTGCATTCCCAGAATTTCAAGGAATTTGCAATGAGCACAACCCGGAGTCTGGTGTCCGAACTGGAGCGCATCGCCCGCGCGCTGGAAGCAGAGGATGCTGGTGCGGCGCAACCTTCTCTGCCCGCCATCGCAGAGAAAATTGCAAAGATCATTGGGGTACGAGGCGACGAAGTAGCGATCCTGGCAGTATCTACCCGATGGAAACATTTGCATTTTCTCGTACCGGAAGCGCTGAAGAATGTGGGTTTCATTCCGCTCTCCAGCAACTCCGCCCTCGCGGCAAAAACGGTGCGCGGGAGCCGCCCGGAAATTGACAATAATTTCAGCGCTGCCCGCCATGCAGTGGTTTTCGAACACATAAAACCTACCGGCGAAAGCTTGGAACCCATCCAAAAGATCATCAGCGCGCCGATTCTTGCCGACGGCAAAGTCGTCGGCGTCATCCAGGTCAGCCGCAAAGGCCAAACAGCGGCGGGCGCAGGCCCGGATTTCACTGCGGAGCACCTTGGAAACCTGCTCGCTCTCTGCAAACCTCTGGGAAAGTTCGTGCATCGCCTCACAGGAGAGTAACGCGACGGCAACTCCTCTGTTAATAGCCATTCACAATTGCGCCGCCCGCGTGAATGCCACACCCAAAATTCACTCAAAATTCACCTCGAAATGCATTGACACTCGAAAACGTTTCTTGTTACTTTTGCGTTGCCCGAAAAATTTTTCTTGCTCTCAATCCTGTCAGGGAGGCCCGAAAAACCGGCACCATGGCTTTCGTCGCGAAGAAGATCTTTCTCACGAAAGGTGTCGGGAAACATCGCGAAAGGCTCTCCAGCTTCGAGTTGGCCTTGCGCAACGCGGGGATCGCCGCCTGCAACATTGTCCGCGTTTCCTCCATCTTCCCGCCAAATTGCAAACTCATTTCGCGCAGTGAAGGTTTGAAACATCTCAAGCCTGGCCAGGTCGCCTTTACGGTAATCAGCGAAAATTCCACCAAAGAACCGCACCGCCTCATCGCCGCGAGCATTGGATTAGCGCTGCCGAGCGACAAAAGTATGTACGGATATTTGTCGGAGCATCACTCCTTCGGCGAGACGGAAGAAGTTGCCGGGGAATATGCGGAAGAGCTTGCTGCGGAAATGCTGGCCACGACACTGAACGTGGAATTCGATCCCGATTTGTCGTTCGACGAGAAAAAAGAGGTCTACCGCATCTCCAATAAAATCGTGCGCACGATGAACATCACGCAATCCGCCGTGGGGGACAAGCGCGGCCTGTGGACGACGGTGCTGGGCGCCGCCATTCTGATCGGCGAAGACGACTGATACGCTCGCGCATCCGCCATATAGATCGTGATTTCAAGTTCCGGCCACCATTTCAGATTTCACCAATATCGCCAGAACGAGGCCCATCAAGGCGTAGCCGATGATTTGTGTGGCCATGTAGCCGACGATGTAAGTGGCGGGAAATTCATACCAATTCCACTACTCGACGTTGGTTGTCAGAGTAGCAAGGATGCCGACGACTACGACGAATCCGACCCGAGCGCCGTACCCTCTTCCTGCGGCGGCCCAGGAAAGCAGCCAGGCCGCAAGCACGGCCTCCACAAAGTCTAGGGCACCTTCTCGCGCCAAGGCCGCGCCAAAGGGAAACGTACCCGACGCGGGATGGTAGACCAAAACGCCGTGCGGTGATTGCTCATACTTTTTCATATACGCTAAGGTGGCCGCGTTGCGCTGCTCGGGAGTCGGATTCGGTCCGAGGCCAAAAGCGGGAAAGAGATAAAGGCCAGCTTGTGGGATGGCCGACTGCATGGCGCTCAACACCGGGGCTTCATTGGGGATTTCCCGCACGCCCATCTCGCCCAACCGAAGAAACTCATGCGCCGCAAACAACACTCGTTTGGCCATGACAATTCCCTCCCGTGTGCGAAAATTCCACTGTCGCCAGTTTTCCGAGTTCCTCCCTGGTCCTTATTTAGAACCGGTGTGAGATACGATGATTTTCTTGCTTATTTTTCTCGTTTGAAGTGGCCAAGGCGCTCGAGCACGGCGCCTACAATCAAGGGCAGCGCCACAGTGGCATCATCGAAGACTTCCGCAAAGCGCCCGCCTTCCTCGAGTGGAACAAATTTCCCCCACGAAACAGCTTCGGTGTAAGTGCTGCCGCTGAGCCCGCCCCAACTCACCGGCTCTGGGCAGATGCGCAGACCGTAGTTGTAGCGTTTGAGAGGAAGTTTCTTATAGCCGCGCCGCGCGAGCAGTTCGGCGTAAACGCCGAATTGCTGTGACCAGTTACGCGGCACGCCGCCGCCAACGGTAAAAATTCCCATGTGCTTCGTTGCCAGCATGGTGTTGGCAAATTTCTCGAAATCTTCGAAGGGATCAAACCGCAGGACCGGACGATGATCTCTTTGCCGCGCGATCTTGTGCAACGCAAAGTCAATGCCCAATTCGGAATCACTGAACGCGGGCACGAATACCGGAACATCATGTTCATACGCCGATTTCAAGATTCCTCGCTGTTCGGCACAATGTTTGTGGAGAAATTCGCCGATGCGGCGGTGCAGCTTCCAACTGCAAACTGCTTCATTCGCGTCCCACTCGTTGAGCAAGGGCTGCATCACTTCTTCGACGTGATCGAGATTCACCTCAGGCTCGAGGGAATCGTAGACGCGATTGTACCCGGCTTCGAACAACGTCTTGTCATCCATCCTGGGGTCGTAGCGGAAATGCGAGCGACCGGTCGCTTCCACGAGGCCGTGCGCCATCAGCGCGCCAGTCGAAACCATGGCGTTCACGACCCCGGATTCGATGAGGTCGCAAAAAATCAGGCCCATTTTGCCGACAGTCAGCGCGCCGGAAAGCGTCATCACCACGAAACAGTCTTTGTCGCGCGCCATGGCTTCGAGCACGTCAGCCGCGTCGCCAATTTGCCGGCCGGTAAACGCGGTGTTGCCCATGGCGCGAACCAAATCATCGATGGTTCGGCAGCGCGATAAGTCCAATGGAAAAATCGGCTGGAGCTTATCTTTCGCCGGGTCGTGCAACACCCGCCCGGTCACAGTTTTCTTTTCCTGCCTCCCCATCTTGTCTCCTCAAACTTAGCAGGTTAATTGCCTGGAGCGAATGAACTGCATCTTGTCGGCAACACGTGATGATGCTTGAACGTTCTCAAGATTTTTAGTACAAACGCGGCACAAAGGAAAGCAAAATCGCGTATGCAAAGCCGCTTCCAGGCTCATGCTACACTAAATTTCATGGCCGACAAATTCACCATTGGGCTCGTGCAGATGAAATCCACGAAGAATGCGGCGGAAAACCTGGAGCGCGCCATCGGTAAAATTCACGATGCAGCGCGGCGCGGTGCGCAAATCATCTGCATGCATGAGTTGTTCGGCGGCGAATATTTTTGCCGCACCGAAGACGCGGAGCTTTTCAATCTCGCGGAACCCGTGCCGGGACCCACGACGGAAAAACTGGCAAGGGTTGCCAAAGAAAAAAACGCCGTGCTCGTCGTCTCCATCTTCGAGCGTCGCGCACCCGGCGTTTACCACAACAGTTGCGCGGTCCTGGACGCCGACGGAAGCTTTCTTGGGAAGTACCGCAAGATGCATATTCCCGATGACCCTCTCTATTACGAAAAATTTTATTTCACGCCCGGGGACTTAGGCTTTCCGAATTTCGACACAAAGTATGCCCGCATCGGCGTGCAGATTTGCTGGGACCAGTGGTATCCGGAAGGCTCGCGGCTCACCGCGCTTGGCGGCGCGCAAGTAATTTTTTATCCCACCAGCATCGGCTGGCATCCTCAGGAGAAGGCACAATTCGGCGCGGCGCAGCTCGATGCTTGGAAAACGATCCAGCGCGGCCACGCCATTGCCAACGGCGTGTATGCGGCCGTGGTGAACCGCGTGGGATTCGAAGGTAACGCGGAGAATGGCGATCCCGGGCTGGAATTCTGGGGCAATTCCTTTGTCGCGGATCCTTTCGGGCAAATCGTTTCCGAAGCTTCCAATTGCAAAGAGGAGATTCTTGTCGCCGAGTGCGATCCCGCGAAGAGTGAAGAAACTCGCCGCAACTGGCCCTTCCTGCGAGATCGCCGCATTGATGCGTATCAGCCTATCCTGAACCGCTGGCTCGGCGAAAAATAGCGATGAGCTGAGCGAACGCTTCGGGCGCCTTTTCTTGGTTCTTCTCGTGTTCTCTGCGCCCTCGGTGTTAAACAACAGCCGCTCCTCGAGGCACATCTACAATGACCACTGCCGCTTCCGCCACTCCTCGCGCCCTTGGCTTTCGCATGCCCGCGGAGTGGGAGCCTCACGAGGCGACTTGGCTCGGTTGGCCTCATGAATTAACCGACTGGCCAGGCAAATTCGCGCCGATTCCGTGGGCCTTTGCGGAAATTGTCCGCCACTTATCGAGAGTCGAACGCGTTTTCCTGTTAGTCGAAAACCGTCAGGCCCAAGCACGCGTGCGCTCCATGCTGAAAAAATCGGGGGCGAATCTTGAGGCTGTCGATTTCTTTGTCGTGCCCACCGACCGCGGCTGGATGCGGGACTCCGGACCAATTTGCGTTCGCAATGCATCGGGAGAAGTGGCGTTCAACAATTTCCAGTTCAACGGATGGGCCAAATATTCGAATCACAAGAAAGATGCGGCAGTTGTGGCAAGAGCAAACAAGGAACACAAGCGACGTCTCTGGCAACCGCAACACAAAGGCCGCCGCGTCGTTCTTGAAGGCGGCAGCATTGACGTGAATGGCTGCGGCACGCTGCTCACTACCGAAGGATGTCTCTTGAGCAAAATCCAGGAGAGAAATCCCGGCTTTACCAAAACAGATTACGCAGCGGTCTTTCGCGAATACCTCGGTGTGACAAATATCCTTTGGCTCAAGAGCGGCATCGCCGGGGATGACACCCACGGACACGTGGACGATCTCGCGCGCTTTGCAAATCCCTCCACCGTCATCACCATTGTTGAAAGCAATGTGAAAGACGCTAATTACGAGCCACTTCAAGAAAATCTCGCGCTGCTAACGACCATGAAAGATCAGGCCGGAAAACCTTTGTGTGTGGAGACGCTGCCTATGCCAGCTCCAGTCTATTTCGACGGTCAACGGCTTCCTGCGAGCTACGCGAATTTTTACATTGCCAACAAACTCGTGCTCGTCCCCACGTTTAACGATTCGAACGACCGTGTGGCTCTGAACACTCTGGGGCGCCTCCTCCCGGATCGCGAGGTCGTGGGCATTCCTTGCCGCGATTTAGTGCTCGGCCTTGGCACAATCCACTGTATGACCCAGCAGCAACCGGCCGCGTGGTAGCGCCAGTGCTTAAGCCTTAGGAAAACCCGATTTCTTGTCTGGACGTCCAAACAGCGTTCCCGTCCACATGGAATCCGCCGCGAAACGGAGCCTCGTCAAATGGACGGGAACGCCACAAATCACGGGTTAAGGCGCTGACTGGCATGCTTTCGGCGATGCTTTTGTCGATTCCAAGGCCATAGCCATAAGCGGAATCTCGATAACTGCTATCAAAGGAAACCAAGCCCTCGCCATTCAGGATACATACGGAGTACGACCGCGAATCCAGCAACATGAAGAGCGAGAAGGACCAAAAACGCGACCCAAAAGCTCGTTTGTCTTAGATTGGACCTATGCTGTCGACAAATTATCCAAATCAAAAATCCTGTCCAATAGAAGAGGCCGAACCACCTCGATGGAATACTAGGTGATAACCGCCTTGCCGGGGCACGGAAAGAGCCGCAACGCTCGGATTCCGGGGTCAGCGCCCGATTAGTGGGGTTCTCGTCCATGTGACCGGCAGCCTTTCGCGATGGATTTCAAGTCTAGGATTACGCTGTTAACCAGGACCTAGCGGTTTATCTGTTTCCAGAGTTATGCTGTTCGATGATTTCGCACGTCCAATCTGAGTTCTTCCTGCTCACGATTAGCTTCGGAATACAGGACGACCAGCGCGGCAAGCATTCCGGTAATGTGACCCCAAGGGAGGTCATAGGCTTCTAGGCGACCGCATCCAGCGCTTGGGTAGACTCGTTGGCGCACGCGCTAGTCTCGCTCCAGAGTAAAGAAATCCATGTCCTGGTAACTCGGATACAATCCTGGTTTCTCAAGGAGGCTGCATGCTCGCTGCTCACGTGCTCCTGCAAAGAATCTATGGCATGTGGTTCGAATCGCACGGCATTGTTTCGTGGCTTATTCTTGGCCTCATTGCAGGCTGGCTAGCGGGAAAAATCGAGCGCGGGCGCGGCTTCGGCTGTGTCGCGGATATCGTATTGGGATTAGTCGGTTCTTTCATCGGGGGCTGGGTTTTTACGAAGCTGGGAATCTTTGGTGGCGGCTTCTGGTATTCGCTCGCGGCTGCAACACTTGGCGCCGTGATTCTTGTCTCTATCGCCCATCTCTTCGCTGGCGATTCCCACCATTAAGGCTCCGAAGGACCTCTTTTTGCACTGTTCGGACCAGCGTTTCCAGTCACGGGTCGCTGGCGTGTGATACGATGCTGGTTTAGGTTGTGGAGTCGATGTTTCCTTGAGCAAGACCCCGAGCAGAAGCGCTCCGAAGACTGCACACACTCTCACTGCCATTCCCCTCGGCGGGCTCGGTGAATTCGGCATGAACATGCTCGTGCTGCGCGTGGGCGACGATATCATCGTCATCGACGCCGGCATGATGTTCCCGGAATCCGAGCTTTTGGGCGTCGACCTGGTTATCCCGGACATTTCCTACTTGAAGCAGAACCGAGCGAAGGTTCGCGCCATCGTGCTGACGCATGGCCATGAGGATCACATTGGAGCACTGCCATATATCCTTCGAGATTTGAATGTGCCGGTCTACGGAACGCGCTTCACGCTGGCCTTGGTTAAAAAGCGTCTGGAAGAAGCGGGGCTGCTCGAATCTACCACGTTGCGCGAAGTTCTGCCCGGCCGCCTAGTCGAAATCGGCCCGTACGAAATTGAATTTATTTCCGTCACCCACAGCACTTTAGATTGCGTGGCGCTTGCCATTCGCACGCCCCTCGGCGTGGTGATTCATACCGGCGATTTCAAGATCGATCAAACGCCGGTCGATAGCGCGTCTTTCGATTTGCACGCTCTTGCAAAGTACGGAAGAGAGGGTGTGCTGGCGCTTTTCAGCGATTCCACCAACGTCGAGCGTCCCGGTTTTACGCCATCGGAACGCGCCGTCGTGCCGCGCATTGAAGAATTGTGCCGCTCGGCGCCGCGGCGGGTGATTCTGTCCTGCTTTGCTTCCTCGATTCACCGCATTCAGCAGGTGATTGACATCGCGGTGCGTGTCAACCGCAAGGTTGCGTTCGTAGGGCGAAGCATGATCGACAACGTCGAGATCGCACACTCGCTCGACCTGCTTCGAATTCCAGATGGCATGGTCGTGCGCCCGCAGGACATTCGCGGCTTCGATGCCAAGCGCCTGGTGATTCTCGCCAGCGGTAGCCAAGCAGAGCCGATGTCGTCGCTTTCGCGCATCGCCGTGGACAACCATCGCCACGTTTCCGTCGAGGAAAACGACACGGTCATCCTTTCCGCCCGCATCATCCCGGGCAACGAAAAACCAATCTTCCGCATGCTCGATCACATGTTCCGCCGGCGCGCGCTGGTGTATTACGAAAATTCCGGGGGCATGATCCACGTTTCCGGCCACGCCAGCCAGGAAGAACAAAAACTGCTTTTGCAACTGGTGAAACCGAAATACTTTATTCCGGTCCATGGTGAGTATCGCCACCTCTTCCGCCACGCGGCGCTGGCGCACCAGCTTGGCGTGGTCTCCGAAGAAATTTTCCTGCTGGAAAATGGGCAAGCCGTCGAGTTCACGGAGGATCGCGCTCTGCGACGTGATCCGGTGCCGGCCGGCCGTGTACTGGTCGATTCCGGCTCGCTGGAGGAAATCGAAGAAGTTGTGATCCGCGACAGAAAACATCTTTCCGAGGACGGGGTCGTTGTGCCCATCATTGCGATCGATAAGCACACGGGAAGGCTCGAATCGCAACCGGAAATTGTCACGCGCGGCGTGATGAGCGAAAACGGTCAGGAACTCTTGCTCGGCGCGCGCGAAGTGTTGATGAAAACTGTGGCCGAATCGAACTCCGAAGAAAATTCCGACTGGAGTGTGATCAAGGAAAAAATCCGCGTGGACCTGAAACGCTATATCAATAAGCAGACCTCCAAGCGTCCTCTGATTCTCCCGGTGATCCTCGAGGTCTAACTGCAGAGAACTCGATGGCTGCGAGCACCGCCCCTCCTCGCTCACAACCGTCGCCTCGCCTTTTGAGCCTGCTGTTGACAGCCCAGGTGACGCTTCCCCGCACCGAAATCGCGCCAGCCATAGCAGCGTAGGGCTGCTTCTCTCGATTCGATTCCTTCGACTGAAACTAAGGCCTCGCACGGCAATAGCTTTTCGCGCCGAAGGGCGCAATTTAAGGTTGGACCTTAGTCAGTACTTGTCTGAACCGCCCCGACCGCCCCGCTATTGAAACACATTGCCTTAAAAGGAGATAATCTTCACAAAGTCGCAGAAAAGGGCGTTGGGGTTCAAAAAAAAGCTGAGAATACTCTCCGGAAGGTGAGACTGGAGGAGTCCCGTGAGTGAAATCAAGCCAGACAACAAGAAGAGGGCCCCCGGAAATCCAAATGGCCGGCGGCACATCCCGGAGCCTTCGCGAGAGCTTTGCCTATGTGGCCATCGCGCCACAGTCCACGCAGCCTACCGCTACGCGTGCCAGGCGCCAGGCGACCGCAAGGGCTTCTGCGAATGCATGCGCTTCATCGCACGCAACTCGCCTGTCGGAAAAAGACTACGGACTCTGGAGCGCTCGAAAGTGGTTCCACCCGTTAAAGCCGAGTAAGCAAAAAGAACCTGCCGCATCCTTTTACCGACGGCCTGGATTGCCTCCGTGCGGTCTTCTCCCGACACCCCCGCCCCCAGCCAAACCCTTTCTGTGGAAGACCCATAATAGCCTAGACGCTCAGGAGCGGGCTCACTGAAAGAAGTCCGCCATGGGGACGCGCGTGGATGCCCCGCCCAGGCCCGACGTCTTTACCCCAAGGGCGTCTGCAATTGTGCGCAGAATGCTGGCTTCATCGTAGGTGTTGTTGTAGTTGGCAGGATCACCGGCCACGGACTGGTAGCCCATTTTGCTGACCGCACTAATCATGACGGTTTCGACTTGGCCGCCGCAGCCTTGGCCGACCGTTGTAGTGCTACAGTCCGGACTGCCCGAACCTTCATCGAAAGTGATGATCAGCAAACCGTCTCCTCCCGCTTGAAAATAGCTGCTCGCCAGGAGCGGGCCGAGTTCGGTCTGTAGCCATTTGTCGAACGTGCCGATCGAGCAGTCATGCGCGTCGTCGCAGCCGTTTGGCGAGAGCCAAGAGAGATTCGGAAGCGCATTATTGGCCAAGTCTGTGGCGAATTGGCTGAAGCAAACAATGTTGGCCTTATTGATGTTGGTAAAGTACTGGAGCGGGTCGTGGCGCACATAATAGGTCCCGTTGTTCAAGGCGCTGCAGCCCTGCACGCTCGCACCTGAACCCCCCGTCTCCACGTAGTCTTTCCACGTCTTGCCCGCTTTCTCCACCTCGGCGGCAATATTGTCCGAGGAGAGGGGCAAACTGGACGGCGTGTCGCTGTCGGTATTCGTAAAGATTTGCCCTGCCGTGAGTGCCTCGTAGTTGCCGATGGAAGGATGCGTATCGGCCCAATACTTGGTTGACAATCCGTACTTGTTGGCCAGCGACGTTAAGTACGGCATATTGCTGCTGTTATAGGTGCCGCTATAGCCGTCGTTTTCTCCGAGAACAATAAAGACGTGGCCGAACGCCGGCATGGTTCCGCCGGATGAGCTATTAATCGTGATGCTGAAGCCTGTTGACGCTTTGTTCCCGGCGCTGTCGGCCACTTGAATTGTGAAAGCGGATGAGCCTGCGGTCGTGGGCGTCCCGGAGATAGTCCCCGAGGGAGAGAGAGTGAGGGCAGCAGGAAGACTCCCGCTTCCCACAGACCAAGTGTACGGCGCAGTGCCTCCGGTCGCCTGCAGGGTTGCAGAGTAAGCCGTTTGTACAGTGCCATTTGGCAGACTCGTGGTGGTGATGGTGACCGCGCTTGCGGAAGTCACCGTAAGCGTCGCTGTGGCGCTCGTGACGCTGCCCTTGGCATTGCTGACCACGACGTCGAATGTGGCGCCGTTGTCCGCCGAAGTGGTTGGGGGCGTGGTATACGTTGAGGAAGTTGCTCCACTGACCGCAGTTCCGTTTTTGTTCCATTGGTAGCTTAAGGAGGGAGTTCCTGTAGCCGTGACGCTAAAGGAGGCCGAGTGGCCTGCCGTGACCGCTTGGTTGGCCGGCTGAACGACGATCTGTGGTGCGGTTTGCGGGTTGGAAGCCGTGGTAGCAGAGCATCCTGTGAGTAAAAGCGCGGCCAAGCTGATACTATACAAAACAACCAGAGTCCGATAGCGCATTACCAGCGATACCTCCCTATTTGATTTTTTCCGGTTGGAGACGCGCGCACGGCTTGGGTCGGCGCGGAAGTTCGTGCCTGCAAACTTCTGATCCCTATGCAGGGCATTAGAGTCCGCGAAATGCCGCAATTCTGTCAAGCAAATAAATACCCTACCGCAGTTGGATTCGGGTAAATTTCGGCAAGATAGTTGAAAGCCTCGGAGACGCAGAGCTGGGTGCAAGTTCGCTGCCGGCTCTTGTGTGCCTTTCATCAGCGGTATAGGCTTCTGGACTCCGGAATGCAAGCCCCATGAGAAACAGGACAAACAAGTTCATGGCTGGTGGTAGGATGCGCGCTCGCGTTTTTGGTGCGATGCTCGGAGCGATGTCTCTGTTTGCGGGAGGAGCAGGCTTGGCGCAAACATCTCAGGATTCTGGGACGGCACAAAGGCGCGCAGCGCATTTGCGCCACGGTATCAACCTGAGCGAATGGTTCGCGCAAGTGAATGACCCAAAAGGCTATACGAACGAGCATTTCGAGACGTGGACCACGTCGCAGGACATCAGGCTGATCAAGGCCATGCAGTTTGACCATGTGCGGCTAAGCGTGAATCCTCAACCGATGTTCCGCCGAAAGCAGGCTGATCGCATTCCCGAAGACTACTTGGGGTTCCTGGATGCCGCCGTGAAGA
>Ga0066671_10000176_pt1 | contig 19178 bp, 14 predicted proteins | sample GraSoiAngelo_120_FD_62294 | JGI IMG/M metagenome (GOLD analysis project Ga0066671, IMG submission 62294) | Grasslands soil microbial communities from the Angelo Coastal Reserve, California, USA - 14_0919_09_20cm | ecosystem: Environmental > Terrestrial > Soil > Grasslands | place: USA...
GGGAAGGCAGAAACTGCATCCCGCAACAAAAACGTTTCTGGCGCTGCGGATAGCGGTGAATCGAGAGTTGGAGGAACTCGGGCAGTTTCTTTCTCGGACCCCCGCCGCAATGAATTCGGGCGGACGCTGGGTGGTGCTGAGCTACCACTCGCGGGAGGATCGCCTCGTTAAGCGTGCGTTTCAGGAAGGCGAGCGGGCGGGAACGCTCCGCGTACTAACGAAACATGTAATCCAGCCCACCAGGGAAGAGATGGCGGGCAACCCGCGTTCGCGAAGCGCGAAACTGCGGTGCGCGGAAAGAGTGTAGTCATGACCAGCAGGAGAAAAGTAAGGCCGATGCGCGAGTTCCAAACCGTAAAGAGAATTGACAATTCGCGCCTGGTGCGCCGGTTTGAACCGGTCAAGCTGCGATATTACTACCGCATGCTGGCGCTCGGCACGGTGGTGGCTGCTTTTTTCATGCTTTACATCTACCAGCATTTTCGCTGCATCGATCTGAGCTTCCAATTGGAGCAAGTCAAGGCAAAGCAGGTGAAAGCGGCGACGCTGAATTCTTCCCTAAAACTGGAGATTGCCAGCTTGAGAAACCCGATGCGCATTGACGTGATTGCGCGCCGCCAGTTGGGCTTGACGGAGCCGCTGCCGACGCAAGTGCGGGAGTACGAATCTCCGCCGGGAGCGCAAGTAGCCGCGGCGAGATTCCTGCGGCAGAACAATTCGCAATAAGTTTGCTCGCGGGCGAGGTTTACGGAAATCCTCAGAATTTTGCACCCCCAACAATGAACCGTGAGGCGGTGCGTTGGCCGAACTGAACCCATCATGTCCCGAAACCGCGCGCACGTCGTGAAGGCTGACCGCAAACGAGTGATGGACCGGCATGAGTTCACGGCGAGCGAGCGGCTCCTCCTTGTTGCCAGCCTAATTCTCGTTTGCTTCGTCGCGGTTCTCTTCAGACTGGGCTACCTGCAACTCGTCCGTCACCGGGAATACCTTCTAAGCGCGGCTCGACAGCAGCAACGCACCATCGAAATCACCCCGAAGCGCGGCTCCGTCTACGACCGCAACATGGATCCGCTGGCGATGAGCATTCCCGTGGACTCGGTGTTCGCGGATCCCATTGATGTTGGGGATCCTCAGCTTGCAGCGCAATTGCTTTCGAGGGTGCTGGGAATTCCGGTCGACGTACTGGAAGCAAAACTGAGCTCAGCGCAGAATTTCGTTTGGATTGCCCGCAAAGTACCGCCTGACAAAAAAGAAGCAGTCGAGGCGCTGAATTTGAAAGGTATTTACTTTCAGAAAGAGAACCAGCGCATTTATCCCAAGCGCGACCTTGCTGCTCATGTTCTGGGCTTTGTGGATCTCGACGAAAAAGGCCTCGGCGGAATCGAGTACGAGCTGGACAACCAAATTCGCGGCAAGAGCGAAAAATTCGTGATGCTGGCGGACGCGCGGCAGCGCTGGTTTGATGGAGTGGAAGCTCAGCGCGAACGCGGCGCGGACGTAGTCCTCACGATCGACGAGCAGATTCAATACATAGCGGAACGCGAACTTGCCGCGGTTATTGCCAAGACCCATGCGCAGGCTGGGACGGTCGTGGTGATGAATCCCAACACGGGGGAAATTCTCGCGTTGGCAAACTGGCCGAAGTTTAATCCCAACGCCGCAAATGAGGCGTCAGCCGAAGCGCGGATGGACCGCGCCGTTAGCGCTCTTTATGAGCCGGGATCCACATTCAAGCTGATTACTTTGGCGGCGGCCTTCGATCAGGACATCATCCGGCCGGAAGAAGTGTTTGACTGCGAAAACGGCGCCGTGTACTTGGCGGGACACCGTATTCGCGACCACAAGCCATTCGGCTTGCTGCGAGTTTCGGACATCCTGGCGCAATCGAGCGACGTCGGAGCAATCAAGATTGCGCTCCGGTTGGGCGCACCGAAATTCTACGATTACATTCGCGCGTTCGGATTCGGCCAGCTTACCGGCGTGGACCTGCCTGGGGAAAGCAGGGGATTGGTGCGGCGGCTGGAGAATTGGTCGGCAATCTCCATCGGATCGATTTCGATGGGGCAGGAGGTGGGTGTCACGCCCATCCAGCTCGTTACTGCCGTTTCGGCGATCGCCAACGGAGGGCTTCTTTACAGGCCTCATGTGGTGGCGCAACTGCGCCGCGACAATCAGGTTCTGCCTCCGGAAGGACCACTCACTCCTGTTGAGGCAAAGCGTGTCATCCGGCCCGATACGGCCGCGACGCTCCGGCGGTTGATGGAAGGCGTGATTCTGAACGGCACGGGGCCGCTTGCACACTTGGATGGCTGGACCGCCGCAGGAAAGACCGGCACGGCGCAAAAAATTGATCCCACCACGGGTCGCTATTCCCGCACGCAACTGATTGCTTCCTTCACCGGGTTTGCGCCAATCAATAATCCTGCGGTGACAATTCTCGTCTCGCTGGATTCGCCCGTGGGAGAACACGAAGGCGGACAGGTAGCAGCGCCGGTTTTCAAGCGCATTGCCGAGCAAGCGCTGCCGTATCTGGATGTGCCGCGCGACGTGCCCATCGAGCCCCGGTTGATTCAAGTTGCCTACAAGGATAGAAATGCATCACACTTAGCAGCGCTCGCGGACTTCACTCCAACTGATTTCGCTGCTCTACCGGACCTACCCCCAGCCAAGTCCTCCGGGACAAATGCGCGGAGCGCCAACAACCATATGCCAGCTGTGACCGTGGCTGTCGATGAAGGCGGCGACATTCTTATTCCCGACTTCGCCGGAAAGACCATGCGCGAAGTCACCAAGAGGTGTCTGAAGCTGGGCCTGGATCCCTTTTTGGTTGGCAGCGGTCTTGCAACAAGTCAAGCGCCGGCGGCGGGGTTGAAGGTGCGGCCTGGGGCGAAGCTGACCGTGCAATTCGGGGCACCGGCCCCCAAAATTGCCAGGCCGAAACGAAAGCGCAGGCATTAGGATGAAGATGGCATTGGGGCACAATAAACTGGTGAAGCCCACCACCGAGCGGGACACGCCTCGGAAACACTCTGTCCAAGCCACCGAGTCGAAGATGGGGAAAAAACTGAGTGAGCTGCTGCGTGGCGTGGAGGCTAAGATTCTGTCTGCCGCCGAGCGCCTCGAGATCCAGCAGGTGACTTGTGATTCGCGCAAAGTCGAGAAGGGCGCGCTGTTTTTTGCGCTGCACGGCGCGCAAGTGGACGGAAATACGTTTATCGAAGACGCGGTAAGACGGGGCGCTGTGGCCATTGCCAGCGAAGAACCGGGGCCGGTGAAACTCGCGAGTGGAGTGGCTTGGATTGAAGTAAAACAGGCGCGGAGGGCGCTGGCGACGACAGCCGCGAATTTCTTTGACTATCCCGCAAACGCTCTGCAACTGGTGGCGGTGACCGGAACCAACGGAAAGACCACCACCGCTTCGCTCGTGGACGCCATCATTAAGGCTTCCGGGGCCAAGACCGGTTTGTTTGGCACCATCGCCTACCACACGCCGCTAGGCGACTATCCCGCGCCGAACACCACTCCCGAGTCCGTGGATCTTCAGAGGTTTTTCGCAGAAATCCGCGGCGGCGGTGGAAAGTTCGCGGTCCTCGAGGCGAGCTCGCACGCGCTCTGGTTGGACCGCTTGTGGGGCTGCCATTTCCAGGTCGCGGTGTTCACCAACCTGACGCGCGAGCACATGGACTATCACAAAACGTTCGAGGGCTATTTCGCGGCGAAAAGGCGACTCTTCGAAGGAACCGGCGCGGGCGCGCCGGAAGTCGCTGTGCTGAACACGGACGATAGTTACGGCAAGCAGTTGGGCGGTTTGGCGAAAAACACGGTAACGTACGGGCTCGAATCGGATGCGGACATTACTGCCAAAAAATTCCACCTAAGTTTTGAGGGCCTGCATTTCACCGCGCGCACGCCGAACGGAACCATGGAGGTGACTTCGCGGCTGGTCGGCCGGATCAACGTCTACAACTTGCTTGCCGCGATTGGCGCGGCGCAGGCTCTGGGCTTCTCCAATGAAATCGTCGGGAAGGGTATCCGGAACCTCGAGAGCGTTTCCGGCCGCTTCCAGCGCATTGATATGAGCCAGCCGTTTCTGGTGATTGTGGATTATGCGCACACCGATGACGCGCTCGAGAATCTCATTCGCACCGCGCGCGAGCTAAATCCCAAAGGCCGCATCATCACACTTTTTGGCTGCGGCGGATTGAAAGACCGCACCAAGCGGCCGGTGATGGGCGAAGTGGCCGGGCGCCTGAGCGACCTAACCATTCTCTCAAGCGACAATCCGCGCAGCGAAGACCCGCTGAAAATCATCAGCGACATCGTCGTTGGGTTGCAGAAAACAAATGGCAAATATTTGATCGAGCCGGATCGCGAAAAAGCCATTGGCATGGCCATGGATGAAGCGCGCGCGGGCGACATCGTTTTGTTGGCGGGAAAGGGCCACGAAGACTGCCAGATTCTCGCGGACCGCACGCTGAAGTTTGACGATCGCGAAGTGGCGCGGCGCGCGCTGCGCGAGCGTGGTTTTGAAGGGCCGAAGCAGAACGGCTCGGGGTTTGGCACCTAGCGCGCTCGTCAATAGGCAATGACGAGGGCGCTTGAGCCCCATACAGCCCGGGGCAGCCAATAAAGAACCTCTCTTTTTTAAAGGAGGAGCCCTCAAAACGTCGAAAACCGAACGAGACGTTGGGCATTGGACTAAGACCAACCCTTTGAGGAACTTATGCGGTGGACGATTGCACAAGTGGCTGGCAGTTTGGGTACTCGGCCGGGAGCGGGGCTCGACCCCCTGGCCCGGCTGGCCGGCGTGTCGATTGATTCTCGCACGATTCGTCCCGGAGAACTGTTCGTGGCCATCCACGGACCGCGTCACGATGGACACGATCATGTGGCCAGTGCGCTCGAGCTGGGAGCCCGGGCGGCAGTCGTGGCGGAAGCGCATCTCCCGAGGTTGGCAGGCTCGGTGGGCGAGCGCTGCATGGCTGTGCCCGACACTTTCGAGGCGCTCAAGCAACTGGCGCGCGCCGTGCGCGAAGCCTGGGGCGGCAAAATTGCCGGCGTCACCGGTTCGGTCGGCAAGACCACCACGAAGGAAATTCTGGCGGCCTTGCTGGGCACGAAGCTGCGGGTCCTAAAATCCGAAGGAAATTTGAATAACGAGTACGGGCTGCCTCTGACGTTGTTTCGTCTTGAAGAAACGCATCAAGCGGCGGTGCTGGAAATGGGCATGTCGCGCCGCGGCGAGCTTTCGCGCCTGGCGGCGATTGCGCGGCCCGACGTCGGCGTGGTGACCCGCGTTGCGCCCGCCCATTTGGAATTTTTCTCTTCCGTCGATGAGATTGCCCTGGCCAAACGTGAATTGATCGAAGGGTTGAACGGCAAGGGATCGACGGCGGTATTAAACGCCGACGATCCGCGGGTCGCCGCATTCGGACCTTATGCGCCGGGTCGTGTGCTGACGTACGGCATGGAAAAGCAGGCGCTTTTCATGGCCGAGGGAATTGAAGACCGTGGCGCTCTTGGCTCGGCGTTCGATTACCTAAGTCCCGAAGGCCGCGTGCGGTTGGAGTTGACCGTTCCCGGTCGTCATGCCATTGCGAACGCGCTGGCCGCCTTGGCTGCGGCGAGCGTCTGGGGAATTGGCGCGGCAGAAGCGCAAAGCGTGTTCAACACGCTGCGTGCCCCGGCGATGCGTGGGGAATTGTTGCGTTTTTCGAATGGCGCCGCGCTGATTAACGACAGCTACAACTCGAGCCCAGCGGCGCTCGAAGCCATGACGGAATTGCTCGCCGCAACGCCCAATTTCCGCCGGCGAATTTTGGTTGCCGGCGAAATGCGCGAATTGGGAACTGCTTCGCCGGAGTTGCACCGTGAAGCGGGCCAGTTTGCTGCGGAAACCGGAAGGGTGGACTGGGTCATCGGCGTGGCTGGCGACGCTTCACAAATCGTGGAGGGAGCTGTGGCTGCGGGCGTCCCGCGCGCGCACACAAACTTTTTCGCCGCGCCGCCGGAAGCCGCCGAATTCCTGGAGACTTTCGTTGCTCCCGGCGATTTGCTGCTGGTGAAAGGCTCGCGCGGCGTGAAGATGGAGCAAATTGTCGATGCGCTGATCGCCCGCTACGCGGCCCCGGGAGAGTTCTCTCGTCAGGAGGTGCGGCACTAAGATGCTCTACTACCTCCTCGTCGAGGTTCTGCGGCGCTACTTCAGCCCTATGAACGTGTTTCGCTACATCACCGTGCGAACGGTCTACGCCAGCCTGACCGCGATGTTCCTCGCGCTGGTCTTCGGACCGTGGCTGATTCGCCGTTTGCGCGAGCTGCAGATCGGTCAATACATTCGCGAAGAAGGTCCGCAGCAGCACCAGAAAAAAGCGGGCACTCCGACGATGGGCGGCGTGCTCATCGTGTTGTCCACGGCGATTCCTGCATTGCTCTGGGCGGATTTGACAAATCCGTTCATCTTGATCGCGCTTTTCGCGCTGGCGGGATTCGCGATCATCGGCTTTATCGACGATTATGCCAAAGTCTCAAAAAAGCAGAACCTGGGGCTCACGGCAAAGAAAAAAATCTGCTTTCAAGTCTTGGTCAGTTTGGTCGTGGGCGCCTCGCTTCTGGTACTGCTTACGCGCGGCTTTTATTCGACGCAGCTGGTGATTCCCTTTGCCAAGCGCATCCACCCCGATCTCGTGATTCATTCCTTGATGAATAATCCGTACTGGTGGCCGATAGCATTTATCCCCTTCCTGATGTTTGTCTGCGCGGTGATTGTCGGCTCTTCGAACGCGGTAAACCTTACCGACGGACTGGACGGGCTCGCCATCGGCTGCACGGTCATTGCTGCGGGTGCTCTGACCGTGCTCACGTATGTCAGCAGCAACTTTCGCTGGGCCACCTATCTCGAGATCCAGTACATCCCGAAAGTCGGCGAGCTCACCGTCTTTTGCGGCGCGCTTGTCGGTGCATCGCTCGGATTTCTCTGGTACAACGCGCACCCGGCGGAAATCTTCATGGGCGATGTGGGCTCGTTGTCGCTTGGGGGAACGCTGGGCACCGTCGCCGTCATCATCAAGCAGGAGATTTTGCTGTTCTTTGTTGGCGGGATCTTTGTCGTCGAAGCGCTCTCGGTGATTTTGCAGGTGGGTTCGTTCAAGCTACGCGGAAAGCGTATTTTCCGCATGGCGCCCATTCATCACCATTTTGAATTGCTGGGCTGGAGCGAATCCAAAGTGATCGTGCGTTTCTGGATCGCAGCGCTGGTTTTTGCGCTGTTTGCGCTGACGACTTTGAAACTTCGCTGAGGTTAGGGACGCAGCTTTATTCCGAGCGAATGCCGGGGGAACGCCGCGCCCCAATGTTCAAGGCGTACAGGAGGAGCATTTCGCTTCGCGATGTCAATGGCGATCGAACTTCGAAACAAGCGTGTGCTGGTCGTCGGCCTGGCCCGAACGGGCGTGGCCACGGCGTTGTTTTGCGTAGAGCGTGGCGCTCGCGTAAGGGCCACCGACACGCGCACGGAGAAGGACCTCGGCGACGCGATCGCACCGTTGCAAAAAACCGGAGTTGCTCTGGAACTTGGCGGCCACCGCCAGGAATTGATTCAAGACGCCGACTTGATCATTCCCAGCCCCGGGGTGCCGGCCGATGCGCCTCTCCTGCAAATTGCGCGCGCCAAGGGTGTCATCATCTGGAGCGAAGTCGAACTTGCCAGCCGTTTTCTCAAAGGACGGCTCATTGGAATTACCGGCTCAAACGGCAAAACAACGACGACTTCGCTGATCGAACACATTCTGAAGACCGCGGGATGCTCCACCATTCTGGCGGGCAATATCGGCACGCCCCTGATCTCCGGCGTGGAAAGGACCGGCGAAAAGACCATCACCGTAGCGGAGCTAAGCAGCTTCCAACTGGAGCTGATCGAAAAGTTTCGCCCCAACATCAGCGTTTTCCTGAATCTCACCCCGGATCATCTGGACCGTCACCAAACACTCAAGAGTTATGGCGCTGCCAAGGCGCGCATCTTCGAAAACCAGACCGAAGCGGACAGCGCTGTCCTGAACGCAGACGATCCCGGCACGACGCCCTACGCTCCCACCAAGCCGCAGGTCTATTGGTTCAGCCGCAAGCAGCGCGTGGCGCAGGGCGCTTTCGTCAAGGAAAACGACCTGCTGTTTCGCCGCGAAGGAATCGAGGAAAAGGTTCTCAATCTCGCGGATATTCCGCTGCCCGGGGCGCATAACGTCGAAAATGTTCTCGCTGCGGTAGCTGCAACGCGTCTCGCGGGCGTGGAGGCGGCCGCCATCGCCAAAGGCGTGCGCTCGTTCGCGGGAGTCGAGCATCGCCTCGAGTTTGTCGCGGAAGTTGGCGGCGTGCGTTTTTACAACGATTCGAAAGCCACCAACGTGGACGCCACACGCAAAGCGCTCGACGCTTTCCCCGGACGCATTTTGATCATTCTGGGCGGCAAAGACAAAGGCAGCGATTACACGGTGCTGCAGACGCCGCTGCGCGAAAAAGCCATCCTTGCGCTTTTAATTGGCGCCGCGGCCGCCAAAATCGAAAAACAAATTGCGGGTAGCGTGGCCATCGAGCAAGCCGGAACCATCGAGCGCGCCGTCGAAACCGCCGCACACGCCGCACGCCCAGGAGACATCGTTTTGCTTGCACCGGCCTGCGCCAGCTTCGACCAATTTCAAAACTACGAGCACCGCGGCCGCGTCTTCAAAGAGCTGGTGCATCAGCTCGAACGCCAAGCCGCGAGCACCACTTCGAGAGGGCGGTAAACCAAACATGCCGACACGACCAGACAGCGACCGGTGGCTCTTCGGCGTGACGCTCGCGCTCTGCCTGTTTGGCGCGGTGATGATCCTGAGTGCCTCCGCCGTTACCGCTGAGCAGTTGTACGGCCATTCGTACATTTTCCTTGTGCGGCAGGCCGCCTGGCTTCTTATCGGCCTCTTGGGGATGTTCGTCTTGATGCGCACGGACTACCACAAACTGCGTCAGCCCGCGGTGATTTATCCCGTGCTTTGCGCTGTTGTGCTCATGTTGGTCAGCGCATTCTTTCTGGACCGCTCCCACGCCACGCATCGCTGGATCCGCTTCGGCCCCGTGGGAATCCAGCCGTCCGAGCTCGCGAAACTTGCCGTCATTCTCTATCTGGCGTGGTTTTTGGACCAAAAGCGCCGTGGTCAAGATGGCATGGAGTTTTGCAAAGAAGATTTTCTGCGCACGATTTTGCCCGCCTTCGCGCCGGTATTGGTCTGTGCCGGATTGATTCTTGCACAGCCCGACCTTGGAACCGCGGTGGATATTCTGCTGTTTGCAACCACCGTTCTTTTTGTTGCGGGACTTTCCTGGAAGTGGATGTCTGCCGGCATCGCGGCCGCTCTGCCCGCGCTCTATCTGCTCATCACCCTGGCTCCTTATCGCATGGCGCGCTTCCTTTCCTTTTGGGATCCCGGCTCCGACCCGCAAGGCGCCGGCTTTCAATTGCGGCAATCGCTGATTGCTGTCGGTTCCGGCGGCTTCAGCGGCGTCGGCTTGATGGAAAGCAAGCAAAAACTCTTCTACCTGCCCGAAGCGCACACCGACTTTATCTATGCCGTGATTTGCGAGGAGCTTGGCTTCGTCGGCGCTGTGCTGGTGATTGCGCTGTTTGTCATTTACGGCAGGCGCGGCATCCGCGCCGCCTTCGCCGCCCCGGACACTTTTGGCCGCCTGCTGGCTCTAGGCATCACGACCATGGTGTCGTGGCAGGCGCTGATCAATTTCGCCGTGGTTCTCGGAATGGTCCCGACCAAAGGCATTCCCCTGCCATTCATTAGCTATGGTGGATCGAGCTTGCTGGTGATGCTGCTGGGCACCGGCGTGCTGCTCAATATTTCGCAGCAAGCGGTGCCGGAATGAGCTGCGAATGGCGCTTCTCGGCCATCGTTCGTGTAAGGGCGCAGCTTTACCCCGAGCGAATACGAGGGAATGCTGCGCACCAATCGAGGCAGCGTAAGCCGTGAAGCTCTTAATCGCAGGCGGCGGCACAGGCGGGCATGTCTTCCCGGCGATGGCCATTGCCCGGGAGTGGCTTGCCCGGGGAAAACAGAGAGAAGTGGTGCTCGTGGGAACTGAACGCGGGATCGAAATGAAGCTGGTGCCCCAGGCAGGCCTGCCGCTCGAAACGCTGCGCGTTGCGGGACTCAAAGGCAAGGGTGGCGCAACTCTTTTCAGGAACTTTGCGATGCTCGTCCCGGCCATGTTTGACGCCCGTCGCGTATTGCGCAAGCACAAACCCGTCGCAGCATTCGGCGTCGGCGGCTACGCCGCCGGGCCGATGATGCTCGCCACCTGGCTGAGCGGTGTCCCCAACATTATTTTTGAGCCCAACGCCGAGCCGGGCCTGACCAACAAGCTTCTGGCGCGCTTGTCGAAGCGCATCGCGACGGGCTATGAAATTTCTGCACAGACGTGGGGAAAAAAGGCCGTGGTTACCGGTTGCCCGGTGCGTTCGGAATTCTTTTCGATTGCGCCGCGCAAGCCGGCGAATCCTTTGCGCCTGCTCGTTACCGGCGGCAGTCAAGGCGCACTGCCCATCAATCGCGCATTTGTCGATTCGATGGACCGCCTCGCCAGGCGAAAAAACGAGCTGAGCATCGTGCATCAAACCGGCGAGCACGATTACAACGCCGTGCGCACGGCCTACGCGCGCCGGGAGATTCTCGCGGAAGTTGTGCCGTTCCTGCCGAACATGCCAGAGCGCTTCGGCTGGGCGGACATCATCGTTTGCCGTGCAGGAGCCATTACCACTGCGGAAGTTGCGGCCGCAGGCCGGGCCGCGATCTTCATTCCTTTCGGAAGAGCCACCGACAGCCATCAACTGCGCAACGCGCAAGAAATGGCCCGCGCGTGCGCCGGGCGGCTCATCACCGAGCCGGAGCTAAGTGCCGAAAAACTGACCGGCGAGATTTTTTCGTTGCTTGACCAACCCCAGGAAATCGAAAAGCTTTCTTCCAACGCGCGCACACTGGCCCGCCCTCATGCCACGCGGGAAATCGTGAATCTGATCGAAGAGGCCGCAAACGTGCAAGGCAATCGGGCGAGGGCAAAACCGTGATGGTCTCCTTCCGCAACTTCCAACGCATCCATCTCGTCGGCATCGGCGGCATCGGCATGAGCGGCATCGCCGAGGTTCTTCTCACGCTCGGTTACTCCGTCTCCGGCTCCGACGTGAGGCTTTCGAATATTACCGAACGGCTCCAGAAATTGGGTGCGACCATTTATGAAGGTCACCAAGCGTCCAACGCCGATGGCGCGCACGTCGTCGTGACCTCTTCCGCCGTAAAGCCCGACAATCCGGAAGTCGTCGAAGCGCACAACCTGAAGATTCCTGTCATCCCGCGCGCGGAGATGCTCGCGGAATTGATGCGCTTGAAATACGGTATTGCCGTTGCCGGAGCTCACGGCAAAACCACCACAACTTCGATGGTCGCTTCGGTCCTTGCCGCCGCGCATCTCGATCCCACGTTTGTGATTGGCGGACGCGTCAATCAAGCCGGAACTACCGCCCGTTTAGGCAAAGGCGAATACTTTGTCGTGGAAGCCGACGAAAGCGACCGCAGCTTCCTGATGCTTGCCCCGGTCGTCGCTGTGGTCACCACCATCGATCGCGAACATCTCGACCAGTACACTTCACTCGAGGACATTCAGGACGCTTTCACTCAATTCGTGAATCGCGTGCCGTTTTATGGGGCAGCCATTCTTTGCGTCGATGAGCCGAACGTTCAAGCCATCATTCCGAATGTGAAGCGGCCGATTATTACCTACGGAACGTCCAGCCAGGCCGATCTGGTGATTAGCGATGTAAAGCTAGACGGCCTCGAAAGCGAGTTCCGTCTTACTTTTAGAGGCGACGATCTGGGCATCCTCCGGCTGTCCCACCCGCCTGGCATGCACAACGTGCGCAATGCCGCCGCCGCTGCTGCCGTGGCCTTGTATCTCAACGTCGCTTCCGATCTGATCTGCGAAGGCTTGGCAAAATTTGCCGGTGTCGGCCGCCGCTTTGACATCAAAGGCACGGTGAACAACATCACCGTCATCGACGATTACGGTCATCACCCCGCCGAGGTCCGCGCCACTCTCGACGCCGCACGCGGCTGCAAGTTCAATCGCCTGCTGGTACTTTTCCAGCCGCATCGCTTTACGCGCACGCAGCATCTTTGGGACGAGTTCTGCCGGGCCTTCAATCAAGCCGATGTTCTCGTCTTGACCGACATCTATCCCGCCGGCGAGTTGCCCATCCCCGGCGTGAACAGTGAGGGCCTCGCCAACGCCATTCGCGGCGCTGGGCACAAGAACGTTCACTACTACCGCTCACTTCAGGAAGCTACCGACTTTTTGCTGAAGCAGGCTCGGCCCGGCGACGCCATTCTTACCATCGGCGCCGGCAACGTGAGCCGCGCCAGCAACGATTTCATCACTTTTCTTGAGACGAGGCATCCGGCGCAACATGCGCATTAACGATCCCAAACTACTCGGACCTTTGGCGGAACTCGGCATCGAGTTGCGGCCTGCAGCAAAACTATCCGAACTGACCTCGCTCGGCATCGGCGGCACCACCGACCTGCTCCGCATCACCAAGCACGAAACCATTCCAGAATTGCTACAGCTTCTCGACGCCAACCACATTGCTCACAAATTCCTCGGCGGCGGTTCGAACCTGCTCGTAGATGACGGGGAGCTTCCTTGGGTGGTCTTGCAGCTTGTCCCGCCCGAACCCGACGTCGTGCTGGAAGGCAATCTAGCTCACGTGGATGCCGCCGCTGACCTTGGCCGCACGGTCACCTTCTGCGCGAAGCACGATCTGGGTGGCATGGAAGGCTTGATTGGTGTCCCCGGCACCGTGGGTGGTGCCCTGCGCATGAATGCCGGCGCCTACGGCATGCAAATCGGCACCTACGTCCGCGAAGTGAAGCTCTACCGGGCCGCCACTCGGAAAATCGAAACTTTCCGGGGCCATCAAATTTCTTTCGAATATCGGCACACTTCTTTTGCGACTGATGATATGATGCTCGCGGTGATACTGGAACTACCCTCCAAACCGTACAACGAAATTCTAAAAGGCATCCGCATCTGCAACGAAAAACGGCGCTCCAGTCAGCCGCTTGGGCAAAAAAGTGCTGGCTGCATCTTCAAAAATCCCCCGGGTGCCTCCGCCGGCCGCATGATCGATGAATTAGGACTCAAAGGTCTTTCCTTTGGCGATGCGCGTGTCAGCGATCGCCACGCCAATTTCTTTGTAAATACGAGTCACGCCTCCGCAAAAGATATGCTGGCTTTGATCGCCGATGTGCGCGAGCGTGTGCAGGAAGCTTATGGGGTGATGTTGGAAAACGAGGTGGTGGTTTGGAACGGTTGAAGCCCATCCAAAGGAACGCGACCGCAGCGGCGGAAGCCAGTGAGCGCTACCGGCCCGAGCTGATTGCCGACGACGAGCCGCGTTATCTGCGCCGGCAGAAGCCGGTCGAAATTCGCCGCAAGAAACTCAGCGGGCGCGACTGGGCCTTCTACCGCCGCGTCCTGACCCTCACTTTCACCGCGGCGGCCGTTTTCGCCGCTGCTTATTACGGCACGCAGTTCCTTCTTTATTCGCCATCCATGCTCTTGCTGAAGCCCGAGCAGATCGAGCTCGCCGGCAATCACGTGGTTACCCGCGAAGCGGTGTTGAAGCAGTTCGTGGAAGACCGCAATCGCAGTGTCTTGCGCATTCCGCTGGGCCTCCGCCGCACCCAGCTCGAGCAAATTCCCTGGGTCGAATCCGCAACCGTCCATCGCATTCTGCCGAATCACATTCGCGTCGAGATTGTGGAGCGCACACCCATCGCTTTTGCGCGCAATGGCAACGAAGTGGAGTTGATTGATCCTCATGGCGTGATTCTCGACCATCCCCAGGACGCCGATTTCCAATTTCCTGTTGTTACCGGTGTTTCGGACGATTTGCCCCGCGATCAGCGCGAAAAGCGCATGCAGCTTTACCAGGAATTCATGAAGGCCATAGAGCTCGTGCGCGGCGGCACTTCCCAAAACGTCAGCGAAGTGGATCTCTCCATTCCCAGAGACCTGCGCGTGGTCATCACCGGGCTCACCAGCCCAACCGACCCGCAGGCCGTCGCGGTTCACTTCGGCTCTAGCGATTTTTCCGGCAAATTCAAAATGCTCATCGACAATTTCGCGCAATGGCAGGCTCATACAGGGCGCGTCCAGTCGATCGATTTGCAGTACGCGCGGCAAGTGGTCGTGAATCCCGACACCAGCGTCGGCGCGGTGGCCTCAAGAAAATAGTTTTCGTTCCAGGGAGCGGCGGATTGGCGAAGAAAGACAAGTACCTAGTCGGGCTGGACATTGGCAGCACAAAAACCTCCGTCTTAATCGCCGAAATCGATGGTGAATTTGTAAAGTTCCTGGCGCTGGGCGCGGCCGAATCCAAGGGCTTGCGCAAAGGCCTGATCGTCAATCTCGACTCCACCGTTAGCTCGATTCGCCGCTCCGTCGAAGAAGCCGAAGGTGTAGCCAACATTCCCGTCGAAGAAGCGCTCATCGGCGTCGCCGGAAACTACGTTCGCGGCGTAAACAGCCGCGGCGGGATCACCTTGGGTCAGCGCCCGCGCGACATCGAAAGGGAAGATGTGCGCCGCGCCGTCGACGCCGCACGCAACATTTCTCTCCCTGAAGACCGCGAAGTCCTGCACGTCCTCCCGCACGAATTCATCGTTGATTCGCAGGACAGCATCCGCGATCCCCTGGGCATGGTTGGTCAACGTCTGGTCGCCAACGTTTACGTGGTCACTTCCTCCATCGCCGCATCGCAGAATCTCGTCACCGCGGCGAACAAAGCCGGCATTCTCATTAGCGACACCGTGCTCGAACCTCTGGCTTCCGCCGAAGCCTGCCTCACGCAAGACGAACGCGATCTCGGTTGCTGCTTGCTCGACATCGGCGGCGGCACCACCGAAATCCTCTCTTACGGCGGCGGAGTCGTTCGTCACATCGGCGTCGTTCCCATTGGCGGCGATCATTTCACCAACGATCTTGCGGTGGGCCTGCGCACGCCCATTCCGGAAGCCGAACGCATTAAGCGCCGCCACGGCTGGGCCGCGTCCTCCTTCATCAGAGACAACGGCGCGATTGAAATCGCCAGCGTCGGCGATCGCCCGCCTCGCCAGATTTTCCCGCACATGCTCACGGACATTATCGAACCGCGCGCCATGGAACTGCTCTCGCTCATTCGCGACGACCTCCAGCGCGCCGGCCTGGACGGCCAGATTCCCGCCGGGTTCATTCTCGCCGGCGGCGGCGCGCGCTTGCGCGGACTCGATGACATCATCGAGCAATCCTTCCGATTGCCGGTGCGCATCGCGGAGCCTAAGGGTTTGGCGGACCTCCCGGAACAGGTAGCTCAACCGGAGTACGCCACAGTTGTGGGACTGGTGCTGTCCGGCGCGAAGGCGCGCCGGTCCGGTCCGCATCGCTCAGGGACCCTGGTATCCAAACTGAAAGCCATGTTCGCGGGCGCCTCGTGACTCAGCCTACGACGCGCGGCGAATTTGGGGGATTGAGGCATACATGATCGCAAGAGAGGCGGGAATTCGCATGAGCTTCAGTGAGGAACTGCAGCCGGCGAAGATCAAAGTGATCGGCGTGGGCGGTGGCGGCTGCAACGCGGTGAACCGCATGATTCGCGCCAAGCTGGAAGGCGTGGAATTCATCACCGCGAACACGGACTTGCAGGCCCTGAAGCTTTCGCAAGCGCCGGCGAAGTTGCAGCTCGGCGCCAAGCTCACCAAAGGGCTCGGCGCGGGCGCCAATCCTGAGATCGGCCGCAAGGCCGCGCTCGAAGACACGGACAAAATTATTGAAGGGCTCGAAGGCGCGGACATGATTTTCATCACTGCCGGCCTCGGCGGCGGCACCGGGAGTGGCGCCGCGCCCGTGGTCGCTTCGCTTGCCAGCGAATTGGGCGCGCTCAGCGTCGCCGTCGTCACCAAACCTTTTGCCTTCGAGGGCAAGCGCCGCATGATGCAGGCCGAGCAGGCGCTTCAGGAACTGATCGGCGCCGTGGACACCGTTATCGTGATTCCCAACGAGCGCCTCATGGATACGGTCGAGCGGGGCACCAGCTTTTTCGACGCCTTCCGCATCGCCGACGATATTCTTCGCCAAGCCGTGCAAGGCATCTCGGACATCATCACCGTGCCCGGCATCATCAATCGCGATTTTGCCGACGTGAAAGCCATCATGCATGGCCAGGGTTACGCGGTGATGGGCACGGCCGTGGGCACGGGCTCGAATCGCGCCGTCGACGCCGCGAACCGCGCCATCGCCAGCCCGCTCCTCGAAGACAATTCCATTCAGGGCGCGCAGGGCATCCTCATCAATGTTTCCGGCAGCTCCAGCCTGACGCTGCACGAAGTGCACGAAGCCTCGACCGTCATCCAAAAGGCTGCGCACGAAAACGCCAACATTATTTTTGGCGCCGTGCAGGACGACACCATGAAGGACTCCGTCAAGATCACCGTGATTGCCGCGGGCTTTAAGGACGCCAACAAGAAAAACGTCGGCCAAAAGCAATCCTTTCTGCCCAAGACCTGGAAAGCGGGACGCGAAATGATGGAGCCGCCGCTGCAGCCCACGAACGTAGTGCAACAGGTGCAACACAACGTGCATGAAGTCAGCCAGGAAGTCCCGGCCGACGATTTGGACGTGCCGACATTCCTGCGGAGGCAAGCCCAAAAAGCCTGATCTTGCGTCATCAAGCCCAGAAAGACTGATTTTGTAGACGCCGGGCTTTAAGCCCGGCATCTTGGACTGCGGCGGCTCGACGCGGCGTCCTGCGCAGCGGGTGAGGAATCCCCGTTCTCTTCAACCTTCAACCCCTCTGACGGAGTTGGGAGCAGGGTACCGCCCGCCAGGCGGCTCTGGAGACTGCTCACCATCGCAAAGAAAAATCCCAAAGCCCTCCTCGTCGCCTAACTCGACCGCGCGGTCACCTCGAGCGCAGCGAGAACTTCCTCTCTCCGAGCGATTTCTGCGAGGAGAGTTGCCTCTCTGGGCGCGGCTTTTGCGCCAGGAAATTCCTCTTCTCGTTTGGGATTCTTCCGCTGGTCTTCTACGGTCAACTGTGAACTGTCGACTATCAGCTGGCTTTGTGGAGTTGGTCCGACAACCTGCGCACTTCGGATTCAAAGGCGGCGTAGTCACTCGTGGAGTAGGGAAGGACGGTGCCGAGTCCGGAGTGAAATTCGATCGCGCCGGTTTTCTCTGCGACCTTGGCGATGTTGGAAGGAGTGATGCCCGCTCCGGGAAAGATCAGGATGCCCTCGCGCGCCGCGGCGGCGAGTTCGGCCAGCTTGGCGGCTCCCTGGAGAGCGGTTTTCGCGCCGCCGGAGGTGAGAATCCTCGCGGCCCCGGTTTGCATCACGTCTTCCAGCGCTTTTTGCAAATCGGCGCATTCGTCGAACGCGCGGTGAAACGTGACCGGCAAAGGCCGCGCGAGGTCGACGATCCTTCGCGTTCGAGGAATGTCGATGCGGCGATCTTTTTGCAAGATACCGAGGACCACGCCATCCATGCCGCATTCGCGGGCCACGCCAATCGAGCGCTCCATCTCGGAGAACTCGGAGTCGGAGTAAATGAAATCTCCTGCGCGTGGCCGGATCATGGAGTAGATGGGGATGTGCACTTTTTCGCGGGCGCGGCGCAGCAGCTCGGGGGCCGGCGTCAAGCCGCCAACGGACAAGTCGGCGCACAACTCGATGCGGTCCGCGCCACCGCGTTCCGCCGCTGCGGCTTTCTCGACCCCGTCGCCGCTGATTTCGAGCAAATATTTTTGTGCCATCGCGAGATTGCGTTCCAGAAGAAGTGATATCAGCGGAAGGCTCCGAAGGGAAGAGAGTTTTTCGGTGGGGAGTTGTTAGGTAACGAAGGACTGCTTACTCGTAACGCAGGGCTTCGACAGGGTCCAGTTTTGCCGCCTGCATCGCGGGAAGCCAGCCGCTGATCACGCCGACCACGACCAGCACGATCGTGGACATCGTCATGGTGAAAAGCGAGAGCGTCAGGTGAATGTCTACTTTGCCGGAATCATCTTCGTAAGCGGGTCCAAGAAACGGCAACGTGCCAATCGCCGAAGTCAGAGCCCAGGAAAGCAGCATGCCGATGGCTCCGGCGGCGAGCGTCATCACCAACGCTTCCAGCAAAAACTGCGAGCGAATGTGAGATTTTCTTGCGCCCAGCGCGCGGCGCAGACCGATCTCTCGGACGCGTTCCTCGACGGAAACCAGCATGATGTTCGTTACGCCGACGCCGCCGATGCCCAGCGTCATGGCGCCGATGAAGAAAAGCAGAGCCTCGACGCCAATGGTGATGCCTTCCATGACGGGCTTGAACTCTTCCCTGCCAAACATGGTGATGGCGCGCTTATCGTTCGGCGAAAAGTGCTGCCGATTGCCAATGGCCGCGCGAAATTGCTGCATCGCCTGCGCTTCAAACACCGGAGCGACCGGCTCGAAGACCATCACGCTCGCATACTTCGTGTCCCAGAGGTCGTTGGCGGCGGTGTAAGGAATAAAAGCGGATTCGTCGTCGCAATTAAAGTAACAGCTGTCGGAAAACTTCATGTCCATCGAGCCGATGACGGTAAACGGCACGCCCTTGATGCGCACAATCTCGCTGACGGCGGGCTCGCCGCTGAAAAGCTTCTTGCGCAGACGCGCGCCAAGAAAAGCCACGCGGCGGCGTTCAGCAATATCTTCGGGCGTAATCCAGCGTCCGTCGGTTGGCACTTCGTTGCGCATCTCGCCGTATTCGGGAAACACACCACGCACGGCGCAGTCTGAAAGCCGCTGACCGTAAGAGACGCCCTGGAAACGAACCGTTTCTCGCGTGACGCGCTTAATCAGCGGCGACTGCGCTCTCACCCATTCCGCGTCTTCTTCTTCAAAGCGGATGGGCTTCCCCGCCCGCTCGCCGCCGGCTTGCTCGCTGGTCGTGCCGGGCCAGGCAATCACCGCACCTTTCCCGAAAACCTCGAAGGTGTACATCAACACGCCGCGAAAGCCCGAACCATAGCTGAGGAGCAACGTGACGGCTACAATGCCCCACGAAATTCCCGACATGGTCAGGAAGCTGCG
>Ga0066671_10000178_pt1 | contig 19039 bp, 20 predicted proteins | sample GraSoiAngelo_120_FD_62294 | JGI IMG/M metagenome (GOLD analysis project Ga0066671, IMG submission 62294) | Grasslands soil microbial communities from the Angelo Coastal Reserve, California, USA - 14_0919_09_20cm | ecosystem: Environmental > Terrestrial > Soil > Grasslands | place: USA...
GAGGGGCTCGGCGAGGTTCAGGAGATGATCGACATCTGCGACTTCGCGGTCGGGCTGTCGCGGCAGCTCTACGGCCTTACCATCGCCACCGAGCGGCCGGGGCACCGGATGATGGAGACCTGGCACCCGCTGGGCGTGGTCGGGGTCATCTCCGCCTTCAACTTTCCCGTCGCGGTGTGGGCTTGGAACGCGTGCCTTGCCTTCGTCTGCGGCGATTCCATGGTGTGGAAGCCTTCGGAGAAGACGCCCGTCACCGCGGTGGCGGTTCAGGCGCTGTTCGAGCGGGCGGCGGAGCGGTTCGGCGACGCGCCGGCGAACCTCAGCCAGGTCGTCCACGGGTTGCGCGAGACCGGCGAGGCCTTGGTCGAAAACCCGAAGGTCGCATTGCTCTCCGCCACGGGTTCGACCCGCATGGGCCGGGCAGTGGCGCCGCGGGTTGCGGCGCGCTTCGGGCGGACCCTGCTCGAGCTCGGCGGCAATAACGCGATGGTGGTCGCGCCTACCGCGGACCTCGGGCTCGCCGAGCGGGCGATCGCTTTCGCCGCGGTCGGCACCGCCGGGCAGCGCTGCACGACGCTCCGCCGGCTGCTCGTCCATGAGGAAATTTACGACGCGCTGGTGCCGCGCCTTCAGCAGATCTGGGCGGGGGTGCCCGTGGGCAATCCGCTGGAGGACGGCGTGCTGGTCGGGCCGCTGATCGACGGCGCGTCTTTCCAGGGAATGCAGGCGGCGCTGGCGGCGGCGCGGGAGCAGGGGGGACAAGTCCAGGGCGGCGAGCGGCTGGAGAGCCCGGACGGCGCCTTCTACGTCCGGCCGGCGATCGTCGAGATGCCGGGGCAGACCGAGATCACCCTCACCGAGACCTTCGCGCCGATCCTCTACGTGATGCGCTATTCCTCGCTCGACGAGGCGATCGCGCTCCACAATGCGGCGCCGCAGGGCCTCTCCTCGTCCATCTTCACCAACGATCTGCGCGAGGCGGAGACTTTCCTCTCCGCGGCGGGCTCCGACTGCGGGATCGTCAACGTCAATATCGGGCCGTCGGGGGCCGAGATCGGCGGCGCGTTCGGCGGCGAGAAGGAGACCGGCGGCGGCCGCGAGAGCGGCTCGGACGCCTGGCGCAACTACATGCGGCGCGCGACCAACACGATCAACTACTCGCGCGAGCTGCCGCTTGCGCAGGGCATCAATTTCTCGATGCCATGAGCAACGTCGCGATCTTGACCCCGGATCCGGCGAGCGAGGGATTCCGGACCCGCTGGCGCGACGTGCTCGAGGTGAATGCGGCGCCGCTGCGGGCGGCCGGGCTCAGCGTCGAGGGGCGCGACTGGGCAGATGCGGACGACCTCGCCTCATTCGAGCTCGTCCTGCCGCTGCTCGTCTGGGGCTATCCGTTCGCGCCCCAGCAATGGGCGGAGGCGGTCGACCGCTGGGAGGAGGAGGGGGTGCGCCTCCACAATCCGGCGACGGTGCTGCGCTGGAACGCGGACAAGCTCTACCTCGGCACCCTCGCCGAGCGGGGCGCGCCGGTGGTGCCCACCCTTTATGCCGATCGCGTCGACGAAGGCGTTCTGCGGACTGCCGCCGCCGAGTTCGGCACGGACCGGCTGGTCGCCAAGCCGCGCATCTCCTCGACCGCCTGGCAGACGATCCGCTGGTCGCCCGGCGATAAGCTGGACGGCGGCCCGGAGGGCGCGGCGATGGTCCAGCCTTATCTGCCCGAGATCGAGACCAGCGGGGAGGTGTCGCTGCTCTATTTCGGCGGCCGCTACAGCCACGCGATCAGCAAGCGCCCGCAGCCCGGCGACTTCCGCGTGCAGCCCGAGTTCGACGGGATCATCGCCGCCTACGAGCCGGAGGCGGACGAGCGCGAAGCGGCCGAGCGTATCCTGGCGGCGATCGAGGAGCCTTTGCTCTACGCGCGGATCGACCTCGTCCGCGGCCTGTCCGGCGCGCCGGAGCTGATCGAGGCGGAGCTGATCGAGCCCGACCTTTACCTCAGTTATGATGCTGAAGCCGGGGCGAAATTCGCCGCTGCCGCGAAGGAACTCATCGGCCGCTGAGCCGCTTCGGGCCCATGGGCCATGTCATCATCCTGGGCGATTCGATCTTCGACAACGGCGCCTATGTCCGCGGCGGGCCGGATGTGGTGACGCAGCTTCGCGGCCACTTGCCCCTCCAATGGGAAGCGAGCCTGCTTGCGGTCGACGGCGCGGTCACGCGCGGCTTGAAGTCGCAGCTTGCCCGCCTTCCCCGGGGCGCCACCCACATTGTGGTGAGCGCCGGCGGCAACGACGCGCTCGGCGCTTCGCACATCCTGTCGCAACCGGTGCGCAGCGTCGGCGAGGCGGTGATGCTCCTCGCCGCGGCGCAGCAGCGCTTCGCCGAGGAGTATGAGGAGATGGCCGACGCGGTGGCGGCGACGGGCCTGCCGGTTGCGCTCTGCACCATCTACGACACGCCGGAGACGGAGCCGGACCAGAGGGTGATCCGCACCGCTTTGTCGGTGTTCAACGACATCATCGCGCGCGCCGCTTTCCGCCGCGGCTTTGCCCTGATCGACCTGCGCCTGATCTGCGACGCGCCGGACGACTATGCCAACCCGATCGAGCCTTCGTCGAAGGGCGGCGACAAGATCGCGCAGGCGATCGCGCGCTTCGCCGCCGGGGCGGGCGCCGAAGCGCGAGTCTACATCTAAGTCCTTCTAATCGGGGAGAATTGAACGAACTGGTTACGCAACCGTTATCGAGCTATCCTGGCTTCCCGGATGGGGGGTTTCGGCTGTGGCGTGAAAATCAAAAAATGCAGGGAGATGGTTTGATGAACACCCGTACCTTCGCGATGATTTTCGGCATCGTGTTCCTGATCGTCGGCTGCGCCGGCTTTCTCACCGACGTGACCCTGATGGGTCCGCACACCCACCCCGACGTCAAGATATTGAGCTTCTTCGGCTATGAGCTGGGGCTGTTCCCGGTCAACATATTGCACAACATCGTCCACCTGCTGTTCGGCGTGTGGGGCCTGCTCGCCTCGCGCAGCCTCGGGGGCGCCCGCCTCTATTTCCGCTCGGTGGCGATCATCTACATCGTGCTGACCGTGATGGGCCTCGTCCCCGGCCTCAACACCACTTTCGGCCTCATCCCTTTGTTCGGCCACGACGTGTGGCTGCACGCGGTGCTGGCTTTGGGCGGCGTCTATTTCGGCTGGATCAACCGCGACGTTGCGGTCAGCTCCCACAGCTGAAGACGACAAGTTCCGCAGCCTGGGGCGGCCTTCGGGCCGCCCTTTTTGTTGCCTCTCCAACGGCTTGGCGGTAGAGGCGGGCGGACGAGTGTTGCGCGCGAGAGGCGCTGCCCGGAAATTCCGCGCCGCCTGCACCGATACAGCAAGCGGAAAGCTGGTTTGCGCAATGAGCGTCGTTTAAAGGATCGCCATGACCCACATTTCGCGCCTCCCGCTCTTCCTCCTGCTCGCGACCGCGGCAGCGGCCCCGGCTTTCGCCCAGCTCCAGGAAGGCGAGAAGCCGACCCAGGAGCAGGTCGCCGCCGGCGAAGCGCCCGCGGTGGCGTTCGACGAGAGCGAGCGGGTGATCCGGCGCCTGGCCGACCCGACCCTCGCCCCCAAATGGAAGAAGGGCCCCGCCAAGGACCTGCTCGCTTATGTCGAGCGGATCGGCGAGGAGGGCCTCGATCCCGCCGACTATGACGTGGAGAAGCTGCGCGCGGCGATCGACGACGGCGATTCCACGCTGCTCAGCAACACCGCCAGCGACATCTTCCTGCGCGTTTCGGCCGACCTCGCGACCGGCCATGCGAGCGCCGACGCGCGTGTGGACTGGCACGTCATCGATCCCGACCTCGACGCCGGCGAGCAGTTCGCGCTGATGAAAAAGGCGATCGACAACGATTCCGTCCGCGACAGCCTCGACTCGCTGCTCCCGACCCACCCGCAATATGCCGAGCTTAAGGGCGTCCTCTCTCATACCACCGAGCAGGCGAAGCGCGACAAGATCCGCACCAACCTCGAGCGTTGGCGCTGGCTTCCGCGCGATCTCGGCCCGCGCTACGTGATCGTCAACGTGCCGGCCTACACCGTCGCTCTGGTCGAGAACGGCCAGGTCGTCACCCGGCACAATGCCGTGGTCGGCGCAGTCAAGACTCCGACTCCGCAATTGAGCGCGATCGCCACCGGCGTGATCTTGAACCCCTGGTGGGAGGTTCCGACCAGCATCTCCGGCGAGGTCCGCGGCAAGAAGGGCTATGTCGCGGTCAAGAACGGCGAGTCCGTTCGCTACCGCCAGCCGCCGGGGCCGTCCAACGCGCTCGGCCGGATCAAGGTGGTGATGCCGAACAACCAGGCGATCTACCTGCACGACACCCCGTCCAAATCGCTCTTCGCCAAGGCCGTCCGCGCGTTCAGCCACGGCTGCATCCGTACCCAGGACCCGCTGGGCTTCGCCGAGCTGCTGCTCGACAATCCGAAGTGGGACAAGGCGGCGATCGACGCGGCGGTCGCGGCCAAGAAGACCATCCAGGCCCAGGCGTCCGCGCCGACGCCGGTCTACATCACCTATTTCACCGCCGCCGCGGCCGCCAACACCAACGAGCTCGTCTCCTACCGCGACATCTACGGCCGCGACGCACCGGTGGCGACCGCGCTGAATCGGACTGGGCCGGCGGCGGCGATGGCTTCGTCGAAGTAGCAAATCCTCCCCGCGAGCGTGAGCTCGGGGGGAGGGGGACCAGATTAAATGTGGTGGAGGGGTAGCTGGCGCGGCCGGAGGTGGATCGGGCGCGAACCTTCTGATTCCCGCGCCTTTTACCCCTCCACCCCGCTACGCGGGGTCCCCCTCCCCATCGTCGATGGGGAGGATTTTAGGCGATTTTGTCGGCGTAGAGGAGGCGGCCGGGGCCGAGTTGCTGGAGCACTTCCTGGAGGCTCTGATAGGACATTGCGAAGCAGCCTTCGGAGCGGCCGAGCTTGCCGTGCTCGCGGACCTGTTCGGGCTCCGCATACCAGGCGCTGTGGACGACGATCGCGCGGGCTTCGGCGTTGCTGTTCGACGCGTCCAAACCGGCGAGCTTCATCGAGCGGCCGTATTTGCCGGGGTAGTAGTCGCCGGTGACATAGGCGCCGTGCGACGAGGCGTAGGAGCCGAAGCCGTTCGAGAAGCGCTCGACATAGCCGCTATGGTCCGGATCGGAGCCGCGGCCATGGGCGACGAGATGCTTGTCGACGCGGCCGGTCTGGGTGTTGAGCAGGAAGAAGCGGTGCTCGCCCGACGGGCGGCTGAAATCGGTGATCCCGACGATGTCGGTGTGGCGAAGGCTGGACCGGTGGCGGTCGAACGAGGCGCGGGCCCGGGCGAGAAGCTGCGGGTTGATGACCGGATCGACCATCACCTTCGGCTGCGCCGGAACCGTCGCGGCGACGGCCTGACGAACCGCCGGCACGGCCGGGGCCGGGTCCTTCAGATTGGCGACGATCTGGGCCAGAGTCTGGCTCTGGGCGGTCGTTGCGAACAGGCCGGCCATAGCTCCGGCTCCAAGCAATTGCCTGCGCGAATATTCCAAGGATGTCCCTCCGCTCTGGACACCCTATGTAGTGGAAATATCCTTACTTTTGAATGAATTCCGGCAGCGAATCGGGCCGTTTGGGAGCGGTCTGTCCCGAGTCGGCAACGGCTCGTCCGAATGCGCCGGTGGAGGTGGAACCGAAGCTGTTCAGCTTCTCCGAATAGAGGAGCCGGCCCGAGCCAAGGCGCACCATCGCTTCGGCATGGCTGATACCGGGAAGTGCGAAGCAGCCTTCCGACCGCCCGAGCTTGCCGGAAATCTCGGCTACTTTCGGCTCCGCATACCAGGCGCTGTGGACGACGATCGCGCGCGCTTCGGCATTGCTGTTGGACGGATCGAGCCCGAACAGGCGAAGCGAATGGCCGTATTTGCCCATATAGCCGTCGCCGGTGAGATAGGCGCCGTTGGACGAGGCTTCCGAACCAATGTCGTTGCAGAAATTGACGAGCCAGCCGCTATGCTCGGGGTCCGAGCCGCGGCCGTGGGCGACGAGGTGCTGGGTCACGAACCCGCTCCGCAGATCGACGATGTAGAAGCGAGGATCGCGCGAGGGGCGGGTGTAATCGGCGATTCCGATCACGTCGGTGAGGCGGATGCGGGAGCGGTTGGATTCGAGCGCTTCGAGCGCCCGGCGCTTCAATAAAGGATCGATATAGGGCTGGGGGGGAGCGACGGTTGCGAACACCCGGCCGGGGAGCAGGCTCGCCGCTCCCGCCGCCGCTGCAGCACCGATAAAGCTCCGTCTACTCACTCTCACAAAACATGCCCTCCCAAGCCGGGGCATATTGAACCTTGGGGGAGGGCGGCTCAACGTCACCCGTCCCGCGATGGAATCGTTTCGCCGCAGAATCGCTTGGATCGGGGCACAAGTTCCGCCTTTCGGAACCGTAACGGCCCGCGGGCGTCTTGATTCGACCATGGCCGAGTTCGAACGCCTCGACGTAAAGCCCGGAATTCCGCCGATGGAGGCGAAGCTGGTCGACGCCTTGCCCGACGAGCCGGGTTGGCAGTTCGAACCGAAATGGGACGGCTTCCGCTGCCTCGTCTTCCGCGACGGCAGCGAGGTCCATCTCCAGTCCAAGTCCGGTAAGCCCTTGGGCCGCTATTTCCCGGAGGTCGTCGACCGGGTGCTTCAGATGCGGGCCGACCGTTTCGTGCTCGACGGCGAGCTGATCATCCCGGTCGGCGGGCACCTATCCTTCGACGCGCTCCAGCTCCGCCTTCACCCGGCCGAGAGCCGGGTGAAGAGGCTCGCCGCGGAAACGCCAGCGCAGCTGATGCTGTTCGACCTGCTCTTCTCCAAGGAGACGAGCTACCTCGCCGCGCCGCTGGAGATCCGCCGAAACGCGCTGGTGACTGTGTACGGCGTCGAGGACCCGGAAGGGTTGCTGCTTTCGCCCGCGACCGAGGACCGGGCGGTGGCGGAGGGCTGGCTTGCCCAGGCGGGCGAGGCGCTGGACGGCGTGGTCGCGAAGCGGCTGGACGATCCGTATCTCGCGGGGGAGCGGGGGATGGTCAAGATCAAGCAGAAGAAGACGGCGGACTGTGTCGTCGGCGGATTTCGCTACGGCACCGGCAGCAAGGAGGTGGGGTCGCTCCTGCTGGGGCTCTACAATTCGGCGGGGAAGCTCGACCATGTCGGCTTCACCTCGGCGATCCCGGCGGAAGGCCGGGGGGAGCTGACGAAGCGGCTGGAGGCGCTGGTCGAGGCGCCGGGCTTTACCGGCAATGCCCCGGGGGGCCCTAGCCGCTGGTCGACCGAGCGGACCGGCGAATGGCAGCCGCTGCGGCCCGAGCTGGTCGTCGAAGTGCTCTACGACCATGTCACCGCGGACCGCTTCCGCCACGGCACCCGCTTCCTGCGCTGGCGGCCGGACAAGGCGCCCGAGCAATGCCGGATGGACCAGCTCCGCCCCGAGGCCCGGCCGGCGGAGCTCGCCGCCACCCTCGAAGGCGCGCGATGAGCGGGGAGCGGATCGTCGCCGGCGTCAGGCTGAGCAATCCCGACAAGATCCTCTATCCCGAGCAGGGCATCACCAAGGGCCAGTTCGCCGATTATTATGTGGCCGTGGCGGAGCGGATGCTCCCGCACGTGGCCTTCCGGCCGGTGACGATGGTGCGCTGCCCGACGGGGCGGGGGAGTAAATGCTTCTACCAGCGCCACGCCGGCTCGGGCGTTCCGGAGCAGCTTGCGCAGGTCACCATCCCCGGCTTCGACGACCCCTATCTCTACATCAGCGACGTCGCCGGCCTGGTGGCGATGGTGCAGATGGGGGTGCTCGAAATCCATCCCTGGGGGGTCAAGGTCGAGCATCCCGAGAAGGCGGACCGGATCGTCTTCGATCTCGACCCGGACGAGGGGCTCGGCTTCGACACTGTGATCCGCGCCGCGAAGGAGGTGCGCGACCGGCTTGCCGCGCTCGGGCTCACCAGCTTCGTCAAGACGACCGGCGGCAAGGGCCTCCACGTGGTGGTGCCGATCGAGGCGACCGCGGGTTGGCGCGACGTGAAGAGCTTCGCCAAGGGCGTCTCCGCCGAAATGGCCGCCGACGCGCCCGACAAATATCTGACCAAGATCTCCAAGGCGGAGCGGGCGGGGCGGATCTTCATCGATTATCTGCGCAACGATCCGACCTCGACCGCGGTCGCGCCTTACTCGACCCGCTCGCGCCCCGGCGCTCCGGTGGCGATGCCGCTTGCCTGGGGCCAGGTGAAGGCGGGGCTCGACCCGTGCGACTATACGGTGGCCACCGTCCCCGCCCTCATCGCCCGGCAAAAGGCCGACCCCTGGGCGGAAATCGGCGCCGTCCGCCAGTGCCTGCCGGACTTGCCCCGCGCCTGAACCGCCCTATCTCGCACCTGAACGAGGAGATAGAAATGGCGGAAGAGCAGGCAACGCTGGCCGGCGGGTGCTTCTGGTGCACCGAGGCGGTGTTCAAGGACATTATCGGCGTCAGCAAGGTCGAGAGCGGCTATATCGGCGGCCATGTCGCCAACCCGACCTACAAGCAGGTCTGCGGCGGCGACACCGGCCATGCCGAGGCGATCCGGGTGACCTTCGACCCCGACCAGGTGCGCTATGGCGACATCCTCGACGTCTTCTTCGCAACCCACGATCCAACCCAGCTCAACCGCCAGGGCAACGACGTCGGCACCCAGTACCGCTCGGCGATCTTCCCCCATTCGCCCGAGCAGGAGGCGGAGGCGCGCGCCGCGATGGAGCGGGCGGCGGAGGACTGGCCGGCGGGCATCGTCACCGAGATCGAGCCGCTCGGCACCTGGTACCCGGCCGAGGACTATCACCAGAATTACTGGGAGGGCGAAGGCCAGCGCAATCCCTATTGCCTGGCGGTGATCCCGCCCAAAATCCGCAAGCTTCGCAAAAGCTTCGCCGACAGGCTTAAGAGGGAGGCACAATCGGGGTAAACCCCTAGAGTTGGACGGAAAAACCCTTGCCTGTGCAATAGCTTGTGTGCGACGCAGTCGCCACGGCGGCTAGGGGGCTGCCGATTCTCAGGGGGATATCCTAGTGAAATCTGTACTTACCATCTGCGGCATCGCCGCAGTGTCGTTGCTGCTGCCTGCCTGCGCCACCGTTACGCGCGGGACCAAGGAGAATTTCGTGATCGAGTCGATGCCGTCGGATGTCGACGTCGCGCTCTCGACCGGGCAGACCTGCAAGACCCCGTGCAAAATGAAGCTGAAGCGCAAGGACGGCTTCACCGCGACCTTCACCAAGGCCGGCTACCAGCCGCTCGAGGCGAAAGTTAAGAGCAAGATCTCCGGCGGCGGCGCTGCTGCCGGCGCGGGCAATCTGCTCATCGGCGGGATCATCGGCGGAGTCGTCGACGGTTCGTCGGGCGCATTGAACGACCTGAAGCCGAACCCGCTCAAGGTCGAGCTGGTCGCGGTCGACGGCGCTGCCGCTCCTGCGGCGGACGCCGCGGCCGCTCCGGCCACCGGCGAATAAGCGTCCAGCAAACGAAGGAAAGGGGCGGCCCCGGCCGCCCCTTTTTTTTATCCGCTGAGCTTCGACAGAGCGAAGGCGACCAGGAAGCCCGACACCGCGATGAGCCCGGCGAAGTCGTGGGTTTCCTGGAAGGCTTCGGGGACCATGGTGTCGACGATCATCGCGAGGATCGCTCCGGCGGCGATGGCCTGGACTGCAGCGACCCATTCGGGGGCTACTCCGTCGAAGGCGAGGTAGCCGCCCAGCGCGGCCAATCCCGCGCTGAGCGCGATGGCGCTCCACAGCAGGAAGACGAAGCTTGCGCTCTTGCCTTCGGCCTTCATCCCGGCGGCGCTGGAGAGGCCTTCGGGGAGGTTGGAGAGGAAGACGGCGATCACCGCCACCATCCCCACCGCGCCGCCGCGGAGCAGGCTGACCCCGATCACGATCGATTCCGGAATTCCGTCGAGGAGGGCGCCGAGGGCGAGCGCTCCGCCATTTTCCTGGTTGGCCTTTTTGTCCTTGGCCCGGACGTCCGGGCAGGAGCGCTTGCGGTGGCGGGCGCCCCAGGCGGCGAGGAGCCAGTTGCAGCCGGTGTAGACGCTCGCGCCGCCGAGGAAGCCGCCGGCGACGGGGCCGAAGCCGCCGCGCTGCCAGGCCTCGTCCATCAGCTCGAAGGAGAGGGCGGAGATGAGCACGCCCGCACCGAAGGCCATGATCGCGGCGACGAGGCGGCGGCCAAGCGGCACGAACCAGCCGATGAGGGCGCCGATGAGGAGTGCGGAGCCGCTGAGCAGACCCCACAGGCCTGCCTGGATCGCGACGGGCATTGCTAGGTCTCCCTCGGAGCGGCGGCGCGGCGGAGGCGGTCGTTGATCGCGGCACCGATGCCGCGTTCGGGAACCGGCGCGATTGCGATGCGCGGCTGGGCCTGGTCCTCGGCGCGGTGGAGGGCGTGGAACAGGCGCGCCGCCGCCTCGCGAAGGTCGCCCGTGGCGCTCAATGTGTCGTCGCCGGTCACCGGGCCGAAACCGATGAACCACTCGTCGGGTCCCGCGGCGGCGGCATCGAGGCGGAGCGGCTTGGACGGGGCGTAATGGCTGGCGAGCTGGCCCGGGGCGACGATCTCGCCAGTGGGGGCGCTTTCACTGAGGCGGGCGAGAGCGGCGATCTCCTCGAACGGGATGGGGCCGGGGCGGAGCAGGGTCACTCCGTCTTCGGTGACGGCGACGATGGTGGATTCGAGCCCGGCCTCGGTCGGGCCGGCGTCGATGACGAGGGGTATCCGCCCCTCCAATGATTTCACGACATGGTCGGCGCGGGTCGGGCTGATCGATCCGCTGGCGTTGGCGGATGGGGCGGCGAGCGGGCGGCCCGCAGCGCGGAGCAGGTCGCGCATCGCCGCATGGGCCGGGCAGCGTATCGCGATGGTGGCGAGGTTGGCGGTGGCGGCGGCGGCGATGTCGGCGCCTTCCCGCAGCGGCAGGACGAGGGTCAGCGGGCCGGGCCACCAGGCGGCGGCGAGGGCTCGGGCGGCGTCGGTGAAGACGGCGTAGCGCTCCGCCTCGGCCAGCGACGGCACGTGGACGATTAGCGGGTTGAAGGACGGGCGACCCTTGGCGGCGAAGATGGCCGCGACCGCTTCCTCCGACGTGGCGTCGGCGGCGAGGCCGTAGACCGTCTCCGTCGGGACCGCGACCGGGAGGCCTTCCAGGATCAGGGCGGCGGCCGCCTCGATCGCCGCCTTGCCGTAGGGGCGGATTTCGGTCCGGAAGTGCTGCTTTTGCGGGGCCACGGCTGCGCGCTATAGCCCCTCTTCCGCCTGCGCAACATGAGGCCGCCTGAATGACCTACACGCCGCCCGTCGCCGAACAGCTTTTCCTGCTCCGGCACATCGTCCGGGTGGGGGAATTGAGTCCCGACGCGAGCGACGATCTGGTCCAGGCGATCGTCGAAGGCGCGGGCGCTTTTGCTGCGGGAGAGTTCGCGCCGCTGAACCGCATCGGGGACGAAGTGGGGGCCAAATGGAGCCCGGACGGGGTGACGATGCCGCCCGGCTTCCGCGAGGCCTATCGCGCTTATGTCGAGGGCGGCTGGGGGACGATCGCGGGACCTTTCGAATATGGCGGTCAGGGCCTCCCGCTCAGCCTCGCCACGGTGGTGATGGAGGATCTCGGATCGGCGAACATGGGCTTTTCGCTGATCATGATGCTCACGCCGGGCGCGGTCGAGGCGCTGAAGCATCACGGTTCGGACGTGCTCAAGACCGAGTGGCTGCCGAAGCTGGTCAGCGGCGAATGGTCGGGGACGATGAACCTGACCGAGCCGCAGGCGGGCTCGGACGTCGGCGCGCTCAAGACCAAGGCGGAGCCGGCCGGCGACGGACGCTGGCGGATCACGGGGACGAAGATCTTCATCACCTTCGGGGATCACGATCTGACCGGCAACATCGTCCATTTGGTGCTTGCGCGGACGCCCGATGCGCCGCCGGGGACGAAGGGGATTTCGCTGTTCCTGGTGCCGAAGGTGCTGCCCGACGGGACGCGCAACGACCTTCGCTGCGTGTCGATCGAGCATAAGCTCGGAATCCACGCCTCGCCGACCTGCGTCATGTCCTATGGCGACGAGGGCGGGGCGATTGGCTGGCTGATCGGCGAGGAGGGCGGCGGGATGCGGGCGATGTTCACGATGATGAACAATGCGCGGCTGAACGTCGGCCTGCAGGGCGTTTCGATCGCCGAGCGGGCGACGCAGGCGGCGGTGGCCTATGCGCTGGAGCGGCGGCAGGGCGCGCGGCCGGGGAGCCGGGAGTCGGCCGCGATCGTCGAGCACCCCGACGTCCGCCGGATGCTGCTCCGGATGAAGGCGCTGACCCAGGCGGCGCGGGCTCTGGCCTACTACGCGGCGGGGCAGACGGACCGGGGGGAACAGGGGCGGGCGGACCTGCTGACGCCCTTGGTCAAGGCCTATGGCACCGACGCGGGCGTCGAGGTGACCAGCCTCGGCGTGCAGGTCCATGGCGGCATGGGCTATGTCGAGGAGACCGGCGCGGCGCAGCATTTCCGCGACGCCCGGATCTCCCCGATCTACGAAGGGACGAACGGTATCCAGGCGGCGGACCTGGTCGGCCGCAAGATCGGGCTTGAGGGCGGGGCGGTGCTCGCCGCGTTGATCGCCGAGATACGGAGCGACGGCGGGGACGAGGCGGCGCTGATGGCGCTCGCGGATGCCGTCGAGGAGGCGGCGGCGCGGCTGCTCGGTGCCGGGGCGGACGACCGGCTGGCAGCGTCCTACCCCTTTCTCACCATGACCAGCGTCCTCGTCTGCGGCTGGCTGATGAAGCGGCAGCTTGGGGCGCTGGAGGGCCAGGGGCCGTTCGAGGCGATGAAGCGGGCCTCGATCCGCTTCTATCTCGAACAGGTCGTGCCCGAGGCACTAGGCTTGGTCGCAGCTGCCAATGCGCCGGCGGAGCTCCTCTATTCGATCTCCGCGGAGGCCTTCACTGCTTAACGGTGATCGAAGGAACGCTCAGCAGTCGTCATGCCGGACTTGATCCGGCATCCATGAACACGGATCGATTCCAGTTCTCATAGACCTGTGTTCATGGATCCCGGGTCGAGCCCGGGATGACGAGGGGAACACTAGCCGCCCATCATCCCCTTCGCTGCCTGAGGGCGAGAATCCCCTGTCCCGGCCGCGCCGCGCTTGCTAGCCATGGCGCCGGGATGAGTCACACCCTTTGGGAGGGATGGATGTCTAAATTTTCGATGGCCTTTGCGGCCGCGCTTTTGATCGGTGCGGCGGTTCCGGCGCTTGCGCCGGGCGGCGCCGCTTATGCCGCGGAGGCTTCGGCCAAGCCGCGCTACGGCAGCTGGGGCTTCGACAGCGCCGCGATCGACAGGTCGGTGAAGCCCGGCGACGACTTCTGGCACTATGTCAACGGAAGCTGGGACAAGAGGACCGAGATCGCCGCCGACCGGACCAGCGCCGGAGTCGGCGTGCTCCTCGCCGACGAAGCCGAGCAGCAGGTGCGCGCCATCGTCGAGGACATGGCGAAGAACCCGGCGGCGTCGGGCAAGACCGGCCAGCAGGTCGGCGATTTCTACGCGAGCTGGATGGACGAGGCGGCCATCGAGAAACGCGGCGCCGGGGTTCTGAAGCCTTACCTCGCGCGCATCGCGGCGATCCAGAACCGGGCGGACCTGCTCAAGGTGTTCGCGACCCAGGGCTATACCGCACCGGTCGCCCTCCAGATCCTGCCCGATCCCGCCAACCCGAGCCGCTATATCGCGGCGACCGGCCAGGCCGGCCTCGGCCTTCCGAACCGCGACTATTACCTGCTCGCCGGCGAGAAATATGACGCGATCCGCGCCGCCTATCGCGCCCATGTCGTGAAGCTCCAGCAACTTGCCGGAATCCCCGATGCCGAAGCGAAGGCGGACCGGATCATCGCGCTCGAGACGGCGATCGCCAAGGTCCAGTGGGACCCGGCACGCCAGCGCGACATCAAGCAGGTCTACAACCCGATGAACCGCGATCAGCTCGCCAAGCTGGCGCCGCAGATCGACTGGCCGGCCTATCTTCAGATGGCGGGCCTCGGCAATATCGACACGGTGATCGCGGCGGAGACGACGGCGATCGCGGACACCGCCAAGATGCTCGACACGGTGCCGCTGTCGACGTGGAAGGACTATCTCGCCTTCCACTTCGTCCGGAGCCACGCGTCCGCGCTGCCCAAGGCGTTCGACGATGCCGACTTCCAATTCTACGCGCATACCCTGCGCGGCGTCCCGCAGCAGCGCGACCGCTGGAAGCGTGGCGTGCAGTTGATCAATGCCAGCCTCGGCGAGGCAGTCGGGCGGATCTACACCGAGCGCCATTATCCCGCGGAGAGCGACCGGCAGATGTCGGAGCTGATCGCCAATTTGCGCGCGGGCCTGGAGGAGCGGCTCGCCGCCTCGACCTGGATGGACGACGCGACCAAGGCCGAAGCGCGCGCCAAGCTCACCGCCTTCGATCCGCGCATCGGCCACCCGAAGAGCTGGATCGACTATTCGCCGATGAAGGTCGACAGGAACGACCTGCTCGGCAATTTCGTCCGGGCGCAGGAATTCGGCTGGACCCTCCAGCTGTCCCGCTTGGGCAAGCCGGTCGACCGCAGCCTGTGGGACATGACCCCGCAGACGGTGAACGCTTATTACAACCCGCTGATGAACCAGATCACCTTCCCGGCAGCGATCCTGCAGCCGCCTTATTTCGATCCGGCGGCGGACCCGGCGGTGAATTACGGGTCGATCGGGGCGATCATCGGCCATGAGATCGGCCACGGCTTCGACGATGTCGGCCGCCAGTTCGACGGCTCCGGCAAGCTGCGCGACTGGTGGACGGCGCAGGCGACCGAGCAGTTCAACGCCCGCACCTCGGTCTTCGGCAAGCAATATGACACATACGAGCCGATCCCGGGCACGAAGATCAACGGCAAGCTCACCATGGGCGAGAATATCGGCGATCTGGGCGGCATCGAAATGGCCTATGCCGCCTATCGCCGCTACGTCGCCCAGCATGGCGAGCCGCCGGTGATCGACGGCCTGACCGGCGACCAGCGTTTCTTCCTGGCCTACGGCCAGAGCTGGCGCTCCAAGATCCGCGAAGGCGCGCTTCGCGAGCGCCTGCTCAGCGACCCGCACAGCCCGCCGGAATATCGGGTGAACGGCGTCGTCCGCAATGTCGACGCCTGGTACAAGGCGTTCGACGTAAAGCCGGGCGACAAGCTGTACCTGCCGCCCGATCAACGAGTCCATATCTGGTAATCGAGAAGAAAAGAGGGGGCTTAAACAGCCCCCTCTTTTCTTTCCGTATATTCCTAACGACTTGTTAACCATCTTATTTCTGTTTCGAACGGCAACCAAAGGCCTGCTGCGGTTTTCTACAAGGAAACAGCAACGGGTGCCGACATGCATGCCGCCCTTATCGAACGAACCGTCTTTCCGCCGTCGCAGCAGCGCGTGCTGCTGGTCGACGACGATCCGGGCGTCGGGCGCTTCCTCGGCCATGCGGTGGCGGAATCGGGCTGCTCGGCGACGGTCACCGGCACCGCCGAGGCTTTCCGGGAAACCTACCGGCGAACGCGCCCGGAGGTAGTGATCCTCGACCTCGCGCTGGCGCGGAGCGACGGCATCGAGCTTCTGAAATTCCTCGCCGAAGAGAGTTGCCCGGCGCTGGTCCTGATCGTCAGCGGTTTCGACGAGCGGGTGGTCGAGGCGGCGCTTCGCCTCGGCTGCGCCCTCGGGCTCAACATGGGGCTGCCGCTGAAAAAGCCGGTCTTAGTCGACGAGATTTCGGCGGCGATCGCGGCCGGACCGGTCGCGGTCCAGTGAGGATGAGCGGGGCGGCCGGCATCCGCGGAGTCCCGGGCGAGAGCGAGCTTGCGACGCGGCTGGAGCTGGCGCTTGAGCGCGGCGGCCTGTCCCTCTTCTACCAGCCCAAGATCCACCTGCGCACCGGAGCGCTAGCCGGGGTCGAGGCGCTCGCCCGCTGGCGCGACCCGGATTTGGGGCAGGTCCCGCCTTCGTCCTTCGTCGCGGTGGCCGAGCTGTTCGGGCTGATCGACGCGCTGACGGAGTGGGTGCTGAAGGAGGCGCTCCGGCAGTGGACAATGTGGGCGGAGCAGGGGCTCAAGGTACACATGTCGGTCAACGTCTCGGCGCTCAGCCTTCGCGACCCCTGGCTGCCCGATTATCTCCACAGGAGCTGCGCCCAGGCCGGGGTGCCGTGCGACCAGCTCACCGTCGAGGTCACCGAGAGCGCGACCCAGCATATCGTCCGGCTGCTTCAGACCCTGTCGCGGCTCCGGCTGAAGGGCATCGGAATCGCGCTCGACGATTTCGGCACGGGCTACTCGTCGCTGCTCCAGCTTCGCCAGCTTCCTTATTCGGAGCTGAAGGTCGACCAGGCCTTCGTCCGCGAGGCGACGAGCTCGCGGGAGGCGCGGGTGATCGTCAAGGCAGTGATCGACCTCGCCCACGGGCTCGGCCTCATCGCCACCGCCGAAGGGGTGGAGGACATGGAGACCCTGGAGCTGATGCGCGACCTCGGCTGCGACGACGCCCAGGGCTACCTCCTCGCCAAGCCGCTTCCGGGGCAGGCGCTGGCGGAGTGGGTACTGGGCGAGGGGCCGCGGTGGCGGAGCGCGTGCGGAGGCGCGGGAGAGGCAATGCCGTCATGCCCGACTTGATCCGGCATCCATGAACACTCTTTGTGTCCAGTTCTCGGTGACCTGTGTTCATGGATTCCGGGTCGAGCCCGGAATGACGAGGGATAGGTGAGGCAGCCTGCGGCTCCCGTCATGCCGGACTTGATCCGGCATCCATGAACACGGTTCGAGTCCAGTCCTCGCTGACCTGTGTTCATGGATTCCGGGTCAAGCCCGGAATGACGGGTTGGGACGGACGCCGGCGCCCTATTTCCCCGGCCGCTTCCCCCGCGGGCGCTTCTGCTTCCAGACCACTTTCCGGCCCTTGGGGACGTGCCAGCGGCCGGCGGCGGTTCGGACGAGGTCGAGGCCGCAGCGGGTGCAGCTGCTGAACCAATAGCCCCGGTTCCAGACCGGATCGGGCGCCGGCTTGTGGCGGCCCAGGCGGCACAGGAGCTCCGCCGGATTCGACCAGATCGACATGGGGGCTGTCTAGGCCGGGGCGCTCACGCCATCAACGCCTCTCGGCGTGGGTTTCGGGCCTTGTCCCGCATCGGGCCGGAGGAGGCGAATGTTAACCATTCCCGCCTAAGGTGAACGCCATGAGCGCCCTTGGATCCCAGACCGCCTTCGAAAGGCTGACCGAGCTTCGGGCCGAGAACCGGTTCAGCGCCTTCCTCGTCGCCTATCTCGAAGCCGACGGGAAGCAGTGGCCGGCGCGGCTTCGCAACCTGTCGCCGATCGGTGCACTGGTGGAGGCGGAAACCGGCTTCACATTGGGATCGAAGCTCGTCTTCCGGCGCGGCCGGGTGGCGGTGAAGGCCGAAGTGATCTGGGCCCGGGGCGGACGCTTCGGCATCTCCTTCGCGCATCGCCTCGACGCGCTCGACCTGGAAGCGATCAGCCGCCGCATGGCCTGAGCTTCGCCACCGATCCCGGCCATAGCCGGGATTGGCGCGGAGCAAGTTCGAGGTTAATCCGTTCTCAACCATCGGCTTCGGGACGACTTCCGCCGACAGGAGAGGGATGAAGAGCTTCGGATTGTTCTGCGGCGCAGCGGCGCTGCTGCTCGGAAGCGCGACTCCGCCTCCGCAGGTGCGGGCGAGCGTGCCCGCAAAGCCGAGTCCTGCTGCCGAACCCGCTCCCGTTCTTCCCGAGCCCGTCGACGCAGGGGAGCTGCTTGCGCTGGAGCCGGTGCCCTGGCCGGCCGTTCCGCCGCAGGCTGCGCCGCGCCGGGCGCTGCACGGGCCCTGGGCCGAGCGCTCCGACGCTGGTATTCGAGTGGTCGTCAGCATTCCGCACCAGAGGGCGTTCGTCTACCGCGGCGACGCTTTGATCGCGACCTCCCCGGTGTCGACGGGCAAGCGCGGGCATGAGACTCCGGTGGGCACCTTCCGGATCCTCCAGAAGGCTGTCCGCCACCGCTCCAACATCTACGCCAACGCGCCGATGCCCTATATGCAGAAGATCACCCAATATGGCGTGGCGCTCCATGCCGGGCATCTGCCGGGCTATCCCGCCTCGCACGGCTGCATCCGCCTGCCCTGGGGCTTCGCGCGCAAGCTCTACGGCATGACGGATGGCTCGACGCGGGTGACGGTGACCCGGGCAAAGCCGAAATGGGTGGGCGGCAAGCCGGTCTTCGGCTGAACCCTCTCTAGACTCGTTAGGCCCTCGGGCGCAGGAAGCCTGGACCAGTCGCACGGAAGGAGTGACCATGCCTCAGTTCGTGATCGAGCGTGAAATGCCCGGCGCCGGAAGCCTCAGCGCGGAGGATTTGAAGGGCGCATCGCAGGGATCGTGCAGCGTGCTCCGCCAGCTCGGGCCGGAGATCCAGTGGGTCCATAGTTATGTGACCGACGACAAGATCTACTGCATCTACCGTGCGCCGAGCGAGGATCTGATCCGCGAGCATGCGGAGACCGCGGGCTTTCCGGCGAACAGCATCTCGCAGGTGCGCGCCACGATCGATCCCACGACCGCGGAATAGCGGAGGGATTTAGCCCCTCACTGTCTCGAACGGGCACATCCGCATTCTCGGCCTTGCGCGGCGGAGCGGGGCGGCGCGAGAGCGGTTGTGGCTCGACAGGAGGAGCATGTGATCGAGACTCGCAACGCTAGGATCTGGGCTCGCAGGATTGGCTTGGGCGCCGCCGCGCTTCTGCTCCAGGCGGCGCCCGCGCCGGTGCCGGCCCATGAGGCGCCCAACCTCCCGGCGCCTGTCCGCGCGGCTCCCGCCGTGCCGGCGCCGGCACCGGAGGTCGTGCTGGCGAAGCCGAGGGCTGAGCCGACGCGGGCTCAGATGTTCGCCGATTATCCGCT
>Ga0066671_10000182_pt1 | contig 18957 bp, 23 predicted proteins | sample GraSoiAngelo_120_FD_62294 | JGI IMG/M metagenome (GOLD analysis project Ga0066671, IMG submission 62294) | Grasslands soil microbial communities from the Angelo Coastal Reserve, California, USA - 14_0919_09_20cm | ecosystem: Environmental > Terrestrial > Soil > Grasslands | place: USA...
CCGCGCTTCCGCGCAGCGAGGTCGTGTCGAAGGTGTGGGATCATATCCGCAAGAACAACCTCCAGAATCCAGAGAACAGGCGCGAGATCGTCGCCGACGACAAGCTGAAGAAGGTCTTCGGCACCGACAAGGTGACCATGTTCGAAATGAACAAGCACCTGTCGCGCCACCTCAGCTAAGCTGCGGATGCCGGGGTTTCCCCGGCGCCGAGCCAAGATCGAGCGGCCTCGCCCTCCAAGGGCGGGGCCGCTCTCTTTTTGGGGTGGGGAAGAGGCGGGGCCGTCTGTGCAACACACCCCGTCATGCCGGACTTGATCCGGCATCCATGAACACGGACCGAGTCCAGTTTTCGCCGACCTGTGTTCATGGACTCCGGGTCAAGCCCGGAGTGACGATGGGGGCCACGGGCCCCTGACCCACTTGCGCGGGTTTTCGCGGACCATATAGCGGCCTTCCAAGCTGAGGAGCGGAGATGGCGGCAAGGATCTTGATCGGGCTGGCGGCGGGCCTTGCGCTTGCCGCTCTGGCGAACTGGGCGGGCTGGCCGCTGGAAGGGGCGCTCGCGGTCGCAGGCGCGGTCGGCGGGCTCTGGCTCGACGCGCTCCGGATGACCGTCGTGCCGCTCGTCTTCTCGCTGATCGTCACCGGAATCGCCACCGCCGCGGGCACGGCAAGCGCCGGTGGAGTGACCCGCCGGGCGATGATCCTGTTCGCGACGATCCTGCTCGCCTCCGCAATCGTCGCAGCCCTGCTCGGCCCGATCCTGCTCGGCGCCTGGGCCCCGGCGGCGGGAACCCTGGATGCCCTGCGCGCGGGCCTGCCGAGCAGCGAGGTGCCGCCGGTGCCGCCGGTGGCGGAGTGGTTCGGTACCCTCGTCTCCACCAACATCGTCAAGACCGCGGCCGACGGCGCGATCGTGCCGCTGACCATCTTTGCTCTGCTCTTCGGCCTCGCCGCCACCCGGCTTCCGGCCGAGCGGTCGGAGCCCCTGCTCGGCTTCTTCAGGGCGGTTGCGGACACGATGCTGGTCATCGTCCGCTGGATCCTGCTGCTCGCCCCGATCGGCGTCTTCGCCCTCGCCTTCGGCCTCGCCGCCCGCGTCGGCTTGGGCGCGGGCGCTGCGCTCGCCCATTATGTCGTCGTCCAGATCGTGGTGACGCTGGTGCTCGGCCTCGCCATGTACCCGCTGGCGATCTTCGGCGGCCGCGTCCGCCCGGCGCTGTTCGCCCGCGCCGCCGCCCCTGCCCAGGCGGTGGCGGCGAGCACCCAATCCTCACTGGCCTCGCTGCCGCTGATGGTGACGGCGGCCGAGCGAATGGGCCTCAAGGGCGACGTCCCCGCGGTGGTGCTCCCCCTCGCCGTCGCCCTGTTCCGGATCGCCGCCCCCGCCTCGATCGTCATCGTCACCCTGGCGATGGCGCGGATGCACGGCGTCGAAGTGTCCGCGGGAGGCCTTGCGCTCTGCGTAATCCTGGCCGCGATCAATACGCTGGTGATCGCCGGCCTCCCCAACCAGATCACCTTCTTCGCCGCCTACGCCCCCCCGGCGATCGCCGCCGGGGTGCCGGTCGACCTCCTCCCGCTCCTGCTGGCGGTCGATACGATCCCGGACATCTTCTACACCACCAGCAACGTGACGGCGGACCTTGCCGTCACCTCGCTCGTGGCTCGGGGTCGCGGCCCCACTGCCTCCCCGTCGCCAGACGGGGAGGGGGACCACCCGTAGGGTGGTGGAGGGGTGATCTGGCGCAGACTGTCCGCGTCTCCTGCTTGAACCTCTGATTCCTTTGCCCTGTCACCCCTCCACCAGCTTCGCTGGTCCCCCTCCCCGCCGCTGGCGCGGCAGGGAGGCAGCTGAGCCGCCGACCTACCTGCACCCCCGCCAGCCCAAGGCACCCCTCGGTGCCTCATCGAGGTGGAGATGGTCGCAGTGGGCCGCGTTGTAGTCGGGCGACAAAGTGGTGGAGAAGAGCTTGCAGGCGTCGTCGCGGACGCCGCGAAGGCGATCAGGCCGAGGGCCAGCAGCAGCTTCAGGAGGCGCAGCGCACGCATCGGGCTCAGCGCCGCCGGGCGCTCTCATAGGGTTCGGACGTTACCGGATAGCCGATCCCGTCGGGAATGCAGACGAAGCGGCGGCCCTCCCTCTCCTCCACCCAGGGCGTGATGGTGCGAACTTCGTGCCGCGCCGCGTCCGCCCGCGCTTCCTCGATCGAGGCGAAAAGGGCGAGCCGCTCGAGGTTGCGGCGGGTCGGGAAGATGGCGTGGGCTTTGCCCGCTTCGATGTCGGCGAGGATCGCCTCGGCGCTCGCCCAGAAGGCGCTCACCGCCTCCTTCTCGTCGGCCACTGCGGGCGCGGCGTCGGCCGGAGCCTCGGCGAGGTAGAAGAGGGCGTCGAACCGCCGCGCCTCGCGGAAGTTCGGGCACCAGCGGGCGAAGGGGGTGAGGGCGCCCAGCTCCGGCTCCAGCTCGAACCGCGCCAGTGCGTCCCCGAACGGCTCCCCCGCCGCCAGCGCCCGCCGCAAGGCCTCCGAATCGGGCGCCGGCGAGAGCGCCGCCGCGATCCCCGTCTCCTCGATCGTCTCGCGAATCGCCGCGATCCGCGCCGCGCCGTCCTCCACCCCCGGAGCGAAGCGCGCGGCCGCCTCATGGTCGCCGGAATCGATCCGCCCGCCCGGGAAGACCAGGGCCCCGGCGGCGAAGGCCATCTCCTTCGACCGCTCCATCATCAATATCTCGGGCGCCCCCCCGACCCCCCGCGCGCCGGGGCGCATCAGGATCAAAGTCGCGGCGGGAATCGGCGGCGGAAGAGCGTCGGACATGCCCTGCGCTTAGAATTTGATCCGGACGCTGACCATCGCCCGCTGGCTGATCATGCCTTGCGGGAACACGACCTGGTCGACGACCACCCCAAGCCGGGTGGTCCCATTAAGGTCGATCCCCACCGGAATCCCGGGGTCGCGAATCTTCTGCTCCTGCTTTGTCGGCAGGCCGGTGATCCGGTACTTGTCCGACTCGCCGCGGCGCCCGCAGACGACGATTTCGCCGTCCGGCTTGCGGCACGGATCGTCGACGATCCGGGGCAGGGCACGCTCCTCCTCCGCGCCCGCACCGCCCGCCGCCGCCTGGGCGGCCAACAGCAAGGAGAGGAGCGGCTGCAGGGGCACGCCCCCTGTCTCTCACTGCGCCTCGGCGGAATCAAGCGCGGCCAGTGCGTACTTCACCCGATAGCCGCCCGCGCCCGGCCCCCTAATCGTGCGACCGGCAAGACGAAGAGGATGTCCCAGATGAAGCACAGGATTCGCACGGCCATGCTTTGCGCTGCCGCATCGGCGCTGACCGCCGGAATCGGCCTCTCCTCCTGTTCGCGCGGCGACGAGGATAATGCGACTCTCCAGCAACAGGCCGCCGATCCCGCCGCGCCCGCAGCGCAGGACCAGGCGGCGAACAGCGAGAGCACGGCCAACGCCAAGGCGCTCCTCAAGTCCATGTCCGACTATCTCGCCGCCCAGGACACGATCTCGATGCGCTACGATTCGCTGTTCGAAGTCGTGTCGAGCGACCATCAGAAACTCCAGATCGCCACCTCGGGCACGGTCGACCTCGACCGGCCCGGCAACATCCGCACCACCCGCAAGTCAGGCTTCTCGGACACCGAGATGGTCTATGACGGCAAGACCCTCTCCTTCTACGGCAAGGGCCAGAACGCCTATATCCAGACCGAGGCGCCCGGCACGATCGACAGCCTGATCGACGGGCTTCGCGACAAATTCCACCGGCAGCTCCCCGGCGCCGACCTCCTCCAGTCCGGCGTTTACGAGGAGTTGATGACCGACGTTACCGACATCAAGGATCTCGGCAGCGGCGTTATCGGCGGAGTCGAGTGCGACCATCTCGCCTTCCGGACCAAGGACACCGACTGGCAGATCTGGATCGCGCAAGGGCCCAAGCCCTATCCGTGCCGTTACGTGATCACCAGCAAGGGCGTCGACCAGGCGCCGCAATTCACGCTCGAAGTCCGCGACTGGAAGGCGGGCGCCGGGGCCGGGGGCGGCAATTTCACCTTCACCCCGCCGCCGGGCGCCAAGAAGCTGAGGATCGAGGATCTCCAGCAGCTCAAGGACACTGCGGACCTTCCGGAGAATTACCGCACAGGAGCCAGCCAATGACCCTCGCCAGGAAAGTCGGAATCGGCCTTCTCGCCGCCATCGCCGCGCTCGCCGGCTCGGAAGCGGTGAACGAGATTACGGGCCTCGCCGCGCTCGACCTCATTCCCTCGGCAAGCGCCCGCGTCGGCCGGCCGCTGACCCCGGTCAGCGTCGCCGGAGTCGCCCGCCGCACCACCCGCCGCTGCGCCGCAGGGGTGTACAACTGCTGAGGTTGTACAGCCCGTACGAATGGGCGAGACGCCGCCTTGACCCCCTCTCCCTATGGGGGAGGGGGTTGGGGTGAGGGGGTTCGGCCTCCGCATCTACTCTCCGACTCAGTACCCCCTCCCCCTGCCCCCTCCCCGCCGGGGAGGGGGTAAGGCGCCGTTCCGTGCGGTGTCGAAGGGCTCGCAATGACGGTTAGGCTGCGGGACTATCCTCCGACGTCCAGCTGACTTCCCAGCTCCCGTCGGGGCGCTGGACGAGGACCTGCACCTCATGGCCGTCCGCGGCCGATGCGCCCGCCGCGGCGAAGGCGGCCTTCAGCGCAGAGGTGAGGCTGTCATGGCCATAGTCGCGCTCGTCCAGGCGGACGATCCAGCGGTCCCCGCCGCGCAGGACGTAGTAGAGCGCAAGCGCCATAGCTAATCCCTAATCCCCCGTTCACCCTCACCGCTTACCCTATATTGCGGCCTCAGGCGCCATGGTCCCTCCGAACCGACGGAGACAGAGCCATGAAGCCCACAATCGCACTTACCGCCCTCGCAGCCACGGCCTTCGTCTCCACCGCCGCCCCCGCCGCCCCGGCCGCCCCGGCCGACTTCACGCTCGGCATGGCGGGCAATGTGCCGACCCTCTGCCGGGTCGATGCGCGGCCTGACGCCGGCACGCTGGAGGAAAATTGCAATTCGGCCCGCGGCTATGCGGTCTATGCCGAGGCTTCGCCCGAACTCGCCGGCGCGACGCTTGTGGTCGACGGTCGAGAGGTTCCGCTCTCCGCGTCCGGCCCGACCCTGGTCTCGCGATCCGATCATGCCGATGTCGCCGTCCGGTCGCTCGAGCTCCGCCGCTCCACGCCGGCGGGCAGCCTGACCTTCCGAATCGTCCCGCTCTAGGGGCAAGTGATCCCGCTGGCGTTGCTGTTGAGCGGCGAGACGGTGACCGTGATCACGTCCTTATAGAGAGGCGAGACCTGCTTGCCGTCGCCGCCCTCGAGCAGGGTGGCCTGGATCGGCAGCATATCGGCCTGGGTCGCCAGGACTCCGGCGCGGCTGCACGTCACCGCAGGGAAGTTGGTGTTCGAGTTGGACACCGTCTGGCCCAGGAACAGCACCTTGTAGTTGAGCGACTGCGCCGCGTTCGCCGGATTGCCACCGGCGAATGTCAGGCGGTAGTTGTTCTGCGAGGACATCTCGATCTTGTAGGGGCCGGAGCTTCGGACGCTGACATAATTGCCGCTCGCGGGGGTCGTGAAGGCGGCCGGGTTGGCGAGTACCTGTGCCGTCGTCTTGTTTCCGACCTCGCCGAAATCGAGCGCGGCGCCGACATAGGTCGCCTGCAGCGCGCTCTTGACCGTTACCTGGATCGCATAGGCGTTGGGCGCGACCGACCGCTCCGAGAACGGCCCGCCGCCGCCGGTGCCGTCGCAGCCATATTCGACGTCGAACAGCACATTGGACGATGCTGTCAGGTCGATATTGGCGGGGAGGATCACAGTGAAGTTGATCGTGAACACGTCGGAGGCCGCGTTGTTGCCGGTGAAGGCCCAGCGCAGCACTCGGGGGGGCGGAGAGGCGGCCAGCGGCGTGGTGATGATGGGGGGCGTCGCGGTGGTGTCGAAATAGATGTTCTGGTTGAGCCCGGTTGCGTTCCCCGAGCCGACGACACTGGTCGGGATGAGCTGGATACCGTTGACGGCCGGACTCGCCGACTTGATGTAGAAATCCAGCAGCGCCGGCTTTGCGCCGCCGGGGCCGTTGCCGCGGGTGAATGTGATCGCGACGTTGGTGATGTTGATCCCTGTCGGCGCAAACGGGTCGTAGGTCGCGACCGAGGCGGCGCTGGTCGCGGTCACCAGGCAGCGGCGCTGCGCCGCGGCCGGCGAAGCGAACAGGCCGGCGGCGGCGGAGAGGGCGGCGAGCGCGCCGAGGAGCTTCACCATCTTCATTTCAAATCACCACTTTCTGACGGCGCGAGATCGCCCAGCCTCAATATCCCCTCGGTCTTTGCGGGGACGACGATCGTGAAGCTGCTGCTCTGCGGATCGAGCATGGTGATCCGCCACGTCCCGGGCGCGAGGCCCGGCGCCCCGAAGCGGCCCTCGCGATTGGTGAAGATGGGGACCGGCGCATTGTCCGGATGGGCGAGCTCGACCGCGTTTCCGGTGACCAGCGCCACCGGCTCGGAATCGCGGTTGATGAGCCGGCCGAGCACGGTCACCGTGTAGTCGGAGCCGACCGTCAGCTTGTAGCCGCTGCGATAGGGCGGGAAGAGGCGGAACGAGCCGCGGCCGAGGTCCACCCCGGCCGGCGCGGTCGGCGCGTCGATCGCGATCGTCCGCTCGGAGTAAGAGCTGAGGCTCGGCTGGATGGCGGTGCCGAGCACGCCGGTGGTCGCCGTGAAGCCGAAGGGCGAGGGGTCGACGACCACTTCGGCGCCCTTCAGGCCCGGGTGGCCGCGGACGATGGCGAAGCTGTCGTAGATCGGCCGGCCGATCGAGGCCGAGCCGTCGGCGAAGGCGAAGGAGCTGGCGAAGCGAAGCGCGGTGCGCTGGCTGGTCGAATCGCCGAAATCGCCGTGGAAGGTGCCGAAATGGCTGACCCCGATCTCGGCCCGGTTGGCGAAGTAATTGGCGTTGAGATTGGCGCCGGAACCGCTGTTGGTCCGCTCGATATCGGCCGCGATATTGTAGGCGCCGACGCCTTGGCCGTGGAGGGTCTGGAAGGAGAGGCGGGCGCGGTCGAAATGGGTGTCGAAGTCGCCGCGGACGCTCGAATAGCGGCCGAGCCGGACGGTCAGCGAGATCAGGGCGCCGACCCGGGAGCCGAAATTGTCCTGCTCGTAAGTGACGTCGCCCGTCGCGCTCAGCGCATCGCTGATCCGCCAGCCGAGCGTCGCCCTATAATTATGGGTGTCGCGCTGGAGGTCGCGGCCCTTGGAATAGCGCGCGTCGAGACCGCCGTAGAAATAGTCGTTGAAGGCGTGGCTGTAGCCGGCGCCGATCTCGTACTTGAACGGGTTGCTCGGGATGATCGTCCCCACCGGCCCGAACCAGCGGCTTCGCGCCTCGACCGAGATGTTCAAGGAGTCGGCGCGGCCGCCGCTGCGGTTGATCAGCCGCTGGAAGGTCGCGATTCCGGCCCAGCCGGTGCCGAGATTGCCGACGTCGGAAATCGAGAAATTGCCGCCGAACGTGCCGAGCGAAGTGCCGATCACCGCCTCGATGCCGCCCATCACCGTCCGCCGGTCCGCCTGCGCGTTGACTCCGATGGTCACGTAATCGCTGAGGCCGCGCCGGTAGAAGCCGGTGAAGGCGAAATCGTCGGTATAATGGGGGCCGCTGGCCAGCAGCGGCGCCATCACGCCAGCATAGAGGCCGAACTCGCTGAGGCCCTTGGCGAGCTGCGACTGGTCGAGGAACACGTTGAAGCGCAGCAGCTCCGAGCGGCCGGTATCGTCGAGCACCGACAGGCGGATGTCGTTCGCCCCTTGCGTGAAGGGGAAGTCGCGAAGATCGTAGGTGCCGGGCGCGAGCTGGAGGCGGCGGACGATCTGGCCGTTGACGTTGACCTCCACCGTCGACGGCCGCTCGAGCCGGAAGCTCCTGTCGCCGCGCGGGCGGATGATGTTCTGCGGCTCGAGCACCGAATAGCTTCGGAAGATGGAAATTCCGCCGATGTCGGGCGCCGCCTGGAAGCCGCGCGCGACCGGGTGGAGGTCGCCCGCCGTCCAGCGCATCAGATTGTGCTGGTCGTCATAGACGGCGCGGGTGCCGATGCGCTGGAAATCCGGGTGGTTGTCGGTCCCCGGCGACCATGCGGCTTCCGATTCCAGGACGATCCCGCCGAAGCGGGTCGCGCCGTCCATGAAGAAGGAGGGCGCCTGGAGCCCGTCGTCGGAGCCCTGGTGGATATAATCGAGCGAACCGTGGAGGTTGAGATAGGCGCTGAAGCCCGCCGGCTGCACGAACTCGCCGATCCGGTCGCGGTCGAGCGGGCTGACCTGGACGGTGCGGGAGGCACGGCGCTCGGACGCGATGTCGAGCTGCAGCTCCAGCGTCTGGGGATTGTAGCGGATGTGGATGCCCGAGGCCTCGAAATCCGCGGGCGTGAGCGCCGTCTCGCCGGAGAAGCTGCCGCGGAGTGTGCGCAGCACGTCCGGATCGAGGACGTTGGCGAGCAGGTCGAGGAGGCGGTTGGCGGAGAATTCGACCCGGTCTTCGGCGCTGACGGTGAGGATGATGTCGCCGAGATAACGCGGTCCGTCCTTCGCCGGCACCGTCAGGGTGACCGTCTTGCCGGTGGTGTTGAGGCGGGATGTGCCGTCGGGCGTCAGCGACTTGCCGTCGATGACGATCCGCCGCTCCTGCGCCTGCGGGGCCGCGCCCGGCTGCTCGGCGGCGTACGCCGGAAGCGGGGCCGCGAGGATGCAGCAGCTGCCGACAAGCAGGAGGCGCAGCCGCTGCCTTGGGATGGGCGCCTCAGCCACCGGGCGTGAACTGGGCCTCGACGCTGCCCCCGTCCTGCGGCAGCTCAACCGGGACCTGCACCTTGCGGGTCTGCCCGGCGCCGACCAGGCCGAAGCCGATCGTCTGCTGGATCTCCGGCCCCGAAAGGGTGCGCCGGAAGACTTCCTTGCCCGCGCTGTCGCGCTCCACGATCCGGAGGCGCCCCTGCGACAGGTAGCCATGGGCGTTGGACGCGTTGCTGAGCGTCACCACCGGCACCGGTTTTCCGGCCGGATCGTGGCCGATGGAGGCGCCCGTGACCTTGAGGTCGGGCTTGGCGCCCTGGGGCGAGACGCTCACCAGGATCTGGAAATTGTAGAGGATCTGGATCGCGGACTGGCCGTGGGGAAGCTCGACCGGGAGCTGGGCCACCGTCGCATAATAATGCTTGGACTTGGCGAGGTCGGGATTGCCGACATATTGGACGCGGAAGGTCTGGGTCTCGCCCGGCTTGATCATCGCCTGGACCGGGAAGACGAGCAGGTCGCCGCTGTCCTTGCCCGTGCCCTTGACCCCGTCGGGCTCGAGGCTGAGGTCCTCGACCCGGATCTCGACCGGGAGCGGATTGGCGAAGGTGTTCTCCACCGTCACCACCTGGGTCATCCCCTTACCCGAGGTGGAAAGATTGACGACGATCGGCTGCACCGTCATCGCTACGACTGCGCCCGAGAGCCCGACCGCCGCCGCGAAGGCAGCGATCCGCAAGAGCCATTTTCTGATCGTGTTCCTCACCTTTGCACCCCCCATTTTCCTTTTTTCAGGATCAGTCCGCGGCCCGGAACTCCAGGATCACGGAGTCGCGATAGTCGCCCGCAAGCAGCCGCACCCCCTGCGGCACGACGACGGCCAGCGAGAGCTGCCCGGCGCCGCTTCGGTTCGATCGCATGACTAGCGGCCCCCCCGCGTCGCTGGCCGCCGAGCCCTCCTCGCCGAGCCAGCTAGCCCGCATCTCGTACGGCAGGACCGAGGCGAACGGGCCTGAGGCCGCCTTCGCGCCTCCGCCGTCCAGCCGCATCCCGCCCTTTTCGCTCCTCAGCACAAGCTGGTGCGGCGAATTGCAGATGACGGTGAGGGCGAACTCGGCGGTCGCGCCCCGCGACACCGAGTCGGGGGCGGTGACCATCTGGGTGATCCGGAGCTGTCCGCTCGACGGCCCTTCCGCGGCGTAGCTGGCATTGGTCGCGGGTCCGGCGGTGGCCGGGCCGATGACGACGCAGGCGCCGGGCGCGTCGCCGACGATCTCGAGCCTGCCCTGGCCGCTCTGAGGAGTCTGGGCGGCAAGCGCGGACGGCGCGAGCAGGAGGAGGGGGAGGAGGGCGCGCCGGACCGTCATTGCGGCTCCAGCGTGATGCGGAGGGTGTCGCCATAGGATCCGGCGAGCAGCGGCGCATTGGCCTGGGTGTTGGAGGCGCCGGCGTCGATCTCGAGCCGAATGGTGATCTCGCCGCTGGTCGGATGGTCGACGAGGATCGAGCGGTCGGCGATCCGCCGGACCTTGGCGTCGGCCTCGAGCCGGCCATGTTCCACGCCCCAGTCGATCGTCGCCGTGTAAGGCACCGCATAAGCGAAGCCGGGCGGCGCGTCCGGGGGCCGCTGCGACGTCTGCCAGAGGCCGTTATTCTGCGCTTCGAGGATCAGGCGGTGCGGATAGTTGCAGACCGCGTCGAAGGTGATGTTCACCGAGGCCGCGGCGGCGGCGAGGGTGTGCGGATCGACGAGATGATCGATCTGGAGCGTGTTGCCGTTCAAGCCCCGGAAATTGATCTGGCCGCCCGCCGCGACGATCGGCTCCCGGATCGCGCAGACCGGCGGAGCGCTCGCGGTCACGGGGACGGAGCGGGTCACCGGCGCCACCTGCGCCCCCGCCGCCGCCGGCAATGCGCCCGCGCCGAGAAGGAGAAGGAGGCGAAGCGTCATGCCCTAGTTCGCAGCCGCGAGGGTGACGACGACCGCGCCCTGGTAGAGCGGATCCTCGACCAGCCTCAGACCCGGCCCGCCGACGGTGGTGAAATCGCCGATGCTGACCGTAATGTCGCCGGTGAAGCCGGTGTCGCGGGTCTGCACGGCGTTCGGATTGGTCGCGGCGCTGGTGGTGAAGACGGCCGGGCTCGGGGTCCAACCCTCGGCCTTGGCGGTGAAGTCGACGCTGTTCGAGAAGCCCGCCGGCGGAGTGCCGGTGGAGGCCTGCGCGATCAGAGCGGTCGCCTCGATCGTGATCGTGCTTCGCGACGTGCAGAAGGTGCCGTGGAGCACCTTGGGCGGCGCCGACAGGTCGTGGCGGAGGAGGCCGGTGGAGAGATCGACCAGAACGCCGACCGCGAACACGCCATTGTCTTCGGTGAGCGTTCCCGCGGTGCAGAGGACGGGCACGTTGCCGATCACCGAGAAGGGAGTCGGAAGGCCCGAGGAAGATTGCGCCGAAGCGGCGCCGGAGGCGGCGGCGAGGAGGGCCGTAAGGCCTAAGCTGACGAACTTCATTGTCATTCTCCTTCCGGCGCGTCGGTTACTGCCGGGCCCAATGTGATGGTGATCTGGCCGTGATAATTGCCGGCCATCAGCCTCGCGTCGGACGGCACGTTGAAGCCGGACAGAGCGAGGGTGAGATCGGTGAGCTTGGCCGCCGGCTCGGTGCCGCCCGATCCTTCCGCGACCGGAGAGGCGCCGTCGGCGCTTGCAGAGGTGGTGATCAGCGGCGCGGTCGTCGCCCAGGTGGTTACGGTCGACGTATAGTTGACCGCGCGGGCGAAGCCCGGCGGGAGCTCGGAGACGTCTGGGCTGACCAGCGCCTCGGCTCGGATCGTCACCTTGGTGCCGCCGAAATTGCAGTAGGAATGGGGGAGGTCGACGGTCACTTCGAGGAGGGCGGCGAGGCGCCCGACCCTTGCGCCCGAGTGCGCGGCGATGTCGCCGAAATTGACCGAAGGGCGCGACGGTGGGCCGAGCCGGCAGACTCCGTCGACATTGGCGCTGACCGGGACGTCGCCGGTCTTCGCCGCTTGCGCGCCCGCGCTGCCGGCCGAAGCCGACATCAGCAATGCAATCGCAAGACAGGCCGGCCTCATCATGCTCCCTTCCGTTCGAGGAAGGCCCGGGACGCGATCCGCCCCGGGCCTTGTCGCCCGCCTAGGCCGGCGCGCCGAAGCTGACATTGGGCGTCAGGGTGACGACGATGCTTCCGACATAGTCGCCCGCGACCATCAGGCCGCTGGTGGGCGAGGAGGAGTTGTCGATGTCGACGACGATGTTTCCGTTGAACAGGCCGAGCAGGACGGGCGTGCCGGCCCCGGCGTCGGTGGTAAGGTCGGTGGGCGCGGCGGTCCCCGCGGTGGCGATCGCCTTATAGTCGACGCGCGTGTCGAAGCCCGTCGCTCCGGCCGCGGGGTTGAGCAGCGGATGGGCCTCGACTCCGATCGTCGCGGCGGCGCCGTTGCACCAGCCCTGCAGGGTCGCCTGGCCGGCATCGACGATCGCCGTGTCGAGCTTGCCGTCGGTTCCGGAAATCTCGCCGAGGTTAATGAGGGCGTTGCCGTTGCTGGTGAACTGGCAGCGGTCGGTGACGGTGCCGGTGACGTCCACCGTTCCGGTCACCTGGGCGAAGGCCGGGGTGGCCGTGCCAAACGCGACGGTGCAGATACCCGCTATGAGAAGCTTCTTCATGTCGTTGACTCCCAAGGAAAAGTTAAAAGGATTACGCCGTCGGCGTAACGATGATGGTGATCTTGCCGGTGTAGGCGCCGGCGAGCATGACGTCGGTGGCCGCCGCGCTCCGGAAGTTGCTCGCCGTAACGATGATGTTGTTCACCGAGGCCTTGAGGCGATCGGGATAGGTCGTCTCGGTCGCGGCCACGGCCAGCGAATCGTTGACCAGCGGGGTGGGCGTCGAATTGGCGAGCAGCACCGCGACGTTCGCCTGGTACTGGACGGTGTTCGAATAGCCGGTGGTCGACGCGGCCGCGGTGGTGATCGGGTCGGCATCGACCGAGATCTTGGTGCTCGCCGCGGTGCAGACCACCCGATATTCGAGATTGGCCGCGCCGGCCGCCGCGAAGCGGCTCTCCAGAGTCGCGGTCGACTCGAGCGTGCCGTTGGCCTGGGCGAGGTTGCCGAGGCTTACCGTGCCGCCGAAGGCGTTGCCGCCGGTCGGCGTGCCGGGGGCGATGACGATGCACTTGCTGTCGACATTGCCGGTGATGTTGACCACTCCCGTTGCCGTCTGCGCGGCCGCGGGGCTTGCGATGGCGAGCGCCGAAGCGGCGGCCAAAGCGGTGAGGAGGACCTTGTTCATCTCTTGCTCCTTGCTTTGCCGGACTGCCCGGCCCGATGACGAAAAACGAAACTGTAACTAGGGTGCTGCGCTCAAAGTGATGGTGAGCGTATCGGCATATTCCCCGGCTACGAGGGTGGGCCCCGTCACCTGGTTGTAGGCGGCGGCGACGACCCGGAGGTACGACCCCGTCTGGTTGGTGGAGGGCGCGGAGATGCGCAGCCCCTGGGTGGAGCTGGCCGGGCCGAGGAAGGCAGCGCAGGTGCCGGTGCCGGCGATCAGGGTCGCGACGGCGCAGGTCCCGTCGGCCACCGCAGCGGTGTTGCTGACCAGGTGAAGCGAGACGTTGTAGGGCGCGACCGCGGAATAGCCCGCGGGGACCGCGCCGGACGTCTTGAGGCCGCCATTGCTCGACACCACGCCGACCCGCGCGGGGCCGGTGCAATTCAATGAGAAGAGGAAATCGTGGGTGAAGCCGGTAACGTCGAAATTGCGCTGGTCGAAGCTTCCGGACGGGGCGCCGCTCACCGCGAAGCCGCAGCGGCCGCCGACCGAGGCGATGACGTCGATCGGGAGCTGGATGTTGTTCGGATTGCCCTCGCCGGGGGCGTAGGCGGTGATCTGCGCCGCTGCCGGGGTGAGGGGGATCGTTGCTGCGATGAGGAGGAGGAGCGCCGCGCACATATGCCTGCACCCGCCGGGTGAGGCCCGGCGCGGATTGCGGATGAGTGCGGCCAGCGAGTGCATCGCTCCCCCTTCAAAGACCCACGTGAAGCGGCTGCCCCCCGTTCGGCGGATCGAAGCCTTGTCTTGTCGGGTGTCCGCCTGTGCGGCGGCATCGGGGAAAGTCCCGAAACGGGACGGGATAAGCCCTGCGGGAGCTGCCTGTTAGGCGGCTGAGAGGCTCTGGAGGGTGGAGAGGAGGTCGCTGCCCGAGTCGGCTTTGACGACATAGCCGCTCGCGCCGGCGCGCATCGCCGCCACGATCAGCTCCTCGCACTTGCAGATCGTGAAGACGACGACGTGCGTATCGGGCAGCTCGGCCTTGATCGTCTTGACCAGTCCGATCCCGTTAAGGTCCGGTAATGCAATATCGATTATGAGGATGTCGGGGTTGACGGAACGGGCCCCCTCGAGCGCCTCACGCCCGGTTGTCGCTTCCGCGACGACCTGCATTTGCGGATAGGCTTCGAGCAGACTACGAACGCCCTGGCGTACCAGTGGATGGCCATCGGCGACCAGGATCCGCTGCACCCCGATTTTCATACCTCGATTATGTCCCCCTCGGCACAAATGTCCAATCAAATCGAGTTGTGTTCCGATTTTTGATGGCCCTTAACATCGTTAACCCCCGCGTAATCTACATTGGTGCATAGGCCACTGACGTTTCCAGTAGTATCGTTTTGGGAGCTGCTTGTTGGAAGACTTTCAGCAAAGTGCGGATATAGAAGCCCTCGCGAAGATGGCTGCGCGTCTCGCTGGCCGTGATCCCGAAGAATATGTTAAGATGACTTTGGGCGATATAACGGCATTTGACGACTACATCTGGCGTTATCCCGATTTCCTGAAGCGCGCCGAGGCCGCGTACGAGCTGCTGAAAGGCTGCTGAGGCCATTTCGCCGTTAACCTAATCTGGATTAGGTTCCGCCGGCGCCGAATAGGTCCAAAATGGATGTTTGCGGCGAAGGGGTGTTGTTTCCTTCGGTCGGGCGATCATTGGGATGGGTGCTGCGTTCCTCAGCGCGGGATTGGGCCGGTCCTGCGCACCGCACAGCGAAATCCTATGTGAGAGCTTGGCGTGTCTGCGGCATGGGGCTGGCGCGCCGCCGGGCGGTAGCGCCGGCAATGATTAGCGGCGCACAGGTGCGATCCTCCCTTCACCACCCGCCGCGGCACGTGCAGCGGATCCTCGGGTGCCGCGCTGGCGCGCTGCTTGACGGTGCAGCAGGGGTCGCCCGCCTTGCCGAGCGGATGGAGCAGCCACCAGTCGGACGTCCATTCCCAGACGTTGCCGATCATGTCGTACAGCCCGTAGCCGTTGGGCGGGTAAGCGGTGACGACCGAGGTCGAGGTCCAGGTCTCCCCCTCGCGCACGCAGGGGAAGTCGGGGCCTTGCCAGATATTGGCCATCCGCCGCCCGTCCGGCTCGAGCACGTCGCCCCAGGCGAATTCCGCTTCCGCGATCCCGCCCCGGGCGGCGAGCTCCCATTCCTCCTCGCTCGGGAGGACGGTGCCGGCCCAGACGCAATAGGCTTCGACGTCGGCGAGGGCGACGTGGACCACCGGATGGTCGGCCCGGCCGAAGATCGAGCTCCCCGGCCCCGACGGGTGCCGCCAGTCGGCGCCGGGGACGAAGCGCCACCATTGCTCCGGATCGTCGAGCGCGACCGGCTCGTGCGTCGGCACGAACACCATCGACCCGGCGGGCTCCCGAACGGTCTCGGCCAGAGTCGTATAGCCGGTCGCCTGAACGAAGCGGGCGAAGTCGGCATTGGTGACCGGGGTCCGATCGATCCAGAAACCTTCCACCGCGACCCGGCGCTTCGGCCGCTCCTCCGGATAATAGAGGTCGGAGCCCATCAGGAACCGCCGCCCCTCGATCCACACCATGTCGCGCCCGGCCGGAACGAGCGGCGCGGGAGTCCGCTCGGGCTCGCCGGCGGAATAGAGGTTGCGGACCGAAATCGAGGTGGCCGTAGCCAAGATGTCCCCCTTTCAAAGCCTCTGGAGGATCGGCCCCGGCAAACAGGAAAACCATCGGGGAAAAGCCCGATGCAAATCGAGGGTCCAAAGGCGCAGTCTCTATCCTGAATGATGCCGGGCCAATTCAGAACAACCCCCGATGTCTTGTCTCTCGGGCGGGAGGGTATCTGAGTACGGGCATCTCGCCAGGGCAGGAGCTGACATGAAAATCGCAAAACAGGGTCTCATACTATTCGCTGCCGTCTCGGCGGTCGCAACGCCGGCGCTTGCCGGCGAGGCGAAGCGCGAGGGCGTCATCGTGTCCATCCAGGGCGACCAGCTTCGCGTTCAGACGCGCGAGGGGCCGCTCACCGTGGTCGTCACGCCGAGCACGAAGGTGCGGGAAACGGCCTTCATGTCGAGCAAGCACCGCGAGCATCACAATCTCATCCCCGGCCTGATCATCAAGGCCGACGGCGACGAGAACGGCGGCACGCTGACCGCCGAGGACATCAGCTTCAAGGAGCGCGACTGGCGCGCCGCGATCGCGTCCAAGGCCGGCACGCACCAGCAGTTCGAGCAGCAGGCCGCGCACAACCAGGCGGCCGCCGCCGAGCGTGCCGAGCTTCGCCAGGCAATCATCGACGGGCATGAATATGTCGTCCGCGACGAAGCCACCGTCCTGTTCGCAACCGGAAGCGCGGTGATCGCCGAGCAGTATAAGCACAAGCTGCTCCAGCTCGCCAAGGAGGTCGCCTCGCACGGCAATTACCGGCTCTCGATCCTCGGCTTCGCCGATCCGAGGGGCGATGCGGCTGCGAACGAGCGGCTGAGCGCGAAGCGGGCTTTGGCGGTCAGCAACTTCCTTCGCCAGACCGGGCACGTTCAGCCGGGCAGGGTGCTGTCGCCGTCCGCGATGGGCGAGGGCACGGCCGCTCCGGGCGAGGCTGCGCCGGCCAATAATGACGAGGCGCGCCGGGTCCTCGTCCGGGTCGTCACGCCCAAGTCGCAGCTGAAGTAAAGGGGCGGGAGGGAGTGCCGGCAGCCCCGGCACTCCCTCCCCGTGACCTGAAAGACACGCCTGGGATTTTCGAAGGCCTCGTCAGTGTTTCACCCGATGCAAGGCCGGATTCGAGGGCGGTAATTCGGGGCCTCAGTTTCTCAAGGAGGGATTATTTCGATGGATTATCTGAATCGTACATGGTCGGGTGAGCGGCTCAGGATCGCACGGTGGACCTTGAGCGCCGGTGCGTTGCTCCTCGTTTCGACCGGCTTGTCGAGCCCTGCCATGGCGCAGGACGAAGCCCCCTTCACCGGCTTCAAGGTCGAAGCCATCACCGGCTATGACGATACCGGGGTCGATTTCGACGACGACGTCTTCAACGGCGGCAAGAATTCGCAGAGCGGCTGGATGTACGGAATCGGCATCGGCTACGACTATCAGACCGGCCCCTGGGTGTTCGGCGCGGAAGGCGAGTGGAGCGATTCCACCGCCAGCCGCAAGGAGACTCTGAGCGGCCTCCGCCCGGCCAACCCGATTGCCGGCGTTCCGGCGACCCCCGTCACCACCGAGCTCGAAGCCAAGGCCGCCACCGACATCTATCTCGGCGTTCGCGCAGGCTATACCGTCACCCCCAACGCCATCGTCTACCTGAAAGGCGGCTGGTCCATGTCGAAGATGGAGTTTGACGGCGCCGGGCACGATAACGGCGCCCCCTTCACCTTTGACGAGCACGTCAACGTGGACGGCTTCAGGCTCGGCATCGGCGGCGAATATATGTTCGGCCCCAACCTCTACGCGAAGGCCGAATATCGCTACACCAATTACAACAATGGCGATCTCGACGTTCGCGGCGCCAACGTGAACCTCGATCCCCTCTTCTCGGGCATCGACGTCGTCCGCCACCAATTCATTCTCGGGGTAGGCTTCCGCTTCTAACACGGCGGTAAGAAGTGGGAGCCTGGCCGGCGTCCGAAAGGGCGCCGGCCGCATTTTGTGGGCAGCCCGTCGGAGCGGAAGCTTGAATCAGGTGCGAAGGGCAAAGGAGCGGGGGTTTCCCCCAGTGTGAACGCCGCCCCCTGCCGCTTAGTCCCCTTGGGAAGCAGCGATTTTTCCGAGGGGCACGATGCGGAGGGCTTTGTCAGCAATATGTGGCGTTGCGGTGTGCCGGGCCGTCCGGCCCCGGCTGCTTGCCCCATTGCTGCTGCTGGCCATCCCTGTACCGGCTCACGCCCAAGACGACGGCGCCCGGCTCTACATGATGGTGCCGGACGAGACGACGATCGCCTCGCTCCGCCTCCACCGCCTCCACTCCAACCTCGCCGTCGATCCGGGCACCGTGTCGGAGGGCAACGACCTCGACACGACCCTGGGGGTGTTCCAGTTCGTCCAGGCGCTGAACTTCACCGGGCGGCAGGGATTCGTCTTCCTCGTCATACCGGCCAGCCGGATCGAGGGGCCCACCGAGTCCGCCACCGGCTTCGGCGATGCGCAATTGGGCTTCGTCTACGGCATCCACGGAACGCCCGCTTTGTCGCGCGAAGCCTATGCCGCGCACCGGCCGGGCCTCGCGATCAATTTGCTCGGCAAGTTCTTCTTCCCGACCGGCGAATACCGTCCCGGGCGGACCGTCAACATGGGCGCCAATCGCTGGGCGCTCCGGCTCGGAGTGCCTCTGGTCTACGCGATCGGCGAGCGGATGGCGGATCCGCATCTCGTCACCATCGAGGCGATGCCGACCGTCACTTTCTTCGGCGCCAATGACGAGCCCGCCGCCGGCCTGGTCGCGCGGCAGAAGCCGCTGTTCATCTTCGAAGGCCATGTGACGCGCGGCTTCACCGAGCGCTTCTGGGCCTCGCTCGACATGCTGTGGCGCGAAGGCGGCGAGATGGAGACGGACGGAGTCGCCGCCGGCAACCGCCAGAGCGCACTCTCGCTCGGCGCCACCGGCACCCTCGCAATCGGCCGCGCCGCCTCGCTTCGCCTTAGCGCCGGCGGAGTCGTCGCCCGCAACGAACACGGCCCAAATGGCTGGATGCTTCGAACCATCTTCGGAACCGTCTTCTAGGAAAGGACCCTGCTATGCCCGACGTCCCCGACACGTCCTTCGTCTCCAACGCACCGAAGCCGAGCGAGGTGA